>Ga0265324_10000034_pt1 | contig 124255 bp, 114 predicted proteins | sample 41419metaG_FD_198634 | JGI IMG/M metagenome (GOLD analysis project Ga0265324, IMG submission 198634) | Rhizosphere microbial communities from Carex aquatilis grown in University of Washington, Seatle, WA, United States - 4-14-19 metaG | ecosystem: Host-associated > Plants > Roots >...
TTTTTTTCTTTTTCGTCATTGACACAAAATCCTATAGCAATTAAAGTGCGCACCCTCGAAGCAATGCCCAGATGGCGGAATTGGTAGACGCACTAGGTTCAGGTCCTAGCGGTGGCAACACTGTGGAGGTTCGAGTCCTCTTCTGGGCACCACAATTCAACAAGATGGCTCGCGTAAGCGGGCCATTTTTGTTTTGTGCCTGTAACAAGCAAAGCTCCTTAGTGCCAGAACTCGATGAAATCCGATGCAACGTTTGCCGTAGTCGCCCCAAGGTAAACGGGGCTCTTCTGGACACCAAGCCAATGAATAACCATATCATTATACAGGTTTATATGTTATTCACTAAAAGTGCGAACCTGATTGCCTGAGGAAGAGTTCCGATTGGCATCCCATTTTCCCTGGGAATTTGCCTTCTGAATACGACAAATTTTATGCGCTGCATATTATCACAGGGGCTACCGTCTCTGCCCCCAATCGGAAATTCATTTGGAAAAACGCCCATCAGGAAATCGGGCAAGAACCACACAAAAGAAGCTTTAAGCCAAACAATGTGTGAGAAGTACGCTTCGAATTAAGGGGCCGGCACGATGAAGTCGACGCAATATACACTGTCAATCCAGAGCAAATTTCAGTGTTCACCTCGCTCTTTATTCAATCCGTTCTTATATGCGTAGTCCCATAATTCGAGCCGGTTAGTAAGTTCGAGTTTGGTATATATGGAACTGAGATGGTTCCGCAGCGTGCTTTCGCTTATATGCAGGACTTTGGCAACATCTCCTCCTGTTGCGCCCGCTCGAGAGGTCACTGCAAGAACGATTTTGCGCTCGCGCTGGGTAAGCGAATCAATTTTTTTTCTTTCCGGGTTCTTTTCTTCGTCTGATTTCTTTCTGGAAAGCTCTTGAATGATTCTGCCCATCCTTGCCTGATCCATCCATAACTGACCTTCATGAACGTGCTGGATCGCAGTCAGTATAGTCTCGGCAGAATTCTCCTTTTCGAGTATCCCCTTGGCACCAGCAATTATTGCTTTATCATGCATCTCTGTGTCCCGCGACCCAGTCAGAATCAGTATCTTTGCCGTAGTGATCGGAATCAATCTCGGTATTGCATCGATACCATGCTCGGCCCCGAGATCGAGATCGAGCAATATGATATCCGGCTGCAACCTTCCCAATTCAACTGATGCCTCGGCAAAACTCGTGAATTTTCCTATCACTTGCATTCTGGGCTGCTGGCTGTCAATAAGTTTCTCCAGCCCCCATAACACGCTACGGTGATCATCAATGAGCACAACACGAATTGTCTTATCAGTCGGCGTATTCATAATCAATCCAGGGCAAGTGGCAAAGTTACACTAATAACGGTACATCCCTCGATATCAATTGCTATGTCTGTTTTCCCGTTTAAAGAGATTACGCGTTCACATATTGATTTGGGTTTAAAGGGCTTCAGAACCATGTCAGTTTCATCCGTTTTGTTCCCCATCTTCAAAGACAGGAGACGTTCAGAACTATTGAAAGAAACAAAGGCTTCTTTCGAGTTGGTATGCCTGAGAATATTGCTTAATCCCTCTTTGACAATCTGGAAACACGCTTCCGCAATTTGGCCTGACAGGTTTGATTCAACCGTCCCACTGACTTCCACGCGAATGCCATAGAACTGCAGCAACCGCTCTGCCTGGCTCTTAACGGCAGAAATGAGGAAATCCCCCCGCATAAGCGATTTTTCCCGCAGCGTATCCTTGTAGCTGCGCAAATCATGGATAGTCAGATTAGCCATATTGATGATTTCGTCGATTCTCGAGGTCAGCAACTTATCTGTATTGAACTCCCGAGATAGTGCATCCAGCGCCAAAGTCAATCCAATATAAGGTTGAATAGTTGTGTCATGCACATCCAGAGAGATTCTATGCCGTTCCTGCCTCTCAGCTTCCTCGACAAGATTCTCGATCAATTGCATGTTTTCGATAACAGTAGAAATTACGTCCGCCACCTGGTGAACAAAAGCGATATCCGAGCGCGTAAACTCCCTGGTGGCCCCGATCAGAAACAGTCTCCCGGATTCAATCCCTTGCTGCCTGTAGGGAACGGAAATAAACGATTCATCATCGAAAAGACTGGAAAGCGTCTCGCACACATTTATGAATCGATTGCTGGACTCGGAAGTCTCAATATCATAAGCATAGTGTCTGTTGAAATTTCTGTAGCCATACGAAGAATTCTCATAAGACAACGCCAGCATTCTTGGAAACACCAGAAGTTCTTTCGCTGTTGTATCGGCGATTTCCTTTGGCTCTTCTGATGCGCGCGATTTGCGCCGGTCGGAAGTGTACATGACGTATCTGGGCAGATTGTCCGTCCGTTCAATGACAACGATGCACCGATTTCCTCTGAAGAACTCGGCCAACCTCATGAGGCTCATCATCATTGCATGGTTCACACCAAAACGTGGATTCCAGTTGGTACCGATCTCCTGGAGCAACCCCAATCTCCGCTTCAGTACAATCCTGCCCTCTCCCCAATAGGCGATCATGTAACCGAAAACGATCAGACAAATCGGTCGCATGATTGCCTCAGCCAAATCGTAGCTCTTGCCGGGAGGAATGAAGATCAATCCAGCCAAAGTAAACAAAGTGACTGCCGCAAGACATACGCGCTGCCCCTCTTTGAATCCCATGGAAAATGAAGACACGATGATCGGAAAGAACAAGAACAGGAAAAAGAGACTGTCAGCTCCTCCTGTCAGGGCAACCAGCCCTGAGAAGAAGGCCACATCAAACCAGTGAATTACCCTCCCTGAAGCCAATTCAAGGAAAGTATCCATATCATGGAAGAACACAAAACACGCGCTATAAAGGCAATACGAGATAAGCAGAACGTGCGTTATTTCGCTTGGGTATCCCGAGTCCACCGGGTCGACAAAGTACACAAGCAGGCTTGAAAACGCGATGATGAATCTTATCCAGACCTGAATTAACAAATCGAAAGACTCTACGTTCTCCCGATAAACATTTCGAATTTTATTGTTCATGAGTACATTCTCAATGTCCGGGACACAACACACCAACTTTGTCCAACGTACCAGATACAGTAAACGCGAATATTGACCAAGCAAAAAGTGTAATTCGATCAAAAATGACTGCTAAACATCCAACGTCATGCACTTAGCGTCGCCGCATGATTCCAGACCTGATTCGCTGCATTCTGCTTGGCGGCTTTTTTCCCCTGATACATGGATTCTGATGCAGCTCGCAGAAGTTCATCAACAGATCTGCTGCTGCCAATTTCGGTAGCTTTACCATAGGATAACGACAAGTCCCAGCCATTCTTCTGGAAACTGCTCCTTGATGCGCTCACTATCCTGCCGGCCAGAAATTCGCATGTTTCGTCATCGGTCTCTGACAGCAATAACAGAAATTCATCGCTGCCCAAGCGACACGCTGTATCTTCCCCCCTGGAGTTCTCAAGCAGGGTATTTGCCAATAGCATCAGCGCCTGATCACCGACCTGATATCCATGCTTGTCGTTGAACGCCCTGAAACTATCGATATTGATTATCACCAAGGAGTATGGGAGACCGGACCGCTCGCTTTTAGCCTGCTTGATCTCAAACCATTTGATGAATTCCGTGCGATCAGGCAATCCAGTCAGCCAGTCTTTTCTGGAATATTGCTTGTCTTTCCTTATTTTCGTTATGACGCGCCCAATGATTGTGAATGTGACGCTGCGTGTTACAACATTCATTAAAAAGGCACTAATGGGAAAGTTTGGCCAGGTGACAGCCGCTTCGGCCAGACTCCAGGCAAGCGCACAAAAGACTGCAACTATGGTCATAGTGTGTGAATCGTTATTGCGCTGTTTTTGCAAAGCACTCAGGCGAGCTGTTTGAATTACCGGCAAACAGTACAGGACGTCAAGCGAGTAATAACTCGATGCCATGAAATAGTCCAGTACAGTGATGAAGAGAACCTCTAAAACGATCAAAAAAATTCGCAGAATCATGTTTTGATCTCCCCTTGCAATCTAGTTATATTTATTAGAAAGGCTCTTTGTTGTCTGTATGTATGAGCCTGTATGTGAAAATATTAACATATCGTCCCAGCCCCATGCTGAATGTACGTGTTTAATTCTCCCGCAACCCGCTTAACCTTAATAGTGCAACTCATTAACATCGGCAGAGTCATGGTTATTGCGCCTGATTCCAGATCATTCATTTAGGAATCTGCGGTCTCTGGTAAACAAATTTCCAATCAGAATATTTATCCTTGCCTTCAAATCCGATTTCACTCGGCCTGAAATTGCTGTGCTTGATGGGGGATTCGTCCGAAAGGCTGTAGACCCCGTAAATTCCTCCATTCGGCAATCTCAATACGCCCCATTCTGAAAGGCCGGTCATGGGGTCGATATAAATCTTGCGCAAGTATCTTTGGGTTGATGGATACCTCGGGTCTTTCAGCAAATCTTCCAGTTGCGGTGGATAGGGCTGTTGCTTGTTGGCAACCGGCGTGTGCGCGTAATACAACGCGATAGCTTGCCGGAACTGGTTGCCGACAAATAACAATGCCTGCTCTTTTTCGCGCTTCTGCGCAACGTGCCAGACCTCACCTACAGCCAATAACGCTATTCCCATCAACGCAATTATCATCAGCAGCCCGATCAGCGTAAATCCTCCGCTTCCCGCTGGTGAAAAGAAGGAAAATGGACTTCTGAAATAAATACGGCCAGGCAAGTCCTTCATCACCAGTCCCTGTAGTCTGTTTCATCCAGTGCCTTGCCCTGCGCCCCGCTCTTGATGTCATAAACTGCGCCCTTATCAGAGTCTTGAGGAGCAATAATCTGCCAGCTGGTATTGCTCTCCGTAAACGGATCGTAGGGCAGGTTGCGCAAGTATTTCTTGCTGACAAGGTCATCCAGGCTGTCCGGATACTTGCCGTTGTCGCCAAAATATTTGTCGAGCGCTTCTCTCGTCAGAGACAGATTTTGGCGCAGGACCGCTTCCTTCGATCGGTCCACGCTATGCAGATAACGCGGCACCGCAATGGTCAGCAAAGTACCGATGATCGCCATGACCACCAACAACTCGATCAGCGTGAATCCGTTTTTGTAATTCTTATTCATAACGCCCGATTACCATTTCTTGTATGGGATACCATTCAGGCCTGTACCTTGATCCAGCGAATACACATCGAATACATCGCTGCCTTCCTGCGGATCATCGGCACTGCTTTGGTAACTGCGTTTCCCCCATGTCTCTTCATCTGACTTGCCGACATCAGTCGAGAACGGATCGCGGGGAATCCGCCTGAGGAAATAGATCTGCCTATGAGTAGGACTTCTGACGTCGGATATCCCATCAACCAGCACCTGCAGCGATTCCGGGTAGCCCGATTTATCCAACGAATGTACGATGGAGCCATCGTCATATGCCTGTTTATACGCATCAATACCTTCGCGAATCTGTCTCAGCGCCAGTTGCAGTTGCTTCTCCTTGTTATGTTGAACTGACAATTCTGCCAGCGGTAAAGTAACGGACGCCAGTACGCCGATGATCGCGACGGTCACGATTAGTTCGATCAACGTAAAACCATTTTGCTTCAGCAGACTCATTGCGTCAGCGTAATCACTTGCGGCTCAGGTGCGGTCACGGAAAGCCCGCCGCCATTGGCATCGGTTGCCGAAACCGCATCGACTGAAACTGTGGTTCCTTGTGCCGCTGCAAGCACTTCGAATGTCAGTGTGACGACGCTGCCTGCGCTACTCGATCCTGAACCTGCCAGATCAACCGTAATAGCGCCACCGGCCTGATCGATATGCTTACTCATGCTCGATTGGGCAGTTCCGCGCTTCAAGGAATCCCCTTCATTCACGTCTATCACTTTCAATACTTCCGGATCGAATCCAATTTGAAGTCCGACAGTTTTCATGCCTTGAGAGGACTGTGAATTCAACGCCAAGGTAATTTTTTCACCCACCTTGGCGTGATTGGGCCCCTGCCATGAAAGCGCCCCGGTAGCCGCCGCAGGTTCGGCATTCCTGGCTGCATTCAATGCAGGCGCGACACTGGCCGCCGAAACGGGACCAACTGCCGGAACCGCGCTGGCTGCCGGTGCCACGGCTGTCGCCGGAGCTGTATGGGCCGCCGGTACCACAGGGGCTGGGGGTAAATAGGGCGCAGGTATTGCACCAGGTGCTGTCGAGGGCGTGCTCAAGGTAACCGAGCCGAGCTGTTTCAAAGTCAGCTGGTTGCTGTGCAAAGCAGATTCGGTACCGGACCAGTATTCGGTTTCCCTTGAGTCCGCAAGTTTTGAGTTACCGACAAGATGAGGAGTAATGGAAAGGATGATTTCTTTTTTCGACTTATTCTTGAGGTCGCTCGAGAACAGATGCCCAAGGAGCGGAATCTGTCCCAACGCAGGAACCTTATCAACCGTACTTGTATCCTTGTCTTCAACCAAGCCGGCAAGTATCTGCGTTTCGCCATCGCGCAGACGCAGGGAAGTCGTGGTATTTCGGGTCTGCACTGTATACACAACCGACCCGGTAGCACTGTTGGTTACAGCATTGCCGAGCGAACTGACCTCAAGGCCGAGCTTGATAGTCACTTCATTATCCTGGTGAATGTCCGGTTCAACATCGAATTTCAGACCAACATCCTGGTAGGTAACTGTACCGGTTACGACTCCCGGTCCCGTTGTTGTCGGCGTTAGCGAATTGGTGATGATCGGCACGCGGTCACCGATCATGATCTTGGCCTTCTCACGGTTCTTCACACGCAGGCGCGGGCTGGAAAGAATGTTGGTGTCGCTGTCCTGCAACATCGCATTCAAGGTGATACTTGGTATTGGGCTAACCGAGATGTTCGATCCGTTGATCCCTCTCATATTATCGAGAGTGAGTTGAGTCGTAGTTGTCGCCCCCAGTCCTGTTGCTCCTGCCGCATTGACCAGGCTCGGCAAGGGCGACAACGAAAGCTGGTTCGGATATTTCACACCCAAATCGGTCAAGCGGCTCCGGTCGATTTCCAGCACCTCTACCTCCAGCATTACTTCCGGATCCGCGACATCCTGGTCTGCAACCAGCTTTTCGGCCAATCGAATCGCATCGGGAGTATCCCGAATCACGATGGAATTGGTTTTCTCATTAATGACGATATCTTTGGTTTTAAGCAGCGTCTTGATTATCGTCATCATCACCTTGGGATCGGCATTGGTGAGGTGAAAGCTGCGAATCTTGAGATCCTGAAAATCTTTGGCCTTGGCCGGTGTATTCGGGTAGATATACAATGTGTTGTCGCTGAGAATCTTCTTCTCCAACTGACTTTGCATGAGTATCAAATCAACTGCATCTTCGACCGAAACGTCTTTTACGAATATGGATGTCTTGATGTCGGGACGAACGTCCTTATCCAGCAATACATTGATTCCGGTTAAACGGGAAAGCGCCTCAAATACCATTTTGACGTTCGCATCGCGAAACTGCAGACTGACCGGTTTCTTGAACTTTCTCATGAGAGACGGCTCGGCCATCTGCACCTTGTGTTGCCGCTCGTCGATCTGGCGCAACAAAGTCACGGCCTGACTATTCTTTGCGTTCTCGAGAAGTACTGGCCTGAGAACCGTGCGTGCCGCATCGAATTCCTCCTTTTCCAGCAATTGTTTCGCATCACCGATGATCACATCGTGCCGTTTGTTCATCGTCAAGGCCTCAATGGCCAGACTCGCATTTCTATTGTATTTATCGATTTTCAAAATGCGTTCGTAAATTGCCTGAGCTGCATCATAATGACCCAGCGCCAGTTCTTCAGTAGCATTGGTCAATAGCCGGTTGGTTACCTGCGATTTCGCGCGCAAAAAATCGGAACGATATGACAAATTATCTGATTCAGCTGCGCTTGCCGACTCCAGTTTGGCGAGCCCCTCTTCCATCTGCCCTTCCTGAATTTGCTCCATCCCCTTGTTATGCATTGCTTGAGTAGCACAACCAGCCAGCAGCACGGCAGCCAAAAATATAATCGCTGAACGGGGTCTGCATTCCGATATCAATGTCAACATTTTGTTTTATCCTCAGCCTGAAACATTAGCGTTCAGTTATTTCCAATATTTTTATAATTACAATGCTTCGCCAGTTGGCAGATGCTGTTCAATATTCAACGGCAGGTAAGTCAGATTGACCGTGCCTAAAGTAAACTTTTCCACCCGGTAGGTATTTTCAATCACCTCGCCAACCGCAACCGTGTAAACCCGATCACCTTTGGCAAGGACGACTGTGCGTGAAGCTGTGTCGCCGTAGCGCCCGATATAAGTAAAAGGCATGGGCGGCGCCATCGGCACCACAACTGCAGATGCAGCTTGCACTACCGGTAGACTTGGAATAACAAGCCGCGACGTTTTTGCAGGTTCATCCCATGATGACGTATTGAAAGCATCACCCACCTTGTTGGGATCTTTGTGCTGCGCCTCCAGCTTGGCCAGTCTAGCCAGCTCCACATGCCCGACTTCATGCGTCCGCGATTTTCCCGAGCCCGATGTGTCGCCTGAACGCTGATCTACCGATCGCCCCTTTAACTTGTTGCTTTGTTCATTGTCGGATGGTGCCATCACGACAAGGAGCAATGTCGCGATCACTATGCCCCCCCATTGCAGTCGTCCCAGTTTCATGATTCCTGCACCATGTACAGCTGCAACTTTATTTTGACCTGAACGCTTGTATCCAGAACATCCTTGCGCTGGAACTGGACGTTTTCCAGAGCCATGTTCGGAATTTCGGAATTCAGGGCACTCAGGAATTTCCGTATTTGCGTATATTTTGCCTGAACCGGCAGGGTGATCCTGAAACGAACCAGCCGTCCAACCTTGTCCTGGCTTACACTGTATTCCCCATGGTTCAGGCTCATTCCATTTTTGGAAGCGATCTCCACCATTTTTCCCAGCCAGTGCGGAGAATTCTTCTCGGAAGGGAAGTGTTTATAGAACTCTTCCAGCTCGTCTCTGGGATCAGTCACCCGGTACGAACTGCCCGTATTGGCTTGTGCCAGCTGCGCACTATCAGCGCGTTGCAACATACTCAAACGTTCCTGCAGCGGACCGATTGTCGAAAAATACAAGGGAATACACATCGCAAACAGACTGATTGCGACAATACCGGGCCAGCCCAACATGGGTAACCATTGGCGCGAAATCCGGCGCAGCTGCTCTTGGACAGATGGACTCAGCGGCGATGCTCCTCGCTCTGGCGATAAATGCGCAAGAAACGTTTTAAGCATATTCGAACCGGGCATCATGATTTGTCCTGCCATGTTGCAATAAGCGAAAAACGTACAGGTTTTTCCGGATCTTCCTGCTGGACATCATGATTTTGCAGGTACACCGAGCCAAAGACCGCCTGTCCCTGCAGGTGCGTCATGTAATTCATGAGCACGTTGAAGCTCTTGGCTTCGCCGCTGATTTTCACTTGCTGTTTCTCGACATCTGGTTCAATCGCCAGCAGGGTGATGTTCTGGTTTCCGGAAGACTCCACTGCATGAAACAAGGACTCCCAGGGCACGCCAAGGTGGCGCAACGCATCGTTTGCATTTTTGACTTCCTCTGCCAACTCAACGCCACCTCGCGCAGACGAATCCCGCGGCGCCGCCCGGCTATTCGTTCGCTCCAATTTGGCTTCCAGAACGGTCACCTGCCCGCTTAATCGCTGGTAGTAAACACCGCTCAAACCCATCGCGATCACGGCTATTCCGAGCAATACCGTCCCGCCCCATGGAAAGGGAGTGTTGGATTGATAGTCAAGATTCAGTTCAGCCATATATTTTCAATTACACAAGGCAAGCGCGAATCGCTCTTCGAAATCGGGTGCGAAGCTGGCCCGAATCTCGGGTTTCACCTTCTGGAATTTCCAGCGGGCACTTTGGGGCATGTCCGTCTTCACAAACTCGGGCGCCCACAGGAATATTTTGTCGGAGGCGACATCGCAATCGGACAAATAGGATTCCCTGTCCAATATCTCGGTCAGTTGCTCAAGCCAGTCGTGATCCACGTTTATGGTTCTTACACTGTTCAGACTTCCCTGTTTGACCAGTCCCACACACAGACTTTCGTTTTCGAACAATACAAACCAGGCATTCTGATTCTGCAGTTCGGAACGACTATTGTTGAAGGCCGCCATCAGACAGGGCTGTACGGACTTGAGATTGATGCCCGCGCGCGCAAATGCGGCACGCAGGTTCTGCAGGAAAACTGCGTCCAGCGCACTGGCCAATTGCCGTGTACCTGTATCGTCCCGGTTCAGCCTGATCTCCCACGACTCGGCACCGGCTCCATAAAGCTGGACAAAACAGTGTTTCGCGTAAGCCTGCTCTTCGTCTTCACCGTTCAGGGACTGATTCAATTCGACCATGGCATAGTTCATGAAATGGTTGGAAAGAATCACGCTGGCAAAAGCGGGTTTTTTCTCCAACCCGGACAAGGCCGACTCCAGCGCATGGATTGCCGTATCCGAATACGCGCCATCTGCAATTGCAAACGGGAAAGTTTTCTTTTCCAGAATACGCGACTGTGTGCCGTGAAGCGTAAGCTGCCGTCCGATCCGGACGAGCTGGATCTGGTCGCGATACATGACCACGCGCAATTCATCACGCAACGAAAGTGACACGATTTACCTCCTGCAATGTCGATTCGCCCTTGAATACCAGGTCCAGTGCGCCTTCGCGCAATAACCTGGTCCCGTTGCGTTTGGCCGCCTCGCGCACCAGCCGTACCGGCTGCCTTGCGATAATGAGCTCGCGAATCTCGTCGTTAAGATAGAGCACTTCGGCAATTGCCTTGCGTCCCTTGAAACCGGTGCCGCGACAATGGCCGCAACCGCGACCCGCGCGGAACTTGATGCCCCTGGCATCGGCCAAATTGATACCGGACTCTTCGATCAACACATCGTCCGGAAAATCGTCGCCCAGGCAATGCGTACAGTTCACGCGCACCAGGCGCTGGGCAACAATGCCATTCAAGGCGGAAACGAAGCTGTAAGGATCGACACCCATGTGCATGAAGCGGCCGATGACGTCAAACACATTGTTGGCATGCACCGTGGTGAACACCAGGTGCCCGGTCAAGGCCGATTGCACGGCAATCTGCGCGGTCTCGGCGTCGCGGATTTCGCCAACCATAATTTTGTCCGGATCATGACGCAGGATGGAACGCAAGCCGCGTTCGAAGGTCAGCCCTTTCTTCTCGTTCACCGGAATCTGCAGCACACCGGGCAACTGGTATTCGACCGGGTCTTCGATCGTGATGATCTTGTCCTTGCCGTCGTTGATCTCGGTGATCGCGGCATACAGCGTCGTCGTTTTGCCGCTACCTGTGGGACCGGTCACCAGCACCATGCCATAGGGTTCTTTGGAAAGACGGCGAATGAAGGCCATCGACTTGTCGTCAAAACCCAGGTGATCGAGGCGCAGGCCCTTCATCTGGTCGGACAAAGTACGCTTGTCCAGAACGCGCAATACGGCACACTCGCCAAACACACTGGGCATGATGGAAACGCGCAAATCGATCTCGTGCCGCTGCATGGAAACCTTGAAACGTCCGTCCTGCGGCGTGCGGCGCTCGGTAATATCGAGTCCGGAGATCACCTTGATGCGCGAAATGACCTGCTCCGCCAGTTCCACTCCGTCTTTCGAACCAACGGGCACCAGCACTCCGTCGATACGGTATTTGATAACGAGACCGGAAGGCGTTGTTTCCAGGTGAATGTCGCTGGCCTCGGCCTTCAGCGCATCGTATACCGTTGAATGCACCAGTTTGACGATATGACTGGCTTCTTCGCTGATGGATTTGATCGACAGATCTTCCACGATCTGGCCGTCTTCGGATGTCGATTGCTCGACCATATCCTGCATGCTGTCCATCGCATTAAGCGACTTCTCGTAATTCGACAAGTACGCCGAGACATCGGAACCATGAGCCAGCCCCCAGGTCACTCTTGCAGGAATACGATGTTCCAGCCAGGCTTGCAGCCCGGTGTCGAACGGATCGCTCATGATCACGATGACCTCATCGGCCTCGTTGCGCAAAGCGATGCAGTGCCGCTCAACAGCCTCTGCAAAAGCGACAACATCAAAGGCTGAAGTCAGGCTGTTCAAACCATCCATGGTAAATACCGGATAGTGAAGAACCTCACTCAGTGCCTTCAGGAACTCGCCCGCATCAAGACCGCTCTGGTCTTCCAGAACCTCTGTGACACTGCGTTTGGTTTGTGCGGCGGCAATGCGCGCTTCACGCACCTGTTGCGGCGAAATGAGCGGCTTCGAACTGGCCATGACGGAAGCGAGCTGGTTCACTTGATACTCCCTGCCAACTCGAAGATCGGGAAGTACATCAGCACGACGACGATACCCACCAGCAAGCCCACAAAGAGCATCAGCAACGGCTCGAACAGTTTGACGAAGCGCTCGATCCAGCGCACGGTCTCTTCTTCATAAAAAGCGGCAATACGTTCCATCATCTCTCCCATCCGCCCCGTGCGTTCGCCCACGCGCAACAAGCGCAAGGCCAGGGGCGTAACCAGTCCATGTTTTTCCATCGCCTGGGAAATCGAGCCTCCTTCCTGAATGCTCAACTCGGCCAGCCGCAATTGTTCGCGCATCGACTCTTCCAGCAGCCCGGACACCATTTTCAGCGCCACGAGAATTGGCATGCCCCCTTGCAGCAACATGCCCAGAGAACGGAAGAAGCGTGCCATCTGGTACACATACAAACGCTTTCCCAGTGTCGGGATATCCCACATCTTCTTCCTTAGCCAAACCCTGGTGGAGGGGCGATTCAGGACAATGAACAACGCAGTAATTACGGCAAGCGACGCAAGACCCAGAATCTTCGAATGAGCTTCCAGAAACTTGCCCCACTGCATCAGCAGACGCGACATAAAAGGCAAGTCGCCTCCCATGTCCTCATAAATATGACTGAAGCTGGGCACCACAAACACCATCAGGAACACCACCACCAGCGTTCCCACGACTGTCAGCAACACCGGATAAATGGACGACGTGATTATTTTCTTCTTGATGCCGTCCATTTGCGATTCGTAGACGACATAACGTGACAGTACCTCCGGCAAACTGCCTGTCTTTTCGCTGGAGCGTACCGTTGCCACATAGAGCGGCGGAAAATGTTTGGGACACTGTTCCAGCGCATACGACAGCTTGTGGCCTTCGTAGAGCAGCGCGATGACCTGCTCCAGCGTCTTCTTCACCTCGGGCTCGTCTTCCTTCTCGGCCAGTGTTTCAAGCACTTCGATCAAAGACAATCCGGCCTGCAGCAATGCAACCAGTTCCTGGCTGAACATGATCAGGGGAAATCTGGTTTTTCTCCCGAGATTCAGCAGCGGCCATTGTTTCTTGGCGGACAAGGAAATGACCGAATAGCCTCTGGCTTTTGCCAGAGCCTCAGCTTCCTTGGTGTCGGCGGCTTCCAGCAACAGCGAAGTCATTCCTTCATTGCCGCGTAAAACCCTGAGCTCATACTGCATAAACACCCCGTCGGATTAAGTAACCCGCTTCTAATTGGAACTACCAGTTAACGATGTCCGCGGCCTCGCCTTCACCGCCGGGTTGTCCGTCTTTGCCGTATGAGAGCAAGTCGTATTCACCATGCTCTCCCGGTGACTTGTAGAGGTATGCATTACCCCACGGATCCAGCGGCACATTTTTGGAAAGATAAGGACCATCCCACTTGGCCAAATTGGCAGGGCGCACGAGCAGTGATTTCAGCCCCTCCTCCGAAGTCGGATACCGTCCGACATCCAGACGAAACTGATCAATGGCTTTGCCCAATCCGTCAATCTGGGCACGCGTTGCCTTGATTTCTGATTTTCCTATCTGGGAAAAATACTTGGGACCCACATACCCCGCGAGCAGCCCGATGATGACCATCACGACCAGCAATTCCAGCAGTGTGAAGCCCGCCATCGGTCGATTTGATAGACGAGCTCCCACTAAACCCGCCGCTTTATTGTTTTTCATCTTTTTCTTTCTCCCAAAGAAAAAATTGTTGTCCGGACTGAACTGGTGTCCGAACCGACGTTTCCCGCCTTATTTATTCATGGCCAATTTGTCATACTCGTTGAGAATCTGGCCAGCCTCTGCCAGACCCTCCATGCGCACCCACTGATTATCCGATCCTTTTGCTTTTATGAAAGTGACCGGTTTGTGATTCATCTTTTCGCCGGCGAATGCGCCGAATGCTTTTTGTACGGCAAGGCTGTTTTCCAGGGAACCTGTCAGAAACGTCCATTGCGTGCCTGCCATATTTTTTGCCGCATACTCTTTTAGTTTATTGGGCGTATCGTTTTCAGGATCGATAGAGATCGACACCATGCGCAGTTCTTTACGGTTCTTCCCCAGTTTTTCCTGCACCTGATGGAAAGTCGAAGTCATCACGGGACAGATGGTGGTGCAAGTTGTGAAGATGAAATTCAGCATGACCGGGGATTGTCCATCCGTCAGTTCCCGCATGGAAACCGTTTTGCCATTCTCATCCACCAGTTTCACATCCGGGACCACGTAGTACATGGATGAGCTGGTATATGCACCGCGTTTTGCCATGCTTTGCATGTGTTTCGAATGATCCATATGCTCCATACCATCCATGCCATCCATATCCTTCATATCAGACATGTCGTGCATGGAGTGCTCGGATTGTTCTTCGGCTACTGCACTGGGAATGGCTACTCCAATACCAATGCAAAGACCGAACACAAGCATCCCCGCCAATTGGCACAACACAGTCATGGTTTTGCCGGGTTTCCGGATTACGTGTGTAATTATTGTTTTTTTCATAGCCTCTCCGTTTTCAGTCACCATTAATCAACACTTGAATGCACAAACCATGCCAATTTACTTGGGTATTTCAGGGAACAATCCATTCGCTTTCTTTGATTAAATTTTCGCCGCGATTGTCCTCAAATCGCACGATATATCCACCTTTGGACGCAAACCGCTGCCCCGGCCCCAAACTCAAGTGGGGATAGATCGTCGTTCCATGACTGATTGCAGCGCTGACTTGACCGGGAATCGTCAAGCGCGCCTCTACTTTTGTCCTCATTTCGCCATGTCTTCTGTCCATGTCGCCAGGTCTTCCGAGAGACACGCGGTCTCTGGTTTCCTGTTCGGCCTTGCTGCCCTCGCGTTTATCCATCATGGTTTCTGCTCGCTCCACCAGATAATCGCGATAAAGGTTATTCAGCATTTCGGCAGTGATATCGGTCAGGTAATTCATGGCAAAAAATACTTCCGACTGCATCGCCTCGTCTACCAGAGGAAATTTATGCATATTGATCCAGGCGTGAAAATAGGCCAGATTCACTTCCCGCTTCGCAGGCAGTTCGTAGAGATAAACCAGATGCGAATTGCTTTTCCATACAGGCGGCAAGGAAATATGTTCCGCATTTGCCAGTCTGGACGAAAAATAATTTGCCACACCGCGCACCGGCTTCAACTTGCCCAATGCCGTGATATCGTCCTGCCTCAACCAGTACACTACGACATCACCTGACTTCTCCTTCGCCAACAAGCCCTTCAAAGAACCAGTCGCTGCGGCGTTCTCACCTAAAACCCGATTCTCCACATTGATGGACGATCCCGCCAGCGCATGCTCCAGTTCCTGCGACGCCGCACGCCCCATACCATCGTCGCGGTAGATCTGAACCAGATGTTTGGGCAATGCATCGCTGTCCAATAAATGGCTTGCCAGCACTTTCGCTTCCAGCGTGACTCCACCGGAGAAATAAAATGAGTATTGCGACGGCACGGTCACCGGCAAATCAACACTGGGAAACCAGCAAGGAATCTTCTCTTGCTCACAGAAGTCATGAACGGGCTGCCAAGTGGAGGTTGACATGCCCGAGATCAACGCAAATACGGGTTGCCTACGATAACGCTCTTGCAACTGAGCTCCCCACGTTTCTGGCGCTCCTTGCAGTTCCCAAATATCCAAATCCCACGTGCGTTCGGTTCCCAGGATCAACTCAACCGCCGATGTCATATGATGGCGAGTTTGGGGTTGCAACGCATTTCTGGTATTGCTGTTTTTTTGACGGAAGATCGCCTGCATCATGTCTATCATCGTCTTGCGCCTTACAGGATCGACGTCCGGGGTGATCACCGTGGCAAAACGAATGCTGCTTTGAGTCACACCGGGTGACCATTCCGACGAAAGCTGCTTCAGATAGGCTGCCAAAGCCTTCAACTCTGATTCGTCAAGATCGAAGCGTGGCATGGCCACATTCATTTCGCGACCACGATTATTCTTGCCGTGAACAACTGCCTGGTTGAAAGTTACACTGTTATAGGGATCGTGTGCCTGGTTGAACGCCTTGCTTATGCGAGGATCCATTACAGCCACATGCCTCTCCCCTTTAGGGGCATACAGGAATTCGCCATTGATAGGAGGCACTTGAAGGTCACCTTCAACCTGCCCCATTCCGCTACGACGATGACAGTTCACACAAGCAGCCCGAGCACCGGAAACGATGGTATTGCCAAAGCGAATCCCGGTCAGCAGGGCACCGGAAGGAAGTATGCCTTCCATATAGATGCGACGACCTGATTCCAGTTCATCTGCACTTGCCGGTACGGCGACTTGTTCAACCGCATGCACTGGCAACGAAAGGATGATGCCGGCGACCAAAAGCAATACTATGGATATCCGGCAGGAATAGAAGTAACGATGCCGCATGGAATTAACGCCACCTACTTTTACCATCGGCGTGCATTCCTGGTTATAAAGCGTCGAGCCATAAGCGAGATTGGCAACTGACGGAAAAACAATTGCCATAATAAAATTAACCAGGGCATGCAAAAATCGTCGAATCCCGGATTCGCCGTTTGCGTCACTGGTGTCCGGCAAGGCACTTCTTGAATTGATCAATTTGTAATCCATATCATGTCGGACTCCCCATGTCCGCAACATTGAACCAGACAAGGCAGACGGTCTCTGTCCTCCCCGTGTTTAGACCAGTTCAGAAAAAACTAATCACTACTTGATGCCGAGAATTTCCATCTCATAGACCACGACTGCATTCGGTCCCGCACCACGATATCCGGATGCGCCGTATGCGAGAGACGGGGGAATAACGATCTGCCACTTTGAGCCGATCGGCATTTGCAAGACGGCTTCTTTCAGCCCAGCCAGCAACCCGCCAACCTGCATCGTTGTCGGTTTATTGTTTCCCGATGAACTGTCAATGATCGTCCCATCTATCAACCGCCCCTTGTAACGACATCTGATCATGCTGTTTACTGTTGGCTTGTTGCCGCTGCCAGCGTGCAGGATTTTGTACTGCAACCCGCTAGGCAAACTGACCACGCCCGGTTTGGCACTATTGTTTGCCAGGAACGCGTCGCCCTCCACCTTGTTGGTGTCTGCCATTTCTCCTTTGGCCAGCGCTGCTTTTTGCCTGGGGCTCATCCGGCCACCCTTGAGAAGCTGCTCTTTGTTTGCCGCGTTGGCTTCTGCTTGCGGATCGGGCTGCGCAACACTCGCTCCAGCTTTAACATCCGCCGGCGGCTCACCTACCGACTGCGTATCAATAACCACTGATTCTTCTGCAACTGCTTGAAGTCCAAGCAAACAGAAACTTACCAGCAATACCATTTTCATCTTCATGATCTATATCCTTTAGTGAGGGTGCGTTCTTAACAGTAACCCGCTTTCGATCAAATCACTTGATTGCGACCAGTTCCACATCAAATACGAGCACTTCATTTGGACCTATATCATTACCTACCCCACGCTCACCATAGGCAAGCGCGGGGGGAATGACGATGTGCCATTTCGAGCCAACGGTCATCGCGCTCAAGGCTTGTTTCCAACCGGCAATGAGTGCAGACACCTTCAGGCTGGCAGGGTGACCAGGTTCGGTCGCATCAAATTCCTTGCCATTGATCAGCGCACCGCGATAATTGACTTCAACCATGTCCGACTCCATGGGCTTCTTGCCATTACCTTCATTGATAACCTTGTACAGCACACCATTGGGCAAAGCCATCACATCCTTTTGGGATTTGAAGTTTTCCAGATAGTCATCACCCTTCTTCTTGTTTTCGCCCAAAGCCTGTTGTCTTTTCACAATCGCTTGTTTACGCAACTGCGTCTGGTAGTCATTCATCACCTGGTTTATTTCTTTGTCAGACAGGAGCGGCTTTTCACCGGCAAGGCTGGTTTTCAAACCCTTGACCAGCAAATTGACGTCAACTTCGGTATTTTCGTTCTTGAAGTTCTTTCCAATGCTTGCACCTATGCTGTAACTCAGTCTTTCCTTGTCGGTTTTAAACGCCGGTTTATCGGCAGCCAAGGTTTGGCCAGTTGCCAGCAGGAGTCCGCACATTACTACAAAAGAATTTTTCCACATCATCAAATCATCTCCTCAGAAAATTTCCAGCACTTATATCTGTTTCCAAACCAGTCAGAGGGCCGAAAATACGAACGATGCCCCCAACGAAATTCAAGCCTGAATATCGGCCCTCATGTGCCTGCTTGGTACCCCAACAATTTTTGTGATCTGATCGATGCTGCATGGACAAACGTCCTCATAAATAGCTGCCCCTGGATCACAATACAAAAATTGTATAGCACTCTCGCCATGGTTAAATTTGGGGGATGCAATGCAGTGTGAACGAGTCTTGCATATCAAAATTAACACGTTACAAAATCTTTTTCCAAAGTTTCAGGACATCGCTAAAAATCCACGCTCCATCCCAACCGCTGAACTACTTCCCACTACTCAGCATCTGGTCGAACCCTGAACTTTTAGAGATGCCCTGAAATTCTGAATCTCTTTTAAACAACGCCGGTGCCAAATTATTCCTGGCACCGGCGGTTTTCCTGCTACAGCATTTACGGCGTTACGACTGCGTTCGATGCTGCTGTGTACGCTGTACTGCCACCTGCGCTGGTTGCCAGCAGACGGTAGGTGTAGCTGCCCGCTGCGGTAACCGTATTGGTGATCGAATACGCAGTTCCGTTCTGGGTCACGGTCGGAGCCGGCGTGACAGTCGTCCAGGCACCGGCACCCAGGCGACGCTGGACGGTGAAGCCGGTGATGTTTGTCGACAAGTTCGTCCAGGTCACACCGATACTCCGCGTTGCCAACAGGTTTGCAGCAAGGCCCGTCGATTGCGCCGGCGGTGTGTTCACCGTGATTGCCGGTGTCGAGTACGCAGATGTACCAACCAGATCTATCGCAGCGATCTGGTAGGTATATGTGTTACCAGCTACCAGGTTCACATTGCGAGTCAAGGTCGTACCACCGGCCACATTGATCAACGCACCAGCCACACCGTTGTTGAACGGCTGTATCACGTAACCAGTCGCGCCAGTCACTGCGGCCCAGCTCAGGGTCGAGGTGTAGTTACCACCACCTGCGGCAACAGGAGCAGTTGCCTTGAGGCCTGTCGGCACCGCCGGCAGAGCGATCTTCGTGGTCTGCACGTTAGATGCCGGTCCGGTAGTCGAACCAAACACTGTCGGGTTCGCTACGCGGATCGCCGTTGCCACCGCTTGCACGGAGAATGTCAGACCAGCCTGCAACTGCGCCACCGTCGGACGGAAGTTGTAAGTCAACTGATTGGTGTTGATCAACTGGCCATTGATGTTCACCACGTAGCTGATCGTGGTACCGGCAGGTGCAGCCACAGCAGTCCAGCTCAAGCCCACACGACCGGTCGCGGACAGAGTAGGTACAGCCAGTGTCGGCGCTGCGGTCAGGGCTGGAGCCTGCAGACTTGACTGTCCGTACAGGTACGGATGCGAATCGCTCTTGTTGGCCAGATTACGTGCACTGACACGGAAGGTGTACACAAAGCCCGGAGTCGCCGGTACGTTGGCTCTGTTGATATTTACCAATCCACCGGTCGCGGTAGTCTGCGCCGCTGAGCGAGGAACAACCTGCAGCACGGTCCAGTTACTGAAGCTTCCTGGCGCACCACCGGTCGACGAAACACTTTCCTCAACCAGGAAGTCGGTCTCATTGGTCGACCTGTCAGTCCACTGCAAGCCAATCGAGGATCCGGCACGGTTAGGCGTCGTGATCAGGTTGGTAGGCGGAGCGATGACGATGCCCGGCATGGTCTTGGTTACGCCAGCAGAAGTCGTTGTTCCCACCACATTCGCCGCCTGCACGCTCCAGGTATGTGCCGTACCGTCGGTCAAGCCGGTATCCGTGAAGGCCAACGTCGGGCTGGCAGTCCAGCCGGCCGTTGCGGTTCCCATCGGATTGTTGGCCAAACCGGCACCCACGATCTGGTTGCCAACAGGCAAACCGTCACGCAGAACCTGATAGGTCATTTCGTTGTAGGCATTGTCGCTCCAGGTCAGCGCTACCGTATCCACGTAAGTACCGTTTGCATCGACCGCTGTTGAAGGCGTTACGACAAGATTCGTCGGGAGTGTCGGTGCTGTGGGTATCACGGTGGCTGTCGCTGTTGCCGTGGTGGCGCCCGCCGCATTCACCGCGCTCACGGTATAGGTGTAAGCCACGCCTTCCTGTGCTGTCGCATCCTTGTAAGTCATCGTTGCAGGAGCGGCATTGAGCGCACTCGCTGGCAGGGTAACGGTCGCAAATGGAACGTTGCCACCCGTACGAGCCACAGTGTAGCTAGTCTCGTTGAACGCGCGGTCTGTCCAGGTCAGTACTACATCGTCAGGCTTGCAGCGAACCGGCACTGCTGCAGGGCAAGCCGCAATAGTCGGCGTGGCCACAACATTGATCGGAGCCAGCGGCACTGAGATTGGCGCAGTCACGGTGCCGGTCAAGACCGGTACGGAATTGCCAAACGAGTTGACGGCGATTACGTCGTACTCGTACGCACCACCTTCAACCACGGCAGCGGGATCCGCAAAAACCGTGTTGCTGGACAACACAGGGTTGGCGGGCAAGTTAGGGTAGTTGACTACGGAACCGCCTGTCACCTTGCCGTTGGCCAAAACGCCCGGCCCGGTACGGGTCACGGTGAAACTGGTCTCGTTGTCTGCGTTATCCTGCCAAGTCACCTTGACGTTTACGTCCGATGTGCTGGTCGCTGGCGTAATGAAGGATGTCGCAAGCATTTGAGCCGGCGCAATCGGAGGCGTTGGTGCCACAGGTGGCGCTTCGTAGACGATATTGGAATCCGGAGCATCGCCAGCGACGTTGTAGGCGTTAACCTTGTACGCGAAGAACGTGCCATTCGGAGGAGTCGGCGATACCAGCGCTGCAGGCTCGTTGTAGCTGACTACGTTGGCCGGAACGGTGGCGAATGGCGTGATTGCCGGTGTCCATGCTCCCACTTTGCGGGCATTGACGTCGGTCAACGGAGCCTGAAGAACCTTGAAGCCAAGCTCATTCTGGGTGTTACCCAGCGTCGTGAGCGGTGTCGCTCTCGGCGTCGGATCGGTCCAGGTCAAGGTACCTACTCCCAGTGTGTCCGCCAGGGTGGTACCCAATGACGGCGGTACTGTCACAACCGGGTTGAACACCACAGGACGGGTGAAGTCATCTTCCGAATGGCCCAGGATCGCGGAGCCCCAGACGAACTCGTTGTCATAGTTGCCCGTCGGGGTGCCCGGGAACACATTCATGTTGTTGGAAGTGTTGACGAGCGGCGTCCCGGCCGGTACGACATGACCACCTGCGACCACTTTGAGCGGATCGGTAGCCATCAATCCAGTCGTAGAGACCACTGCGGGGTCATTGGTGAAACCCATACCAGAACCCGGGGTAGCATTGGCCGGCAATGATGGATCTTGCAGGCGTGCGCTTCTCGGCAAGCTGAACGGAATGTTCGTCGCTTTGCCCCGGATCGCCACGATCGCATCTTCCAGCGGATTCAGACGGACAGTGTCTTTCCAGCCCACTTCATTGCTTGCGGGCGGTTTAACCGTGCCGTCCCAACCCACGCGGTTGATCAGTTGCACATCGTTCATGTTGAAATGGATCGAGTTGGACCAAAAGCCGTTGTCTACCAGTTTCCATATCTGGACTTCATCGTCGCCGATGATGTCGGTCGGCGCATCGATATAGTTCAACGGCACGGTGGTCTGAATTCCAGCCAGCGTGAGCGGAAGTTCAATACCGCCGGTTGAGTTGTAACGACCGTAGTCGTCAAACAACTCTTGCTCAGCTTTCGTCACCACCGGAATCTTGCTGCTGGTTGAAGTCAGCACGGTGGCCTGCGCTCCCACACCTACCGGGGTGACATTCGCGGTTGCCACAGCAACGCTAGTCGGAGCCGGTGCACCGGCGGCCGTAGTGAAGGTGACATTCGGCGCAGAGGTATAGCCGACACCCGGAGTGTTCACCGTAACGCCAATGATCGTACCGACCGGTGTGGCAAGGGCCACGGTCGCGCTCGCAGCCGTCGCACTTGGATGAGCAGAGTTAGTGCTATCCGTGAACACAACTGTCGGGGCGGAGTTGTAGCCCGTGCCGATATTGGTAATGGTGAAACCGTTCACTGAGCCGGCTGGTCCAGCCAAAGCTGCGGTCGCCAGGGCGTTTTTACCGGTGGCATCAGTGAAGCTAATCGTAGCAGGAGTCGTATAACCCGAACCCGCCGTAAGGATGGTCGCGCCGTACACCTGCCCGGTCGCCGGAGCCAGCACTGTAGTCACCGTAGACGATATGTTGCCATTCGCGTCCGTAACACTGACGGTTGGTGCGTCGGTATAGCCGGAACCTGGTGTCAACAAGGTGATGCCAGTGATCGCGCCGGAAACCGGGTCGATTAACGGCGTGGCCGTCGGCAGCGTACCGCCCGCGAGTTGCGGCAGGCTGAAATTAACGACTGTGGATCCGGAACCAGTTCCAACCGGAGGCGCTGGTTGGTCATAGCCTGCTCCCGGAACGCTGATGGTAAAGGTGGGCGACACCGCAAAACCAACGATTGCGCTCGCAGTCGCCGTTGTACCTGCAGTTTGCGGGGCACTCACGACGGCAGTTGGAGCTGTATAGCCGGATCCCAAATTGGACATCAGGACCGAGCCGGCACCCAAAGTCAGCGGCGAGGACGAGATGGTCGCAGCACCCTTCGCGCCAGTACCACCGCCGCCCGTGAAGGTGACCGTTGGAGGCACTGTGTAACCCGATCCGCCGGAAACCAGGGTCGGTGTGTTCAAGATCGCCGAGTTCGAGGAGAGCGTCACGGTTGCGGTAGCCTGGTCAGCGGGATTAGTAACACCGCCACCCGAGAAATTGACAGTGACCGGAGCTGTATAACCCGATCCGCCATCAGCCATAACGATGCTGGAAATGGTCGATGTCGGAACAAAGGTAACGGTCGGTGTTGAGGTATAGCCCGTGCCAGCGCTGGTGAGTGAAATGGTATCCACTTGATGTGCTGCGTTGACCGTAGCCGATGCTGACGCGCCCGTTCCGCCACCACCGCTGATGACCACCTGCGGTGCGGTCAGATAACCGGAACCGGAACCCGTACCTGAGCCGCCGGAAGTAACCAGGCTCAGCCCGGTAAGGGTCAACGCACCGGTGTGAGCAAAGTCCAGGGTCGGTTGCGCGGCAGAACCGGTTGCAACGTGACCGTAGGTATCGATATCCGCAGTGCCGAAGGCGGCGTTGTAAGCCGACTCAGGAACCATCGGTGCCGGTTGCGATGCGCCATAGGCAGCCGGCAAGGCAGCCGCCAATGCAGCGGCATTCAGCGGACCGCCTGTGCCGGGCGTTACTGTCGTGCCCACCTTGATCTGCATGATGGTACGGGTGTTCGGACCATAACCCGGCAGGGTGCTAAAGGCTCCACCTTGGCCTGACTGGTCAGGATCGCCAGTGTAGTAGTCGTTACGCGGATCGTTGAAGGGTGTCGGTGCCGGGGCATCGTTGTAAAGGATCAGGGTCTGACCGGCATAAGCGGAGAAGTCCACGATCGCGTCCGCACGTTCCGCTGGTCCCAGCAACATGCCGTAACCATAGATGTTCGTCACGGTAATGCTGCGACGATTCTGTTCATAGGTAACCGGCTGCGACGGAATATCCACGCCTTGCGGCAACAGACCACCATCGTTGCCGATGACCACAAAGTCCGGACCGGATGTGGTCGGATCAGGAGCACCACCGGCGCGACCATCGGTCGGCCATGCACGGGTCGGGCCCGAAGGCTCGGCGTTGATGTTCCACGGGAATGTCGTACCGAATTGAGGCAACGGTAGTTGTACGTTGTTAACTTTATCCCAGTTCGCCGGATTGCCTGCAACATCGGCTGCTGCAGGTATCATCTTGACTTCGGTGTTGGTCAGGAACTGTTGATTGCCCGCTTTATCGACCACGGGGTTGCCGTTTGCGTCAAGTTGCGGAGCGCGCGTCGCTGTCGGGTCAGCCTTGTACAGGCCAAGGTTGACATAACGGTCGTTGCTGGCATTCAGGATGCGCACACGATAAGCCTTGGGCTCGACCGTCATAGTAGGATAGGCCGTACCGTTGACGAGCGGTGTGTCCATGTAGGCTTCGGGCACGAAGCTTGGGGAAGGCAAGATGGCCTTGTTCGCTGCCACGGGGAAGATTGGCCAGAACAACGGGCCATAATCCCAGCGACCCACCGGGTTAGCGCCATTGGTCATGGAGGGATTCTGGTTGGGCTCATATACGTGCGGGAACCAGAGATCACCCGAGGCACCCCAATTGGGATCGTTCCACAGAGCATCCTGCTGCGCGATGTTGGCAGGCACGAAAGTCTTGTCTTCGATGATTAGAGGAATCTGGGCGGCGGGAATCGTCCCGGCTGCTACTGTCACCGGCGTCTTCAGTGCGCCGCCAGACAGCGTTCCACCGTTGATCAGCGTTTGCTCGATCGGGTCGGTCACGACGTAACCCGCTTCCAGACCGGCATAGGCGTTCAGACGTGTAAGGCCGGTAGTACGGTCCTGAATGAAGGTAAAACGCGCCGACATGTCGTTCGGGAAATACAGGTAAGTCGAACCGGCACCAGGATCGGCCATATCAGGCACATTCTGCACGCTCGCGCCTTTGCCGATGCCTGCCGCATAAGCGGCGAGTTCACCAGCCGGGGCTACCCATTGATGCGGTGAACCGGCGCTGATCCAGGGAGATTGCCCGCCGACCAGATGCATACCGGCGCGGTTTTGCGGGTAAGGTGTGACGCCATCAGGTCCCACGCCTGCGCCAGTGATCGTGGGATCAACCGGCAGGAACAACTTGCCGCCGATCGGCAGATAGTTGGTGAACTTCACGCGAACCGCAGTACCCTTGGTCGCCGTGATAACCGGGCCGAGATGGTGCGGATTGTCATAGGCATAGACCTGCCCTGTCGGATTCGCGGCAGTGATCCTGGCTGCGTCAGTGATTGCAGTGCCATTTGGGTAGGTCAGCGCGATGTGCTTGCTGGTCGCGGCATTGCCTGCGGTCTCCAACTGGACGTAGCCGCGCAGGTGCGTTCCCGTAGCTGGCAGATCGCTGTGCATCCTTTCCCTGAATTCGACTGCAGCGATTTCGTAGTAGTCATCTGTTGTGGTGGTGCCATTCAGGTCAACCCACTTTTCAGCGACAGCCACCGGAATGTATTGCCCCAGATTGTTGGCATTGGTCGCACCGAAACCCGGCAGGGTATCCACGAACTTGCGCAACATCGTTCCGCTCTGTGCCGTGAAAGGCAGGTTGCTGCCATCGGCCCTGATCTGCAAGACGCCATTGACATAGGTAGGTGCCGGGCCCGAAGGGCTGTTGGCGTAATAGGTAGGAACCGTAACGGGCGAATTGGCTGTTGTTACGCCACTTCCGTTGCCGGAACCTGCATACGCCACGTTAACGGCAAATTGTGTGGTCATCGCAATTGCGACAGCCGCGGCTATTGGATTTAGCTTGAAGGAATTACGCTGGGGTTTCTTCACGATGTCTGACTCCCTGATATTAACCATTTGTTTGTGTCCAAATCTTGCCTGCATATGGGCGCTCGCTGATTCCTTGGCGACGCCCTGCAATCCCGATCTCTTTCACTCAAAGTGCCGGTGTCGGTAGTACCAGACACCGGCAGATCCACTTAAGGTGCGGTTATCGGCAACGGCATTCCGATCGTTGGCGAATTGAACGCGGCAACATTGCTTAGTGCCTGCAGCGTGAACGTATACGCCGTTCCAGTCGTCAACACACCGATACCCGCGCCAACGGTGGCACCCGTTGTTGTAGGTGCGAATATGTGGCTGGTCGTCGTCGTTCCATCACTCCAGGTCAACTGTATGCCACTCACGTTGTTTACATTCGTCGCGCTGTTCGCCCAATTCAAGACGATCGTTCCCTTGGCAGTTCCCGGAATACCGTTGAACGCAACCGGAGCAACCGTCGGCGAATTGTTCAAACCGGTTGTCGCCGCCACCGTTGTTCCGGCAAGCGTGGTTGCAGTAACCGCAAACGAGTAGGTCGAACCTGAGTTCAGGGCAGCAGCAGTAGTAAATGTCGTCACCGGTGCAGTTGCTGGTGGCACAACTCCTATAATAGAAGTCGTCGTCGTTACTACCGCCGCAGCCGTTGTCTCGGTCATGGTCACGGTGTAGCTCGTCGCACCCGGAACAGCAGTCCAGTTCAATGTAACAGTGCCATTCGCATTCGTAACCTGAGTCAACCCGGACGGAGCAGCCGATGCTGCCGGTGTCGGCGTTGCCGCTGCTGCTACCTGATTAACTACCGTCAAAGTCACGCCCGGTGCTGCGGCCGGCGTTGCCGCCAGAGACAGCGTGAAGCCGTTCGGGGTAAGTGTCGCAACAGTCGTTCCAGCCGCGATACCTGCACCGGAAACCGTCGCACCTACCAGAACTCCGGCATTGGTGACTGGAGCCGTCAGCGTCACGATAAGACCGGTTGCATCGATCGTCGCGCCGGTCAGGATGAACGTCCCTGCCGGAATAGCCGGACCTGCTGCCCCGTTTGTACCTGCGGTGAAGGTGGTAGCAGACGTACCTGCCGGAGAATTGCCTGCCGCGTTGTAGGCCACGACCACGGTCGTCGCCGGCAAGGCAGCAGCCCCGGTCCAGGTCGTGACGTTGGCAGGTACCAATGCGTCAGGAGTTGCTGGAGCCGTGACGTACCCGTTCGCATCGATGGTCGGAGCGAGATAGATCTTGTAGCCGATCTCGTTCTTCGGACTGCTGGTTGCTTTTGGATAAGCTGCGTTGGTACCAGCTGTCGGAATGCCCTGGGCATCCTGACCACCAAACGGCGTCGTGTCGGTCCATGTCACGGTGCTTCCAGCGACTGTTACTGAAGCTGGCGCATCAGGCACCACGACGTTCGGATGGAATACGAACGGACGCATGAAGTCGAATTCTTCATGACCCAGAATGTGGCAGTGCCAGACGTATTCGTTGTCGAAATCGGTCATCTGGTTTGAGTAGGTACCGGTCGGAACCTGGGTATTGACGCCACCTACGAGCTGGGTCTGGAACGTTGGTGCGGCACCGGTAGTCGGATCGATGTTGGTGAAGTACATGGTCGAACCGACGGCTTGCGACGGATCCAGCACACGATGGCTGGCAGGCACACCGAACGGGGTCACCGGATGAGATGCCCTGACGGCGACATACACGTCTTCCAGCGGATTCATGCGCACGGTTTCCTTCCAACCCACTTCGTTAGCTGCGGGCGGCTTGATGGTGCCGTCCCAACCCACTCGGTTGATGACCTGCACGTTGACCAGGTGGAAGTGCACCGGGTGGGAATCGACACCGTTGTGCGTGATTTTCCAGATTTGTGTCTCGCCATCCTTGATGCCATCCAGATATTCGATCGGCGTATCGATGTAGGCCAGCGGAACCGTGGTGGCGATGGTGGCGGTAGAGAACGGCAGTTCTGCAGCCAGCGTGGCGTTCATGCGACCGAAGATCGGGTCGAACAATTCCTGAATCGCCTTGTTGATGACCGGCAAACCGTTGGTCGTGACCATCGCGGTCGCACGCGTGCCATCCAGGCCGGGGTTCGAGAAGATGACCGTCGGTGGCGTGGTATAGCCTGCACCTCCATTAAACCCGGTGAAGCCCGTAATGACACCACCGGCCCCAATGGTCGGGGTGGCGGTAGCTTGAGCACAAGCAGTGCCGGCTACTACCGGTGTGCACAGAGGCGGAGCAATGGTCACTGTTGTTCCAGCCGGATAGAGCGAACCACCGGTGTTGAGCTTGAGGCCGGTAACAGCAAACGGAGCTCCGTTCAGCACCCAGTATGGCGCAGCGCCAGAGCCGGTACCGATATGAGCGTATGTATCAGTGTTTGCCGTACCAAAGGCCTGGTTGTAGACCGACTCCGGAATGAGGGGTGCCGGCTGAGTCGCGGCATAGGCAACAGGCAAACCTGACTTCAATGCAGCCATGTTCAGGGGGCCGCCCGAACCGGAGGTGTTGGTCGCATTCACTTTGAACTGCATGATGGTGCGGGTGTTCGGGCCATAGCCTGGCAAGGTGTTGTATGCACCACCTGCTGCGGTCTGATCACCCACTCCGGTGTAATAGTCGATCCGCGGATCGTAGCCGGGCATCGGCGCGGGTGCATCGTTGTAAAGGATCAGCGTTTGTCCGGCGTAATTCGAAAAGTCGATGAGTACGTCGGCGCGCTCCCCGCCCATCAGGGTCAGATCATGATCCAGAATGTTGAACACGGTGATACTGCGAACGTTTTGTTCGTAAGTAACCGGTTGCGACTTCCACACAGCCACGGCGGGCAGCAGACCACCTTCGTTACCGATCTGCACGATGTCGGGACCAGCCATCGCGGGATCCGGCACACCACCGGCGCGACCATCGGTCGGCCAGGTAGCAGGGAAACCTGCTGTTGGTACAGCCGGAACCATCTTGACTTCGGTACATGCGGCTGGCGATCCAAGTGCCGTCCCGGCAACCTGGGCGGTCCCGAGTGCGGATCCTGCACCGCCCGGGGCGATGGGCGCAATCGTCGGTGCGGTGTTGGTCGCGTCACACACCTTGCCAGCGGCATCCACTGCCTGATACAGACCAAAATTAAATGAACGGTCATTGCCGATGCTCAGAATACGGAAGCGATAAGCCTTGGGATCAACCGTCATGGTCGGATAGGGCTGACCGTTAACTATTGGCGTATCCATGAAGGCTTCCGGAGAAGCGGTGACGTCACCATAGGCGCCCGTCGGCAGCGAATACTGGGCTGGGAATACCGGCCAGAACCAGGGACCCCAGTCCCAGCGACCGACCGGGTTGGTACCGTCTATAGAGTTCGGATCCTGATTGGTTTCATAGACGTGCGGGAAGAAGAAGTCGCCAGGTTGACCCCAGTGGTTCAGGTCCCACTTGGCATCCTGCGAGGCCGGTGTAACGCCGTCCGAAGCCACTGCGGTCGGACCGATGTTCTTCGGCACAAAGGTCTTGTCCTGGATGACCAGGGGAATGCCGACTGTATCAAGAAGAGGAATAGCCGACGGCAGTGTCCCGGACGGCAATGTCAGATTGATATTAAGAGCTGAGGCAACAAGGCCCAACTCTTTCATATCGTAAACGATCAGACCCGCCGCTTCGCCGGCATAGGCGTTAATTTTGGTCAGGCCGGACACGTGGTCGTGATACATCGTCAGACGACCGCTCAGGTTGACTGGAAAATACAGAGTCATCGAACCTTGGCCCGGATCGGCCATGTCCGGCACGTTCTGGAAGGAATCACCGACGCCCATTCCCCGCCCGGTTGGATTGGTCGCTGGATTGTATGCAGGATGACTCGCGTCACCAATGTAATAAGAGACATCCCCGCGCGGAGCCCACCATTGATGCGGTGTACCGTCGTTGGTCCAGGGAGAGTCGCCGCCGTGCCAGTGGATGGCAACACGGTTCTGGGAGAACTTGATGGGCTTGCCATTCTGGTCAAGCACAGGACCGGCAACCGGATTTCCCTTGGCGTCGAGTACGGGTGTGCCATTCGCATTGAACTGTTGCAATGTCACCGGGCCGCCGCCGGCAATCGTTTCATCGATCGGGAGATAATATTCGCCACCGCCAGGGGCGCCATGCGCTACGCCATTTACATCGGTGTAAGGCAAATAGTTGGTGAACTTGATCCGCACCGGATTGCCACTGGCGGCCACGATGGATGGGCCGAGGTAGTGCGGCCTGTGCACGAAATATACTTGGGCGCCATTCGCATCGAGGATCGGCGTGCCATCGGGATACACACCCGGGACGTGCTCGCTTGGGACCACTGAGGTAACGTCTTTCAGGTTCCCGGCAACAATACCCGGTGTTTCGATCTGCACATAGCCGCGCAGACGGGTCGGCTTGGCCAGATCGCTATGCAGTTGTTCTGTGTATTCGACGACGGCGATTTCATAGTAATCATCGTTAGTTTTCACGCCGGCGAGATTCACCCACTTTTCAGGAATTGCCACGGGAATGCCGGCCTGCAGATCTGTCAATCCCTGCAGGGTTTCCAGGCCGTTATAGACGCCGCCAAGCTTATCGACGAACTTGCGAATCGGGGTGCCGGTATCGACCGTCAGGCCGGTGGTGCTCAATGCATGAGTGGCAGGATCAAACGCCGGCTGAATGCCCTGTGGGCTGTTGGCGTAATACGTCGGTACGTTGATCACTATGCCCGAGATGTTGGTGTTGGATCCGAAGCCCGCGTTGGCTTGTGCTACGTTGGCCGGAAACTGGGCAGCCATTGCCAATACAATCGCCGCAGCAACTGGATTCAGCTTGAAGGAACTGCGTTGGATTTTCTTCTTGTCTATGACCTTCATACCTTTAACTCCCTAAAGTTAAGTTGACCGCTGGCTGACTCGGTATCTATTAATCGCGTTTCGAACCAATGTGGACGGATGCATACTATTGATAGGGGATTTTGTAGGCATGAACGAATTCAACAAATTTTCATAGGCACTTCCTCCGAGAATATTGGCCGGCACGTAGGACCTTTGTACTGTTTGTTCAGTCAGCGTAAAACTTGTGTTAAATCTTCGTTAAATTTGCGATGGCAGTTGCGATGTGCCAAATCTTTCAACTATAAAAATAACGTTCGTGAGTTGAAGTCGACTCGAGTTTGGAGAAACAGAACTGCAACATGGTTGGTGCCAAAAACGACATCGCGGAAGAAAATAAAGAAGAAAACGGAGGAAGTATTTGCCGAATTTAACTGGTTCGCTCAAACAGGCAAAATCATTCAAAAAAAAACGCACCGCCAAGGCGGTGCGTTTTTAATTCTGCTGCCGGTAACTTATATCTTGAACGGATGACGCAATACAATGGTCTCGTCGCGATCCGGACCGGTGGAAACCATATCCACCGGGACTTCACATATCTTGGCGATACGCTCCAGATAGTTGCGTGCTTCCTTGGGCAGATCTTCATAGCGCTTCACGCCCACCGTGCTGGTACTCCAACCCGGCATGTCTTCATATACCGGTTCGCAACCATCCAGCGACTCCGCACCGACCGGCAGGATGTCGCTGAACTGGCCGTCGATCTTGTAGCCCACGCCGATACGCACTTTCTCCATGCCGTCCATCACGTCCAGCTTGGTCACGCACAGGCCGGATACGCCATTGATCTGGATAGAGCGCTTTAGCGCAGCCGCATCGAACCAGCCGCAGCGACGCGCACGTCCAGTGGTAGCGCCAAACTCGTGCCCCTTTGTCGCAAGCATCTTTCCGATCGGGTCCTGTTTGTCCACGGCGTCGTACAGCTCGGTCGGGAACGGACCGGAGCCGACACGGGTGGTATACGCCTTGGTGATGCCCAGCACGTAATGCAGGCTCTGCGGGCCGATACCGGCACCGGCACATGCCGCACCGGCGATGCAGTTACTGGAGGTCACGAATGGATAGGTGCCGTGATCGATATCAAGCAAAGTGCCCTGGGCGCCCTCGAACAACAGATTCTGTCCGGCCTTGTTGGCCTCGTACAGCGCACGCGGCACATCCAGCACCAGCGGCTTGAGGCGTTCGGCCAGTGCCAAAGCATCATCCATGGTCTTCTGGAAATCCACCGTCTCCGCTTTCAGGTAATTCTTCAAAACGAAGTTATGGTAATCCAGCACTTCGCCCAGCTTGGCCGCAAAACGCTTGCGGTGAAACAGATCCTGCAAACGAATGGCGCGGCGAGCCACCTTGTCTTCATAGGCCGGACCGATGCCGCGTCCGGTAGTGCCGATCTTGCCTGCGCCTTTTGCTGCTTCACGCGCCTGATCCAGAGCCTCGTGATACGGAAGAATCAGCGGGCAAGCTTCGGAGATGCGCAGACGCTCGTAGACCTTCACGCCCATCTCCGACAGTTTGTCCATTTCCTTGAGCAGTGCGGAGGGCGAAACCACCACACCATTGCCGATGTAGCACATCACATCATCGCGCAAGATGCCAGACGGGATCAGGTGCAACACTGTTTTCTCACCGCCGATAACCAGTGTATGGCCTGCATTGTGACCGCCCTGGAAGCGCACTACGCCCTGTGCATGATCGGTCAGCCAATCGACCACCTTGCCCTTGCCTTCATCGCCCCATTGAGTCCCGATCACTACAACGTTTTTAGACATCTCTCGTTCCTAAGTAATTAGCTTAAATTTTCATTTCGACGACAACCCACTTGCCGTCGCGTAAAACCAACTCGCGATTGCAATTCAATTCTCGGTGATATTCGGCCTTGCCCAGCAGATCGACCACAACGATCTCGCCCTGCTCGCGCAATTTCGCGATGGCCGCATCCAATGCGGCATCCTGACGATATGGCGCATGTATCCCTTGCGGCTGCACTTGCTTGGCCAACAGGCCGTGCAATTGACGCAAGTCCATGCTGAATCCCGTTGCCGGACGTGCGCGCCCGAATGCCTTGCCCACATCATCGTAACGACCGCCCAGGGCGATGGCATCGTGACTACCCGCGTGGTAAACCGCAAACACCATGCCGCTGTGATAGTGGTAACCGCGCAATTCGGCGAGGTCGATGCCGATATCGCCCGCCAGATTCTTGAGATGCGCCGCCGCCTGTTCCAATTCGTTCAAGGCTGTCATGACTTCCGGATAGGCAGCCAGGGCCGTGCGGGCACGGGTGATGACTTCGACGCCGCCATAGAGTTGTGGCAAAGCCAGTAAAGCTGTTTGCACTTTCTGCGGTAAACCGGACACCAAACCGCGCAATGCCGGAACGTCCTTGCGTTGAAGGGCATTGAACAATTCCGCTTCCAGTTCCTGGGGAATTTCAGCACTCTGCACCAACGCGCGGAACACGCCGACATGACCAAGATCAAGGTGAACGCCCTGAATACCCATCAGTGCCAGCGCCTGCAACATCAAGCGTTGCACTTCCAGATCGCTCTCGATCCCGCTGTGACCGTACAGCTCCGCCCCGATCTGCAAGGGCTCGCGCGTGCGCATTAATCCTGCCGGTTGCGTGTGCAACACACTACCGGCGTAACACAGGCGCGTCACGCCCTGGCAATTGAGCAAATGTGCATCGATACGCGCCACCTGCGGCGTGATGTCGGCGCGCAACGCCAGCGTACGACCGCTCAGTTGATCAACCAGCTTGAAGCTGCGCAGATCCATATCTGCACTATCGTTGATGAGCAGCGACTCGGCATATTCGAGCAAAGGGGGGGAAACCAGTTGATAACCGGAACGACGAAGAAGCTCAAGCACATCGCGGCGTATGCCTTCGATGCGCCATGCTTCATCCGGCAGCATGTCTTGAATGTATTCCGGCAGCAGCCAGTTCATCTGAAAAATTCCATCATCTAAATCCAGTAAATCAGCAACAACCCGCTCAACATCAGCGTCAATCCGATGAAGCGGGCCTGCCCATCCTGGAAATGCGATACCTTGCGCAGCGTCGCGCGCCATGTAGAAGGAAACAGGAACGGCATGATTCCCTCCAGCACCAACATCAACCCCAACGCTGCCAGCCAAAAATTGCTCATGCGCTTCTATTTGCCGTCCTTGCCGGACCCCTTCAGATACTTGAAGAATGACGAACCGGCATCCAGCACCATCACATCGCTCTTGCTCTTGAAGCCTTGCTTGTAAACATCGAGACTGCGATAGAACGCGTAAAACTCGGGGTTGCGGCTGAACGCGCCGGCATATAGCGCAGTCGCTTTGGCATCGCCATCGCCTTTGATCTTTTGCGCGTCGCGGTAAGCCTGGGCCAGGATAACCTCACGCTGCCTGTCGGCATCGGCACGAATCTTTTCGCTCTCTGCGTTACCCGTTGCACGCAGCTCATTGGCTACCCGTTTGCGCTCAGCTTCCATGCGGCTATAGATGGAATCGCTGATCGTATTCGGGAAATCCACGCGTTTCAGGCGCACGTCCAGCACTTCCACACCGATCTTGCGTGCATCCACATCGGCCTTCCCCTGCACCACACGCATGAGTTCTTCGCGTTGTCCGGACACCACTTCATGAATAGTGCGCTTGCCAAACTCTTCACGCAGCGTCGAATTCACGGTCTGCATCAAGCGGGTCTGCGCCAGCGACTCGTCGCCTTTCACACTGACGTAATACTGCTTCACATCGACGATGCGCCATTTGATGAAGGAATCCACCAGCACGTTTTTCTTCTCTGCGGTGATGAATCGTTCGGGATCGTCGCTATCCAGCGTCAGGATGCGCGAATCGAAGAAACGCACGTTCTGCACCAGCGGCATCTTGAACTTGATACCAGGACTGGTCTCGATGCGCACCACTTCACCAAACTGGAATACGATGGCAGACTGACGCTGGTCGACAATGAATACACTCAAGCTTGCCAAGATCAGCGCAACAACTGCGACCACCAGGAAATTTGTCATATTCGGTTTCATTAGCGAGCCTCTCTTTCACGGCTGAACAGCGTCTCGCGTCCGCGTGGTGCTGCAGGCGCTTCGCTTCCCGGTGTCGATGTCAATTGTTCCGTTGGTTTTGCCGCAGCCGACACTACGTCAGTGCCCGGATTGGTGCTTTGAATCAACTTGTCCAAAGGCAGGTAGAGCAGGTTGCCGCCACCGCTTTTCTGATCCACTATCACCTTGCTGGTGCTGGTCAGTATCTGCTGCTTCATGTCTTGATACATACGCTCGCGCGTCACTTGCGGGGCCTTTTCATACTCAACCAGAATCTGCTTGAAACGGCTGGCATCACCCTCGGCATTGGCAATCACGCGTTGCTTGTAACCGTCCGCCTCCTGCATCAGGCGCGCTGCCGCGCCCTTCGCTCTGGGCACCACGTCGTTGGCATAAGCCTGGCCTTCGTTCTTCTGGCGCTCCCGGTCCTGACTCGCTTTTACGGCGTCGTCGAACGCTGCCTGCACCTGCTCCGGCGGTTGCGCGTTGCGCATCGTGACCTTGCTCACAATGATGCCTGCCTTGTAACGATCAAGGATGTCCTGGATCAGTTTGGTAGTCGAAGCGGCAACCTGTTCGCGCCCTTCATACAGCACGAAGTCCATCTTGCTGCGTCCCACCACTTCACGAATTGACGTTTCCGCTGCCTGGCGCACGATTTCCCTGTCGTCGGCCATACGATTGTTGAACAGAAATTCAGCAGGATCTTTCAGGAAATACTGCACCGCGAACTGTATATCGATGATGTTCTCGTCATCGGTCAGCATCAGCGATTCTTTAAGCGTCTTGTTCTTCTCGTTATCACGGTAACCAACTTCGACCGTGCGCACCCCGCTCAGGTTGACCACTTCCACCGTCTCGACTGGATAGGGCAGATGCCAGCGCGCACCAGCCTGGGTAATTTCGGACTGTTTACCGAATCGCAACACCACACCGCGATAGCCTTCATTAACAATATAGAAGCCGCTAGCGATCCAGACCAGCACGACAATCAGCACGATCAGGCCAATACCGCCGCCGATGCCGCCGGAAGTATTGCCGCTGCCGCCTTTGGGCGCACCGCCGCCGGACTTGCCGAACAACGACTGAATCCTGCTGTTGAGTTTGCGCATCACCTCCTCCAGATCAGGAGGGCCGCCGCTGTTTTTGTTACCCCATTGCGGGTCGTTCAATCCCATAGTCCGTTACCTTTTGGTCAACTTAGTTGTCATTCAGGGGATGCCACTCTTCCACCTGCGCCTCGGCTACCGGCGCATCGCGCACTTCGACCAGCGCGGCCCGCAATTCTGCCAGACCCGCGCCTGTTTTTGCGCTCAAGTGAATGCTGGCAATTTTACCATATTCGTCGCGCTTCACGCCTGCTTCCAGGCCCTGCAGATCGATCTTGTTATAGACCACAATCTGCGGGATTTGCTGCGCCCCGATCTCCGCCAGCACCTTGTTCACCTCGGCCACCTGGTCGTGTCGTTCCGGACTGTTCACGTCAACCACGTGCAGTAGCAAATCAGCCTGCGCAGTCTCTTCCAGAGTGCTGCGGAATGCTGCCACCAAGCCATGCGGCAGATGTCGGATAAAACCTACGGTGTCTGACATCACTACCTGGCGATGGCTGTCGCCTTCCAGGAATATCTTGCGTGCCGTGGTGTCCAGCGTGGCAAACAACTGATTGGCAACGTAAACATTGGCATTCGTCAAACGATTGAACAACGTGGATTTACCCGCATTGGTATAGCCGACGATGGACACCGACATCACCTCGGAGCGGTTGCGCGCCTTGCGCTGCAGCTCGCGGTGACGCTTGAGCTGTTTCAGGCGTTCGTTGAGCAGATGCACCCGCCGGTCCAGCTTGCGTCGGTCCAGCTCCAATTGCGTTTCGCCCGGACCGCGCGCGCCTACGGCAAACTTCTGCTGCCCCATGTCCATGTTCATGCCGACCAGGCGTGTGGAAAGGTATTTGAGTTGCGCCAGCTCAACCTGCACCTTGCCTTCATGGCTCTGCGCCCGCAGCGCGAAAATATCCAGAATCAGCATGGTGCGGTCAATCACCCGCGTTTGAATCTTGGCGGTGAGATTGCGCATCTGCGCGGGAGACAGGTCATGATTGAAGATCACCAGCGGTGCTTCCAGTTCCTCGACCAGGGCGGCGATCTCTTCCACCTTGCCGCTGCCGGCAAAAGTGGATGCATCCGGGCGTTGCCGTTTTCCTTCTACCAGCGCAAGCGTACGCACGCCGGCACTTTCTGCCAGCAAACGTAATTCTTCCAGGCTTTCTGCGTAATCCGGTGCACCGAGGTCCAGACTGACCAATACGGCCGTATTGGCGGCAGTCGTTGACTCGTGCATTACTCGGCGTCGAACGGAATAGTGACGGCGCGTGCGGGAACGATGGTGGAAATGGCGTGCTTATAGACCATCTGGGTGACGGTGTTTTTCAGAAGCACTACATATTGATCAAACGATTCGACCTGGCCTTGCAACTTGATGCCGTTGACCAGATAGATGGCTACCTGCACATGTTCCTTACGCAACGCGTTAAGGAACGGGTCTTGTAATTGTTGCCCTTTTGTACTCATGATGTCCGCTTTTGATGTTCTTGGGGCGGCTACTTTACTGGAAAACCCGTCGTTACGGAAGAGCGCGAAGCATCAACACCTCTGAAACTCAATTCTTGCGGCCGGGTTTTTCTGTGCCCACCCGCTCCCGCAACTCAACATACACCGCCTTCGACATCAATACGAACATGATCGTAGTGAATCCCAGTGTGACCAAACCCGGCAATAAGTAATTCATCTTGACCTCCTGCAACGTAGATGCTGCCTGCATAAGTTGATTGCGGCATAAAACGGCGTTACTTGAGGAACCAAAGGGAATTGCTAGCCGTATAACCTGCGCCCGCGGATGCGGGCCCGATGCGCCGCACGCTGCTCGCTCTCGGTAAGTATATGCTTTTTATCGGCAAACGGATTCTTGCCCGACTTGTATTCGATACGTAGCGGCGTGCCTTGCAACTTGAAGGCATCGCAGAAAACTTTTTCCAGATAGCGGCTGTAGCTGTCCGGCACCTTATCCAGTGCGCTGCCATGGATAATGATGAGCGGCGGATTGCTGCCGCCCTGGTGGGCATAGCGCATCTTGGGACGGAAACTGCCCACGCGCGGCGGTTGCTGTTTCTGCAGTGCTTCTTCCAGCACGCGCGTGAGTTGCGGTGTGGGTAACTTGGCCATCGCCGCGGTATAGGCCTGGTTCACCGACATCAGCAAGGCGTCCACGCCCGTGCCGTTCAATGCGGAAATGAAGTGGTGTTTGGCGAAACTCAGGAAATGCAACTTGCGTTCTATATCGCGCTTGGTCGTGTCGCGTTTGTATTCGTCCAGCCCGTCCCACTTGTTGACCGCCAGCACCAGTGCCCGCCCCGCTTGCAGCACAAAGTCAGCCAGGTGGGCATCCTGTTCGGTAATCTGGTCGCGCGCATCCACCACCAGCACCACCACGTTGGCATCTTCGATGGCTTGCAGTGTCTTTACCACGGAGAACTTCTCGATGGCCTCGTCGACTTTGCCGCGACGGCGTACACCCGCGGTATCGATGATGGTGTATTGCTTGCCGCCGCGCTCGAAATCGATGTAGATCGAATCGCGTGTAGTGCCCGGCTGGTCGAATGCAATGACGCGCTCTTCGCCGAGAATGGCATTGACCAGCGTGGATTTGCCCACGTTGGGACGACCGACGATGGCCAGTTTCGGATGATCGGACTTTTCTTCAGTTTCAACCTCTGCGGCCGGCAATTCATCCAGCGCGACTTCAATCATCTCGGCGACGTTATCGCCATGCGCCGAGGAAATCGGGATGGGAGTGCCCAGACCCAGCTCGTGGAACTCGGCCGTGACGCGGGCGCTTTGCATGCCTTCGGCCTTGTTCACCAGCAACAGCACCGGTCGCCCTGTCTTGCGCAACTGCGTGGCGATGATGTGATCGTGCGGCGTCAGGCCGTCACGACCGTCGACAATGAACAGCACCATATCCGCTTCGTCCACCGCCTGCCGCGTTTGCTTGGCCATTTCGTGCAGAATACCTTCCTTGGCCACCGGTTCCAGACCGCCGGTATCCACCACCAGATAAGGCCGCTCCCCAACGCGTCCGCGACCGTAATGGCGATCCCGGGTCAAGCCGGGCAAGTCCGCCACCAACGCATCACGACTGCGCGTGAGGCGGTTGAATAGAGTGGATTTCCCGACATTGGGACGTCCGACCAGTACGAGAGTAGGTAGCATTATCTGTTAGTGGATGACGACGTAATAAAGTCCGCCACCGCTGGTCTGAACCAGAGCACCATCGCCCAGGGTGACTGGCGAAACCGCAATGGCGCTGCTGTCGGTTTTGTAACGTGCAACAAGACTTCCGTCATCGCCCTTCAAGGCATGCACATAACCCTCGAAATCTCCGACCAGCAGGTAATCGTCCATTGGATAAGGAGCGGTTGCCTTGCGCAGCAGGAGCTGACTGTTCTTCCAAATCGACGAACCGCTGTTCTTGTCCAGCGCCAGCACGTTGCTGTCGGTATCGGTGAGATAGATCGCCTTGCCCGAGATTACCAGGCCTTTGTCGCTGGAAATGTCGCGCGTCCACAGCGTGCTGCCCTGTGCACTGTCAAAACACGCGAGCCGTCCCTGGAAGGCCACCGCGCACACCTGGGCATCGTCCACCACCGGCAGACTGGTGATGTCGCTGATGCGTTCCAGTTCGGTATTGCCGCGCGGCTGCGATACCGCGGACTCCCACACCACCACGCCGTTCTTGAGACTGATCGCCGCCAGTTTTCCTGCAGCAAAACCCGCATAGACAATGCCATTGCGTATCACCGCACTGGCATGGCTGCGCACGATAAGCGTCGGTGTGGCGCGTTCATACAACCACAAGCGACCGCCGTCTTTTGCGCTCAAGCCGGTGATGCGCTGATTACCCGTGCGCACCACCACCACACCGTCGGCAATTCTGGGGGCGCTTAATACGTCGCTGGACACCTTCACTTGCCATTTCAGTTTGCCGTTGCCATCGTCAAAAGCGGCCAATTCACCTTTTTCTCCGCCGACAAGCACCAGGCCGTCACCTGCACCGACACCGCCGGTGATGGCGAAGCCGCTGTCGACACTCCAGATTTCCTTGCCGGTTTTGCGATCCAAACGATACAGCTTGCCCTTGCCGTTCGCGGCAAACACTGCCTCGCGCGTCACCGCCGGGAACAGCACACTCGGCCCCGCACTGCCGACATCAACATTCCAGCGTACTTCAATCCTGGCTCGCGGCTGGAAATCCACCAGTTTGGCGGGCTCGACGGCTGGTTTGTCGCTGCTACATGCAGCCAGCATTGCCGGCAGCAACAACGCAATGAACAGATGGTTCAATTTCATTTAGCGCTACCCAAACCGTCCATCTTCAACTGGATCAGATTGCGATACGTGCTCTTCGCATCAGTCTTGTCGTAGGCCTGCTGATAGGCCGCACGGGCCTCGGCAACCTTTCCTTGCGCGCTCAATACATCGCCTTTCAGGTCGGAATACAGTCCTGTGAATGCTTCAGGATGTGCTGCATCAAGCTGTTTAAGTGCTTCGTCGTATTTCTTTTCATCCAGCAACACGCTTGCCAGTTTCAAACGGGCCGTGTCCTGCAGGCCGGTTTCGCTTGAATGTTCGATTACCCACTGCAACTGCATTTTTGCGCGAGCACTATCCCTGGACTGCAAATTGGCCTGTGCTGCCAGCAACTGCGCGCGCGGCGCATAAGCACTGCTGCCATAGCGGCTAACCAGAGCATCTGCCGCATCGCTAATTCGCTTGGCATCGTTGGTAGAGGTCTGTTTCAGCACTTCCACATACAGCCTGCCCGCTTCGGCAGCCTGATTGGCTTGGTGGTCCTTCCAGAATTTGATCCCCGCAAAACCGAGCAACCCGACCACCACAGCGCCGATCACCCACTTGCCGTTTTCTTTCCACCACGCCTTCAGCGCATCGACTTGTTCCTGTTCTTGCAGATCCAAACTAGACATATTCATTTCCTCACTTGATCAATTCACGAATTTTATGCTGCAAATCTTCCAGTCCAACGCGCTGCTGCTCCCCGCCACCCCGCAAGGGCTTGAGCATGACCGCATTTGCTGCCACTTCATCGTCGCCGATGACGACTGCGCATACCGCCGCACTGCCATCTGCCTTTTTCATCTGCGATTTGAAACTGCCACCGCCGCAGTGCAGCAACACGCGCAATCCGGCATCGCGCAGGTTTTCAGCCACGCGCCAGGCCAGATTCTGCGCCTGCTCGCCCTGATGCACCACATATACATCCAGCGGCGCAGCCGGGGCCAGCATGCCGTCTTCCTGCAACAAGGCCAGCAAACGCTCCACGCCCATGGCAAAACCGCACGCCGGAGCGGGTTTGCCGCCGATCTGTTCGATCAGGCCGTCGAAGCGGCCACCGGCGCAGATGGTACCCTGTGCGCCGAGACGCGTGGTAACCCACTCGAACACGGTACGATTGTAATAATCCAGCCCGCGTACCAGACGCGGATTGATCTCGAATGCGATGTCATGCTGTTTCAGGATCGCCTGCACCGCCTCGAAATGCTGAATCGCATCAGCTTCCAATTCTTCCATCAGCTTCGGCGCCGCACTCACCAACTCCTGCATCGCCGGATTCTTGGTATCGAGAATGCGCAGCGGATTGCTGTACAAGCGGCGCTGCGCGTCCGCATCCAGCTTATCCTTGTGCTGCTCGAAATAGGCGATCAGTTTTTCGCGATGGCGTTGGCGCGAAGCCGTATCGCCCAGCGTGTTGATCTGCAGAGCCACATCGCGGATTCCCAGCTTCTTCCACAGGCGCGCACACATCACGATCTGCTCGGCATCGATATCCGGTCCGGCAAAACCCATCGCCTCCACGCCGATCTGGTGAAACTGGCGATAGCGCCCCTTCTGCGGGCGCTCGTGGCGAAACATCTGCCCCGCGTACCACAACCGTTGCGGCGCGTTATACAGCAAATTATGCTGCAATACTGCGCGTACGCAGGATGCCGTACCTTCCGGGCGCAGCGTGAGCTGGTCGCCGTTGAGACTGTCCTCGAAGCTATACATCTCCTTCTCGACGATGTCCGTCACTTCACCGATAGCGCGCTTGAACAGCGCAGTATTCTCCACCAAGGGCATGCGGATATTGCGATAGCCATAAGCTTCCAGCCATTCGCGCACTGTATCCTCGAACCATAGCCACAGGCCCGCCTCATCCGGCAGGATATCGTTCATGCCCTTTACGGCTTGTAGTGTCTCATTGCTCATAAATACCCTGAGCTTGTAGCCAGTAGCTTGTAGCTTGTAGCAGAGTCCTGGCTACGAGCTACCCGCAACAAGCTACAAGCTATTCTTCCTCGCATATTTCCGCGCTACGTAATCATTAACGATCTGCGTGAACTCTTCGGCGATATGCTCGCCGCGCAAGGTCACGGTTTTTTCGCCGTCCACATACACCGGCGCGGCAGGCGATTCTCCGGTACCCGGCAAACTGATGCCAATATTTGCCAGCTTGCTTTCGCCGGGACCGTTGACGATGCAGCCCATTACCGCGACCTTCATCTCTTCCACGCCCGTGTATTGCTCGCGCCATACCGGCATCTGCGCGCGCAAATAATTCTGGATGTGCTGCGCCAGTTCCTGGAACACCGTGCTGGTGGTGCGTCCGCAACCGGGGCAGGCGGTCACCATGGGCACGAACGAGCGCAGCCCCATGGTCTGCAAAATCTCCTGTGCCACCACGACTTCTTCGGTGCGCGCACCGCCGGGAGCGGGCGTCAATGACACACGAATGGTGTCGCCTATACCCTGCTGCAGCAACACAGCCAACGCGGCCGTCGACGCGACGATGCCTTTCGATCCCATACCCGCCTCGGTCAAGCCCAGGTGCAGCGGGTATTCGCAACGTTGTGCCAATTCGCGGTACACGGCAATCAAGTCCTGCACGTCGCTCACCTTACAGGAAAGCACAATGCGGCCACGCGGCAAGCCCAGTTCTTCGGCACGTTTGGCTGAATCCAGCGCCGACACAATCAGCGCTTCGCGTGTGACCTCTGCCACCTCTTTCGGCTGCGCCAGCCTGGCATTCTCATCCATCAGGCGCACCACAAGATCCTGATCCAGACTGCCCCAGTTGACGCCTATGCGAACAGGCTTGTCATATTGCTTCGCCACCGCGATCATCATCGCGAACTGGTCTTCGCCCTTGCGGTTCTTGCCCACATTGCCGGGATTGATGCGGTATTTTGCCAGCGCCTGCGCGCACTCGGGAAAATCGGTGAGCAAACGATGCCCGTTGTAGTGAAAATCCCCAATCAAGGGCACCGCGCAACCCATGTCATCCAGCATCCTGCGGATGCGCGGAACCTGCACGGCTGCTTCGGAAGTATTGACCGTGATGCGCACCAGCTCGGAACCGGCTTGCGCCAACTCATAGACCTGACGCGCCGTGCCCTCTGCGTCCGCGGTATCGGTATTGGTCATGGATTGCACCACGACAGGCGCATCGCCGCCGATGACAATATCGCCTACTTGCACGCCCTGCCTGTGCAGACGTAAAACGGGGAGATGACTCATCTGTCTCACTTCACCGTCAAGTGCGCCATTTCCGTTGCCGGGTATGCAGAAAGATCGATCAGGCTGCCCTTGTAATACAGCTTCACTTTACGGGGATTCGAGACGGTTATCTTGTACGGCGCACGCCCCGGCCCGCCTATCCATTTTTCGGTGCCACGCGGCACATTCCTTGACAGCAATGTCGTGCCACGGGCATCTGTCACCTCGGCAAACATGGCATCAGTGAAAATGAAATGCAATGGACGACGCATGAGCGATTCCAAAGGAACTGCAGACTTGGCATCTGCTGCCGGCACTACCTCGATCTGCGGCGCTGGTTTTACAACCGTTTCCTTGGCTCTGACGGGTTCAAACTTCTTTTGTTGCACGACGGGTTCAGGCTTCTTTGGCTGTACAACTGGCTCAGGTTTCTTTAGTGCAACCGGCTCTGGTTTCTTTGGCACAACCGACTCGGCTTTCTTTTGAGGCTCGACAATCGGTTCGTACTTCTTAGGGGCCACGACCGGTTCTGGTTGCTTTTGCTGCGCGACGGGTTCAGGCTTCTTTGGCAAAACAACCGGCTCCTGCTCCATACGGGGCGCGACAACCTTTGCAACTTCGGCAGTCTGCGGTTGCTCTTCGGTATCCGCCACAGCAGAAGCAGCGGCATCGGTTGCCGGCAACGAAACGGATTCAACGACGACCTCAGTTGGCTTCGCCGTCGACTCGCTCTCGCGCGTGAATATGAACAAGCCAAGTACAAGCACCACGCCGAAAGCACCGGCCAGCCACAGCAGATTAACGCGTTGCAGGGAAAACAGTGTCGGAAAAGCCACGTCCACTACTTGCGTCCGCGCCACAACTTGAGCGGCAGGGTCGGCGGGCAATGCGGCAATCAATGCCGCCTCATCCAGTTGTAGCACTCGCGCATAACTGCGCACAAATCCGCGCAGGAAGGTAGCCTGCGGAAGATTTGCAAAATCATTCGCTTCCAGTGCCTCCACCTGCCGCGGCGCAAACTTGATGCGGTTGGCGATATCGTGCACGCTCAAACCCATAGCCTCGCGGGCCTCGCGCAAGGCCGTTCCGACATTGGCCACCGGTTGCTGAGCAGCGGTCTTTTTTTCTATGTTGGTGACGGCGCCGGAAGTGTCCATTATTTACCCTGCAATAACAGTTGAGTCTCACGGGAATCCGGGAAACGATTGCGCAACTGGATGGCGTAACTGGCTTCGGAGTTACGGTCGCGCATTTTGCGCTCGATTCGCACCGCCAGCCACAGCTGCTCGGCATTCAATTCGGTAGAAGTAGCCTGCAAAAATTTCAGAAGGTAGGATTTAGCGCCGGCATAGTCGCCGTTATCGTAGTTCACATCCGCCAAATTATACAAAGCCTCCGACATCCCCGGGCGCAAGACCAGCGCCCGCTGCAAATTGTTTTCAGCTTCCTTTATCAGTCCAGCCTTTTTGGCGCAGACTCCCAGATTGACATAAGCTTTTTCTGGCGTGGCATAGAGCGGGTTATTCAGCGCTTCCTGAAATTGCGCCATGGATTCCTTGGCTCGCCCGCGCTGGCACAAAAACCATCCATAGTTGTTGCGCGTCTCTGAATTGGCGCTATCCAAGTCCAGGCTGCGACGAAAATCTGCATCGGCCTTGTCATCTTCGCGCAGCACCATACGCACCAGCGCGCGAACGGTGTACGCAGGCGCGAAATTGTCGTCCGCCTTCAGTGCCAACCCAATCTCCTGCAATGCAATGGAATACTGCGTCCGTTCATAATACGAAGCGGCAAGCTGGGTATGTACCCTGGCACTGGCCTGCGCACGCGTCTTGTCCGGCTGTGGCGTACCCGAGGAACCGCCACCGGACGAAGTGCAACCGCTCAATAACAGTAAAACAAAAAACAGGTTGAAAAACTTCATTGACTCGCCTCCACCAATCGATGTGTTCTTTTCGTCTTGTCCTGCACCTGCCCCGCCAACTGTCCGCAAGCTGCCGCAATATCGTCGCCGCGCACCTTGCGGATGGTGGTCACGATGTCGGCCTGCATCAACACGTCGCGAAACCGCAGCACTGCCGACATCTCGGAACGCTGGTACGGCGCCTGTGGAAACGGATTGAAGGGAATGAGATTGAATTTGCACGGCACGTCGCGTACCAGCGAAATCAGCTCGCGTGCTTGTTGCACGCTGTCATTCACACCGGCCAGCATCACATATTCAAAGGTGACAAAATCTCGCGGGGCCTTTTCCAGATAGCGCCGACATGCCGCCATGAGTTCCTTCAAAGGATATTTCTGGTTGATCGGCACCAGCACGTTGCGCAACTCGTCGTTCGGCGCATGCAGCGAGACTGCCAGCGCGACCGGGCACTCATCGCGCAACCTGTCCATCGCCGGCACCACACCTGAAGTCGAAACCGTCACACGGCGGCGCGACAAACCATACGCGTTGTCGTCCAGCATCAGCCGCAACGCGCTCACCGTATTGTCGAAATTCAGCAGCGGCTCGCCCATGCCCATCAGCACCACATTGGTGATAGGCCAGTTGCCGTCGCTATTTTTGCCCAACTCATGATTCGCCCACCACACCTGGCCGATGATCTCGGCAGTGGACAGGTTGCGGTTAAAGCCCTGCTTGCCGGTGGAGCAGAACGCGCAATCCAGTGCGCATCCGGCCTGAGTCGAAACGCACAGCGTGCCGCGATAGCGCACCGGAGCGCGGGACGAGGGACCCGCGAAGCGGGATCGGCCAGCGGAGGTGATGCTGGCGACCGCTTCTCCGGAATCCGGACCATCCGCAGCATTTTCGCGGTCGCCTTCCGGAATGAACACGGTTTCCACCGCATTGCCCGTACCTACATCCAGCAGCCATTTGCGCGTGCCATCGGAAGCGACTTCTTCGCGCATCACGCTGGGCGCCTTTACGCAGGCAGTTTGTTTCAGTTTTTCGCGGAGCGAAATAGCCAGATCACTCATCGCATCAAAATCGGACTCCCCGGCCTTGTAAATCCAGCGCAGCACCTGCTTGGCGCGGAAGGGCTTTTCGCCCTGCTCCGCAAACCAGACAGTCAGTTGTTGCGCATCAAAGTCGAGGAGGTTTTGCATCAACGGGAGCAAATATTATTCGGCGCAAAGAAGTAACCGATTTCGATCTTGGCGTTTTCAGCAGAGTCGGAACCGTGCACTGCGTTGGCATCGATGCTGGTGGCAAAATCGGCGCGGATCGTGCCTTGTTCGGCCTTCGCCGGATCGGTTGCACCCATCAGCTCACGGTTCTTTGCCACGGCATTCTCGCCTTCCAGCACCTGAATCATGACGGGACCGGAAATCATGAAACTCACCAGATCCTTGAAGAAAGGACGCTCACTGTGCACGGCGTAGAAACCTTCGGCTTCGGTGCGGGTCAGGTGGCGCATCTGGGCAGCAACGATTTTCAATCCGTTGGTCTCAAAACGGGAATAGATTTTACCAATGACGTTCTTTGCTACTGCATCGGGTTTGATGATTGAAAGGGTACGTTCGACAGCCATTCTTCTCTCCAAAATGAAAATAAATCAGAAAATTCTGAGGTCGCGATTCTAGCAGGCTTTGCCTGCCCTGTCGCAGTCAGGAAGCCTATTCCACGACCAAACCGGGTTCAGAATTGGAGGCATGGAATGCGGCGGCAACCGCCACACCCACCACGCTCACCAGTTCATCGCCGCAATACAGCAGCGGCAGCCGCTCGCGTTGCCAGGGTGGGACATGATGCTCCTGCAATAAGTTCTTCAGGCTGCGCGTTGAGGCAGTTGCATGAGGGCGCAAGGCTTCGCCGCCGCTGCGCAGGCGCAAGGTCACCGGCGCGCTTTGCAGACTGGCCAGACTGATGCCCTGCCCCTGCGTCTGCCTGAAAATCAGGCGAGAACTCAACGCCGGCCATTCCATATCCGCTTCACCATGCCACGGAAGCACCAGATTTTGATCGAATTCACCCAGAATTTGCATGACATGGGCCTTGTCCTGAAAACGGCGTACCTGCCAATTGCCGAAATCGACACAGACTGCGGCATCATCCCTTGCATCGAGCAATTGATTTAATAATTCATCGAGTTGCACATTCTGCGGCATGGGCGCGCCCTGCTTGTGCAGCCAATAGCGCAGCAAATTCTTGGCGCGAGTATGGGAAAGTTGGCGCAACGGGGATAGTTCAAGCGTCGCTGTGCCCTCCCCCCCCTGCGCATCCTGCTGCGCCAGTTCGTCGAGCAACTCGCTCGCCTCGGCAAAATGCCGCGCGCTACGTGTCAATGTGTCGCGGTACGCCGGGAAGCGATGTTCCAGCAACGGCAGCAGGCGATGGCGTAGAAAATTGCGCGGGTAACGGTCGTCGGCATTGCTCTCGTCCTCCACCCACGACAACGCGTGTTGCTGTGCATATTCGAGGAGCTGGCCGCGGGGAATGTCGAGTAGCGGTCGCAAGGTGGCGTGTGCATGCGGAGTGGCCGGTTCAAGCACAGGCCCTTCGACCTTGCTCAGGACAGGCATTGCCGCCACTCCTTTGACGCCAGCGCCGCGCAACAGCTGCAGCAACAGCGTTTCTGCCTGGTCGTCGGCATGGTGCGCCAGCGCAACGACATCGCAGGTCTGCCTGGCGAAAGCCGCATGCCGCAGCTTGCGTGCCGCAGCCTCGATGCCGTGTTCGTCACGCAATCCGGAGATGTCGACGCGTTCGATGTGCAGCGGAATGTCGTGTTGTGCGCAGAGTCCGGAGCAGAAATACGTCCACGCTTCGGCGTTCGGACTGATGCCGTGATGGACATGCAAGGCAGAAAGTTTCCACTCGAAGCGGGGAGCCAGCGCGTGCAGCAGATGCAGCAGCACGACAGAATCCATGCCGCCGCTCAAACCGATCAGGATGTGACTGTGACTTGGAAGAAGCGGCGCGAGGCGCGCCGCCACAATGTCAGTTAAGCTCGATTTCCTTGTACTTGCCATAGCTCATCAAGCGGCTGAAACGCGCCTGCAACATCTCTTCGGTGGTTTGAGATTGCACTTGCTTGAGTATGTCCTGCAAAGCTTTGCCAAGGTTCTGCATCATCGCCGGATAATCGCGGTGCGCGCCGCCCAGCGGTTCGCTGATGATCTTGTCGATCAGACCCAGGGTCTTCAGGCGGTTTGCGGTAATGCCCAGCGTCTCTGCCGCATCCGGCGCCTTGTCCGCACTCTTCCACAGGATGGAGGCGCAGCCTTCCGGCGAAATGACCGAGTAAGTCGCATATTGCAGCATCAGCATGGTATCGCCCACGGCAATAGCCAATGCGCCGCCGGAACCGCCTTCGCCGATGATGGTGCAGATGATGGGCACTTTCAGCTCGGCCATCACATACAGGTTCTTGCCGATAGCCTCGGATTGACCGCGCTCTTCCGCGCCCACGCCGGGATAGGCGCCGGGCGTATCAATGAATGTCATGATGGGAATGCCGAACTTCTCGGCCAGGCGCATCAGGCGCATCGCCTTGCGATAACCTTCGGGACGCGGCATACCGAAATTGCGGTACTGGCGTTCCTTGGTGTCGCGGCCTTTCTGGTGGCCGATGACCATCACGCTCTGGCCGTTGAAACGGGCCAGACCACCAACGATGGCAGGATCATCCGCATAATTGCGGTCGCCATGCAGCTCTTCGAAATCGGTAAACAGATGCTGGATGTAATCCAGCGTATAGGGGCGCTGCGGGTGGCGCGAAACCTGCGAAATCTGCCAGGGCGTGAGCTTGGCGTAGATATCCTTGGTCAGCGTTTGGCTTTTCTTTTGCAGCCTGCCAATCTCGTCGGAAATATCGAGGGCAGAATCATCCTGCACATAACGCAACTGCTCGATCTTGTTCTCCAGTTCGGAGACCGGTTGCTCGAAATCCAGAAAGGTAACTTTCATCTGCACAATATCCGTGTTGTCTGGGGGCGCATGATACAGGAAGCCCCCCCTTGTATTAAACCCTAAATTTCGCTTGGTTATTCATGGCATCAGAAAATCAACCGAGCGAGAAGAAGCGTTTGATAGTGGCAAGTATCTCGCTACGCTGCTGGGATAGATCCTTGTGTTGGCCAGTCGCATCCAGGTTCTGCAGCGCGACATCCAGTTCGGCACGGCGCGTGACGAGGATGTGTGAAATCTCATCGGCAATGCCCGGACGCGCGCGCAGTATCTCCTCCATGACATCTTTGTCGATGCGGTAGCACTCCACATCGCTCTTGGCGACGACTGAAGCCGAGCGCGGCGCACCAGTCAACAACCCCATCTCGCCGAAGAAGTTGCCGCGCCCCAGGATACGCACGGTGCGACGTTTGCCGTTGACCAGATCGACATAGACCTCCGCTTCGCCGTTGATGATGATGTACAGCCAGTGCGAGCGTGTGTCGCCCTGTTTGGTAATGACATTGCCCTTGGCGAAAGGCGAATAGCGCAGGCGCTCCGCCAGCCCCCTCAGTTCTGCATCGTTGAGCTGCGAGAACAACTCGACACGGCGCAGGGTCTTGATGCGCAGCAGCACTTCGCGCTCGTGCACGGCCTCGTCATATTTTTCATTTTCCTTGGTGATATGGATGCTGTGCGCTTCCTGCGCCAGCTTGATGCCCGCGCGCTGCAGGGCAGCCATAACGTGCCAGCGCATCATGGCATCGGTGGGGTCGTCCGCCGCCAGATCGGTCAGCCAGTAGCGCAAGGCATAACGCGCATAGCCCTTGTCATCCAGGTCCATCAGGATGCAACTGGGCGCCGGGGCCTTTGCCACATTTGCGATGTCGGTATGCAGGATGGAATCCTCGACCACGCTCACGACCTTGGTCGGCACCGTTTCCAGCCCGACGTTGAACCACACCCAGCGCCGCCATTGCACCGGCTGGCCGGTGCGCCGCCCCAGCACCAGAAATTTGGTCTTCATCAACTGGCTGTTGGGAAACACCACCGTCTCCCAGTTGCGTGTTTCCACCAGCGTGGAACGCCAGCGGATATCCACGACCTTGCCCGAGATATCATCCACCTTGATCCAGTCGCCGACCTCGACGGAATTATCCAGTTGCAATGCCAGTCCGCCGAGGATGTTTCCCAGCGTATCCTGCATGGCGAACGCCACCACCGCGGTGATCATCGCCGAGGTCGCCAGGATACTGCCCAGATCGAGACCCGCGTAACGCAGGCGCACCATGAACCAGGCGATATAGGCAATGATGACAAAGATATCTTCGGTGATGCGCGGCGGTTGGAGCCTGATTGCGGGCAGCAAGATGCGGAACACCAGTTGCCCCCACAGGCGGATCACCGCAATACCGGTGCCAATCACGAACACTTCATGCGTCACGGCTGCGGCGCGGACGAACTCCAATGCATGCAACAGTCCGCTGACGAATTGACCGAACAGGCAGGCCAGAAAAAATGCAAGTGTATTGACGAGGCTGGCACGCTCTTCGCGGCGGAAGTGCAGCAGCAGGACGGCGATGCACACCACCATGATCAGCAACGGTAGATGTTCCTCTCCCCAGGAATAACTGATCATGTTGTCCCAGAAACTCATGGCATCGAATCCATATTGAAGTTAAGGCATTCTACACTGCGTACCGTGCCAGTGGCCGCGCGCCACGCCACAACTTCCAGGCTGCCCCGCGGGTCAACTCAAAGCGATGCAAAGCGTCCTCCTGCATCACGTCCAGCGAAAGGTGCTGCAACCGCCCTGCCTGCAGCGCCTTCAGCGAGGGCTGCGCATATCGCAGTTCCACCTGTTGCACCGCCTCGCGCCAGGCGTACAGATCGCCACGCTGCAATGCCTCACCAAGTGCGGTGCAAATCCACAGCCCGTTTTCGGATTGCCCATCCAGCATGGCTTGCAACGATTCGACAGGCTGCATGCCAGCCGCACTGGCAAACGCACCGACCAAACCGTAGTCGCCCCCGACTGCATCGATCGTCGGCACCAACGATGTCGCCCTGCCGCCGCCCCAGAACCACAGGCTGTTGATGGGCTGCTCGCCGCGCTCAGCGCGTGCCTGATTAAGTGGATGTACATGCAACAGCATCTGCGCCTCGGTGGCGATGCGCTGCCAGCGCATGGCGTCCGCGCCTTGCGGCATATGCAATTTCGCATCCCCCCACGCCACTTGCCGCAAGGACGTGGTCGTCATTTGCGGTTCTTTATCCACCTGCACATACCAGCGCTGCGGATGCGGCGCGGAAAAATGCAGTCCTGAACTGGCGAAATGCCCATTCAGACTGGTACACAGTGCGGCGGCCTCTTCCAAACTTGGCATTACATCAGGCAGCAGCAACACTTGCGCAGTAGTCAGTTGCAGGCTCACCGGATCGGCACACAGCCAGTATGCAGCTCCCGCCTCCAGACCGTCAGCCGCAGCACGTATCGGCGCAACGGCTTGTACGCCAAACGCTGCACAGAGCCTGGCCTCCAAAGTCTCGGCAGGCGAAGTACTCGCGCTCCCTCGTGCCAGCAATTTTTCCAGCGCGGGCAAATGCAGTCCGGCACAGACTTCGGTGGCGACATCGTGTGGGGGAAACAGGTCTGGAATGAGCAGGTGGAGATGGTTCATGCGAAGGAGTTTAACAGGACAGACTGGCTTCACTACAGTTGAGAGTGGATTGTTCGTCGTCCATCGAAATAGTCGGTATCGGCGTATTAGCTGGATATTTAGGCCGCCTTGCATATTGACCATAACTTAGGTACGGGTTAGCTTGCGGCCTAATGTTGGAAATGCAAAAACATATTGCGAGGCAGCCCCCTTTGATTCCAAATGGAGAAAAACAGCATGAACAACAAAACTGTGAATGGCATGAAGTGCTTCTTGTATCTGTTTGGGGTGCTGGGACTGGGGCTGGGGCTGGCCCTGTCCGCGCAGGCGGCGAGCTTCGACTGTGCGAAGGGGAGCAGCAAAGTTGAGCACATCATTTGCGGCAACGCAGAAATATCGAAGCTGGATGAGGGGCTGGCGGTGAGCTACAAGGCAGCGCTGCAAGGTCAATCAGACCCCGAGAAGCTCAAGCAGACGCAGAAGCAGTGGCTGAAAAATCGCAACAAATGCTCTGATGAATATTGCGTGCGACGAACTTACGAAGCGCGCCTCGCCGAATTGACCGACAACTACATCCTGATGATGAGCAAGGACGCAAACCTCTGCAACGAAATGCTTGCTTTATACAATGAGGATATGAATGCTTACAGGAGAATACGGTATGACCTGCATGAACTGTTCACGATAATCAAGTGGCAGGAAGACAAGGAGTTGGAACTGACGCATGCGCTTTTTGATATTAACAACGACGGGAAGAATGAACTGGTTATAAATTCCCGCGGAAGACTTCATGGGATTGATATCGATAACCTCTACATTTTTCCAGAAGATAGCGACGTGTTGTCTAAGTTGAAACCAGGAGCGGGTGGTCTGCACGCGTTAATGGATTCAGTCGAATTATTTAGTACCCACAACAATGTCTATTTCTTAAAAGACCTGCCCAATGCATACGACGTTGGGGCATCGGTGTATTTCGTTTTGAAACCCTTTATCTGGCATGGAACAACCTATATCAGCATCACTGACCAGACTCCTAGATGGATTGTCATCGCCAAATACAAGCAAGCTGAAGAGACACAGGACATTTGCTATTTCTTGAATCCTAATATCGAAAGCCAAAATTTCTGAAGGAGTAGAATTAAATAGAATTAAAGCGGAATTAAAGGAATTAAAGGGGTCGAAAGAATTAAAAAGAATTAAAGGGGTCGTGTTCGCATTGTTTTTCCAAACTACTCTGCTTGGGTATTAGCAGTAACTGTTGGCAATACAAAAGCCCTCCAGTTTCCAAACCCAGCACCCCACCCCGCCCCGCATCCGCCTCCCTTCGATAAATAACAGTTCAGCATCCCGTCCAGCCGCCTCTTGTGGCACACTAGCGCCCGTCAATATTTCGAGCTGCCGTCTTGCAACCTTACGAACTCTTCATCGGCCTGCGTTACACCCGCGCCAAGCGCCGCAACCACTTCATCTCCTTCATTTCGATGATTTCCATGCTGGGCATCGGACTGGGCGTGATGGCGCTGATCGTGGTGCTGTCGGTGATGAACGGTTTCCAGAAAGAGATCCGCGCCCGCATCCTCGGCGTCACCCCGCATTTGCAGGTCATGAGCGACAGTGGACAGATCAACAATTGGCCGCAGGTACTGGAAACCGTTGAAAAGCACCCCGAAGTGCGCGCCGCCGCGCCTTATGTCAACGGCCAGGGCATGGTGTCGCTGAACGAGAGCGTACAGGGCGTGATGGTGCGCGGCATCCTGCCCGATGCGGAACAACGCCTGACCGGATTGGGCGACAAGATGAAGAAAGGTTCCCTGAGCGACCTGCGCTCCGGTGCCTTCAATATCGTGCTCGGCGTCGATCTGGCGCGCTCGCTTGGGGCGCATGTCGGCGACAGCGTGTTGCTCATCACCCCGCAGGGGCAGATCACCCCTGCCGGCATGATTCCGCGCCTTAAACAATTCCATGTGGTCGGCATTTTCGAGATCGGCATGGCGCCCTATGACAACGCCTTGGCACTGATACAGCTTGAGGATGCGCAAAAACTCTATCGCATGGGCAGCAGCGTAACTGGCATCAGCGGCAGCCTGCGCAACCTGGACATTGCGCCCAAGGTCGCCTACGAGCTGGAAGACAAGCTTCCAAGAGACACCTACGCCACCGACTGGACGCGCCAGAACGCCAATTACTTCAGCGTAGTGGCGATGGAGAAGAAAATGATGTTCATCATCCTGTCGCTCATCGTGCTGGTTGCCGCCTTCAATATCGTCTCCACGCTGGTCATGGCGGTCACCGACAAGCAGGCCGACATCGCCATCCTGCGCACGCTGGGCGCTTCGCCCAAGAGCATCATGCAGATTTTCATGGTGCAGGGCATGCTGATCGGCCTGATTGGCATGGGGGTTGGCGTGCTCGGCGGCGTGCTGATCGCGCTCAATATCGGCACCATTGTCCCCTTCATCGAACACCTGTTCGGTGTGCAATTCCTGGCCAAGGAGTTCTATTACATCAGCGAGCTGCCGTCCGATCTGCAAAGGGGCGATGTGATCGTGGTCGCTTCCATGTCCTTCTTCATCAGCCTGTTCGCCACCCTCTACCCGAGTTGGCGCGCTTCCAAGGTACAACCCGCGGAGGCACTGCGTTATGAGTAAACAGAGGACTGAGGGCGAAGGACAGAGGACTGAGATGGTTATTTCCTGTAACGATCTGCGCAAGACTTACTCGCAAGGCGACCTAAGCGTTTCTGTACTGAACGGCGTGAACCTCGAAGTGAAGCGTGGCGAGCGCATTGCCATCGTGGGCGCTTCCGGTTCCGGCAAGAGCACGCTGTTGCACCTGCTGGGCGGGCTCGATACGATCACCGGCGGCAGCGTCAGCATCCTGGGACAGGATGTAACGAAGATGAATGAAACCCAGCGCGGCGAACTGCGCAACCGTTCGCTCGGCTTCGTCTACCAGTTCCATCACTTACTGCCGGAATTCACCGCGCTGGAAAACGTCGCCATGCCGCTGCTGATACGCGGCATGAAGCCCGCCGAAGCGCATCCGCAAGCGGCTGCCATGCTGGAACAAGTTGGCCTGGCACAGCGTGTGCGCCATAACCCGGGCGAGCTTTCCGGCGGCGAACGCCAGCGTGTTGCCGTGGCACGTGCCCTGGTTACCCAGCCCGCCTGCGTACTGGCCGACGAGCCCACCGGCAATCTTGATCGCGCCTCGGCATCCACGTTGTTCGACCTGATGCAGACCCTTAATGCCAAACTCAACACCAGCTTCATTATCGTCACCCACGACCTTGAGCTCGCGGGCAGGATGCAACGCCAGTTGCGCCTGGTGGATGGTACTTTGCATCCTGCGTGATCTTTTAACCGATCCACACTTGTTTGTCATAACCCTGTAACGGTATGCAGGTAACTTGCTCGTCATTCCAACCACAGGAGCGACGAACATGATCCCCTTCCCATCCCATACAATACCGCGCACCAACCTGACCGTCGCCGACGGTGTCCTGCAGCCCTTCGAGCACCTGCTTGATTTCAAGACCTTCGCCTCACTGCGGCGCATGGTGTCGCATCAGCAAAGCAAACCGCTGATCAAACGCACCGATTTCATGAAGCTGGTCACGCTCTATCTGCCCGAGGTCGCCGCACGGATTGAGGAGAGCGACTTCGGCGTCGTGCATCTGGAAATAGGCGCAATGAAGCTGGCCACCAGGGACGCCTTCGCGCGCAGCGATTTCGCCACCGTGCGCAAGCATCTGTTGCTGGTCGCCGACCTGTTCGACCGGGCTGATGCCGAGTTGTACGATGCGATCCGCATCTCTTATCTTGAAGCATTATTTCTGGGCGATACCTCGGCTGCCCACATCGTGGCGCGCGGCATGCTGTCCAATGCGATGGAAAATGTATTAAGACAAGCTGAACTGCGGATGGAAAAGCTGCGCTTCGCTGCGGCATAAGTTTCGCAAGCACATATTCAATCGCCCCGGTGTTCTCGCACCGGGCAAAGGTTCTGCTATTGCTTGTTGCGCCTGCGCCATTTCCACAGCACAAACAGGCGCCAGGACAAACGGATCGCGATATAGCCGATCACCGCCAGCCCGATGGCCAACAAGGGCAAACCAATCAACAGCGGTTTCCCCAGTGCCATCAGCCACGTCCACACCTGCGAAAACGCACTGTGCCAATGCACATCCGGAAAGGGCGGTACGACTGCCCCGCCTGGAGAACCCGTCACCCGGATACCTATTTCATACGCCAGCAGATACAAAGGCACGATGGTGAAAGGATTGGTATAGAGCGTGGTGAAGGCCGCCACGGGTAAATTGACGCGGAACAGGATAGCCAGCAAGGCCGCAGAGATCATCTGCAAAGGTCCGGGAATCAATCCACAGAATAAACCAATAGCCACGCCGCCCGCCACCGAGCGGCGATGCAGATGCCACAGGTTGGGATCATGCAACAAATGTTGAACCGGACGCAGCCAGCGTTGTCGCAGGATGCTGTCATGGTCGGGCAATCGGTCTCGGAAAAATTTGCGCATGATTGGATTCTATAGAAATTAGGGTACCCTACGTATATGGTTTCTTTCGCACTCTTTTTCACCTTCGGCGTGTGGTACCTGCAACAGCAAGCCATGTTGCCCTCGCTCCCCGTCTACTGGCCAATTGTCGCGCTGGTATTGCTGCTGCCACGGGCAAACACAAAGAGTCTGATCATCGCCCGCAGAATGGGACTTATCTTCTGCGCGGCATTGCTGGGTTATGGCTATGCAGCATGGATCGCCCAAAACCGCCTGTCCGACAGGCTACCCGATGAATGGCAGGGAAAGAATATCGTGGTCACCGGCATCGTGGCAGAAATGCCGCGCTTGCACGAGCGCGGTCTGCGTTTTGTTTTCGATGTGGAAAGCATACAGACGGAAGGTGCGCATGTTCCGCACCACATCCAGCTCGCGACCTACGACGGAGACAGCAACGATCCGCTAAAAATGAGTGCGGGCGAACGCTGGCAACTCACCATACGCCTGAAACAACCGCACGGCACCAGCAACCCATACAACTTCGATTTCGAGGCATGGGCATTGGAGCGCAACATCCGCGCCACCGGCTATGTGTATGCCAAGGGTGACAACCGAATACTGTCGGAACAAACCTCCAGTCCGGCTTACCTGGTGCAGCGCCTGCGCGAAAAGGTGCGCACGCGTTTCCAGAAAACCCTCGGCGAAGCACCCTATACCGGCGTGCTGAGTGCGCTGGCCATTGGTGATCAGTCCGGCATTTCGCAAGCGGATTGGCAGGTGTTTACGCGCACCGGCGTCAACCACTTGATGAGCATTTCGGGTCTGCACATCACTATGCTTGCCGGGTTGATCTTTGCTCTTGTGTATTGGTTGTGGCGGCGCAGCATACGCCTCACGCTCTGGTTGCCGGCACGCAAGGTGGCGGCGCTGGCCGGCCTTTTTGCCGCGCTGTTCTACACGCTTTTATCCGGTTTCGAAGTACCCGCCCAGCGCACGCTTTACATGATCACGACCATGACCGTGATGATGATGCTTTCGCGCAATATCTCGCCATCGCAATTGCTTGCTGCCGCACTCATGGTGGTCCTGCTTGCCGATCCGTGGGCCGTGTTGTCGCCGGGTTTCTGGCTCTCGTTCGGTGCGGTTGCGCTGATCTTCTATGTCACTGCGAACCGCTTGCACAAACTGCACTGGCTGCGGGAATACGGCAAGGTGCAATGGGCGATGATGATAGGCCTCATCCCTCCGTTGCTGGCCATTTTCCAGCAACTCTCGCTCGTCTCGCCCATCGCCAATGCCTTCGCCATCCCACTGGTCAGTTTTGTGGTGGTACCGCTCACGCTGCTCGGCACCTTGCCTCCGCTTGAATGGATGCTCTATGTCGCCCATGAGGCGATGCGCTTGTGCATGTACCTGCTCCTGCAACTGGACCAGTTGCCTTATGCAGTGTGGGCGCAACATGCACCGCCAGCCTGGACGATCATGATCGGCGTCGTCGGAGCACTGTGCATGCTGGCCCCGCGCGGTTTTCCGCTGCGCTGGATAGGCATCATACTGTTGCTGCCGATGTTTCTCGTCGCACCCGACCGACCGCCAGAAGGAAGCGCTAAAGTGGTTGTATTCGATGTCGGGCAAGGTCTGTCGGTTTTTGTGCAGACGCGCAACCACACCCTGCTCTACGATACCGGGCCGGATTTTTCAGGTGAGGCCGACAGCGGCAACCGCATCCTGCTCCCCGCTCTGCGCGGCATGGGTATCGCACAATTGGACACACTCGTTCTGTCGCATGGCGATTCTGACCACATCGGCGGAACGGAATCGATACTGCGCGGCCTGCCGGTGGTAAACGTGATCTCCTCGCTGCCGAACACGCACCCATTGCTGCAATTGGCCGCCCACAAGGATCCCTGTGTCGACGGACAATCCTGGGAATGGGATGGTGTGCGCTTTGACATGCTGCATCCCGCAGCAGCAAATATGCCCAACACCCTTGAGCATGACAATGAACGCAGTTGCGTACTGCGCATCAGTACCGGGGAGCACAGCGTATTGCTCACCGGCGATATTGAAAAACTTGCTGAACTACGGTTGCTGAACCTGCATGCCAGGAATCTTCCCTCAACATTGCTGGTTGCAGCGCATCACGGCAGCATGAGCTCCTCTTCGCAAGCCTTCGTGAATGCGGTACATCCGCGCTACGTAATCTTCACTTCAGGTTATCTCAATCGTTTCGGACATCCCAAAGAAGAAGTCGTGGAACGCTACCGCGCTGAGGGAAGCGAGCTGTTACGCTCGGACAAGGATGGTGCAGTCAGCATTGCCATGAATGCACATGATTTCCAGCTGGAGCGCTATCGCACGACTCACGCTCGCTATTGGCAGCACGAGGCCAGACCATAGCAACTGGAGTTCGGTTTTCTCACCCAAAATAAAACGGAAGCCGGATTGCTCCGACTTCCGTTCGTTTTTTACCGCCGCAGCCGGTCGTCTTGATACGACCCAGCCTCGCTACGCTTTCAATGCAACGAACACTTCCTCGAGCATCTTCTTGGCATCGCCGAACAACATGCGGTTGTTCTCCTTGTAGAACAGCGGATTATCCACCCCCGCGTAACCGGAGGCCATGCTGCGTTTCATCACGATGGAGGTCTTGGCCTTCCAGACTTCCAGCACCGGCATGCCGGCGATGGGGCTGGTCGGATCATCCTGAGCTGCCGGGTTCACGATGTCGTTGGCGCCGATCACCATGGACACATCGGTATCCGGGAAGTCCGCATTGAGTTCGTCCATTTCCATCACGATGTCATAAGGCACCTTGGCTTCGGCCAGCAGCACATTCATGTGGCCTGGCATGCGGCCGGCAACCGGGTGGATGCCGAAACGCACGTTGACGCCTTTTTCGCGCAACAGCTGGGTGATCTCGTAGACCGTGTGCTGTGCCTGCGCCACCGCCATACCGTAGCCCGGTACGATGATCACGTTCTTGGCTTCACGCAGCAGTTCTGCCGTCTCAACCGCACTGATGGACACCACTTCGCCCGCCGGTTGTGCATCGCCGCTGGCCTTGGCCGGTGTGCCGCCGCCGGTACCGAAGCCGCCCGCGATGACGCTGATGAAGTTGCGATTCATCGCGCGACACATGATGTAGGAAAGAATCGCGCCGCTGGAACCGACCAGCGCGCCGGTCACGATCAGCAAGTCATTGTTCAGCATGAAGCCGGTTGCCGCTGCAGCCCAACCCGAATAGCTGTTAAGCATGGACACCACCACCGGCATGTCGGCACCGCCGATCGCCATCACCATGTGAATACCGAACAACAGCGCAATCACGGTCATCACGGTCAGCCCGATCATGCCAGCGCTTACTGATTCGGAATGCAGGAATTGGTAGCCGAAAGCGATGACAACCAGTAGTCCCAGCAGGTTCATGAAGTGGCGTCCCGGCAGCAACAGAGGCTTGCCGCCGATCTTGCCCGAGAGTTTGCCGAAAGCGATGATGGAACCGGAAAAGGTCACCGCACCGATCAGGATGCCGAGGTAGATCTCGATCTCGTGGATAGCCTTTTCAGCGCTACTCAAATTCGCGGCCGCAATCGGATCGATGTAGTTGGCAAATCCCACCAGGCACGCAGCAAGACCGACCAGGCTGTGCATCAACGCAACCAGTTCCGGCATTTGCGTCATCTGCACTTTGCGCGCGGCATAAAGACCAACGCTGCCGCCCACAACCATCGAGCCGATGATCCACGGCAGGCCGGCCATCGTAACGCGCGGACCAAACACCGTGGCCAGCACGGCGATGGCCATGCCTATCATGCCGTAGAGATTGCCGCGCCGCGAGGACTCGGGATGGGAAAGGCCGCCAAGACTCAGGATAAAGAGAATGGTCGCACCAATATAAGAAACAGTTGCCAAGCTTGCAGTCATCATTATGAATTATCCTTATTTGCGGAACATCGACAGCATGCGTCGAGTGACGGCGAAGCCGCCGAACATGTTGACTGCGGTGAGCGCAATGCCCAGCACTGCCAGCCAGCGTATCCAACCATCCGGGCGATCCAGGCCAAACATCAGCGGCGGTGCGATCTGCACCAGCGCACCGATCGCGATAATGCTGCTGATCGCATTGGTAACGCTCATCAGCGGCGTGTGCAAAGCCGGCGTGACATTCCACACCACCATGTAGCCGACGAAGCAGGCGAGCACGAACACGGTGAAGTGTCCGAGGAACGCTGCGGGCGCATAAGCACCGACGAGCAGGAACAGCACTGCGGCGATGCCGAAGATCACGGCTGTTTTGGTTGCTGAGGCCGGAGCGCCGCCGCCACCATGTCCGTGTGCCGCAGGAGCGGTAATCGGCTTGGCCGCCGCTTTGGCCGAAACTGGGGGCAATTTCGGCGCCGGTGCAGGCCAGGTGACCACGCCATCCTTGATGACCGTCAGGCCGCGAATAGCGTCGTCTTCCATGTTGACGTTGATAATGCCGTCCTTGGTCTTGCACAACTCCTCGGTCAGACGAAACAGATTGGTTCCGTACAGAGTGGAAGACTGCTTGGCCAGACGACTATTCAGATCGGTGTAACCGACGATGGTCACGCCGTGCTTCACCACCACCTTGCCAGGCTCGGTCAGTTCGCAGTTGCCACCGCGCTCGGCCGCCATGTCAACGATGACGCTGCCCGGCTTCATGCTCTGCACCATCTCGGCGGTGATCAGCCTTGGCGCGGGCTTGCCCGGAATCAATGCGGTCGTGATGATGATGTCCACTTCCTTGGCTTGCTTGGCGTACATCTCGCGCTGCGCCTGCTGGAAGCCCTCGCTCATCACCTTGGCATAACCACCGCCACCGCCGCCTTCTTCCTCGTAATCAACTTTAACAAATTCGCCGCCCAGGGATTTGACCTGATCTGCAACTTCGGCACGCGTATCGTTGGCGCGCACGATGGCGCCCAAACCGGCAGCGGTACCGATGGCAGCCAGACCGGCCACGCCTGCTCCGGCGATGAAAACCTTGGCCGGCGGAACCTTGCCGGCAGCCGTAATCTGACCGTTGAAGAAGCGGCCAAACGCATTGGCAGCCTCGATGACGGCGCGGTATCCGGCGACGCCAGCCTGTGAGGTCAGCGCGTCCATCTTCTGCGCGCGGCTCAACATGCGCGGCAGGCAGTCGATGGCCAGCACGGTAGCCTTCTTCGCCGCCAGTTGTTGCATCAATTCGGGATTTTGCGCGGGCCAGATGAAACCGATCAGGTTGCCACCTTCGCGCAGCAGGCCGACTTCTTCTTTTGTCGGTACGCTTACTTTGAACACGATATCGGATGCTGCCCACAGCTTGGGCGCTCCAACGATAATTTCGGCACCCGCAGCGCGGTAGGCATCGTCACTGCAATTTGCAGCATCTCCGGCACCGGACTCAACTGCAACTTTAAAGCCGAGCTTGATCAGCTTTTCAACGACTTCCGGCACAGTCGCAACACGCTTCTCCCCTGCGGCTGTCTCACGGGGAATTCCTATCATCAGAGCCATGTAGTCTTCCTGTTATTGTTAAAGTTATTACTGCAAAACGCCCGGATAACCGGGCGAGAATTTTTCAGCGGAAAGATTATATATGAACTTAATACTTATTTATGCATTTTTAAATAATGCCATTTAAAGTAAGTATCTTATCTAAATCATTATCTTATCAGGCTGCAATCTTCTTGCATTCCTCATAGCAAGCTACACATGCTTCCTTGCAAGCCTTGCATTCGGGATGTTTTTCAGTCTTCTTGCATTCTTCTTCGCATTCCTTGCAGATGTCCATCGCCACTTTGGCGAACTGGGGCAAGTGCTTTGATTCGGCAGATGCCAATTGCTGCAAGGCTGTACAAACTGCCGCGACCTGGCTTGATGACTTGGCACAGGCGGCCATTTCCTTGTCTCCCTGCCCCATCAAATCGATGCAATGCTGGACACAGATATTCGCTTTGAGCACGCAATCGGCAGCAACAGCGATGAGTTTGTCATTTCGAGTGGATTTGTGGTCGTGCGCCATATTCATGTGATCCATGTTCATATGGTCATGTTCTGCGGCGAATACCTTGCCGGCTGTCGCCGCAGCTGTCATTGCAACAGCACCCAGTAATAGTTCTCTGCGATTCATGGTGGCCCCCGTTTAATTTGCTTGTTATTTACTTCCAAAACTTCGAGCTTGATATGTATTGCTTCTTTGAAGAATTATGGTCTATCAAGCGTTTGACGCCGAAGTGTAAAGCAAACTGAATTTCTCCACCACTCCCTTTTTGGGCCTATTTTGTAATCGTCAGGAACGAAAGCTTGCTTACCCCGGCCTTCTGCGCAATGGCCATCACTTGCGCCACACGACCGTAATTCACCGCCGTATCCGCTTGTATCTGCAACTGGAACTGGGGATCAACGGCTCGGCTTTTCAACATTTCCGCCAGGCCCTCATCGCTCAGGTGCGCCGTTTCGGTAGAAATGTCGCCATGGGAATCAATGGCCAAACTGATCTTTTGCAACTTGTCGTCATGCGCAACCGACTCGGTCTTTGGCAGGTTGATCTTGAGCGATTGCGGCGCCAACAAGGGCGCGGTGATGATGAATACCACCAGTAGCACCAGCATCACATCCACCAGCGGCGTGACATTGATCTCGCTCATCATGCTGTCTTCCTGCAAATTGTTACCGAATGACATGGCGCGCCTCTATAGTTTTGAATTGTGCTTCTGCGCCAGACGCATGAAGTCGTGAGCAAAATTTTCCAGATCGGTCACATGCACTTTCAGGCGGCGCAAAAAGAAGTTATAGGCCAGTACGGCAGGCAAGGCCGTGGCAATACCGATGGCAGTGGCGATCAACGCTTCACCGATTGGCCCCGCCACGATATCCAGCGAAGCCGAGCCGCTTTTGCTGATGTCCTGCAGCGCGTGCATGATGCCCCACACTGTGCCAAACAGCCCAATGAACGGCGCTGTCGAGCCAATGGAGGCAAGTTCGGCCAAGCCGCGCTCGTGATAACGCTGGATATTCTGCAACTGCTGGCGCAACTGCCGTTCCAGCACATCCCGTGGCGCACCTACATGTTTCAGATCTTGCTGCGACTCGCTCAGCGTCTTCAATTCGGCAAACCCGGCCTGTGCCAGACGCGCGATGTCGCCCTGGCTGTTCTGCGCCGCTTTTTCCGCTTCGCTCCACTCGCGCACCGACCAGAAACTGTCGTTGAACGCACGGTCGTCCTTCTTCGCCTGCCATTGCTTCCACAACTTGAACAAGGCAATGGACCAGGTCGCAATGGACAACAGAATCAGCAGCACCAGCGTCGCGTAGACAATGGGAGAATTGATGGAAAACAGATTGCTCATGCCGCGTTATCCTCTAATGAAAATTTGATGGGTACCAGAAACCGTTGCGTCACGGCCTGGCCGAAACGCCGCGCGGGCGTGAAGCGCCATGTTTTTACCGTTTGCAAAGCTGCGTTATCCAGAATGTCGTAACCGCTGCTCTGGTGCAGTTTCACATCCCCCGCCTTGCCTTCAGCCAAAACCTCGACATCCAGCACCACCTTGCCGTGGTAACCCATACGGCGAGCCACCATGGGATAAGGTGGGCGCGGATTGTTCAGGTAATCGGCCTTGTAATCCGGCTCGGCATCAAGCACCACCGGAGACGGCGGAGTGGCATTCTGTACTTCGGGCGGTGTTTCCTTCACGGCGGGCGCTTCCGACGGAACCGGATCCGGCTCGCGCGGCCTGGGTTTGGGTTGCGGAACGACGTCAGCCTGCTGCATCTGCATGTTGGCAAACGAGATCGACATTTCGTTGACCAGCACGGCAGGTGCCTCCGGCTGCAACAAATACAGGGCGAACACTGCCAGATGCAACAGGACAACCAATCCAACCACAACGATCCGCTCATGCAATGGGGATCGCTCCGGTTGGGACGGAAAGGAGTACGGCATAGCCATGAAAGGATTCAGTGAAACTTCAATGGTCGACATCCTACCAGCGCTCTTCAAAGGTGACCAACAAAGCGTAATCCGGCATGCACTCCATTATCCTCGACAGGGAGCAGCATGAATGGAAAGTGGCCGAAAAACAGGTGCTTCATAAAAGATCACTTTATGCTGCCAATAATCAAAACCCCAGAACGATACGGCGCAAACCGAGCACGACCAGCACTGCTGCGGCACCCCAGCGTATCCAGCCGGTGATCCACTCGCGGTTCTCGCGCAGGTGTTTGCCCAGCAAACTGATCAGCGGCAATAGTATCAGCAGCGGCGTGAGTGCCGCCCCCAAACCGAAGGCAACACCGCTTGCCATCCCCCATTGCACACTGCCCGCAGCCGCACATACCGCCAGCAATGATGCCAGCGGCGCACAAGGGGTTAGACTCAACGAAAAACCCAAAACAAACGGAGGCGAAACGTCCTTGCTGCCAGCCACGCCACACGGGGCATGCAGCCTGGACGATTGCAGCAACCAGATGCCCGCAGATATGGAAGCCGCGCCGATCACGAAATTACCTGAGCCCCCGCGCATCACCTGCGCCAGCCAGGTGCCGGCCGCAGCCGCGACCGCCCCCAGCAGGGTATAGGCAAGAATTCGTCCGGACACAAACAACAGCGTATCGCGCAACGCCTGCATCTGAGTACCGCCGCGCCCCAACACCCAGGTACCCATGAACGGCAGACAAGTCGCGGTGCATGCCGTCAACCCCAAAGAGACACCGAGCAGCCACACCGCAAACAGTGACGTGGACTGCGACAGCAACGCAGGATTCAGCAGTTCATCCATTTTCCGGCTGGCCCTTGGCAACGACTGGAATTACACGCTTCTTCGGCATGCCCTCAGGCGACTCCTGTTTCACCCGGTTTTTGTAATACTCGCGCGAGGAACCGAACAGCCTGATGCCGAAAAATTTGATCTGGATCACATCGTCCTCCGGACAATATTCGGCACAGCGTCCGCACAACGTGCAGTCTTCGTGAAACGACTTTTTGCCATGCTCGCGGCCGATCTCGTGGATATCCATGGGACAGGCTTTTTCGCACACACTGCACTTCTCGCACTTGTCATATTGCTTCTTCACCAATCGCATCGGTGAAAGACGCTGGAACATCGCATTCCACGACAGCAAAGGACAGATGCGGCAAAACGGCAGACGCACGGCCAGTGCCGCGATGATGACGAAGCCAAACAGCGCATTTCCTGCGGCTCCCAGGAAGAAATTGACGCCTGAAGAAGTTCGCACTGCGATCTGCTCGGTATCGGCAGTCATCAGGGTGGTGAGCAGGCGCGACGGACACACCTGGCAATACGGATCGCCCGCCTCGCTTGATGTCACCCCCATGCCGGCCAGCAATGGCAGTCCGAGAACCAGCACCAGCAGCATCAACCACTTCACCGGTCGTACCTTGCCGACGTTTTTCGGATTAAGGCGATTCAACGGCCGGCCCAAACGACGACCGATGCGGAACAGCAACTCCTGCACCGTACCCATCGGACAGACCCAGCCGCAAAATGCCTTGTTCAGAAAGAAGAAGAACATGAAGAAAATGCCGACGGACATCAGGGTCGGAATGAACACCTTGAGCGTTACGTCTTGTATTCTCGTCAGTGCTTCACCAATACGGTGATGCAACTGATGCTGGTCGACGATGAGAATGCAATGGTCGCCCGTCATCTTGTCGTAGGCACACGCCAGCGAGGGCAAAGCCTGCGAAATGCGATCCACGGTGTAACTGCCCAGCAGTGCACCGCCATACACAGTGACAAACAACATGATGATCTGAACGGTAAAGCGTAAACGTCCCAATGTCGGAAAGATGCTTTTCAACATGTCATGCCACTCCGTTCATTTCGGTTTTGCGCTGGCGCAGCAGGGGCACGGCGCCCAGCATACCCAGCAGCGTAAAACCCAGACCCATGACCAGACTGCGCTGATCCAAAGCATTCGGTCCATAACTGCTGTTGAACGCTGTCAGATACGATTTTCCCCCATCGACACATTCGGTCACGAGGACCAATTCGGCAGCGGACCTGCCGCCATGGCTATGTCCACCCGCTTGCTTGTTTTCCTCCTCCGGCCTGAAATCATCCGGTACATGCAAACTGAGCACTCCGGCCGCATCCGTCAACAATTCCGATTTGCTGCCATTGGAAGTTTCAACACTGACCTTCTGTAGGGCGAGCGGCTTGCCGTTGAAACGCACCAGAAACTTCCAGACTTCATTCGCCCGGTAGCGTGCATGCTCGCGCGGGAATGGCTGCGGAATGATCTCCAATTCATTCTTCTGCTGCATGAACATCGAGGTTGGATTTTGCGCTCCGCGTTCACCGAAGTAATACACAGTGGACGCCACGCGTACTGCCCCTGTCTGCTCCTCCCGTGCCGTCAGCATGTGAAAACCACCAGCGGACGGTTTATCCAGCATTGCCCCCGCCATCTCCAGGACCAGCCGGCGATGCCCGTTCTCATCTTTCAGATTATTCGAGTAAGCGTCGACATTGCCGGCCACAATATTCTGCGGCACAACGGTAGTCACCAATTGCTCGCGGTTAGCCCCGCTCGTTCTGGTCTTCAATATCGGGTAACCGGTCCACGCAACAGGCTTCCCCATCATGGCCATCATCGCGGCATTATCATGTTCGCCGTAATTGGGCTTAACTTCGCCCGCATACGCTGATTGCGACACCATCACCCATAGCACAATCAGCATCTCTCTCATTCGCATTGCATTCATTTCGCCTCCCGCATCAGAGCTTGAGTGCGTAGCTCAGCATGATCACTCGCGGCGATGCGGCTGAATAAGTCACCGTGCCCGTGGTCGTTTTCGAAACTTCCATGGCGTAGTACTTGTTGGTCAGATTCTCGGCACTCAGGCTGACCAGGTGCGGACCCTTTTCGTACGCCAGAGAAGCACTGATTACCCCGCTGAAGCCGCTGTACATCTGGCTGTTTGCATTGTCGATGTAGTAAGCGCCGGAATAACTCGACTGCATGCGCGCGCTGATTCCGGTTGCATCCTTGTACGCAACGAAGAAGCCGTATCGATCTTTGGGGATGAACGGCAGTTGATTGCCATCGCGCACAGCGTTGCCCGCCCCCACCGGTTCGGTAAACGAGGTGTAGTGGTAATTGCTGTAGGCGAACTGCGCCCCGACCTCCACGTTCTTCACAACCATGTAACCACTATCCAGTTCCAGTCCCTCTTTCCTGGTCCTGCCCGCATTAACGAAAGCCTGTGTCCCGCCGGTGTTGACGCTGACGATCTCGTTGGTCAGGTTGTTGTTGTACACAGCGGCATTGCCAAACCATGCATCGGCTCTGGCTTTCATGCCGACTTCATAGTTGACGGAAGTCGCCGGCGTCAGGTTGGGATTCGCGGAAATCTCACCGTTGGCCGGCAGCTGGTTGCTGCGCCCGACGGAAGCATAGATATTGACTGCTTCTGTCGCTTTGTATGTCGCCCCCAGTTTGGTAGATGGCAGGTTGTAGCTTTTGTTGGTACTGAAAAGTCCTGCACCGGCCACATAGGTACCCGTGGAATAATTGAACTTCGTTATTTCATTTGTCGTCATCGAGAAACGGGATTGATCGAAACGCATCCCGGCATCGACCAGCCAGCGGTCGTCAGGACGCAACGACTCCTGCAGGAACACGCCCCTGACGCTATCCGTGTAGCTTTGCTGATTGGCCAGCGTGCCCTCGGCATCGGACAAAGTCGAGGTAATCCTTCCGCCAAAACCAGTTACCACATCGCGATATTGATATTGCCGGGAATCGCTGTTTCCTACCCGACGCAACGTCACCCCGGCTACCAGTGAACCCGGCATGTTTGCCAGGCTATGCTTCAATTGACCCTCGATATCGGTACCTACGGTCTGCGTCCAGTTGGGCGTGTCGTTAATGATGCCGGTGACCGGATGGTAATGCTTCCACCAGTTGCCATAGACGCGCGGCTTGAAAGTCCAGTCTCCAATCTCTTTCTCATACTTGGTATTAAACGACCAGGTCCTCGAATCGCGCTTGGAGTTCTGCCACACGCCCGCCTGGGTTGTCTGTTTTCCCGACGCCAGGAAACTGTTAAACCCGGCCAAATCCATCCCGCCCGGCAACTGCATCTTGGAATTAGCGTAGGTCAACTCACTTTCCAAAGTCGCCCCGCCATCAAGCAACAAACCATGCTTGAAGCCAATTTGCTTGGAATCGGAAACGTTATGGACGCGCCACGGATTGTCCTGTTTCCTGAATGAAGTCGTGATTGCCAGCGCGTTGGAATTGTTGACCAAGCCCGCATAGCGCAAATGCAGATTCCTGGCACCCTGTTCCCCCACGGCGACTCGGGCCACATTGCCGCTCTTGTCGAACACCGACTTGGAAATGATCTGAATCGCGCCGCCAAACGATCCCGTGCTGTAGATGTTCCCGGGGCCTTTGCTCACCTCGACACGCTCAATGTCCTGCATGTCGATAAAATCAAGCCGTGTCAGGCTGTCCGGATCGGTCACCGGTACGCCGTCGCGCAGCACCATGATTTCACGGATGCCGTAAGTCGCCTTCACTCCGGCGCCACGAATGATCAAACGCACATCGGAACCACCGTTCTTGCTGTCGGCCTGAACACCCGGAATGCCTTCGAGAGCCTCCTTCAGGTTGAACATGCGTTTTTTCTCGATCTTGTCCTTGCCGACCACAGCAATAGCCTGCGGCACTTCCCGGGTGGTGCGCGCTTCGCGTGTGGCAGTCACCGATACTTCATCCAGCATTTTGCTGGTTACCCCACCTTTGCTGGGATTTGCAGCAGGTTGCGCATCCGGTGTAGCAGTGGCGTTGGCCAAAGGTTCTTGCACCGGACCAGCAGCTTGAACGTCTTCGGCAAAGCCGGATTTCGCAAACGACATGGACAGCACGAGCGACATGACGCTCATGGCAACGATAGACTTTTTCATACGCTCCCTTGTGAATGTTGTTGTGAAAACGGAGCGAATACTAAAGCTCTGAGATACCCACGGGAATGCGGCATATTGTCGCGCGACAAAATGTCGCACCCTCTAGGAGGGCACGACATTTTGCGGTGGAGACTCATATCCGCGTAGCGGATGTGATGTCGGAGCCACAATTTCCCCTGGTGCGACAAATTGCGGTGAAGGCTAACCTTTCCCCCGCAAGGGGGAGGCCGTGGTTGTAAAGCCACTGAAGTGGCAACAACCACGCACAGGTTATGCCGGAACCACAATTTGTCGCACCCTCAATCCGCTATAATCCGCAGCATGTCTTCTATCCATCTGCTGCCAGACCTGCTCATCAACCAGATTGCCGCCGGCGAGGTCATCGAGCGCCCCGCTTCGGCCCTGAAAGAACTGCTGGAAAACAGCCTGGATGCGGGTGCCACGGAGATCTCGGTGCAGTTGGAAAGCGGCGGCATCAAGCTTTTGAGAGTCCGCGACAACGGCGGCGGCATCGCCGCGGAGCAATTGCCCCTGGCGCTGATGCGCCATGCCACCAGCAAGATTGCCTCGCTGGACGACCTGCAGCGTGTCTCCAGCATGGGTTTTCGCGGTGAGGCTCTGGCCAGCATGGCGGCGGTGGCGCAGGTCACCCTCATTAGCCGCAACGCCGAAGCTGCCCATGCCTGGAAGATCGACGCGGCCGACGGCACGCAAAGCACCGCAGCACCAGCCGCGCATGCGCAGGGCACCAGTGTGGAAATGCGCGAGTTGTATTTCAACACCCCGGCACGGCGCAAATTCCTGAAGAGCGAGAACACCGAGTACGCCTGGTGCGAAGAAACGTTCAAACGCATCGCGCTGTCGCGGCCGGATGTGGCGTTCTCGTTGCAGCACAATGGGCGTATGGTTTGGCAGTTGGCTGCATCAAATAGAACTCCCTCACCCTACCCTCTCCCAGAGGGCGAGGGTTTTGGTGGTCTTCCCTCGCCCTCTGGGAGAGGGATTGAGGGTGAGGGAAAACACTCTTTACAACAACGCATCACCGCCATTTTAGGCCCCGAATTCAGCCTCCACGCCGTCACCGTCGAGCGCCAGATCGGCGCATTGCACCTCTACGGCATCGCTGCCCTGCCCGCCTATTCGCGTTCCACACGCGACGAGCAATATTTCTTCGTCAACGGCCGCTTCGTGCGCGACAAGGTGCTGATGCACGCCGTGCGCCAAGCCTATCAGGACATCCTGCATCACCAGCGCCATCCTGCTTTTGTGCTGTTCTTCGAATTACCGCCGGAGCAGGTGGACGTAAACGTACACCCGGCCAAGAGCGAAGTACGCTTCCGCGAAAGCCAGGGCATCCACCAGTTTGTGTTCCATGCCTTGCAGGATGCGTTGAGTGCACCGATGAACGAGGCTGCACCAGAAGCGCGTGCCCAATCCACTCCCTCACCCCTCGGGGGAGAGGGCTGGGGAGAGGGGACGAATCGATCACGCCCGGCCTATCAGCAGCCTATCCCGTTCAACGCCTCCCAACCGCAAGCCGCCTACAGACTGTGGGAAGAATCCTCCACGATCCGCGAACTGGAAGGCGCGGCACCGCAATCTGAAACACATCAGCTTGGCTTCGCCCTCGGCCAACTCTCCGGTATCTACATCCTTGCCCAGAACCAGCACGGTCTGGTGGTCGTGGACATGCACGCCGCCCACGAACGCATCGTGTACGAAAAACTGAAAACTGCCTTTGACGCACAGCAGATGCCAAGACAAGCACTGCTGATCCCGGTCACTTTCGCCGCCGATGCACTCGACATCGCCACCGCGGAAGAAGAGCAGGACGCACTGCAACGCCTGGGCTTCGACATCGCACCAATCTCGACCAACACGCTGGCGGTACGCGTCATGCCGGGAATGCTGAAACAATCCCACGCCGAAGCCGCCGCGCGCGAAGTGCTGCACGAACTGCGCGACTTCGGCGCCAGCCGCGCCCTCACCGAACGCCGCAACGAACTGCTCGCTACCCTCGCCTGCCATTCCGCCGTGCGCGCCAACCAGCTGTTGGGGCTACCCGAGATGAACGCCATCCTGCGCGAGATGGAACAGACCGAGCGAGCCGACCAGTGCAACCATGGGCGGCCGACGTGGTTCCAGATTACGCTGGAAGAGCTGGATGCGATGTTTATGCGCGGAAAATGACATTCAATACAAGGAAAGCAACATGAAAACCAAGATCAGTGTGATGGGAGTAATGTTGTTTGGCTTTATTGTATTAGTTTCAAATGTGCAGGCTGCTAGTTTCGATTGTGGAAAAGCTGAAACAAAGATTGAGAAGCTAATTTGTGATGATATCGAGTTGTCAAAGCTAGATGAAGAATTGACCGCATCCTACAGGTCTGCGCTACAAGACGCGGAACTGGCCGCCCCAATAAAATTGGGGCAGAAGCAGTGGATTATGGAGCGCAACACCTGTAATGATGTAGTTTGTTTAAGAAATGCTTATAAGGAAAGAATAAGCAAACTCATCTCGATTACTGGACGCACTACTATCGATATCAATGAAATTGATTGGATAGGCAGTATTGCTGGAAATTACTATGGAGGCCCTTCAATAGAAAGCTGTGTGATAACACTGCCCAGCGGTAAGCGTCGTTGCAACTGTTTATCGATCAAGAAACAATCCAATGACACAGCACTAATAAATTTTGATCGCCACGACTCTCATGAAGGATACGTTTGCTCAGGAGAGGGAGTCGCAAAAATCGTCAATGGCAAACTAATTCTTTGTAATGAACAAAGCAAATCCGACTGCATAACAATTTCGCATGGCTCACATGGCTTAACTTTTCACAGCGACGCGCAAAGAAGCTATTGCGGGATGATGGGTGGAACGGTTGATGGTATGCGTTTCCAATATAGCGACCGAGTCCAGAAGGACGTAAATTGCGGCCCATAGTGACACTACAAGGCACCAAATACGAAATATATTATTGATGCACCAAATGATAATGATACCCTCAATTGCCCGCATCGCCTTTGCCAGCTTCATCGGCACCGCCATCGAGTTCTACGATTTCTATATCTACGGCCTCGCCGTGGCAATGGTGATCGGGCCGATCTTTTTCCCCAACAGCGATCCGGCGGTGCAGGCGCTGAACGCCTTCCTCACTTTCGGCATCGCGTTTATCGCGCGTCCTTTCGGCGCCCTGCTGTTCGGCCATTTCGGTGACCGCATCGGGCGCAAAACAACATTAGTGGCCACACTGCTGGTGATGGGCGTTTCCACCATCCTGATCGGCGTGTTGCCGAGTTACGAGATGGTTGGCTGGACTGCACCTGCGCTGCTATGCCTGCTGCGCTTTGGCCAAGGCATCGGCCTCGGCGGCGAATGGGCGGGGGCTGCCTTGCTCGCAACGGAATATGCACCAAAGGGCAAACGCGGCTGGTTCGGCATGTTTCCGCAACTGGGGCCTCCTGTGGGCTTCCTGTTTGCGGTCGGCAGTTTCCTGTTGCTGTCGCAAGTGCTCGACGATGCCGAGTTCCGGGCCTGGGGCTGGCGCATTCCGTTCCTGGCGAGTGCGGTGCTGGTTGTCATCGGCCTTTACGTGCGGCTCAAGTTGGCGGAGACACCGGTGTTTCTTAAAGCCATGCTGCAAGCCAACTCCGTTCGTCCTGAGCTTGTCGAAGGAACGAACGGCGCGCCGGACAGACTTTGCGACGGGCGTGCCGTTCAACCCTTCGACAAGCTCAGGGCGAACGGGGAAAAAGTAGCGAGTACGAACAATAACAAAATTCCGCTGACGCAACTCTTCGCGCATCACGCCAAGCCGCTGATCCTGGGCGCACTGCTCATGGTGGTGTGTTACGCGCTGTTCTACATCACCACGGTGTTCTCGCTGAGCTACGGCGTCACCACGCTCCACATCCCGCGCCCGCATTTCCTCGGCATGCTGTGCGTGGCGGTTCTTTTCCTGGCAGCGGCAACGCCGCTCTCTGCGCTGGCAGGCGACCGTTACGGCCGTCGCCCGGTTCTGATCGTCGCGGGTTGCGCCGCCATGCTGTCCGGTTTCCTGATGGCACCCATGTTGGGCAGTGGCTCGCCGGTATTGATCACAGCCTTCCTGAGCCTCGAACTGTTCCTGATGGGCTGCACCTTCGCGCCGATGGGGGCGCTGCTGCCGGAGTTGTTTCCGACTTCGGTGCGCTACACCGGCGCGGGTGCGGCCTACAATCTGGGCGGTATCCTCGGGGCTTCGCTGGCGCCTTACATTGCGCAGCAACTGGTGCAGCATGGCGGGCTCAGTTGGGTGGGGGGGTATATCTCCGTGGCAGCAGTGATCAGTGTGCTGGCAGCGTTTGCCATACATGAGACTCGAGATCAGGACTTGGCGTGAATCCCAATAATCCATTAGAAAACGCTGTCTGCTTCCCCCTTTGCAAAAGGGGGACTGAGGGGGATTTTTGCGGCCGAATGAAACTCAAATCCCCCCTAGCCCCCCTTTTACAAAGTGGGGGACGCCTTGTAGCACAATCTGGTTCTAATGACCTATCCGGAATGACGGTACTCTGAAATGAGTGCCCTGCCTCCTGCCATCTTCCTCATGGGCCCCACCGCCAGCGGCAAGACTGGTGTCGCGGTGGAACTGGTTCAGCGCCTGCCGGTGGAGCTCATCAGCGTGGATTCCGCGCTGGTGTTCCGCGACATGGACATCGGCACCGCCAAACCGGATGCTGCCACGCTTGCCCGCGCGCCGCATCACCTGATCGACATCATCAATCCCACCGAAGCCTATTCCGCCGCAGCCTTTCGCCATGACGCGCTGCGCCTGATGGCGGACATCACCGCGCGCGGAAAAATTCCCTTGCTGGTCGGCGGCACCATGCTCTACTTCAAGGCTCTGCGCGAAGGCCTGAGCCCGTTGCCACAAGCCGACGCCGCACTGCGCGCTGAACTGGATGCGGAAATCGCGCAACACGGTATCAAACGCCTGCACGCCAAACTGGCCGAGGTCGATGCCGAGACTGCAGCCCGACTGCACACCACAGATACACAACGAATTCAGCGAGCGATGGAAATCTTTCTCGTTTCGGGCAAACCGATGTCGGAGCTTATTAAAAAGACACCCTCACCCCAGCCCTCTCCCACAGGGAGAGGGAGTTTGTTTGGCGATGATCTACCCTATCGCATCCTGTCCATCGCGCTCACGCCCTCCAATCGCGCTGTGTTACACCTGCGTATCGCCGCGCGCTTTGCGGATATGTTGAAGCAAGGACTGATAGACGAACTGCGCGGGCTGCGCGAGAAATATGCACTACACCCGAACATGACTTCGATGCGCTGCGTCGGTTACCGTCAGGCCTGGGAGTATATGGAAGGCGAAATCACCGAAGCGGAACTGCTGGAAAAAGGCATTGCCGCCACGCGGCAACTGGCGAAACGCCAACTCACCTGGTTACGCTCGACACCGGACATCATTGAACTGGATTGCCTTGCACGAGGCCTGGAAGAGAGCGTGTTTGATACGGTTACCGGACACATTCAAGGCCTCGTATAGCGCACTGCCTGCCATGACCACCATACGTGCCATTCAAGCCGACATCACCCAACTCAATGTTGACGCCATCGTCAACGCAGCAAACTCGTCGCTGCTGGGCGGAGGCGGTGTGGATGGCGCCATCCATCGTGCAGCGGGTCCCGGACTATTGCAGGAATGCCGTACGCTTGGCGGTTGTCCGACCGGACAGGCACGGCTCACACGCGGTTACAAGCTGTCAGCCAAGTACGTCATCCACACCGTGGGCCCGGTATGGCATGGCGAAAATCAGAACGAAGCAGAACTGTTGGCTTCGTGCTACCGGGAAAGTTTGTCCATCGCAGCTGCACAGCAGATGACCAGCATTGCGTTCCCCTGCATCAGCACAGGCGTTTATGGTTATCCGCCGGAGCAGGCCGTCGAGGTGGCGATTGCGGCCGTGCGTGACTTCCTGCGTTCACCCAGCTCCTTGCATGAGGTGATCTTCTGCTGCTTTCTGGCGAGCGACCTAGCGCTTTATCAATCCGCACTTGCACGCACGGCTTGACCTGATTACAACGCGCTATTACTACCAAGTCATTTGCTCTATGATGAATGTTCGATTCATTCAGGAGTGCTGCCATGACCGCCATCAATTTCAAACGTGAAATCGCCGACACCGTTGAACACGCCATCGAGCGCGCCACCAAGGCTCTCGCTGCGGAAGGGTTCGGCATCCTCACCCGCATCGATATGCACAGCAAGATCAAGGAGAAGACCGGCAAGGACATCATCCCCACCGTGATCCTCGGTGCCTGCAATCCCAATCTGGCTTACGAGGCTTACACCGCGAATAGCGATGTGGCCAGCCTGTTGCCTTGCAATGCGGTCATCCGCGAAGTTGCGCCGGGCAAGTTATCGGTGGAATTCGTCAAGCCGACCAGCATGATGAAGGTGCTGGGCGATGCAAAATTGACCGCATTGGCGGCGGAAGCGGACAGCAGGGTAGAACGCGCACTCGCGAACGTATAATTGATTTTAAAATGGGAAAGGCTGCCCGACTTTAACTTCCGGAAATCAGCCTGCGCTTGGCAGGATTCCAGTGGCTTTGCAGTAATCACGGTACTTCATATCTTCGTGCAGCATGTGCCCGATCAGGATTTCCTTCACCTTCAGTCCGGCATAGATCCACTCGTAATCCATGCCGCCGCGCTCGAACTTCCCCATGATCTCGTTCAACGATTGCACTGCCTGCGCGTGTTTGATCGCATGCCCATCCGCATCAGGGTAGCCCCACTCCCTGAATAATGCCTCTTCATGGTCAAAGTGTTTCACTGCATCGTCGAGCAGCGATTGCATGCGTTTCTTGATTTCTTCCACATCCATACGCCCGATGATGGCTTCGTTCAGTTCGTAAATGAGACGCAAGAATTGTTGATGCTCAGCATCAATCTCCGGAATTTGAACGCTTAACCCCTCGTTCCATTCCAGCCGCCAAGGCGATGGATCAGTTGGCAATGACATAACCACGCTCCTTGAATAAGGCCACACAAGCATCGACCACTTGCGGATCATAAAGCTTTGAGCGTCCCTGGATAATCTCACCCAGAGCTGCATCGATGCCAAGTCCGGGGCGATAGGGACGATGTGAAGACATCGCTTCGACCACGTCTGCCACGACCAGAATACGCGCACCCGGTAAAATTTCTTCGCCCTTCAATCCTTGTGGATAGCCGGAGCCATCCATGCGCTCGTGATGTTGTCGCACCATCTCGGCAATCGGCCATGAGAACTCGACCCCTTTCAGGATTTCATAGCCCGCCTCCGGGTGCATCTTGATCAGACTGTACTCGACTTCATTCAACCTGCTCGGTTTACTTAAAATCTCAGCCGGAATGCGTATCTTGCCTAGGTCGTGCACCAGCCCGGCCAAATGGATGGCCTGTATCTGCTCTTCCGGCAAGCCCATTTGACGCGCGATCTCTTTTGCGATGTCCGCAACCCGTGCCTGATGGCCGGAAGTATACGGATCGCGCATTTCAACGATGCTGGCGATGGCTTCCACGGTTTGCAACATATTTTTGTGCAGGCGCTGCTCGTGCTCCTGATGTGCCGCTTTGACGCGTAGTGTGAGAACGCCGAAAGCAAGGTCTCCCGACATTTCTTCCAGTACTTTCACTTCGTCCGCGTCGAATACATTCCGCTTGTCATCAAACAACACCAAGGTACCAAAGGCCCTGTCTCCATCCATCAACGGCAAGGCAATGCACGAAGCAAAACCGAATTGTCTGGCGCTCTCGCGCCATGGATTGGCTTCCGGATCGGACAAGATATCCTGTAGCACTTTGGGTTTGCCGCTGATGATGGCATGCCCGGCCGGGCAGAATTCATGCTGAGTCTTATCCCAGGTCAGCGGCAACAGGATGGGACACTCTTGCCCCAAACATGACTGCGCCATTTTCTCTATCGTCTTGTCGGCATCATCGCGGGCGTAGCCTATCCAGGCCATGCCGTAGCCCCCGACTTTCACGGCGACGTTGCACATTTCCTGCAGCAACTGGCTTTCTTCTGTCGCATGGATAAGTGCTTCGTTGCCAGCACTGATCGTCCTGAGCGCACGGTTGGAGCGCTGCAAGGCCAACTCATGTTGCTTGCGCTCGGTAATGTCGCGCACGATGCCCAGCACATACGTCTGCTCGAGTTCGATGAATTTCAAACTGACTTCAATGGGGAATGTCGAACCGTCCTTGCGTCGGCGCATGCCCTCGAATCGCGCATGCCCCGTTTGCTGAATTTGCGCCTTGACCATTTCCCCCGCCTCATCGCTGTAGAACGGGTCAACGTCAGGAACCCTCATGGTCAGGAGTTCTTCCCGGCTGTAACCCCAATCGCGGCACCCTGTCTCGTTGATGTCCAAGTAGCGCAAGGTGACGGGATCGAGCACTTCGATGGCGTCGCCTGAGTTGTCGAGCAACGTACGAAACAGCCTCATCTTTGCTTCGGCCTGTTTGCGTTCGGTAATATCCTCAATGCTGTGTACGCAATAGAGAAGTTTGCCTAGTTCATCGCGCACCGGAAAAACTCGTGAACGATAGATCTTGTCGCCCAGGACGATCTCGTCTTCACTCCCTTCTTTCTCGTTTTCTTCGACCGTACGGCGACAAGCAGGCAAAGGCCCTTCCGTTTTCGGAAATATCTGAAAATAGGGACGACCAATGATTTCCTTGAAGGGTATGTTGGCGCATCGTTGATATGCGCGATTGGCACGCACGATGCGGAATTTATTGTCATACAGGAATATCGGGTCTTCAACGGCATCCAGCGCAGCCACCCATTCCTGGTGCGCCAATTCGATTTGCTTGCGCAGATCTTCAGTCGAATCAGTCACGAGACATCCTCATCCACAAAGCCCAGGCTTAGTCTGTAGCAAGAATTAACATTTAGTGCGGCTTGCTCAAATCACACACTATCCCGGCATCGGCGCCGACCATCACCATCACCTGTTCGGCAGGTATACGCAATAGTTCGCCGATATCCTTGTAGTCGTCCGGCAAGGCCGCATCGTCCCAACCGTTGGACGAGTGGCGCGCCAGATTTACCGCCAGTTCGACGTTGCGCACACGCGACTGTGTGGCGTTCTCATCGTCCATCAAAATCAGCAACAGTTCCGGAAGATCCCACTTCTCGACCAAGGCCTTTTGCAGGTCAGCCAAGGCGAATCCCAGCACCTGTTCTTGCGCGGTACGGCTGCGCAGGGATTTATCCTTGTGCTGAAGGGCACGAATATTCAGCATGTCCCGAGGAGCAAAGCACCACATCAGGATCTCTGCCAGGTCGTGCAGTAACGCAGCGATACGGACTTCTTCGTAGTGCAGATCACTCAGGCGCACCGCCCAGTCATAGGCATACTCGGAAGCCCGGTGCGCGCGATGCACCCTGTGCAGCAGATGGACAAGTGCATCCATCTGCCCTTTGAGCACATCCTGCACAGTGGGTTTTGCCGGAATCTTGTTGAAGAACGCTTCGACGCCCATCATGATAAGCGCCTGTTCAACCAGTGCCACTTCGTGGGTCTGGCTGCGGCGTTTATGAAGCTGAAGATAGCGCAACAGCTTGACGGTCATTATCGGATCGGTCGTGATAGCCAGGGAAACACCGCGTGCGCTGAGTTTGTTCTGATCCTGATGCAACGCGGCAAGGTCGCGTGCGGTTTGATTGAGTACAGGAAGGTCTGCCTCGGTCAGAAAATTGACCCATCCTTCCAAACCCGTTACGTTCTGCTCTTGCATTACCCTCTCCCTGGACGCCTGGTACGATGTACTTCGGCAAGCCCGGAAGAATCTTTAGAGATGATCCTCAGTTGTTCCGGGTTTGCACCGCCAGTGTACCGCTACGCCCTTCTACTGTCCCCGGTTTTACTTCGTAGCGCGGCAGATCGGCGAGTTTGAACCCTTGCAAATACTGCCGCATCGAAACAAGTTCATAGCCCTGCTCGTGCCAGCCCTGTAGCAGTTGCTCGAAGATCGGCATCCACTTTTGCCCTTCCAGTTCGGCATGCAGTGTATAAACATGCCCAGTAGCAGTAGGGTTACTGGTGAGTTTCAGCAAATGCTGCGCAACATTCTGTGTGGTGATGCCGTCACGGCCGATAATCTCGTCCAGCGTCGGCAAAGTGGTTGGCAATTGCGGGCAGGCGATAATCTCGGCATCCCAGGTAGGGATAAAGGGTTCCGTGCCTCGCGTATCGGAACTGTATTCGAAGCCCAGATGCTGGGTCTGCCTTAATCCAAAGCGGTTGGTTTGCCAACCTGCAGCAGCGTGGGCTTTGGGAGCCACACCAAAAATCTCGATGAAACGATCAACTGCACGCTGCATTTCGCGCTGCGTCCACTTGGCATTTTTGCCCGCCACATGGTCCTGCCAGCGAATATGGTCGTAGCAATGGATACCGACTTCAAAACCCGCATCCCGTACCGAACGCATGATGTCCGCACAATTGCGCCCGATGTCCGGCCCCGGCAACAACGTACCGTACAACAGGGTTTTAAAACCGTAATGTTCCACCACCGAGGTGCGTGACACTTTTTTCATGAAGCCGGGACGGAATACGCGCTTGATGGCGCGTCCGGTATGGTCCGGGCCTAGCGAAAAGAAGAAACTGGCCTGGGCATGGTGACGTTGCAATACCTCCACCAGGCGCGGCACACCTTCGCGCGTACCGCGATAGGTATCAACGTCGATCTTGAGAGCGATTTGTTTCATAAATGAAGGACTGAGTGCTGAGGACTTAGGACTGAGATAAACGCCGGATCAGTGGGTAATACTCAGTCCACAGTCCTCATACCTCAGTCCTGTTTTCAGTCGACCAAACCACGCGCTTCGGCGATCTGGCCGCGATACGCATCGAATATCTTGCGCAGGGTGTCGGCCATGGTGGTGGTCGGTTTCCAGCCCAGCTCTTCGCAGGTGTTGGTGATTTTTGGCACGCGGTTCTGTACGTCCTGATAACCCTTGCCGTAATACGCATCGGAAGTAGTTTCGACGATCTTCACCTTGGCGGCGGAATCGCTGTATTCCGGATATTCCTTCGCCAGCTTCAACATCATTTCGGCCAGGTCGCGAATGGCGAAGTTGTTGGTCGGGTTGCCGATGTTGTAGATCTTGCCGGTAGCGATGCCGTTCTTGTTGTCGATGATTTTCATCAGCGCGTCGATGCCGTCGTCGATGTAGGTGAAAGCGCGTTTCTGGTGGCCGCCGTCAACCAGGCTGATGTTGTTGCCGCGGATGATGTGACCGAGGAACTGGGTCACCACGCGCGAGCTGCCTTCCTTCGGTGTATTGATCGAATCCAGGCCTGCGCCGATCCAGTTGAACGGACGGAAAAGGGTGAAGTTCAGATTGTCCTGCATGCCGTAACCCCAGATCACGCGATCCATGAGTTGCTTGGAGTTGGAGTAGATCCAGCGCGGCTTGTTGATCGGGCCGCAGATCAGTTCGGAGTTTTCCGGGTCGAATTCCTCGTCGTGGCACATGCCGTAGACTTCCGAGGTCGAGGGGAACACCAGGTGTTTGTTGTACTTCACGCAGGCACGCACGATGGGCAGGTTGGCTTCAAAGTCCAGCTCGAACACGCGCAGCGGTTGTTTGACGTAAGTGGCCGGCGTCGCAATGGCAACCAACGGCAGGATCACGTCGCACTTCTTGACGTGGTACTCGACCCACTCCTTGTTGATGGTGATGTCGCCTTCAAAGAAATGGAAACGCGGCTTGCCGATCAGGTCGCTGATGCGGTCGGTACTCATGTCCATGCCATAGACTTCCCAGTCGGTGGTGGCCAGAATGCGGTTGGACAGATGGTGACCAATAAAGCCGTTCACACCGAGAATCAGGACTTTCTTCATTTTTATTTCCTCAACGATTGAATTCAAATTTTGCCGTGCCGTACTTCGCTGCAAACTCCGCCGCGGTCATTTCCACCCCGTCCAGTTCGAAGCGCACTACACGCAGCACACCGCTACCGCAGATTGCATAGGCCTTGCCTTCCTTGACATAGAAGGCCGCTTGTTCTTTGCCGGACGCCGCCTCTTTGGCCTTCAGCGTCTGCAAAATACGCATCGCCTTGCCCATCACTTGCGTCATCGCCCCGGGATACGGCGGTGCCACCGCACGCACCAGGTTATGTATCTCCAGGGCCGACTGTGACCAGTCGATGATGCCGTCTTCCGCCTTGCGGCCGCCAAAATAGGCGCCTTTGCTCAGATCCTGCTTCACCGCCGGTGCCTTGCCGGCCAGCAGCGCAGGCAAAACATTGTTCAATGCCATTTCCGCGGCGATGGTGACCTTCTGAAACACTTCATGCGCCGTATCGTTGGGCAGGATGGGAACGGCCTGCTGTGCCACGATATCGCCGTTATCCGGCTTCTCGGTCATGTAGTGTAGCGTCGCGCCCGTCTCCGTTTCGCCGCGAATTATCGCCCAATTCACCGGCACACGCCCGCGATATTTGGGTAACAGCGAACCATGCATATTCAGCGCACCCTGCTTGGGAATGGCCAGCAGCGGCGCTTTCAGCATTTCGCGGTAGTAAAAGGAGAAGTAGAAATCGGGTTGCAACGCCCCGATCCTGTCGACGACTTCCGGCACGTTCGGGTTTTCGGGCGTAATGGTCGGAATGCCGTGCAATTCCGCGAGCTTCTGTACGCTTTCGAACCAGATGGTTTCTTTCGGGTTGTCGCGATGGGTCACCACCAACGCCACGTCCACGCCGTGCGCCAGCAGTACGTTCAAGCATCTGTAGCCGACGTTGTGATAAGCGAAAACTACAGCACGACTCATTCTTCACCGTCCGCGAACATGTCAGTTGCCGGCCCAGTCGCAGCTTTCGGCTTGCGCGCACGTTTCGTCTTTTCGTCGGCCTGTTGTTCCAGCACCGCCTCGATCAGGTAACGCGGCCGATGGCGCACTTGCTGGTAAATGCGTCCGATGTATTCGCCCAGCAAACCGATGCCGAACAGCGCGATGCCAATCAGGAAAAACATCAGTGCAAACAGGGTGAACAAGCCTTCCGCTTCCGGCCCGATCACCAGACGGCGTATCACCAGGAACACGAAGAACAGGGCTGAACCCAGCGAAATCAGCATGCCCAGCATGGAAAACATCTGCAACGGCACCAGCGAAAAACTGGTCATCAGGTCGAAGTTGAGACGGATCAGGCTATACATCGAATACTTGGATTCGCCCGCCGCGCGCTCCTCATGCCCCACCACCACTTCGGCAGGGTTGCGCGCAAAGCTGTAGGCCAGTGCGGGAATGAAGGTGCTGACTTCCTTGCAGCTATTGATCGCGTCGATGATGTTGCGGTCGTAGGCGCGGAACATGCAGCCCTGGTCGGTCATCTTGATGCGGGTGATCTTTTCGCGCAGGCCGTTCATGGCGCGCGAAGCGATATGGCGCCACATGCTGTCGCTGCGCTGGCGGCGGATGGAGCCGACATAGTCATGGCCTTCGTCCATCTTGGCCAGCAGCAAATGCGTGTCTTCCGGCGGATTCTGCAAATCGGCATCCAGCGTCACGATGCGCTGACCGCGGCATTGCTCGAAACCGGCCATGATCGCCATGTGCTGGCCGAAATTGCCGTTAAACAGCACCACGCGCGTCACATCGGGACGTTTCTGGAACTGTTCACGCAGGATGGCGGCTGAACGGTCGCGGCTACCGTCGTTGACGAACACGATTTCGTAGCCGATACCGAGCTTGTCCAGCGCGGGATAAAGACGGTCAAATAAGGCCTGCAGGCCCTGCTCTTCGTTATAAACGGGAATAACGACGGAAAGTTGGGGTGTACTCATAGGGGCGGCATTTTACCGCAGAGCGGGCGGATAGCGAAATTGTGAATTTCGTAGGGGGCAATAAGTGCAGGGCATTGCACCGGATGCGTTGATTTTGATCTATACGGCGCAATGCCCGTTGGTTATTGCGCCCTACGCGGGCTCAATTCAACATCTACGACCACATCAATATAGTTTTGTTTGCTCCATAATTCTGATGAATCACTAAAGTGCATGTGACAACTCTCTGCATTTTCAAGATGAATGGCTACTTCTTGAAAAAAACGACAAAGCTCTAGAAGCTCTTCTCTCGGCCCCTGAAGGTATATACCGTCTTCCCTTCTTCAGCCAAAGTGACCTCTTCATCCGAAAAAGTATCAGCTAAAAATGCTTTCAATCGAGTTTCTCCTGAAACACTTGACGTAAACTAGGCTACCGCCAGCACTTCCCGCACCGCCCCCACCACCCGCTCCACATCCGCCTCACTCATCTTCCAGAACAGGGGCAAACTCACGATGTGCTTCCCCACGCTTTCGGCAACGGGGAACATGCCCTCCTTGAAGCCGCGCGCGCGGTACATCTTGAACAGGTGTATCGGCGGGTAATGCACGCCGCAGCCGATGTTGAGGGCTTTCATCTTTTCCATGAACTCGGCGCGCACGACACCTTGCGGCAGCACAATCTGGAACATGTGCCAGTTGGTATTTTCAAAATTTGCCAACGGCAGCTGCACGCCGGTCTTCTTTTCAAAATCTGCACCGAAGGTGGCAAAGTAATGTTTCGCGAGCGCATGACGACGCGCGGTAATAGCGCCCATTTGCGGCAACTGGTTCAGGCCGATCGCGGCAGCAACATCCGTCAGGTTGAATTTGCCTCCCAGCACGTCCACGTCCATGCCATCAAAACCGGTGCGCGTTACGCCTTGCAGGCGATATTTTTCCGCAAGGCGTGCTTCGTCTTCGTTGTTCAGCACCAGACAGCCGCCTTCGGTGGTGGTGAGGTTCTTGTTGGCCTGGAAGCTGAAGGAGACGAAATCGCCGAAAGCACCGATACGCTTGCCTTTCCACAGCGAGCCGATGGCCTGCGCCGCGTCTTCCACCACACGCAATTTATACTTTGCCGCAAGGGCGTACAGCCTGTCTCTATCCACCGGCAGGCCGGAAAGGTCGACCGGAATGATGGCGCGGGTTTTCGGCGTAATAGCGGCCTCGACTTTATCCAGATCGATGTTGCGCGTTACCGGATCGATGTCTGCAAACACCGGAGTCGCGCCGACCTCAAGAATGACGCTGGCGGTTGCTACCCAGGAAATCGGGGTAGTGATGACTTCGTCGCCGGGGCCGATGCCCGCAATGCGCAAGGCGATCTCCATGGTGCAGGTGCCGGAGTTGAAGGTGCGCACCGGCCGTCCGCCGAAATAAGCGGAGAGTTGTTTCTCGAACTCCGCCACTTTGGGACCGCTGGTGATCCAGCCGGAACGCAGCACGTCGCCGACGGCGGCGATGGCGGCTTCGTCAATGAAAGGTTTGGTGAAGGGAAGGAATTCTGACATGTTCAAGCTCTCGAAATAATGACAACTCCAACGATGATCACACCCATGCCGACCAGTTTGGTCGAACTGAAGGGTTCGCCCAACAGATACCACGCAGCCAGGGCATTGACCACGTAGGCCATGGACAACATGGGAAAGGCGATACTGACCGGCACGCGCGATAGCGCAAGTATCCAGATCACCACACTGATGCCGTAACAGAACAGGGCGGTGACGATGTGCCACTCGGTCGCCAGCTTCCAGCCGATGGGCAGGACATTCGCCGCGCTGAACTCGAAATGCCCGATGGCGTTGGTGCCCGCCTTCATCAAAATCTGCGCGGCGGCGTTGAGCATCACGCCGGTAAAGATCAAGCCGAAACTGACCAGGTTCATGGTTTGCTCACCACGACATATTGTTCATCACGATAAATTTCCTTCATCGCCATTCCTCGCTGTTGGAGAATATTGAATATCTGTGCCGGCACGATAGCATAGGCTTCGGTCTGCGTGCTCCAGCGCTGCGCCAGCAGATCCACTGTCGGTATCCAGCGCTCCGGCTCCATCTTGATGCCGAAATCCATCTCGTCCTGGAAGTCCACCAGCGTGAACGTGCGCTTGAGGTAGAACGGCAATGTCTGTTCGTAACAAAACACGGAATAGAACGGCACACCCGGCTTGATCATCGGCTTGATTGCATCGGCAAGAATATAGCTGGAACGCTCGGGTGCGATGGTGTTATATCCGGAGACGGCTGTTTGTGTAGCAATCAGCGAGGAAAACGCCAGCACGATGACCGCAACCATCTTGTTTTCACGACGCAACAGCCACAAGGCGCCTGCCATACCGATTAGCCAGATAGCCAGCGCGATCACCAGCCATACCGAGTAATTGCTGTACATCTCGTGCTGCAGCGGCGTATCCGCTGACCTTGCAGCAAATGGAGCAATGCCGAGCAGGATGGCGACCACCACCAGCGATGGAATCGTCAGCCAGAACAGGCGGCGCGCCTTCATTCCGGCAAGTTGTTTCCCCATCAGCAAGGCCAGCGACGGAAACATCGGCAATACATACGACGGCAGTTTGGAGTCGGAGATCGAGAAGAACACGTAAACGAACACCACCCACACCAGCAGGAAACGCTCCGGGCTGAACACCTTGACGACGCGTGCACTGCTCTTCCAGGCGCGCACCAACGTGTCGAGCATCAACATCGACCACGGCAACATGCCAAGCAACATGATCGGTATGAAGTAATACCAAGGCTGAAAGCGGCCGTGCACCTTGGAGGTAAAACGCTCAAAATGCTCGTAAATGAAGAAGCGCTGGAAAAATTCCGGGTTGGCTTTGCACACCAGCACAAACCACGGCACGGCAATCAGCAAGAACACCAGCAGCCCGCTGATCCAGTGCATGCGCTTCCATATCGTGAGGTCACGATTGAATACCGAGTACAGGAACAGCGCCGCACCCGGCAGGATAATTCCCATCAAACCCTTGCTCAGCACCGCCAGCGCAAGTCCGGCCCAGGCCAGCAACATCCAGTTACGCCGCTGTGCAACCTGTTCTTCTTTTTGCGCGATGAGCAACGAGAAAATACCGAGCGAGATGAAAAAAGTCACGCCCATATCCAGTGTATTGACGTGCGCCATCATGGCGTACAACAGGCTGCTGCCCAACAGCAATGTCGCGTAAATCCCCGCCTCGCGTCCGAACAGTCGCGTACCGGTGAACCAAGCCAGCAAAATCCCGGCAAAACCGGTCAAGGCAGCCCAGATGCGGGATGTCCACTGGTGTTCGCCGAATACTTCATAGGCAACTGCGGTCGCCCAGTATTGCAGCGGCGGCTTCTCGAAGTATTTCAGGTCGTTCAGGCGCGGGGTTGTCCAGTCGCCGCTGACCACCATCTCGCGCGGGATTTCGGCGTAACGACCTTCATCGGGACGGATGAGTTTGCGGTATTCAAGATTGCCAAACCAGAGGATGACGAACACCAGCAACATCAGCCAGAGTCCGCGCCGGGAAATATCAGGTGTCATATTGAAACATTCAGGGAACTTGAAAGCAGGCGCGGATTTTAACCCAACGATCATTGCGCCGGCTCGCAGATTGACGAATTTCCTGCGCCATGATCGTTTCCCTCACCCCCGTCCCCCCTCTGATGCCCGTCCCCCTCTGATGAAACTACTAGCCAATCGACTTCCACCCCGACACGGTGCGCGAATGCGACGGGTGCGGGAGGGGTGGAAGGCGACTGTTCCCGCAATCGGCTGCTACGCAGTAACGTGTCGCAGTCGCTACCCGCGAGCGGGCAAGTCGCTGGTTATCCCCGAGGGCGAGGGGTACAGGCGGACGCTTCGCGGGATTTCGTTACTTGCCGGTCAGGAATCGCTCTTTTCCTGCACCACGGCACGCGCACCGCCTTGCGCGAACCTGATATCCAGCTTCTCGCCAAGCTTGATGCGTTCGCTGCTCACAACGATGTTGCCCTGAGCATCGCGCACCATGCTGTAGCCGCGCGCCAGCACCTGTTGCGGGTCGAGATGTTGCAAATGCTGCTGCAAGGCCACCAGCCGCGCATCATGGCGATCCAGCATGCGCTGCACTGCCGCACTCAAACGCAGTTCCTGGTTCGCCTGTTGCTCCTGCAGCCGCGTTACGTCCGGGCGCAAGCCGCGCAGCCTCTGCCACAACGTATTACCGCGCCCTTTCCGTTGCTGCATGCTATTGGCATGGGCGAGTCGCATGCGTTGCTGCAACGCATCCAGACGCTCGCCTTGTTGCTTTATGCGCTTGGCTGGATGCACCAGACGGCGCTGCAGAAAATCCACGCGCTGCATACCCTGTTCAAAACGGCGCAACGCAGAGCGAGCCAGATGTTGTCGGAATTGCGCCAGGCGCTGGCGCAGTTCCTGCCTGTCCGGTACCACCGCCTGCGCCGCCGCCGTCGGCGTGGCCGCACGCAGGTCGGCAACAAAATCGGCAATGGTGAAATCGGTCTCGTGCCCCACCCCACTGACCACCGGGATATGGCTGGCCGCAATGGCGCGCGCCACCACTTCTTCATTGAATGCCCACAAGTCTTCGATACTGCCGCCGCCGCGACACACGATGAGTACGTCACATTCGGCTCGCTGACTCGCTGTCTTAATCGCCTGAGCGATCTTTTGCGCCGCGCCCTCGCCCTGTACCGGCGTTGGATACAGCAATACCGGCACATTGGGCATACGGTTCGCCAAAGTGCGCAGCACATCGCGCAAGGCCGCCGCCTGTGGTGAAGTCACGATGCCGATCTGCCGCGGCAGCAGCGGCAAGGCGCGCTTGCGCTCGGCCTCGAACAACCCTTCGGCGTCCAGCTTGGCCTTCAGGCGCTCGAATGCCTCATACAGCGCCCCCAGCCCGGCCGGACGCATCTTTTCCAGCGTCAACTGGAAGTCGCCGCGCGCTTCATATAGCGTCGCCAGCGCCAGCACTTCCACCTGCATCCCGTTCGCGGGTTTGAATTCCAGATACTGGCTTTTGTGACGAAACATCACGCAACGCACCTGGGCCTGCTCGTCCTTGAGCGAAAAATACCAGTGCCCGGAAGCCGCGCTGACAAAATTGGAAATCTCTCCGCGCACCCAGAGCAAGGGCAAGCCAGACTCAATTAATTGTTTCGCCGCGAAATTCAGTTCGCGCACGCTCAACACCCGGTTCTTGTCCATCAATAATTCCCGTTTCTTTCGCTCGAGTACTCGTTGTTTTTTTCGTCAACTAGGCCAAATGGCATATTGACAATTCATTTCAATCCACAACCCCAGCAAATTCGCCACTTTCCACGAAGGTGACGTTACAGACAAATGACAACTTACAGCATCACACTGTTTTTAATGGTATTTTTTGCAGTGTGTTTTTTGGGCGACACCCCTGAAATGGCGACAATACTGGGGTTGCAGCATCCATTCAGTGGATTGATCCACAAAGTTATCCACAGATTTTGTGCATAAGAAAACAAATCGCTTTTGCGTCTGGAAGTTAGCGCATCAAACGCCTGTCCGCCTTGCTCAAATACAACCTAACCAGTACAGTGCCGCCTTCGGATTTAAGCATATTTCTTGGAGACGTTGCGTGTTCACTCTAGTTGAAGCGGCCGGTTGGCCCATCTGGTTACTCATCATTGCATCTTTGGTCGCGGTCGCACTCATCACTGAGCGTGCACTATTTCTGCGCCGCAAGAACATCGTGCCGCCCAAGTTGCTGGATGAGGTCGTGCAGGAAATGACACAACGCGGCGTAAGCCAGCAGATGCTGGTCAAGCTGAGCGAAGGGTCGCCACTAGGTAAAGTATTCGCTGCCGGACTGAAAAACATCAAGAACTCGCCGGAGGTGATGAAAGACTCCATCGAAGAAGCCGGACGCGGCGCAGCGCATAGTCTGGAACGCTTCCTCACTACGCTGGGAACCATCGCTTCCATCAGCCCGCTGCTCGGCTTGTTCGGTACGGTGATCGGCATGATCGAGATTTTCGGTTCGCAAAATGCCGGCGGTGCAGCGCCGACCGAACTGGCGCACGGCATTTCCGTTGCGCTGTACAACACCGCATTCGGCCTGATTGTGGCCGTGCCCAGCATGATCGCCTACCGCCACTTCCGCGCCCAGGTTACAAGCCTCACCATCGAGATGGAGCAACAGGCAATCAAACTGGTTGAAACCGTGCACGGCGAACGCAAATAAGGATCCTCGACATGAATTTTCGGCGAGGACAGACACGAGAGGAACCGGAGATCAACCTGATCCCGATGATCGACGTACTACTGGTGATCCTGATCTTTTTGATGGTTACCACCAGCTACTCAAATTTTGCACAATTGCAGATCAACCTGCCACAGGCTGCCGGCGATGAAGATGTCGCAACTGCCCGCAAACCTATCAACGTGGCGGTCGATGCCTCGGATCATTACGCGGTAAATAACGTGCGTGCGCCCTTCAATGGCGTGGCCGAATTCAGTGAAGTGCTGCGCAAGGCCGCCGGGGGACAGGATGACCCGACCATCATCATCAACGCCGATGCCAAGGCAACGCACCAGTCCGTTATCAGCATCATGGAAGCGGCGCGCATCGCGGGTTTCGGACGCATTACCTTCACCACCCAGAATCAGAAGAACAAGTAACTTCCCGACATGGAGCGGCTGCAACACCACTGGTATCGTCTCTCGCCGCTTCATTTGTTGCTAATCCCGCTCAGCTTGATCTTTCGCTCACTCGCGTGGCTGCGGCGTTTTTTCTTCCGCAGCGGAATCCTGACCTCCATCAAAATCCCCGTCCCGGTCGTGGTGGTCGGCAACATCAGTGTCGGCGGCACGGGCAAGACGCCGCTTACGCTTTGGCTGGCACAACAGTTGATCGAGAACGGCTGGCATCCCGGCATCGTCAGTCGCGGTTACACCAAAACCAAAGTGCGCCGGAAGACGCCGCATGAGGTTTCCTTCGACGATACCGCAGACATGGTCGGTGACGAACCCCTGCTGATGGCACAGCGCGCGCTATGCCCCATCTGGATAGGCCGTGACCGCCCGGCAACAGCGGTGGCCCTGCTGCAGGCGCATCCCGAGTGCGACATCATCCTGAGCGACGACGGATTGCAGCACTACCGCTTGCGGCGCGATGCCGAGATCATCGTCGTCGACGGTGCGCGCCGCTTCGGCAACGGTCTGTTGCTGCCTGCTGGGCCGTTACGCGAACCGGTATCCCGGCTGCGACAGGCTGATGCGGTTGTGGTCAATGGCGGACAGGCCAGTAACGGCGAGTTTGCCATGAGCCTGACCGGTTCGCTGTTCTACAACCTGCTCAACCCATCCACCGTATTAAGTGCCGGCGAGTTCGCCGGGCAACGTCTGCATGCCATTGCGGGTATTGGCCACCCGCAGCGATTCTTTTCACACCTTGAGCATCTCGGACTGACCGTAAAACATCACGCTTTCCCCGATCATCATCACTACGCAGCGACAGATTTCGCCTTCGACGATGCGGATGCGATACTCATGACAGAAAAAGATGCGGTAAAATGCGCGGCATTCGCCAACGAAAAATGCTGGGTGCTGCGTGTAGATGCGCAAGTCAGCCCGGCTCTCGCCCAACTCATCATAGAAAAGGTCACGCCATAATGGACGCAAAACTTCTCGACATTCTGGTTTGCCCATTGTGCAAATCCCCGCTGGTCTATCGCAAGGCCGAACAGGAGCTGATCTGCAAGGCAGACCGGCTGGCCTTCGCCATCAAGGACGACATCCCGGTGATGCTGGCAGATGAAGCGCGCGAACTCACCCTGAAAGAGGTCGAAGCGCTTTGATGCTGGACTTCAAGGTCGTCATCCCGGCCCGTTTCGCCTCAACCCGGTTACCCGGAAAACCGCTGCTGGACATCGTCGGCAAGCCAATGGTGATTCGTGTTGCGGAACAAGCTGCACAGAGCGGCGCACAACAAATCATCATCGCCACCGACCACCAGCCCATTGTTGCAGCAGCACTGGAACACGGTTTCCAGGCTTGCATGACGCGCGTCGACCATACCAGCGGCACTGACCGCATTGCCGAAGTGGCAGCACAGCAAGGTTGGCCGGACGACACCATCGTGGTCAATGTGCAGGGAGACGAACCGCTGATCCCGCCGCAACTCATTCGCGCCGTGGCACAGCATCTGCACGATCATCCCGAATGCGCCATGGCCACGGCCTGCCATGCCATTCACGACGAAGCCTCCATGCGCAACCCGAATATTGTGAAGGTGGTACTGGACAAGTCCGGCAATGCGCTGTATTTCAGCCGCGCCCCCATTCCCTGGCCGCGGGATGCCTACGCGCAGAATCAACCGTTACCCCAAAACGTCGATGTGCTGCGACATGTCGGCATTTACGCATACCGCGCCTGCTTCCTGCGCGATTTCGGAGAACTTGCCCCTGCTCCCTTGGAGCAAATAGAATCGCTGGAACAACTGAGGGCGTTGTATTATGGATACAAGATTGGCGTAACCAAGACCGATCAGGCACCACCGAGCGGTGTGGATACCGAGCAGGATTTGCAGGTTGCTCGGCATCTTTTCACCGAATTTTCAAAATAGATTTAATTAAGAGGGATTAAGTCGATGAAGCTGATTTTGTTAGGGGCACCAGGCGCAGGTAAAGGGACTCAGGCCAATTACATCAAGGAAAAATACGGCATTCCGCAAATTTCCACCGGCGACATGCTGCGTGCAGCGATCAAGGCGGGCACTCCGCTCGGCCTTGCCGCCAAGAAGGTAATGGACGCGGGAAGTCTGGTCTCCGACGACATCATCATCAATCTGGTCAAGGAACGCATCAAGGAAGCCGATTGCGCCAAGGGTTTTCTGTTCGACGGATTTCCTCGCACCATCCCCCAGGCGCAGGCAATGAAGGATGCGGGTATCGCCATCGACTTCGTGGTGGAAATCGACGTGGCTGATAGCGAAGTTGTTCAGCGCATGAGTGGGCGCCGCGTCCATCCGGCTTCCGGTCGTACCTACCACATCGTATTCAACCCGCCCAAGTTACAGGGCAAGGACGACGTCACCGGAGAAGACCTGGTGCAGCGCCCGGACGATGTTGAAGAAACCGTCATCAAGCGTCTCAACGTCTACCACGAACAGACCCAGCCGCTGGTCGAGTACTACACAGCATGGTCGAAATCCGGCGATGCAAAAGCCCCCAAAGTCGTACATGTCCCCGGTGTCGGCAGTGTAGAAAGCATACGCGATCAGGTCTTCCGAGTGCTGGGTTAATAAGCATGGCGAACAAACCTGTCCTGACACTCGAAGATGCCAAGCGTATCGCAGCAGCAGCCGAGGCGGAAGCACGCACGAACGAGTGGAAGGTGGTTATCGCCGTAGTGGATGATGGCGGTCATCTGCTCTATCTGCAACGCAGTCACGATACGCAGTTCGGCAGTGTTGAAACTGCCATCGCCAAAGCCCACGCTGCCATCGCTTTCCAGCGCCCGACCAAAGCCTCGGAAGACGCGGTATTGAGCGGACGACTGATTCACCTCGCGCTGCCTGGCGTGATTCCCGCGGAAGGGGGTGTACCTCTGACCATCGAAGGCGTCATTGTCGGCGGACTGGGCATTAGCGGTGTGCGCTCATTCCAGGACGGGCAGATCGCCCAAGCGGGCGTAGACGCACTGTAACTTTGCCTCGGTTACCGCCCGTTTCCTTAACTGCAAGCCCCCCGCAAGCGCTTCTCGAACAACCTCAAAAGAAACGGGCATCATCCTTTCAGGGATGATGCCCGCTCAATTAACCAGCAAATCAGACTATACCGGAACGCGATAGGTGTCCTGCGTGATCAAATCGATACCGCACGGCAATGCTTCTATCCAGTTCAGGAATTCGTTCACCATCTTCTTGCCCACAAAGGAGCGCCCGTGTTGCGGAACGATGGCTTCGACATCCATCTGGCGCACCATGTTGACCCAATAGCGGCAGATTTTGTTGGAGATCATGTAGCGCTTGTGGAAACCTTCCATGTGCTGAATGTGCGCCCTGAAGTCCTCCACCGGCGTGTCCGCCTCTTTGTGCCCAACGATGGAAGCACCCATGTCACCGGAAAACAGTATCTTGCTGACCGGGTCATAAAACTGGAAGTTGCCTTCCGAGTGCATGAAGTGTGCCGGCACCGCCTTGATGATGCAATCACCCAGCGGCAGGTTCGCGCCTTCGTCGGGGATGCCCGTTACGCGACCGAGAGAATTGTCGCCGCTGCAGAAGTGCGGCACAAATCGCGTCCAGAGCTTGGAGATCATCACTTTGCAATCGGAGTGGATCATCCATTTATTGACCGATGCAATAATGTCCGGATCAGGATGGGATGCGAGAATGTATTTCAGCTTCTTCGGCGGGAAGTAGTTGTGCATCTCCATCAGCAGACCGTTGTATGTCATGTTGCCGCCCGGGTCGATCAGCGCACCATGGCCATGGTCAACAATCAGGAATTGGTTGGCTTGTACCGCGTCCCCAACGGAATCGTCCACCAGGTCATCGAACATCAGACATTGGTGTGTACCGTTATTGAATAACTCTATGGCCATTTGATGCTCCCCTCAATTTGTTTAATATTTTTGCTGCTAACTGCTACATTACCATTCTACTTGAGTCCAAGCCATACTGACAGTGCCTGATTAACCAAGTCTGACTTTACTTCCCCAACACATGATGTCTCGAAAAGCGTAAAATACCCACAACTGTTATCGGACATCTATAAAAAATACTGATGGAGCATGCTAATGGCATTGAAGAACGCGTTTTATGCACAATCAGGCGGCGTCACCGCCGTCATCAACGCCTCTGCGTGTGGAGTCATCGAGACCGCCCGTAAACACAAAGACAAAATCGGTAAGATATATGCTGGACGCAACGGTATCATCGGCGCCCTTACCGAAGACTTGATAGACACCACCAAAGAATCAGCCAAAGCTATCGCTTCACTGCGCCATACGCCATCCGGCGCCTTCGGTTCCTGCCGCTTCAAACTCAAATCACTGGAAGAGAACAAACGCGAGTACGCGCGGCTGATCGAGGTTTTCAAAGCACACAATATCGGCTATTTCTTCTATAACGGTGGCGGCGACTCTGCCGATACCTGCTATAAAGTCTCACAACTATCCGAAAAGATGGGTTACCCGGTTCAAGCCATCCATGTGCCGAAAACCGTGGATAACGACCTCCCCATCACCGACTGCTGCCCCGGTTTCGGCTCCGTTGCCAAATACATCGCCGTTTCCCTGCTGGAAGCCAGTTTTGATGTTCGTTCCATGGCCAAGACCTCAACCAAGGTGTTCGTGCTGGAAGTGATGGGACGCCATGCGGGCTGGATCGCCGCAGCTGGTGGATTGGTGGAAGAACAAGGTATCCCGGTAGTCATCCTGTTCCCGGAAATCGAATTTGACCAGACCAAATTCCTCGCCAAGGTTAAGTCTATGGTCAGGAAACACGGCTATTGCAGCGTGGTCGTGTCCGAGGGCTGCCATTATCCGGGCGGCAAATTCCTTGCCGAACAGGGCACCCGCGACGCGTTCGGTCATGCCCAGTTGGGCGGAGCTGCTCCCGTGGTCGCCAACATGGTCAAGGAAGCCTTCGGTTACAAATTCCACTGGGCCGTGGCCGATTACCTGCAACGCGCTGCGCGCCATGTCGCTTCCAAGACCGATGTTGAGCAAGCCTACGCGCTGGGCAAAGCCGCCGTCGATCTGGCGCTCAAAGGACAAAACGCCGTGATGCCCACAGTGGAGCGCCTCTCGGACAAACCCTACAAATGGAAGGTCGGCGTTGCGCCACTTTCCAAAGTGGCCAATGTGGAGAAGTTCATGCCGCGCGACTTCATCACCAAGGACGGTTACGGCATTACCGCAAAATGCCGGGCGTATCTTGCGCCGCTCATCAAGGGGGAAGACTATCCACCCTACAAAGACGGGCTACCGCAATATGTGCAATTGAAAAATGTAGCTGTCGTAAAGAAGTTGGTTGGTTTCAAAATTTAATGTCGTAATCACGCCGCTCCATTAGGGGCGGTTTTTCTTAGAGGAGAAGAACATGGCAGGTGGCTTGGGTTTTGCACTAGTTTGTGCGATTGCAGCAATTCTGTATGGCGTACTTTCGAGCAAGTGGATACTGGGTAAATCAACCGGCAGCGAGACAATGCAAAAAATCGCTGCTGCAATTCAGGAAGGCGCTTCAGCCTATCTGAACCGTCAGTACACCGCGATCGCGTGGGTCGGTGCAGCTTTGTTCGTTGTTATTTTTGTTGCGCTTGGCTGGCAAACCGCCGTCGGTTTTGCCATTGGCGCAATCCTGTCCGGTCTGACTGGCTACATCGGGATGAACGTTTCGGTACGCGCCAATGTGCGCACTGCCGAAGCAGCCAAGGAAAGCTTGAATGCAGCACTTAACGTCTCCTTCAAAGGCGGCGCGATCACCGGCATGCTGGTGGTAGGTCTGGGTCTGCTCGGCGTAGCTGGCTATTTCCTGTTCCTGACCAGCATAGGTGCTACAACATCGCAAGCAACACACGCTTTGGTAGGCTTTGGTTTCGGCGGATCGCTGATCTCCATCTTCGCCCGTCTTGGCGGCGGTATCTTCACCAAGGGTGCTGACGTCGGCGCCGACCTGGTCGGTAAAGTCGAGGCAGGTATCCCCGAGGATGACCCGCGCAATCCCGCCGTGATCGCCGATAACGTGGGCGACAACGTTGGCGACTGCGCAGGTATGGCGGCTGACTTGTTCGAAACATACGCGGTAACCATCATTGCCACCATGCTGCTCGGTGGTCTGTTGCTGACGGGTTCGACCAATGCCGTGATCTATCCGCTGGTGCTGGGTGGCTTCTCCATCATCGCTTCCATCGTCGGCACCTTCTTTGTCACGGCACGCGATGGCGGCAAGATCATGAATGCACTGTATCGCGGTCTGGCAGTTTCCGCCGTGCTGGCACTCATCGCCTTCTACCCGATCACCAAGATGCTGATGGCCGACAACGGCCTGTATAGCGTCAATGCCCTGTACGGTGCTTCCGTCATCGGCCTGATCCTCACTGCCGCACTGGTATGGATCACCGAGTACTACACAGCCACCGAGTTTTCTCCGGTACGTCACATCGCCGAAGCATCCACCACCGGCCACGGCACCAACATCATCGCCGGTCTGGGCGTATCGATGAAGTCCACTGCTGCTCCGGTTCTTGTCGTGTGTCTCGCCATCTACGCAGCGTTTGCGCTGGCTGGCCTGTACGGTATCGCCATCGCCGCAACCTCCATGCTTTCCATGGCCGGGATCATCGTGGCACTGGACGCCTACGGTCCGATCACCGACAACGCAGGCGGTATCGCCCAAATGGCCGGCTTGCCGGAGGATGTTCGCGTCATCACCGACGCACTGGACGCAGTGGGCAACACCACCAAGGCCGTCACCAAAGGCTATGCCATCGGCTCTGCCGGTCTGGCTGCGCTGGTTCTGTTCGCCGACTACACTCACGCACTGGAAGCCAAGCTGGGCGTGGTCACCACCTTCGACCTGTCCAACCACATGGTCATCATTGGCCTGTTCATCGGCGGTCTGGTACCTTACCTGTTCGCCGCAATGGGTATGGAAGCGGTAGGACGTGCTGCCGGAACAGTGGTTATTGAAGTGCGCCGTCAGTTCAAGGAAATCCCCGGCATCATGGAAGGCACCGGCAAACCGGAATACGGTACTTGCGTGGATATGCTGACCAAAGCCGCGATCAAGGAAATGATTATTCCTTCGCTGTTGCCAGTTGCAGTTCCCGTGATCGTCGGCCTGACCTTGGGTGCGCAAGCCCTCGGCGGCGTGCTGGTCGGCACCATCGTGACCGGCATCTTCGTCGCGATCTCCATGACCACCGGTGGCGGTGCATGGGACAACGCGAAGAAATACATTGAAGAAGGCAACTTCGGCGGCAAAGGTTCGGAAGCTCACAAGGCTGCCGTTACCGGCGACACCGTTGGCGATCCCTACAAGGATACTGCCGGTCCTGCCGTTAACCCGCTGATCAAGATCATCAACATCGTTGCACTGATGATCGTGCCGCTGCTGTAATCTTCACCAGCAATTGCAATACAGAAGGCCGACTATTCGTCGGCCTTCTTTTTTTCCACTACCGAATCCACACTGTCTTGGCATTCACAAATTCGTGTATTCCCAGCCTGGACAACTCGCGCCCGTAACCGGAAGACTTGATGCCACCAAACGGCAAGCGCGGATCGGATTTCACCATGCCGTTGACGAAGGTACATCCAGCCTGAATACGCGACGCCAGTTGCTCTGCACGCGCCACATCCCTGCTCCAGATTGACGAACCAAGCCCGAAGCGGGTTTCGTTGGCCAGACGCACAGCATCGTCCTCGCTGCTTGCACGCATGACAATTGCCACTGGGCCAAACAGCTCCTCATGATAGGCACGGGCTTGGGAGGTGACCTGATCCAGAATCGATGGCTGGTAGAAAAATCCTTCACGCTCGACCGGTTTGCAACCGGTTACCGCCACCGCGCCCTGTTTGATCGATTCGGTGATTTGCCTATGCAGCGTATCACGCAGATCGGACCGCGCCATGGGGCCGATTTGCGTATCTTCGAGCATCGGGTCGCCCAGCTTGAGCGCTTCTACCGAAATTTTAAGCCGGCGCAAAAAATCGTCGGCGATTTGCGGCACCACAATGAAACGTTTCGCAGCAATGCACGATTGGCCGCAATTGAGAAAACGCGAACTCACTGCCGAGCTGACCGCCAGCTCCATATCCGCATCGTGCAGCACCACGAACGGATCGGAGCCGCCCAATTCCAGCACACATTTTTTCAGACACTGGCCGGCAGTCGCCGCCACTTTGCGGCCTGCGGCTTCCGAGCCGGTTAGCGTAACCGCGTGAATATGCGAACTACCGATAACCTCAGCCACCTGCTCGACCTCAATCATTAAATTCGTAAATACCCCCTCCGGTAACCCGCTGTCGCGAAAGACGGCCTCCATGGCCAACGCACACTTCGGCACGTTCGGCGCATGTTTCAGCACCATGGCATTCCCCGCCATCAATGCCGGAGCTGCCGCACGAAAGACTTGCCAGAATGGGAAGTTCCACGGCATGACGGCAAGCACCACACCGAGCGGGTTATAAACGACATAACTATGGGCGGCATCCGATGCGATGGTCTCGGTGCGCAGAAATTCCTCGCCATTCTTGGCGTAATATTCGCAAGTACCAGCGCATTTTTCGACTTCGGCACGCGCTTCGCTCATTGGCTTGCCCATTTCCAGCGTGATCAGGGTTGCGTACCTGTCGCGCTGCGTGAACAACTGGGCCGCCACCTTGCGCAGCACCGCTGCCCGGGAAGCAAACGAGGTTTTCGCCCACACCTGCTGCGCACGGCCAGATTTTTCCAGCGCGCTCTCCAGAGCACGGGAATCCCAACTGGTATGGGTATGGATCAACTGATTGGTAGCTGGGTTGAGAGTGACAAATGGCATGGCGGATATCCCGGAAGAATTCAGTGTGAACATGCAACCTTAACAGGGCAATGCACAATGGTATTCCGGCTCAGCCGGAGTTGTCGACAATGTTCCGCAACTCCCGGCTATATTTTTCTGACCACTAGGCAGGCACCATCACCTGCACCCTGCCCTCCGCAACTCTTACCGGGTATGACCGCACATCCTCGTAGGCGGGAGGCCCCAGTACCGCGCCGGTCCTGATCGAGAATCGCGCCCCGTGGCGCGGGCAAACAATCACCTCGCCTTCCAGTTTTCCATTGGCAAGTTCACCGCCATCATGGGGACAGATATCCTGAATGGCGAAGAACTCGCCGCCCAGATTGAACACGGCCACGGCCACCCCATCCACGTCGATCACACGGCGCGTACCTGGAGTCAACTCATCGAAGTTCGCGACATCCAGCCAACTCGCCATTGCGTCTCCCATTATTCACAACATGCCGAGCTGCAAGCGTGCCGCCTCCGACATGTTCTCGCGCCCCCAAGGCGGCTCCCACACCAGCTCCACCGTCACATCGCTGACGCCGTCCACCATCCATATCTTGTTCTGCACGATATCCGGAAAGTCCTGCGCCACCGGGCAATTGGGCGAAGTCAGGGTCATGCGCACAAGCACCTCGGCTGCCGCATTCACATCCAGTTCGTAGATCAATCCAAGGTCGTAAATATTCACCGGAATTTCCGGATCGTAGATCGTACGCAACATCTCGATGACGCGAGCCTTCAAATCAACTGGATCCGCCGGTTTTTCCTGCAGATGCTCGCTCAATTTCATGATATCGATCATGTACCACCTCCTGCAGAGCGACTTACTCCGTCGACACCGGCTCCTCGGTGTTCTCGAGCGCAGCCTTTAAAGTGTGCCAGGCCAATGTGGCGCACTTCACGCGTTGCGGAAACTCATGCACCCCGGCCAACACTTCCAGCTTGCCCATGCTGCCCAGCGTGCTGCCGCCGGTCACCATGGCATGAATATTCTCCAGTAGTTGCAATGCCTCCTCCTTGCGTTTGCCTATGATGCTTTCAGTCATGAGTGAAGCGGAAGCGGTCGCAATGGCGCAGCCCGAACCTTCAAAACGGGCATCGCTGATCACGCCATCCTCCACCTTCAGGTACAGCTTAACCTTGTCGCCGCATAGCGGGTTGAAACCCTCTGCCATGCGGTTGGCATCGACCATTCGACCAGCGTTACGCGGCTGGCGGTAATGATCGAGGATGGTCTCCTGATACAGTTCGCGCAGATCGTTCATCGCTTGAATACCTCCTGTGCTTTATGAACCGCTGCCACCAGCGCATCCACTTCCTGCCGGGTGTTGTATAGCGCAAACGAAGCACGTGCGGTGGCCGGCACACTGAATCGTTCCATCAGCGGCATGGTGCAATGATGCCCGGCGCGAATCGCCACGCCCTCGCCATCCAGGATCGTGCCAATGTCGTGCGGATGCACGCCTTCCAGCACGAACGACAGAATGCCCGTCTTTTCCCTTGCGTTGCCGATGATGCGCAGGCCCGGTACCGCTGCCAACGACGGCGTCGCATAAGACAGTAGCGCCTGTTCATGCGAGACCAGTGACTCGAAGCCAATGCTGCTCACATAATCAATTGCGACTCCCAGTCCAATGACACCGGCAATATTGGGGGTGCCAGCTTCGAACTTGTACGGCAAAATGTTGTAGGTCGTTTCCTCGAAGGTGACCGAACGTATCATGTCGCCGCCGCCCTGATACGCAGGCATGCCTTCGAGCAAAGCAGATTTTCCATACAAGACACCGACGCCGGTCGGGCCATACAGTTTGTGCGCGGAAAACGCATAGAAATCGCAATCCAGCGCCTGCACGTCCACCGGCATGTGGGCAATGGCTTGTGCCCCGTCTAGCAATACAGGTACACCGCGCTGATGCGCCAGGTCGATGATCGCTTTGACCGGATTGATCGTGCCCAGCGCGTTTGAGACATGCGTCACTGCTACCAACCGGGTATGTTCATTCAGCAACGTCTCGAAAATTTCCATCTGCAGCGCTCCCGAATTATCGACCGGAATAACGCGCAGTTTGGCGCCTGTTTGCTGGCACAGCATCTGCCAGGGAACAATATTCGAGTGGTGCTCCATCTGGCTCAGGATAATCTCGTCACCCGCCTGCAGACGGCTGCGCCCATAGCTTTGCGCAACAAGATTGATCGCCTCGGTAGTGCCGCGCACGAAAATGATTTCATTGGGGCTTGCCGCGTTGATCAGGCGCTGCACTTTCCCGCGTGCCTCTTCGTAGGCATCCGTGGCTCGCTGACTGAGGGAGTGAACGCCACGATGTACGTTGGCGTTATAGTTGCTGTAATACTCACGTTCCGCATCTATCACCATCTGCGGCTTCTGTGTAGTGGCTGCGTTATCAAAATAGACCAGCGGCTTACCGTTGACTCTGGTTTTCAGGATAGGAAAATCCGTGCGCCAGAACTGCGCCTGCAGATCGTCGTGATGCATGAGCCTGTCCAGTAGCTTCATAGCAACTCCTTGATCTGTTCGCCCTGCGGCAAACGATCCAGCACCAGATGTTCGATGCGAGTACGCATTTCGGGTACCTCGACGCGCCCAATGATGTCGTTGGCAAAACCGTAAATCAGCAGCGAACGCGCCGAATCCGCATCAATACCGCGAGACCGCAGATAGAACAGGCTGTCATCGTCCAATTGGCCAACGGTCGCACCGTGCGTGCATTTCACGTCGTCGGCAAAGATTTCCAGTTGCGGTTTGGTATCCACTTCCGCCTGGCGCGACAGCAGCAGATTGCGGTTGGATTGGTGCGCATCCGACTTCACGGCATGGGGATGAACCACCACCTTGCCGCTGAAAACGCCGTGCGACTCGCCATCCAGGATGCCGCGGTAATACTCGCGGCTGGTGCATGAAGGCGCGAAGTGATCGACGCGGGTGTGATGATCCGCATGCTGCTTTCCGTCCAGCAGATACAGGCCATCAAAGCTGCAATGGCATCCCGTTCCATTCAGGAGCGAGGTGATGTCGTTGCGCGCCAAGCGCCCGCCCAGCGCAAACGAATGCGAAACAAAGCGACTTCCCGCCGCCTGCTCCGCATGTATACCTGCAACATGGAACGCGTCCTTGCCCTCCTGTATCAACTTGCAATGCTGCATCTCAGCACCTGCGTCGAGACTGATCTGCGTCACCGCATCCGTGAAATTGTGCGCCTCCAGCATGCCGAAATAATGCTCGATGACGGTGGCATGCGCCCCTTCGCCGAGAAGGAATATATTCCGCGGATAGACCGCCGTGCCGCGCCCACTCGCGACAAACAGCAGATACACGGGCTTTTCCAGCACAACCCCGGGAGCCAGTTGCAGCACTGCTCCATCGGTAGTCAGGGCAGTATTGAGCGCGGCAAACACAGTGTGTTCATGCTGTTCATCGAATAACGCCTGTGGCAAATCCGCGTTGGCGTCCAACACGTCGGCCAGGCTTTCCAACCGTGCCCCGCTCGGTAGTTTCCCCACAGCCGACAATTCGCTGGAAAAATGCCCATTCACGAACACCAGCAGATGCATGTTCTCCTGAGCCAGCGTCCAGGCAAACAGTGCAGCTTCGGATGAGGGATCGGGAGGAATATTGTCTGGAGCCAGGGAAGTGCGTTTGCCGATCGCCGCGACATCGGTGTATTTCCATTCTTCCTCGCGTTTTGTGGGGAAGCCGCGCTCCTCGAAACGTTCGAACGCGGACTGACGCGCCGCCGTTACCCACGGCACACCATGGCCGGCCAGATGCTGAGGTACCAACTCCAGCGCCATGTCTTCCCACGATTCGATTTGGACATTCATTTTCATCTCGCTATTTCATCTCTTTACGAGGGCTGCAGTGCCTCAGGTTCCGTTTCCAGCCAGCCGTAACCATACTGTTCGAGTTCCAGAGCCAGTCCCGCGCCACCGGTCTTCACGATGCGCCCTTGCGACAGCACGTGCACGACATCCGGTACGATGAATTCCAGTAAGCGCTGGTAATGGGTAACCAATATGATGGCGCGTTCCGCGTTGCGCATCCTGTTGACGCCTTCCGCCACCAGCTTGAGTGCATCGATGTCCAGTCCGGAATCGGTCTCGTCAAGTATCGCCAGCTTCGGTTCCAGAATGGCCATTTGCAGAATCTCGTTGCGTTTCTTTTCACCGCCGGAAAACCCTTCGTTGACGGCACGCGGCAGCAATTTGTCGTCCATGCCGAGCACCTTCATCTTGTCGCGCACCAGGTTCAGGAATTCCATTGCATCGAGTTCGGGCAATCCGCGCTGTTTGCGGATGCTGTTGAGGGCGGTCTTGAGAAACAGCGCATTGCTCACGCCGGGAATCTCGACCGGATACTGGAACGCCAGGAACACACCCGCACGCGCCCGTTCTTCCGCCGGCATTGCCAGCATGTCCAGATCCAGATAACGCACCGAACCTGCCGTCACCTGATAGCCCTCTCGCCCGGCCAGCACCTGCGCCAGCGTGCTTTTGCCCGAGCCGTTCGGCCCCATGATGGCGTGCACCTCGCCCGGACGCACATCGAGATCGATGCCACGCAGGATCTCCTTGCCTTCAATTGCCACGTGCAAATTCTTTACGCTGAGCATAATTTTCTCCTTCACGGGTTCAACCGGTGCTGCCTTCCAGGCTTACGCCCAGCAGCTTTTGCGCTTCCACGGCAAACTCCATCGGCAGATTCTGGAACACTGCCTTGCAGAATCCGTTGACGATCATCGACACCGCCTCTTCAGGCGCAATGCCGCGTTGCATGCAATAGAACAACTGGTCATCGCCGATGCGCGAGGTGGATGCTTCGTGCTCCACTTTTGCGCCGGGGTTCTTCACTTCGATGTAGGGCATGGTGTGCGCACCGCAGAGATCGCCCAGCAGCAGTGAATCGCATTGCGTGTAGTTGCGCGCGTTCTCGGCTCCCGCCAACACCTTGATCAGGCCGCGGTAAGTGTTCTGTCCATGCCCTGCACTGATACCTTTGGACAGCACCGTGCTCCTGGTATTGCGACCGATATGCGTCATCTTGGTGCCGGTATCGGCCTGCTGGTAATGATTGGTGAGTGCGACCGAATAGAACTCGCCCACCGAATTGTTGCCGCGCAACACCACGCTGGGATATTTCCAAGTGATGGCCGAGCCGGTCTCAACTTGCGTCCAGGAAATGTGCGAATTGTCACCGCGGCAATCTCCGCGCTTGGTCACGAAGTTGAAAATGCCACCTTTGCCATCCTTGTCGCCCGGATACCAGTTCTGCACTGTCGCGTACTTGATCTGCGCGTCTTCCAGTGCGATCAGTTCCACCACGGCCGCATGCAACTGGTTCTCGTCGCGCATCGGCGCGGTGCAGCCTTCCAGGTAGCTGACGTAGGCGCCCTTATCGGCGATGATCAATGTGCGCTCGAACTGTCCGGTGTTTTTTTCGTTGATGCGGAAGTAAGTGGACAACTCCATCGGACAGCGCACGCCCGGCGGGATATAGCAGAAGGAGCCGTCGGTGAATACGGCGGAATTCAGGGTGGCGAAGAAGTTGTCGGTATAGGGCACTACCGAGCCCAGATATTGCTTAACCAGGTCCGGGTGTTTTTGTACCGCTTCGGAGAACGGGCAGAAGATGATGCCGAGTTCGGCGAGCTTTGCCTTGAAAGTAGTCGCCACAGAGACGCTGTCAAACACCGCGTCCACCGCCACGCCGGCAAGCATTTCCTGCTCCTTGAGCGGGATGCCCAGTTTTTCGTAGGTACGCAGCAGTTCAGGATCGAGATCGGCCAAACTTCTCGGTCCGTCCTTCTCCGATTTGGGTGCTGAGTAATAGCTGATATTCTGATAATCGATGGGCGGATGGTGGATATTCGCCCATTGCGGTTCGGTCATGGTGAGCCAGTGGCGATAAGCTTTCAGGCGCCAGTCCAGCATGAATTCCGGCTCATTCTTGCGCGCAGAAATCATGCGGATGACTTCCTCGCTCAAGCCGCGCGGCACCGTGTCGGTTTCCAGCGTTGTGACAAAACCGTGCCGGTATTCGCGTCCTATAAGTTCGTCTAACTGTTTGGTTGAAGTAGGCACGTTTACCTCCTGCCTTGTTTATCAACCTCCCTGACTAATGCCATAGTACGCTTATCCGAGTATATTAGTCCAGCATTATCCACATACGTGAATCAGCTATCCTTTCACCATGTACTGCTCGATATGCGCCAGAAAAACGCGTGTCTTGGCGGGTAAGAAACGGCGCATCGGCATCACTGCCCATGCCGGAACGGTAGGGAAACACCATTCCGGCAACACGCGCACCAGCCGCTTCTGGCGCACATCCTCTTGCGTAAATTTGTCGGGCAAGGCACCGATGCCCGCCCCGTCCAGCAGCAACTGCTGAATGACGCCGATGGAATTCATTGTCAGGCGCCCCGGCGGAAGCCCTTCCCAGACCTCCTTGCCGCGTAGCAACTTCCACGGAATAGCCTGCCCCAGACTGGAATGCATGCGCACCGCGTCATGGCGCATCAAATCAATCGGGTGCTTCGGCGCCGGATGCAGGCTCAAATAAATGGGGCTGGCATACAGGCCAAGGTGCTGTTCGTCGATCTTGCGTGCCACCAGCGTGGAGTCGTTTTCCAGCACGCCCATACGGATGGCGAGATCGAAGCGTTCGCCGATCAGGTCCACCAGGCGCGGACTCAGGTCGAGATCGAGTTGTATCTCCGGATAGGCTTCGATGAAGGTAGCCAGCGCACGCGACAGATTGTGCCGGGCGTAGTCCTCGGCCATCGAGACACGCAGTTGTCCGTGCGGCCGAATGTCCTGGCTATGCACAAAATCCTGCACCGTCGCCACCTCCTCGGCTACGCGACGGCAATGATCAAGAAACTCCAGTCCAAATTCGGTCAACGTCAGACGACGCGTGGTGCGTATCAGCAAACGCTGCCCCAGCGCTGTCTCGAGGTTCGCCAAACGGCGCGAGACCGTCGCCTTTGGCATGCCAATGTATTCTGCCGCACCTACCAAACTCTCCTGCTCCGCTATGGTGGCGAACAGGATGTAATCATCAGCAGAAATGTTCTTTTGTTCCATTTATGGAATAGTCTATCCCGAATTGACGGCTTTATCTATCTTTTTGAGACGCCTAATATGCAACCACTTTACTAGGTTTTGAGGAGATGCAAATGAACACCGCTACTCAAGCAACACTACAGCAATCACGCACGATTGAGCGCCTCGTCGAAGGTATCGCTACTTCTGATGGCGCTGGAGTGAAGTTGACCCGCGTCCTGACGGGCAAACTGCAACACCGCCTGGATCCCTTCCTGATGCTGGACGCATTCGGCAGCGACGACCCGGACGATTACATTGCGGGCTTTCCCGACCATCCGCACCGCGGTTTTGAAACCATCACTTATATGCTGCACGGCCGCATGCGCCATCGCGACAGTGCCGGACATGAAGGCCTGCTGGAAAACGGCGGCATGCAGTGGATGATTGCCGGACGCGGTGCGATCCACTCGGAGATTCCCGAACAGGAAGAAGGCGTCATGGAAGGTTTCCAGCTGTGGCTCAACCTGCCTGCAAAAAACAAAATGGCCAAGCCCTGGTATCAGGACTTCCCCAGCAAGGATATCCCGGAATATGTCACACAGAATGGTGTGACAGTGCGCGTGATTGCCGGTAGCAGCAACGGTGTGGCGGGCGCCATGACGCGCGAGATCACCGAACCGCAGTATCTCGATATCCATATCCCGGCAGGCGCCCGGTTTGAAACTTCGATACCAGGCTCGCATAACGCCTTTATCTACGTCTATCGCGGCGCGGTGACAGTTGGCGATGACCGGGTGAAATCGCAGCGCATGGGCATCCTGAGCAATACGCCGGAGGCCGATGGCGTAACGATTTCCGCCACCGAGGATGCGCGCCTGATTCTGGTCGCAGGCAAACCGTTGAATGAACCCATCGTGCAATACGGGCCGTTCGTCATGAATACACAACAAGAGATACATCAAGCGCTGGACGACTACCGCAGCGGGCAATTGGCCTGAAGCGAACCAGTACCACTCAAGCAAGGAGAAATAATGTACACGACAACAAAACGCACCGCTGGCACGACTGCTCTTTTGCCGTGGAGCAGATCGCGCATGATCATGTTGCACGGCACCATGCTGCTGTGCCTGATGCTGGTTGCCAGCCATGTTTCGGCGCTCGAATTCAAGCAAGTTTTGCCGAATGAAAGCACGGTGGCCTTCGGCTACAAGCAGATGGGCGTGCCCATGGAAGGCAAGTTCAATAAATTTTCTGCACAAATTTCTTTTGATCCGGCCACGCTTGCCAAGGCGCAAGCCAGGATCGACATCGACGTTGCCAGCATAGACACCGGCTCCTCTGATGCGAACGAAGAGGTGGCCGGCAAACTGTGGTTCAACACCAAAGCATTCCCTGCAGCCAGTTTCGTTTCCACCGGCATCAAGGCTTTGGGCGGCAATCGCTATCAGGCTAGCGGCAAGCTCAGCATCAAGGGCAAGACGCTGGACGTAACGACACCCGTCACTTTTCAGGCCACAGGCACGCGCGGAATATTTGAAGGCACTTTCGCGATCAAACGGCTCGATTACGCGATTGGCGAAGGAGAATGGACCGATGTCAGCACGGTCGCCGACGAAATTCAAATCAAGTTTCACATCGTAGTGAATGCACCACCCAGCAAGAAGTAAATACACCTTCATCAACCACAAGGAGAACACCATGAAAAGAATAATTGCCCTGGCCCTGGCCGCAACCCTGTCTTCCGCTACCTATGCCGCAACCGAGACTTACGTGATCGACAGCAACCATTCCAAGCCACGCTTCGAGTACAGCCATTTCGGCTACTCGACCCAGCTCAACAGGTTTGATACAGCCAACGGCACGATCACGATAGACCGTGCAGCCAAGACCGGTTCTGTCGATGTGGTGATCGATGCAAAATCGGTCGATACCGGATATCCGCTATTCAACGGACATATTCAGGGCGAGGATTTCTTTAACACCGAAAAATATCCCACCATCACCTTCAAGTCGGACAAGCTGAAATTCGATGGAGATAAACTGGTGGCAGTGGATGGCAACCTGACGGTCAAGGGTATCACCAAACCCGTTACGCTCACCGTAACCTCATTCCTGTGCATGCCGCATCCTATCGTCAAGAAAGACGCCTGCGGTGCCAACGCTTCAGTTGTGATCAAACGCTCGGAATTCAACATGCCGAAATACACGCCTTATGTGAGCGATGAAGTCACCCTGTCCATTCCGGTTGAAGCCATCAAGCAATAAATTGATCTCCCCTCTCCCTTCCGGGAGAGGGGATAGTCAACACCGCAACCAAGGAGCACAACATGAGTAATACCCTGTTCACCCCCGCCTCGCTAGGCAAACTGCAACTCAAGAATCGCATCGTCATGGCGCCGTTGACGCGGTCACGTGCGACCGGCAATATTCCAAACGAACTGATGAAAAAATATTACGTGGATCGCGCCAGTGCCGGACTCATCATCACCGAGGGTACTTCACCTTCCGCCAACGGCTTGGGCTATGCCCGCATCCCCGGCATGTTCAGCGATGAGCAGGTAAAGGGATGGAAACAAGTGAACGATGCGGTTCACGCCAAAGGCGGCAAGATATTCATTCAATTGATGCATACCGGTCGCGTCAGCCATCCCGCCAACATGGCCTCGAACGCCAGGATTCTTGCACCTTCCGCTCTTGCTGCACCGGGCGAAATGTGGACGGACAGCAGTGGCATGCAACCTCATCCTGTTCCCGTTGAGATGAACGAAGCCGACATCGCACTGACCATCGCCGAATATGCAAACGCTGCAAAACGCGCGATCGAAGCCGGGTTCGATGGCGTCGAAATCCATGCGGCCAATGGCTACATGATCGACCAGTTCCTCAACACTGCCACCAACCAGCGTACGGACAAATGGGGTGGCAGCGTGGAGAACCGCATTCGCTTCGCCGTGGAAGTCGCCAAAGCCACCGTCGCAGCCATCGGAGCTGACCGTGTCGGTATGCGTATCTCCCCCTACGGCGCCTTCAACGGCACCGCAACGGATCCCAAGACTGACGCGCTGTATCTGCGTCTGGTCGAGGAATTGAACAATCTGGGCCTGGTATACATCCATGTCGTCGATCACAGCTCGATGGGAGCACCGGAAGTCAACCCAGAACTGAAGGCAAAGATACGCGCCAACTTCAAGGGCAAATACATCCTTTCCGGCGGCTACGATGCTGCACGCGCCAACTCCGACCTCGACGCCCAACGCGGCGACTTGGTGGCGTTCGGCCGGCCGTTCATCTCCAACCCTGACCTGGTGCAGAAGCTGCAAAACGGTGCAGAGCTGACCGCACCCGATTTCAGCACTTTTTATACCCCGGGTGAAAAGGGTTATACCGACTATTAATCCTTGAAATCACCGGGCGGCGGTCTTTGGCAGACCGCCGCCCGGTGATACAATGCGCGCCTTTCAATTTTCACCTAAAGGCGTCGCACATGAGTTTGAACAAAGTCCCTTCCGGCAAAGACCTCCCCAACGACTTCAACGTCATCATCGAGATCCCGATGCATGGCGAACCGGTCAAATATGAGGTGGACAAGGAATCCGGTGCGATCTTCGTCGATCGTTTCATGAACACCGCGATGCACTACCCCTGCAATTACGGCTATATCCCGCACACGCTGTCCGACGACGGCGATCCTGTGGATGTGCTGGTCATCACCCCTGTGCCTCTGAATAGCGGTGTCGTGGTGCGTTGCCGCCCGTTGTGCGTGCTGAAGATGGAAGATGAATCCGGTTTCGATGCCAAAGTACTGGCCGTGCCCGTGGACAAACTCTCCACACTGTATCGCGGACTGAAGAGCTACACCGAACTGCCCGAGATCACGCTGAAACAGATTGAACACTTTTTCGCGCACTACAAAGACCTGGAACCCAACAAATGGGTCAAGATCGGCGGCTGGGAAGACGTTGAAGCGGCGCGCAAGGAAATCATGGCGGGTGTTGCCAATTACGAGCACGCTGCAGTCAAACCTCAGTTCTAACTTATCGGGAGACAACGATGACCGCAAAAATCATTGACGGCAAAACAATCGCGCAGGAAGTACGCGCCGAATGGAAACTTCGTGCCGATGCATTAAAAGCGCGCGGAATCACGCCGGGATTGGCGGTCATCATCGTTGGCGAAGACGCCGCCTCCAAGGTCTACGTCGCCAACAAAGTAAAAGCTTGCGCCGAACTGGGCTTGCATTCCGAACATATCGCACTGCCTGCCGACACCAGCGAGGCCGCACTGCTGGCGAAGATTGCAGCACTGAACGCCGATCCGAAGATCCACGGCATTCTGGTGCAATTGCCGGTGCCGAAGCACATCAACAGCGAAAAGGTGTTGAATGCCATCAGCCCGGACAAGGATGTGGATGGCTTCCACCCGGTCAACGTCGGCGCATTGTCCACTGGCAATATGCGCTTCGCCCCCTGCACGCCTTACGGTTCGATGAAGCTGCTGGAAAAGGCTGGGGTCAGTATTGAAGGCAAACATGCGGTCGTGATCGGGCGCAGCAACATCGTCGGCAAACCGATGGCCATGATGCTGTTACAGGCCAACGCCACCGTCACCATCTGCACCTCCAAGACCGTCGACCTCGCCAAGTTCACGCGCGATGCCGACATTCTGGTCGTGGCCATCGGCAAGGCAAAGATGGTCACCGGCGACATGATCAAACCCGGTGCCGCTGTCATCGACGTTGGCATGAACCGCGACGAGCATGGCAAGCTGTGCGGCGACGTGGATTTCAATACCGCGAAAGAAGTGGCCGGCTGGATCACCCCCGTCCCCGGCGGTGTCGGCCCCATGACCATCACCATGCTGGTCGCCAATACCGTACAGTCGGCGGAACGCGTAGCAGCAGGTAAATAATTACCCGCGATGCAGCCGCAAGCCTTAAAGGATTACTTCCACAACCATATACCGCTTTCCAAAGCGATGGCTGTGGAAGTCGAAGTAGCCACACCGCAAATCGTACGCCTTGCTGCGCCGTTGGCGCCCAACACCAACCACCATGGCACAGTGTTTGGCGGCAGCGCCTCTGCCGTAGCCGTTCTCTCCGCCTGGGGATTGCTGCATGTCGCCATGGCAGATGCAAACATCAAAGCCGATCTCGTTGTGCAAAAGAGCAGCATGAGTTACGAACTGCCCATCACAGGAGAATTCAGTGCCGAAGCTACTCCGCCTGTTCCCGAGAAATGGCAACGTTTCCTCGCCACGCTGCTGAAATACAAACGCGCCCGTATCAGCATCCACTCGATTTTGAATTGCGCAGGACAACAGGTCGGCAAATTTGAAGGCGACTTCGTCGCCAGCATTCTCTGAATCAGTTCAGACTTTTTTACCGATCAGTTCGATCATATAGCCATCGGGGTCGCTTACAAACGCAATGGCCTTAGTCCCACCCTTCATCGGCCCGGGCTCGCGTATCACCTTGCCTCCCAGCCGTTTGATCTCGTCACAGGCTGCATATACATCATCGACCTCAATGGCGACATGACCGTAACCGGTGCCTATGTCGTATCGCTCTACACCCCAATTGTAAGTCAGTTCAAGCGCCGCTTGTTCGCTCTCGTTGCCATAGCCGAGAAAGGCCAGTGTGAACTTGCCCTCCGGGTAGTCATGCCGCCGCAAAAGTTTCATGCCCATCACTTTGGTATAGAAGTCGATAGAGCGATCAAGGTCGCCGGTTCGGATCATCGTGTGAAGTATTCGCATCGTATTTATCCCAAGTAGAAATAATTGATCAACGGCAAACTCTATTGCCAAATGGATCTATGCCACAGCGCATCCGGTCTTTGCGATTTTCTCGTCCAGTATTGTCGGCTTCATCCGCCGAACGGGATTTCTTTGCAGCGGCATTGGAACCTGACTGATCTTCTCCGGACTTTACCGGCGCATTAGTCAGCACACCGTCTTTATCGAGGCAAACTTCATTGCCGAATGCGTCCGTTCCACAACGGGATTCATCGACTGCCGCTGCGTCCAGCGCAGACACAAACAGCAGGAGAAAAACCAATATGTGCTTATTCACTCTATACCCAATTGTATGATCGCGGTCCGTCATTATGCTCAAAAAGGTCCACACCGTGCAGAATGATAAATCATGGTTACCCCTCTTTCTTGCTATTCAGGCTGATGATGAGCACACCAACCAACACCAGAGATGATCCGGCGATTTGCAACAGCGAGATGTTTTCGCCCAGAATCAAATACGCCAAGTAGATCGTACTGACCGGTCCGATGGTGCCGATGAGTGAGGCGCTACCGGAGCCGATGCGGCGAATGGCAAAGGACAACAGAAACACCGGAAGCACCGTGGAGAAGATCGCCATGCCAATGGACAGTTCATACACGCGCAATGGCAGATCCAGCGCACTCAGCGGGCGCATCGCAGCGAATTGCAACAGACAGGCTGCACTCGCCACCACCATCGCATACGCGGTAAAACGCATTGCTCCGATGCGCGCAATGGCATGCCCCGCCCCCACCAGATAGACGGAGTAAGACATCGTGCTGGTAAACACCAGCGATGCACCCAAGACTACACCACCTTCTTTTACCCCCACATCGTGCAGGAACACCAGAGCAATTCCCGCGTAGCACAAGCCCATTGCCGCCATGACTTTCCTGCCAATAGCGCGCTTGTAAAGCACTGCCGACAGGATCACCGTCATGGTCGGATAGAGAAACAGGATCAGGCGTTCCAGCCCGGCTGAAATGTATTGCAGCCCGAGAAAATCGAGCAGGCTGGAGCAGTAGTAGCCAATCAACCCAAGCCCCAACACCAGCATCCGATCATGAGTATTAAGCGGCTCCGCATGATGCTGCCGGGCCCAGACTGCAACGCCGATAAAAAATGGCACCGAGAACACCATGCGCAATGCAAGCAACGTGATTGCATCCACATTGTCGAGATAGGCCAGCTTGACCAGAATCGCCTTGGCCGAAAAGCCGACCGCTGCCAGCAGCGCAAAGGCCACGCCGAAAATAACATCCCGATTGGGAAAGGTTTTGCCTGAATGACTTGGCATAATGTTAAGACCCTGAGTAAACGGCTAATGCGGGTCTTATGCAAAGCAACGCGGTCGACCCGCAGTTGCCCGGTAAAATTGCTTACGTTAATACGGGAGCGCGCTGCGGCTGTGGGCTGGCAGGGCCAGCCACAGTCGCTTGGCGATCATTGATTTGGCTAAATAGAATTGGTTCGTTTGCATGACTTGGAATATACGGGCCCGCTGAAAAGCCGTCAAATTTTCAAGCTCAACGATTGAAAATCGAACCGCTCAACCGAACAACTTGGTCTTCAGCAAGGAAAGCCCCTGTTCCACCAGATGATCTGCGGTCAGCTGCCCGTTCGGGGATAGATGATCGATCACATGCGGCAGCATCTCGGCCAAGCCGGCAGCCACTGTATCCGGCGATAAACCTACTTTCTGGGAAATGCTTGCCAGACGGTCGCTGCCGATCACTTGCTGAATCTGCGCCGCCGTAATTGGTTGATTCGGCCCCGAGCCTACCCACGAAGCGGCAATATCGCCCAGGCCTTTGTCCTGAAAAGACTTGAGCAGTCCCTGCAAGCCGCCAGTTTTTGGATCGCTTAGCAAATGCGAAATGACGTCCATCATCCCGCCTTGATTTCCTTGCGATTGACCGGACAATAATGCCGTTCCCACCTGACCGACTAACGAATCAAAAAGTCCCATGCTGTGTTCCTTATTCCAGATTTATAGAGTTAACCAAGCCGCAATTTTACGCCGAGAGGCGCGCAGTGGCTAATTGTTGTGTTGTGCTTTTCCATGGTGCGGCGCAATCAGTTTGAGTGTCATTGCGTCGAACAGCGGCTCATCCTGGCCTTCTCGCACATACAGCACCTTGTGCACCGCGCTTCCCGGCCATGCCTGGAAATATTCCACACCATCCGGCCCGTCGCCCCAGTCACCACAAGGAGGTTCTGCAATCTCGTCCGGATTTGCTTTGGCCTTCAACTCCTTGCGATAAGCCGTATCGGGAACAAACGAATAGCGTTTCGCACCTGATGGCGGCTTGGCGCCGCGATAGGTCCTGAGCACACAACGCGAGGCAAGTTTTGTCTCTGTATGCGCAGCGAAGAAGCGCTTCAAACCCGCCTCAATGGTTTCTCCGCGAAGCAGATCGATGATGTCGATGACCGGATCAGGCTTGCCACCATCAGAATAGCGAATAGCCAGGGTATTATCCTGAAAGACAAAATCGATTTTCCGGAAGCCGAAATCACATTGCTGTACCCACGCAGCCAACCCCACCGATTCATCAGCAAGCTTCATCCATCGGCAGTCCTTGACCGCAGGACGCGACGGCACGTCCTCACCGGCAAACGCGGGAGCGTTCATCAACATCATACCGGCTACTATCAGGCGGCAAAAAGCCAAACATGACGAATTGAAATCCATTTTCATATTCTTTCAAAAAGTCGTTTCAGGCAGGTTACACCTGAAACAGTCGGAGTCCGATCAGCAAGCAGCCGATAGCAAGTGTAAATATTCCGGCTACCGACACAAAGATTGAAATCATCGGCCCGAGTGCATACACCATCGCCCCGGCAAAAATCAGCACTGCCGCCGATTTCGGATATTCGGTGGAACGATACATCGTATAGCAGAACAGAACAATGCCCAATAATATGGTGACAGACGCCATCAAGCGAAAAACACCCACAGCCGGATCATGCTTGATGACCAGATCACGCAACAGAAACGCCGATTCAGGATGTGAAGCAATGACGGGATACAGAAACAACTCCCATGTCACCTTGCATGCCTGCAGCAGATAGGCAGCTTCAATGAATAGAAATCCAATCGCTCCAACCAGTCCTGCGCTGGAACGCATCCGCAAATAGACCGCGTAAAAGCCAATGAGCATCAGGATCACGCCGATAAAGGCGATGATGGCCAGCCGTACCCAGTTCGGATTCATCACCATTTGCACGTAGTCGTATGTGCCATTACCGACCGGCAGCAGCGCCGGGAATAACGCCGAGTAGGCTGCCAACAGCAACGAACCCAAGATAAGTGAAACGCCTCCGGTTTTTTCAAGCGTCAGAAAATTCATTCGTATGTCTCCCCACCAATCAACGCCGCATCTGTACCCAGCCACTCAGTCTGTGCTACAACGCAGGGCAAAACGGCAAGCAAACCCGCACGCAACATTCCAGACGAAACAGGACGGCCTCATTCCAACATTGACGGCGCGTTACCAGGTTTCACTCACCGACTTTTCGCTTGTACAGAAATTTCATGAAATACCAGATGTAATAACCGCCGAGCGCCGTTCCGAGCGGAACATAGATCAGCATCATCACAGAGAACGGCAGGCAAATCCAGGCAGCATGCCGATAATTCAGGAGCAGGGTCAGACCGACGGCAATGAATAACGCTCCTACGGCGATGGCATAGATAATGATTTGCTGTTCCTGTAGCGTACCGTCCGTACCGAACGCCTTCTTCCAGGTGAAGGCGATGAATACAGCGAGCAGCATGGTCATGGCCTCGAACAGCCAGCCGATGATGACGCGATGTCTTTCCAATTCCGGCTCCCAGCTTTATGCCAGCCCGACGTAAACATTCTGCACGTCGTCATCCTCGTCGATGGCTTCGAGGAAGGCTTGCACTTCTTCGAGTTCGGCTTCGTTCGCGATGGTGACGGGATTCTTGGGGCGGTAGCCCAGTTGGGCGGAGACAACGGTGAAGCCTTGCGCGGGCAGCGCCTTGCACACAGCATCCAGGTCGGTGACGTCGGTGATGAAGAGGGTTGCGCCTTCTTCGGAGGGTTCCAGGTCTTGTGCGCCCGCTTCGATGGCGGCGACTTCAGGATCGGCGTCTTTAGAATTCGGTGTCGCTTCGATCATGCCGACGTGGCTGAAGTCCCAGGACACGGAGCCTTCTGCGCCGAGTTGGCCTTTGCGGAACAGCACGTTCATGCTGGCCTTGGTGCGGTTGATGTTGTCGGATAGGCATTCGACGATGACGGGCACACGGTGTGGGGCGAAGCCTTCATAGACGAGACGTTCCAGTTGCGCTCCGCCGTCCAGCAGGCCTGCGCCTTTCTTGATGGCGCGATCCAGCGTGTCTTTGGGCATGGAGGCTTTTTTGGCTTGCTCGACCACAAGGCGCAGGCGCGAATTCGAGCTCGGGTCGGCCCCGCCTTTGGCGGCGACCATGATTTCCTTGGCTAATTTGCCGAATATCTTGCCTCTTACGTTCGCTGCGACTTCTTTATGCCTGGCTTTCCATTGTGCGCCCATGTCTGTTCTCTTAAGTTGGTTTTACAAAATTTGTACGGATCAGTCCCGAGTCCGCATCTTGCCCTAAGTGGCGACAGGCTTCAATCTCGAAAGCAATTCAGGCGTCATTCGCCACATCCTCCACCACCTGCAGAAATGCATCGCCATACTTCGCCAGTTTGGCTTGCCCCACGCCACTGATCTGCGCCATCTCGGCCAAGGTCTGCGGTTTGCGATTAAGGATTTCCAGCAAGGTGCTGTCGTGGAAGATGACATAAGGCGGTACGCCTTGTTCGCGGGCGAGTTCGGTGCGTTTTGCCTTGAGGGCAAGCCATAACGGATCGTCGTTTGCCCCGGCGAAGGCTTCGCGCAGGCGCGAACCGCGTTCGGCCTTGCTGGTTTTGCGTTTGGCGGGTTCGGCATCGCGGCGCAGCCACACTTCCTGCTCCCCCTTCAACACGGGGCGGGCGGCTTCGGTGAGTTTCAGCCCGCCATAGCCTTCGATGTCCACGTTGATGAAACCGGCAGCGACCAACTGACGATAGACACTGCTCCATTGCTGTTGCGCCAATTCTTTGCCGATACCGAAGGTACTCAGTTGTTGGTGGTTGAACTGCTCGACTTTGGGCGAGAGCTTGCCCAGCAGCACGTCGATGAGGTGCACGACACCAAAGCGTTGCCCGGTGCGATAAACGCAGGACAGCGCCATCTGGGCGGCTTTGGTGGCATCCCAGGTATCCACGGGTGACAGACAGTTGTCGCACTCGCCACATTCGCCGGGATGCTTTTCGCCGAAATAGCGCAGGATCGTCTGGTGACGACAGGTTGTGGATTCGCAGAAGCCGAGCAGTGCATCGAGCTTTTGCAGTTCGACGCGTTTGCGCTCTTCGGGCGCATCGCCGGACAGCAGCATCTGGCGCATGGATACGACATCTCCCAGACCATAAGCCATCCAGGCATTCGCAGGCAAGCCGTCGCGCCCGGCGCGGCCCGTTTCCTGATAGTAGCCTTCCATGCTCTTGGGCAGATCGAGGTGGGCAACGAAGCGCACGTTGGGCTTGTCTATGCCCATGCCGAAGGCGACGGTGGCGACCATAATCACGCCCTCCTCGCGCAGGAATTTCTTCTGATTTTTGCTGCGCGTGGATGCATCCAGTCCGGCGTGATACGGCAAGGCATCCCAACCCTGATCCTTCAACCATGCAGCGGTCTCTTCGACTTTTTTGCGCGACAGGCAATACACGATACCGGCATCGTCCGGATGTTCGGTTTCGAGGAAAGTCTGCAATTGTTTGCGAGCATTGTCCTTGAGCGTAACGCGGTAGCGGATGTTGGGGCGGTCGAAGCTGGAAACGAATTGCTGTGCCTGCTCCAACGACAAGCGTTCGACAATTTCACTCCGCGTCGGTGCATCGGCAGTGGCGGTGAGCGCGATACGCGGAACATCTGGAAATCGCTCATGTAATACCGTCAGCGCGCGGTACTCGGGACGGAAGTCGTGGCCCCATTGCGAGACGCAGTGCGCTTCGTCGATGGCAAACAGGGAGATGTTATTGCCCTGCTGCAGGCGCTCCAGCAGGTTCAGAAAACCTTCGGTCAACAGCCGTTCCGGCGCGACATACAGCAGCTTCAGTTCTCCGCGCATTAATTGCCTCGACACTTCGTGTGCCTCTTCGGCTTCCAGGCTGGAGTTGAGGAAAGCAGCAGGGACACCGAGTTGCTTGAGTGCTTCGACCTGGTCCTGCATCAGCGCGATCAACGGAGAGACAATAATGCCAACGCCTTGGCGCATCAGGGCCGGTATCTGGTAACACAGCGACTTGCCGCCGCCCGTGGGCATCAGCACCAACGCATCGCCGCCGTTTACGACATGTTCGACAATGGCCTGCTGTGCACCGCGAAATGAGGTGTAGCCGAAGGTATCGCGAAGAATTTGTTGGGCAGTGCCAGAACTCATGTGTGAAAATTCAATAAAAAGTACGCTAGCTTACCCCGACTGACAGAATCCGGGGTTACTCAAGCTTAGCCGATGGTATGATTTAGCCAGAGAAACATGATCAACAATTTCCCATGAAAGGTTGTTTGATGAGTATACGCACCGTTTCTACCCAGCCATTCCCCGACCAGAAACCCGGCACTTCCGGGCTGCGCAAGAAGGTTCCTACATTCCAGCAGCCGCACTATCTGGAAAATTTCGTTCAATCCATTTTCGACAGCATTGCCGCCCCACAGGGTGCGACACTAGTGCTGGGCGGCGACGGACGATATTACAACCGCGAGGCAATCCAGATCATCCTGAAGATGGCGGCGGCAAACGGGTTTGGCGAAGTTTTGGTGGGGCGCAGTGGCATTCTTTCCACTCCGGCCGCCTCCTGCGTGATTCGCAAATACAAAACCTTCGGCGGCATCATTCTTTCCGCGAGCCACAACCCCGGCGGGCCGAAAGAAGACTTCGGCATCAAGTTCAACAGCAGCAATGGCGGCCCAGCCACCGAGACAGTTACTGAGGCGATCTTCGTCAAGAGCAAGACTATTTCCAGCTATCGCATCCTCGACGCAGCGGATGTACCGCTGGATCAACTGGGTGATACGACACTTGGCAGCATGAAGGTGAAGGTAATCGACCCAGTAAGCGACTACGCCGAACTGATGGAGTCATTATTCGACTTTGCTGCGATACGTTCTTTATTGAAAAGCGGCTTCAAGATCAAGTTCGATGCCATGCACGCCGTAAACGGGCCTTACGCCAAAGAGATTCTGGAGGCGCGTCTTGGCGCACCTGCAGGCAGCGTGATGAATGGTGTGCCGCTGGAAGATTTCGGCGGCGGCCATCCCGATCCCAACCTGACTTACGCGCATGATCTGGTGGAGATCATGTACGGTGCGGATGCACCGGATTTCGGCGCCGCATCGGATGGCGACGGCGATCGCAACATGATTCTGGGCAAGCGTTTCTTCGTAACCCCTTCGGACAGTCTCGCTTTGCTGGCGGCCAATGCCACGCTGGTACCTGGCTACAAGCAAGGATTGGCTGGCGTTGCGCGATCTATGCCAACCAGTGCGGCCGTGGATCGTGTGGCCAAAGCCCTGAATATTCCCTGCTACGAAACACCGACAGGCTGGAAATTTTTCGGCAATCTGATGGATGCCGGCAAGGTCACGCTGTGCGGCGAGGAAAGCTTCGGCACCGGCTCCAGCCATGTGCGCGAGAAGGATGGTCTGTGGGCGGTGTTGTTCTGGCTGAATATTGTCGCTGCACGCAAACAATCGGTGGAAGCCATTGTGCGTGAGCATTGGGCGAAATATGGGCGCAACTTCTACTCGCGCTACGACTATGAAGGCTTGCCGACGGACGCAGCAAATGGCGTTATGCAGCATCTGCACGACAGCTTTTCCGCGCTCACCGGTAAACAGTTCGGCAAATATGCGGTGAAAACGTGCGACGACTTCAGTTACACGGATCCTGTTGATGGCAGTGTGAGCAAAGGACAGGGCGTACGCATCCTGTTCAGCGATGGCTCGCGCATCATTTTCAGACTCTCCGGCACGGGAACAGCAGGTGCAACGCTACGTGTATATCTGGAGGCGTTTGAGGCAGATGTCGCTCAACATCATCTGGATGCACAGGTGGCTTTGAAAGAACTGATCCAGATCGCGTTGAGCATCTCCGAGTTGCAGACGCGCACCGGACGGGATCAGCCTACGGTGATTACTTGATTTTGTTCTTAGGCTGCGGCGCAGCGGTCACACCCGAGGCCGTTGCCGCCCCTTCTCCGCCAACCACCTGAAAGAATATTTCACGCTGCTTGACCATGCCGAGTTCGCTGCGCGCGCGCTCTTCGATGGCGTCGGTTCCGCTTTTCAGGTCGCGCACTTCGGCATCCAGTGCTGCATTGCGCTTTTGGGTCTGTTCGTTGGTTTGTTTCTGGGCTTCGACCTGCTTGCCCATGTCCCACACCTTCAGCCAACTACCCTTCCCCAGCCAGAGCGGATACTGCAACAGCAGGAGAAGAGCCAGCAGGATGTAGGTGACGATACGCATTACCCTAACTGGTAATAGGCCCCGCGACCGGGATAGGAAGCGCTGTCGCCGAGATCTTCTTCGATGCGCAGCAGTTGGTTGTACTTCGCCATACGGTCTGAACGGCACAGCGAGCCAGTCTTGATCTGCAGGGCATTGGTCGCCACTGCCAGATCGGCAATGGTGGAGTCTTCCGTCTCGCCGGAACGGTGCGAGATCACAGCGGTATAACCTGCGCGCTTGGCCATTTCAATCGCGGCGAACGTCTCGGTCAGGGTGCCGATCTGGTTCACCTTGATCAGGATGGAATTGGCGATGCCGCGCTTGATGCCTTCGCTGAATATTTTTGTGTTGGTCACAAAGATATCATCGCCCACCAGTTGGATTTGTTTGCCCAAACGGTCCGTCAGCAACTTCCAGCCGTCCCAGTCATGTTCGCTCATGCCGTCTTCCAGCGTGACGACAGGATACTTGTCCACCCAAGAGGCATACATGTCGATGATCTGTGCAGCGGTCAGCGTCAGACCGTCAGCCTTAAGAACGTATTTGCCATCCTTGTAGAATTCGGATGCGGCAGCATCGATGCCGATCGCCACGTCCGTACCGGGCACATATCCCGCAGCCTCGATAGCTTCGACGATCACTTTCAATGCTGCTTCGTTGGAACCCAGGGCAGGAGCAAAACCGCCTTCATCACCCACAGTGGTAGTCAACCCGCGCTTGTGCAAAATCGATTTCAAGGCGTGAAACACTTCGGCACCGCAACGCAGTGCTTCACGGAAGTTCTCGGCACCAACCGGAATAATCATAAATTCCTGAATGTCCGCACCACCGGTCGCATGTGCGCCACCGTTAATGATGTTCATCATTGGCACGGGCATTTCCATACGTGCTGCACCGCCAAGGTAGCGATACAGCGGCAGACCGCTCTCTTCCGCTGCGGCGCGTGCTACCGCCATGGAGACAGCAAGGATGGCATTGGCACCCAGGCGCGATTTGTTTTCGGTACCGTCCAGATCGATCATGGTCTGGTCGATGAAGGCTTGTTCGGCGGCATCAAGGCCGATAATGGCTTCGGCGATTTCGGTGTTCACGTTCTCGACAGCGTTCAGCACGCCCTTGCCCAGATATCGTTTCTTGTCGCCATCGCGCAGTTCGATGGCTTCTTTCTCGCCGGTGGATGCGCCTGACGGCACCGCGGCACGTCCCATCACACCCGATTCCAGCAACACATCCGCTTCCACGGTGGGGTTGCCACGGGAATCCAGAATTTCACGCGCTACGACATCAACGATTGCACTCATAGTTCTTCCTTCGCTTACACAGTTTTCAGGTTAACGTTCTCTTCAATAAAACCTTGCTGCTTCACCAAAGCGTCCAGCGCTTTCAGCGTCTTCAACAACTCTTGCAGATGTCCCAGTGGGAACGCATTGGGACCGTCCGACATCGCCTTCGCTGGATCGGGATGCGTCTCCATGAACAGGCCCGAGATGCCCGCCGCAACGGCTGCTCGCGCCAATACAGGCACGAACTCGCGCTGTCCACCACTGGATGTGCCCTGCCCGCCGGGCAATTGCACCGAATGCGTTGCGTCAAACACCACCGGACATCCTGTGTTGCGCATTACCGCCAGCGAGCGCATGTCCGATACCAGATTGTTGTAGCCAAATGAGGCGCCGCGCTCGCAAACCATGATGGTGTCGCCGCCGCTCACTTCGCGCGCCTTGTCCACTACATTCTTCATGTCCCACGGAGAAAGGAACTGGCCCTTCTTGATGTTCACTGGTTTGCCGGACTTCGCCACGGCGTGGATAAAGTCGGTCTGGCGACACAAGAAGGCGGGTGTCTGCAATACATCCACGACAGACGCCACAGGCCCAATTTCATCCTCACTATGTACGTCGGTCAACACCGGCACGCAGATCTGGGCCTTAACTTTTTCCAGAATCTTCAGCCCGGCTTCCATGCCAAAGCCACGGAAGGTTTTGCCGGAACTACGGTTGGCTTTGTCGTAAGAGGATTTGTAGATGAACGGGATGCCGAGCTTCAGGCAGATTTCCTTCAACTGTCCAGCGGTGTCGATTGCCATCTGTTCGGACTCGATCACGCATGGACCGGCAATCAGAAACAGGGACTTATCCAGGCCAACTTCGAAGCTGCAGAGCTTCATGCCGCTTCCTTGCGCTTAACTGCTGCTTCCACATACGCCTTGAACAGCGGATGCCCGGCACGCGGAGTAGAAGTGAATTCCGGGTGGAACTGCACGCCGACGAACCATGGATGCATGGTCTGTGGCAATTCCATCATTTCCGGTAAATCTTCCGACGGTGTACGCGCAGAAATGATCAGGCCGGTTTTTTCCAGTGCAGGGACATAATAATTATTCACTTCATAGCGGTGACGATGGCGCTCGTTCACTTCGTCACCATAAATGCGTTGTGCCATCGTATTCGGTTTGACCGGGCAGCGTTGCGAACCAAGACGCATGGTGCCGCCCATGTCGGAATCGGCACTGCGCTTGGCAACTTTGCCATCACGATCCAGCCATTCGGTGATCAGTGCAACGACAGGGTGTTCAGTTTCCAGATTGAATTCGGTACTGTTTGCATCGCTCATGTTTGCCACATGGCGCGCATACTCGATTACCGCGAGTTGCATTCCCAGGCAGATACCCAGGTAAGGAATCTTGTTTTCGCGCGCATATCGAATCGAAGCGATCTTGCCTTCCGTGCCGCGTACGCCAAAGCCGCCCGGAACCAGGATCGCATCAAGGTTCTTCAGACAATCCGTACCACCATTCTCGATTGCCTCAGAGTCCAGATATTCGATGTTAACTCGCGTCGCTGTATGGATACCCGCATGGCGCAACGCTTCAATCAGCGACTTGTAGGATTCGGTGAGGTCGACATACTTGCCAACCATGCCGATCGTAACCTCGTGCTGCGGGTTGTCTTGCGCCTTGATCAGGTTATGCCACACCGACAAATCTGCTGGCGGCGCATTCAACGCCAATTCTTCACAAATGATGCGATCAAGCCCTTGTTCGTGCAGCATCTGCGGAACCTTGTAGATAGTATCCGCATCCCACATTGAGATCACACTGTCTTCGCGCACATTGGCAAACAGCGAAATCTTGGCGCGCTCATCGTCGGGGATTCGGCGATCTGCGCGGCACAACAACGCGGTGGGGAAAATACCGATTTCGCGCAGTTTTTGAACGCTGTGCTGCGTCGGTTTGGTTTTCAATTCGCCGGCAGTGGCAATATAGGGCACCAGCGTGAGATGGACATATGCCACCTGATGGCGCCCCATGCGCAAGCCCATTTGTCGGGCCGCTTCCAGGAACGGCAGCGACTCGATGTCACCCACTGTACCGCCGATTTCGACAATCGCGACATCCGCCTTGCCTTCGTGCGAAGCGGCCGCGCCGCGTTCCACGAACGCCTGTATTTCATTGGTGATATGCGGAATTACCTGCACCGTTTTACCCAGATATTCGCCGCGCCGTTCCTTGCGGATCACGCTTTCGTAGATCTGTCCGGTGGTGAAATTGTTGGCCTTGCGCATCTTGGCCGAGATAAAACGCTCGTAATGCCCAAGATCCAGGTCGGTTTCGGCCCCATCTTCGGTAACGAACACCTCGCCGTGCTGAAACGGACTCATTGTGCCAGGATCGACATTAATATATGGATCCAGCTTGAGCATCGTGACTTTAAGTCCACGCGACTCCAGGATGGCCGCAAGTGAAGCGGCGGCGATGCCTTTTCCCAAGGAAGAGACAACGCCGCCGGTAATGAATATGTACTTGGTCATGGAGTGTGATTGTATCGTAAAACGGGTAAGCCTCAAAAGAAGAAGCACAGGCCGACGCACTGCCCTGCAAGCCTGATTGGACGGAAATTTCGCCCGTACAAAAGCAAAAGACCCCGCTTTTGGGCGGGGTCTTTCACTTTATAAGGAGTCTGACGATGACCTACTTTCACATGCGTAATGCACACTATCATTGGCGCGAAGTCGTTTCACTGTCCTGTTCGAGATGGGAAGGAGTGGGGCCAA
>Ga0265324_10000035_pt1 | contig 122758 bp, 181 predicted proteins | sample 41419metaG_FD_198634 | JGI IMG/M metagenome (GOLD analysis project Ga0265324, IMG submission 198634) | Rhizosphere microbial communities from Carex aquatilis grown in University of Washington, Seatle, WA, United States - 4-14-19 metaG | ecosystem: Host-associated > Plants > Roots >...
TATTAGCATCGACATCGATGCCAAGAACAAGACGGAAGCTAAGAAGAAATTGGCTGCCTTCAATAAGTTCTTGAAAGCTCAAGCATTTGAGGGTTCTCGCATTGAGACCTTCTCTCCTCAAGTCTTCGAAGAGGAGAACTGATGAGACCACTTTGCATCTATCACAGCAGCTGCACTGATGGTTTCGGAAGCGCGTTGATCGTCCACAATCACTTCAAAGGTGATGTGGACATTTGGCGTGGTCGGTACCAAAGTGAGAAGCTGCCAAGCACCAAGGATCGCGATGTCTACATCGTCGACTTCTCGTACAAGCCGAGCGACATGTACAAGTTGCAGATGATGTCGAAGAAGATCATCTGGCTGGATCACCACGTCAGTGCCATCGAAGCGATGAATGACTTCCAATGGCGAGGTCAGGATGTGAATGGCTCTAGTCTCGATCCGATGAAGAGCGGTGTTGGACTGACGTGGAATCACTTCTACCCTGAAGATCCGATGCCAGCTCTTTACGAGAACATCCAGGATTGGGACACTTGGCAGTTCAAACTGCACAATACTCGCAAAGTGCATTATGCTCTGCACTCTCATGAGCAAGACTTTACGATCTGGAATAAGTTCTTGGACGATGAAGGCTATCGTCAGCTCGTTGTTGATGGCGTTGCTCTTGAGCGCAATCACAATCTTAAAGTCGTTGCATTGGTGAGACAAGCCTTCATGATGAGCATCGCTGGCTATCAAGTGCCAGTGGTGAATGCTTCTCCCGATATGGCTTCTGATGTTGGGAACGAGCTGAGCAAAGGTCAGCCTTTCGCCGGGATCTGGTTCGAAACGGAGAAGGGCATGAGCTTCAGCCTCCGCTCTCAAGAGAATGGTCAAGATGTTTCCAAGATCGCTGCCATGTTCGGTGGTGGTGGTCACAAACGCTCTGCTGGATTCCAGATCTTAAAAGGCAGAGCTCCTATCGAGGTGAGGAAATGAACAACGCATTACCTGAAGGACCTGGTACCATCATCACTCACGAAGTAGAGTTAACAAAGCTTCATTACGAAAGGCTTGTTGGAATGTATGCCATTCGAGCCACTGTATTCTTGAATCAGTCGGTCGAAGCCAATAAGAAATTGAAAGAGTCAGAAGACGTCAAGATGAAGGCGTTGATCGCTTTGAATGCTGAACAGCTCTATTCTAGCAGAATGGCATCGGCAGTTGAAGAACTGCTTAAAGACATCCATCACAAACTTGAGCATAACGGAATTCCGAATGAGGAATGGCTCAAAGATCTCTATTACAGATTTGGCAGTAAGATCAATATGGTCAACACACTCAAGCCGAATCGCAAGGACTTTACAGAAGAGGTACAACTAGCAAACTGAACACTACTCACTCACTAGAGGATCGCATGGTAATGACGTTGAGGGGCAATGCGAAAGGAGTCGGCTTGAGCCGTGGCGCTTCATTTGTGAGCGACTGGCTAGACATGCGTGATCCAGAGAACAAGAAACACTTCGGTCATGGTGAAGTCAAACGAATCACGTCACCAAAGGATTTGAAGAAGGAAGAAAAGCGCATCCAAGAGATGGAAGCTGCTCTTAGAGAAGAGCGACTCAAACTCGAGGGTAAAAATGCAGATCTTCGTTCCGTTCGCAAATCCAAAGTTTAATGCTCTCTGTCTTGACGACAAGCGAGTTGTCAAGATGTGCACTGAAACAGCGCAGATCCTGTCGACCGTCATGTACTTAAACGAGATGAGCAATCTCAAGGCTCCATATAAGCCAACACACATTTTTCATCCATGTGTCAAATGGGCCGCTGCATCAGTTGAGAATTATGCATGGCTCTGCGACTACTTCGTTGCACTTCACAATGTGTACACAGAACGATATCACAAGATCCATGCTTGTGCACAACATGCAAAAGTCTTTTACGACTACTGCATGTTCATGAGAAGTAGGAACCATCCGGTTCCTTTGACACCGTTCGCTAATGTGACAAAGGACTTTAAACACATCGAAGATGTACATGAAGCCTACCGTCGTCAGTTAGTTAGAAAGTGGAGAAATGATAAGCGAACTCCACGGTGGAGAAAGCATTCGCTTCGAACTAAACTAGCGACTGGTGATCGTATCAAATCGTTCACGGCTTGGCTCGAGGTATTCAAATGAGTGAAGACAAAGAAGAGCTGTGGATGATCCCAGTCATGGTGATCATTAAGAAGAAGGATGCCATCAATGCTTTTGAAGCCTTTCAAGATGGCTTCATCGAGCCAATGGTTGAGGTGTTAGAAGGCAATGATGATCTGCTGTTCATGTTCAATCACGGTGACATGGTCAAGCATGTTCACGACGACAGTGGTTGCATCAAAACGCCTATCAGCAAAGAAGATACGACACTCATTGAGAAGCTCACGCTGCCTCTTGAGGTACTGCAGAAGATCGATGCAGTGCGCAATAGATTCAATGAAGTGAAAGGCAAAATCGTTGCTCAGAAGATCCTTCACAAAGACGATTGTGTGAGATGTGAAGGGAAAGGAAAGGTGAAAGAAGGAATGCCTCCAATCGTTGAGATCAGAAAGTGCCCAGACTGTGATGGGACTGGAAAGAAAAAACTCACTCATGGAGAAGCTGATGGCTCCCAGAAAGATCAAAGCAGCTGAGCAGATAGACAACGCATTGGTGAGGCTTCGAGTTGCAAAGCTCGATGCGATGAAATTCCCACAGACTCCGCCAATGGCAGATGAACGCATGAAGCAGATGCAAGAGGAAAGTGAGAAGAACAATCGGCTCATAAGTTGGATGGCTGCTCACGATCTTCACATCACAATGAAGACACACGTCATTCGCATGAGAAAAGAGGATGGTGGTCTCTTCGTTGGCTACTCATCTGTTGTTGATGAGTTAGCCGATAAGACGATCATCGGCATTGGTCTTTCACCAATGAGATCATTGATAGCCCTCTGCGAGATCTTGAACCAAAAGATCGTAGTCACTGCCTACTTCAATGGCAAATCTGCTCGAGTCAAGTTCTGATGCTCACCAAAGTGCCGAAGTGCAATCGCATAGCAGAGTGCATGGAAAACAAGCGATGCGTTTGGCAAGGAAATCCGGCGAACAAGGATCTCAAATGCGCTTTCTTTGAGAACAAACTGAAGAAAATGCAGGAAGAGCAGTTGAGACAGAAACACAATCCGGAGTTCAAGACTCTCACTCGAGTCACTGAACGCATTACAAAGCTCACTGAAGAAAAGAATAAGCAAGTGAACGCGCTCAATTCGAAAGTCGAGAAGGTGAAGATCGAGTACAACACCAAGATCGAACGGCTGAAGGGACAGCAAGAGAAGTTGAAGCTGTCCATCTATGGAAGTGAGAAACAAGGAGGAACACTGTGAGCACACCGCAAGCTCCCAGACACGACATCGTTGTTGGTCAAGTCCTTGAGTCAGACACAAAGGGCAAGCCAATTGCGTTGTTCAAGGGACAGAAGAAGGATTCGTTCGCTAAGGCATATAAGCGAGACGAAGTTTGGGTGTTAGTCTCGGATGAGACATACACTGGTGGTGGACTGATCATCTTCATCAATGATAAAGAGGATGTTGGAATAGTCAAGAAAGCAATTGACGCCATCACTCACAAACGACCAACGCGTTTGAAGATCCAGAAGACGCTTCCTCACGTTGCTTTTGGAGAAGTGCTCTGAACTCACTCATGGAGGGCATGAATGTTTCGACTGCCTGAATCAGAAAGGAAAAAGCTCGAAGGATTGAGAACAGTGCTCGACCCATTGCTCAAAGTCAAGTTCCTGATGAAAGACTCATCCTTCATCTACAACTTGTACTTGAGCGTTGCAACAGGAAAGTACGGCTATGAAGCAGTAGACTTTGAGAAGGTGGTCAACGATCCTCTCGCTTATCCTTCACCAAGCGAAAAAGATCGCATCATCAAGCTCATCACACAACGAGGCAAAGCAGAAGCGAATGACCTTCTCAATTTGCTGTTCAAAGTCGAGAAAGGCAAATGGGTTGCAAACGGATGGGAGATCGATAAGAATTATCTCAGCATCAAGAAGAGGATGTGGTTCAAGTTCCATAACACTAAAGCTTAGGAGGAGGCGTGGCTAAGTTCCCTGGTAAAACAAAGGACAAGCCAATAGTCCTCCAGATCTTCTTCTTCAAAGCATACTTCAAATCCAAGAAGAACCCAGACAAATTGAAAAACAGGGTCTTCAAGGTGTACGCAACGAAGTTTGCTAGAGCTAAGTTGAGAGTGGAGAACTACTGCGAACGAGAAAAGATCAAGGTCATCAACGTGGCTGGCATTGAACCACGTCAAGCGCAAGATCGTGAGTGGATTGAGTTGGGACTTCCGAAAGACAAGAAAATCCGACTCGACAAACTCGAACTCAAGCGACTCATTAAACTCAAGCATAACACTTTTGGATTCATTTGGATCGCTGATCCATTATTGCCAGTGACGAAGAGGTTGGTTGGTAATCCAGTCGCCTTCTTTGTACCGCAGGGCAAGGATCATGTGATGGTGAAGACGATCAAGTTTGAGCCTCAGTATTTTGATCTCAAAATTGACGTCAAAGAAAAGTTGAACATCGGTGCTCAACAAGAACGCAAGTCGAAGATCAATACCATTCGACAGCACTTGGCGATCCTTGAGCTCAACTGTGAACGAGCTACCGATGTGGATCTCGACGTGATCAATGACGTCATCTGTGATCAAGTGAAGTTCACAGCTAAGCAAAATAAGAAGTACTCAACTGAAGTCGCTAAACGGATCGTTGAAGACTTCCATCGTCTTCGCAAGATCAAGCAACAAGGGAATGTGAAGTACTCAGTTCCCTACGCTCTTCGTAAAGCCTTCAGAAAAGACATCGACAACACGATCCAAGATCTTGAAGTTGCCTGTGAACTACTGAGGAAGGAAGGCTACAAGATCATGGATCCACAATCCATCTTCTGAGGCGCTGATGAAAGGTGGAAAAAGAAAAAATAGCAACTCAGCGCAGAAGTCATGGAAGAAAAACTTCCACATCATTCCGTGTTGCAACTGTCAGAACCCAACAAAGGCTTCTGCAGAAGCGGATAAGATCTTGTGTGGAGACTGCGTTGTAAATGATCCTTTGAATGGCTTTGCGAGATACTACAACAAACCGTTCAAAACATTCAAGATGGCCTCCAGGTATTTGGAAGCCACGACAGAAGTGGAATATCAACCTTCCAAGAAGGTTGTCCCTAAAGCCAAATCGAGTGGTCCTGCACCGCTGAATAAGATGCAGCTGTGGTACAGAGCCCACAAGAATCTGAGTGGAGATAGGTTATGAACGAGAAAAAAAGCTTTGAACAGCAAGTCGAGGACGCTGTCAAGTCGTCAGCATTGAAAAGCCATTTGGCTGAGGTGATCCAAAAGGTTGTGAAGGAACAAGCTCGTGAGACGATCGAAGACATGATCAAGTCCCGAGTGAAGAAGGAATTCGAATTGATCATCGCCAGTGATCAATTCAAGAAGGCATTCAACAAGCATGTTGAAGAGGAAATGTGGGAGTACATTCGCAATGCAGAGATCATGGAACTGATCCCGAAAAAGACGTGGGATAAGATGTTGAACCACATGATCAAGTCGGTGCTGAACCCCCGAGTTGTTCAGTAGCGTGTGGGTGCTTTCTGCCTATCTTCATTGGATGAAAGAAAAGAAAGTCGGCTTCACTCTCCAATGGGATCATCAGCAACAGTACTTCAGCGGGATGGTCGAAGGGATTGACTTTCCAAAGATCAACAGCGAGAATCCGTACGAGATCATGATGCTCACCTTTCGTACTCTCAAAGGGCGAGTACTTCATATCAAACGTGAGTTTGGTACTGAAGCAATTCGCATTCCAGATCTTTTTGAGGCCTCAGATGCCGACCATCTCAGAACAAGCGCTAAGAGAATTAACAGCAGCAAGGTTGCTGACGATACTCAAGGAGATCCAAACAAAGCGACCGTTCACTGAGATCCAAGTTCGAACGGTTCAGAATGTGAACATTGGAAAGTTCGATGGTGAAGAAGTGATCGATGTAAAGACAGAGAAAGGACGATTGACCATCACAACTCCTGTATTCGTGGAGAAGGAGAAAGCCAATGGCTAAAGACAAAGTGGTGGATACGAAAGGTGATCGCAAACCGATCGAATACAAGTTGCTTCACGAGTTCGAAACGCTTTCAGACGGTGAGAACAGGAAACGGATGGTGACAATCGGACAATGGGGTTCCAATCCTCCGAAGGTTGACATCCGAGTCTGGAAGCGAGATCGTGAAAGTGGAGCTTGGTCGCCTGGTAAGGGCGTCTCATTGTCCTATGAGGAATGGACAATGATGATGAGCAACAACATGATGGAGAAGGTCGAAGAGAAGATCGCAGAAGAAGAGCAAGCCTTCGAAAAGAAGCAGAAGAAGGGTGACAAAGATAAGAAAGCGAAATAGCTATGTTCTCAAAATACCACGGACCAAATAGGATCGGACCGAACCTCGTCAGAAGAGCAAGGCGCAGTGATGATGCATTCGAAGATCTGTTGAAGATCGCAGATCGACTCATCATTGCCTTTGCTCTCCGCAGTGGAGTTCGTGGTGAGAGCATCGATGATCTATTGCAAGATGGACGCATCGTTGCTTGGAACTGCGTTCAGAACTTCGATCCAAAGGCTGGAGCAAAGTTCACAACATTCTTGGGTACGTCACTCAAGAACAGGTTCAATCAACATCACTACAGTCAATACACCTACAAACGAAAAGTTCGATCGTCTAGCGTGTCACTGGACGATATGAGGGAAGACAAGCCACAGATGATCAATGGCATTAGTGATCATAAGAGCGATGATCAATTCAATCTTAAGAACACTGAGATCTTCCTCTCAGAGTTGATGGACATCCTTCCAGAAGAAGGAAGGAAGGTCTGCCAACTGATGATGAAAGGCCTGACACAAGAGCAGATCGCAAAGAAGATGCATCTCACGAAAGCAAAGGTCAGATCCATCTTTGACCGTAAAGTTCGTGATCGCATCATCGATGCACAACAGAACAATTTCCTTTGAAGTGCAGCATTGGATCAGGCTTTCCGGATACTATATCTTCGAGTTTGATTCACTCACTTCACAGGTCTACTGACGGAGGTGGACTATCGGTTTATGACGGCGAGCAGAAACGAGGCTGATCTACGTCAACTTTCACTTTTCAATCATCACACAGAAGGAGCCACCATGGCCAAGGATAAGAAGAAGGACGAGGAACTGGAAGAGGACGAGAAGGACATCAAGAAGAAGGGCAAGAAGAAGGAAGATGAAGAGGACGAGGACGACGAGAAGCCGAAGAAGAAGGGCAAGGCAAAGGACGACGACGAAGATGAGGACGAAGACGAGGAGGAAGACGAGAAGCCTTCCAAGAAGAAGTCCAAGTCTGACGACGAAGACGAAGATGATGATGACGATGACGACGAGAAGCCTTCAAAGAAGAAGTCCAAGTCCGATGACGAAGACGAGGATGAAGACGAGGATGAGGATGACGACGACGATGAGGACGACAAGAAGTCCAAGTCGAAGAAGAAGTCCAAGTCTGACGACGAAGACGAAGATGAAGACGAGGATGACGACGACGAGGAAGATGAAAAGCCTTCCAAGAAGAAGAAGTCCAAGTCCGATGAGGACGATGAAGACGACGACGAGGATGAGGACGAAAAGCCCAAGTCCAAGAAGAAGTCGAAGAAGTCCGATGACGAAGACGAAGATGAGGAAGACGAGAAGCCTTCCAAGAAGAAGTCCAAGAAGTCCTCTGATGACGATGAGGATGACGAGGATGAGGACGAGGAGAAGTCCTCCAAGTCCAAAAAGAAGTCCAAGTCCAAAGATGACGAAGAGGACGAGGACGACGAGGAAGACACCCCCAAAGGAAAGAAGGAGAAAACCATGGCTAAGAAAGAGAAGGACGTGAAGAAGAGCAAGAAGGAGAAAGAGGAGAAGAAGGAGAAGAAGAGCAAGCGAGGCAGCGGTGGTGAGCGACTGGTGAAGCATTGGTCGGGAGTCGCTGAGCGGCTGGCCAAGCGCTTGGCCAAGAACGCCAAGAAGCTGACCAGCGAGCTGAAGAAGGTGAAGGACGACAAGGAGTCCAGCAAGGCGCTGAGCTCTTTGGGAGAGTCCTTCGAGAAGGCTGCCAAGGTCTTGGCGGACTAAGCAACGAGTAAGACTTGAGGAGAGGCGCCGAGAGGCGCCTCTCCTTTTATGGTCGAGCGCAGGTGAAACTCCGAGCGTCGACCTACACCTTTCAGAAAGGATTCACATGTTCTTCTACGAAGCCTTCAGCACTTTCGATGGAGCCTATCGATCTGTGTTGAGAGACATCCTAACGAAGGCAAAGTACAGTCCTTCGTCTAGAGGCCGAAAGTTCTTTGAGATCCCACAGTACACATTCGTACTGGAGAATCCAATGAACAACGAAGTCTCAGCGACACCGCGAGGCTTCAAGAGAGAATTCGCTCAGAAGTTCTTTGAGTGGATCTGGAATGGTGAGTCAGACATCACCAAGCTCTTTGGTGTGAATGACAACGCCAAGAAGTTCAGCGACGAAGATATGAAGGGACGCAACACAGCATATGGACCTCGCTTTGTCGAACAGAGAGAGCGAATCATTGCTGAGCTGAAGAGAGATCCAGACACCAGACGAGCTGTGATCAATATCCTCTATCCAATAGACTCAGAAATGCTGGAAGACTCGTTCAATGGGCTCACAAAGGTCGAGTACCCATGCACGATCGCACTGCAGTTCATGATCAGAGACAAGCAACTCAATCTTCATGTTCTGATGCGTTCGAACAACGCAGTCACAACGCTCTGCTATGATGTGTACAACTTCACACACATCCAAATGGCAGTACTGCAGAGACTTCAGAACGAAGGAATGGAGATCGATCTCGGACATTACTATCACTCCGCAGTTTCGATGCACATCTTCGAAGATGAGATGAGCTTAGCGAAGAAGATCTTGAACTGGTACGTTCAAAGACAAGGCATCAAAATCTGAGGAGGAAGCGTGCTCAAACTAATGGTTGGCAGCAACTACGACCCAGCGTTGCCTGAGGCTTTCAGAGCTCTCAACGAGAAGTATGCTGGTAATGGCATACAGATCCATGAGATCTATGGTTCAGTGCAAAGCGTTAAGGTGTTTGGTTCAGCGCGTCCTGACTTCCGTGTTCCTAAAACGGATGTTGAGACGTTCGGCAAGACGGTGAAGCAATTTGTTGATGCAGGAATCTTGGTGAACTACACCGAGAATATTCCGATCGTCAAGAAGAGCGACATCGACAAGGTGTTGATCAAAGAGAAACTCGACATGCTGAAGAGCTTTGGCGTTGGGCGATTAACGATCAGCCATCCTCTTGCGATGGAGTTGGTTCAAGAGCTGTGCGACATTCCGATCGAGATCAGCACCATCTATCGAGCGAATACAGCGTACCAGCTGCGTGAGTTAAAGCGACGGGCACCCAACATTAACAAGATGTGCTTGGATGTTGCTCAGAACCGGAACTTCAAACTCATCTTCAAGCTTCTCGAGGAAGCAAAGAAGCTCGGTATCGACATCGAACTTCTGGCCAATGAGCTTTGCATTGCTGACTGCGCTGATCGAGTGCAGTGCTACAACGATCATGCTCAAGTGGCTGATGAGAAAGAAGCAGCTCAACAGAAGAGTTATCCGATGGGACGGTGCACTTATCTTCGCAATGCGATGAGTCCAGTTGAATGGACTCGTGCTCGCTTCATCTTGCCTCAGACGATGAAGTTCTACGAGTCAGTCACTGGCATCGATCATTTCAAGATCACTGGTCGTACTCACCCAACCAAGTACATCCTTTGGATCGTTGAGGAGTACTTGAAGCAAGACTTCCACGGTAATCTGCTTGGTCTTTGGGCTGATGTGAAGAACATTCAGCGCATTGCAAGAGGAGCAGAGGACTTCTTAGAACCTAACTTCTACATTGACTCAGAACCATATGGCAGCGAGTTCATTCGCAGATATTTGAATGACCCGATGCTCATCGACTTGGATCTTGATCATGAGTATGACATACTCAACAAGATCTTGGAGACGTCCCTACAGAAGTAGGGCACACACTGACGGAGGTATGTAATGAGCAAGAAAACCAAGAATGGCTTCAAGAAGCTTGAGAGCGGTGATCTGTCGTTCCGCTTCGAGCACTTTGAAGGTGGAGTGATCAAAGGTGGAGATGAGGTCAATGGTGACACGTTCACAGCTAGGATCTCGATGAGTGGAGCTGGTGAGGCTCCCGGTGTTTACAAGTCGGAGAAGAAAGCAAAGCAGCACATCATCGACTTCGTGAAGAAGCAGTTGAAGAGGACCTTGAAGGAATTCGAGAAGCGGTTGAAGGAAACCAAAGCTGATTTGAAGAGCGATGAGAAGGAAGTCGAGTTCCAGCAGAAGCTCCTCAAGAAACTGAAGAAGGTGTAGAGACATGAAGGACAAGAATGCTCTTTGGACTGATCTGCTGCTTCGCTTTGCAGCACAATCAGAATGCAAGTCGAGGCAGATCGGAGCAATCATCCTTGTAGAAAACCGTCTGGTCTCACAAGGGTGGAACAGTCCGCCACCTCATGTGAGCACAGACGACTGTTTGCGGTGTCAGTGTAAAGACAAGCCGCATGAGTCAGGAAAGAACCTTGACAATGCGATCTGCATTCATGCAGAACAAAACGCTATCATGAATGCTGTATACAACGGCATAGCATTGAACGGCGCTGAGATGTGGTGCACCAATAAGCCTTGCGATATCTGTGCTGCAATGATCTGCCGGTCTGGGATCAAGACAGTCATATACCTCAATGACTACCCATCTCAATACGCAGACATGTTCTTTGCTAAGTCGAACATCCGGGCGTTCTCAATCGAACAATACTCCAAATGGAGCAGTCAATGAAGATCCTTTACGCAGTGCAAGTGTCCAACACAACGAAGATGCCAGACGGTTCTATGAAATGGTTGCTTCGCAATGATGCATGTGTCAACATCATGCGTGGCATCTTGATCGCTGTGTTGAAGAAGAAGCCTCAATGGCAGTTCGTCGTGAAGTTGCCAAGGTTGAAGGACATCGCAGACATGAAGTCGTATGCTGAGCTCTTCCCTGAAGAGATTCGCGACAACATCATGATCTATGAGGACGACATCCCGATCTCACCTGTGACCAGTCGCTTCCACTTCGACTTCTTGCGTAGAAGGAAAGAGTTCCTCATCAATCCATTCCTTCATGGCATTGATGTCATGATCAATGATGAGAACACTCACACAATGAGCTGGAAGGTCGTGTTCCACGATCTCGGCTTGAGCATTCCGATGATCAGTACCAATTACTTCTTCGACAATCCTATTGGGAAGAAGACACCGAAAGGTGTTTGGTACTTCGATCGTCAAGTGGAGAGCTTCATTCACTCTGAGATCACAGCTTTCCAATGTGAAGCTACGAAAGATGAGACGATCAGAGTCCTTGATCAGCATCTCACAAGAAAAGGCGATTACACAATGCATTGGAAGCCTTCGATCTGGGGCATTGGATGCAGCGCCACTGAAGTGCTTGACAAGAGGATCCAAGCTTTTGAATTTCATTCTCTTAGCTTGAGACCAATCATCTATTTTGGCAATCGAATCACAGAGACCGCTGGTCGATATACCAACTGGGATGATTTTGCTTATGGCATTGGAAAGTTGCTAGCGATCAAAGATCACACTCAATTCTCTGCTTACATGCTTGATCCAACTCGTAAAGTGACACGAGAACAACAAAACGTCATTGATGACGGTTCAGATCATCGGATCACTTTGCTTCATCTCAACAGAGAGCAGTATCTTGGTTTCATTCGCGGTCAGCACATCAGCTGCAACCTCTTCGTCAATGAGGTACATGGTGGCGTGACTCACGCAGAAGCCATGTTGGCTGGCAACTTGATCATCTGCCCTCGAGTCAACAACTACAAGATCAAGATCGAGAAATATGCGAAGAACTATCCGCTCTTCGTGAAGCACAAAGGCTTCAAGATAGATACCACTGACCTTGCGAAGAAGATGCATTTGGCTCTCACCATGCCGAAGGCTGAGCAATTGAAGTGGAGGAAAATGCTTGTCAAAGCTGCAATGGAGAACGAGACGTATGAGTCAGCGGCTCCACGCATCATCGCTGATATCACAACTGCCAGCAAGATGGAGCTGATGCCATGAGCTTCACAGTGACGACGATCAAAGGAACTGACATCGTCAAAGCTGATATGGTGGATGTGAAAGATGGTATTCTTGAGTTTCAAAAAGAGACCAAGAGTAGCAGTCTTCGTTTTGGAAATTACAAAGTAGTTGCATCGTACAATATGAAGCACGTCATCAAATGGGTGGAGAGATGATAAACTCAATTCGTATTTCACTTCACAATCTTTTAGTTCGATTGGCGATGTGGATTCATCCAAGTAAACAGACGGCGCAAGAAATGATATTGGATCTTCGAAGAGAGCGATTGATCTTTGGTGAATCGTTTTATACGATCGTAAAGATCGATCCATACAAAGTGTTCATCAAAGCTTCAATCAACAATGACAAGGTACCTACTACTGCTGAGATCGCCGATATCTTTAGTGGCGCTGGGACACGACACATTTATGAGAGGGTAGAACAATGAAGATCATATTTGAAGGTGCAGACAAAACAGGCAAGACGACATTGGCCAATCTTCTCTCGAAGAAACTTGGCATGAAGATGTTCTATCCTCCGAGAGCAACTGACAACGTGAGCTTCCCGGAAGGTGGAAAGATAGAGCACTACTTCTTAGGCATCAACAAAACAATGCTTGAGATGTTCAAGATGTTCGACAACTTCATCTGCGATCGTTTCTTCATATCGGACGCAGTGTACTCTAAGATCTACGGAAGAACACAGAACATCAGCACGCCAATGATCACAAGCATCGAAGGCGATGTCTTAGTCGTTGTCACAACGTGCTCTTCTGCAACGAGAATGGAACGATTGATCGCAGAAAGTCCAGACGACACTGGACCAGAGTTTGATGAACATCTTCATGGTGTGATGTTCACCGAGTACGTGAAGTTCTATGCTCCAAAGTTTCCAGCCAACTTCAGGTTCTTGATCGTTGACACTGGTCGTCACAATGAGAAGCAATGCATTGAGATGATAGAGGCAAAGATCAAGTTCATAAGGGCAATGCGCCTTAACAAGAAAAAGAAGTCGTGAACTTAAAGCTGATCAACGCAAAAGTCGAACTGTGTAATAAATGTAAGCTGTCACCAAACAGAGGTCTTGGTTATGGTGATGGAAAATCAAAGATCATGTTCATCGCTCAAAACGCTGGATGGCAACCGAAGTCTCGCACAGCAGACATCATCCCATTCGGTTTAGATGATGGTGGCAACAACAGTGGTAGAACACTCGTCAAGTTGTTCAAAGATGTAGAGATGAATGCACCATACTACATCACCAACGTGATGAAGTGCCCGACACCAGACAATAGGCCTCCTACAGATGATGAGATCTTTCGATGCATAGACTTTCTTCGCTTAGAACTAGAGAGTCAGAAGCCGAAGTTGATCTTCGTCATGGGCAACGTGGCTAAGCACTCCTACAACTTCTACATGAAGCGGTTGTTGAAGAAATTGTTGGATGATGGTCACTGCTGGTTTGTGCATTACATGTGGCATCCACGAGCAGTGATGAGGAATCCAAAGCTTTACGCACAATGGAAAACTGAGTTCGATGCGTTCTGGACTCAGTACAAACATCTGGTGAAACAATGAGCTTTGTCAACTTGCATATACACAGCGAGAACTCCTTACTCGATGGAGTTGGAACGATCAAAGAGATCGTGAAGAAAGCCAAAGAGCAAGGTTCACCTGCCATTGCTGTTACTGATCACGGTAATGTCAATGGTGCTGTGCAGCTCTATCAAGAATGCAAGGAAAACGGCATCAAACCGATCTTTGGATCAGAGTTCTATTTCGGTTATGATGCTGAGAAGAAAGAGAAGAATACCGGCAACATGCACCTCATCGTGCTGGCTAAGAACAAGCAAGGCTTTGAGAATCTTCTGCGTCTCAACGGATGGGCCCACAAACACGGGTTCTATCGCAAGCCTCGCATAGACTTCGCTCATTTGAAAGAGTTGAAGGAAGGATTGATCGTTCTCTCTGGTTGTACTTCTGGTGTCATCGCCAAGAAGCTGATTGCCAAAGATTACGATGGAGCTTTAGAATGGGCAGAGAAATTCAAGAAGGTCTTTGGTGAAGACTACTATCTTGAGATGCAAGTGCACGACTACAAAGAACAAAGGGTCGTGAACAAAGGCATCATCAAACTCAGCGCAGAGTTGAAGATCAAAACAGTCATCACCAATGATGCTCACTATGTCAACGAGGATGATGGTCTCCTCCAAGATGTGATGGCACTCATCAAGCAGAAGAAGACGTGGAAGGATCGAAAGGAGGCTCTGGAAAGAATCAAACGTGGTGAGCCATCCAAAATGCCTTGGGAGCTTGGCTGCAAGCAACTGTGGATGAAGAGCGAAGACGAGATGTTAGCGAGTTGGAAGGAATGGCATAAGGACTACATGGATCGTAAGATCTTTGAACGTTCTGTCGCTGAGACTGCGAAACTCTCGGAGAAGATAGACAATGTCGCTATCGATTCATCTTACAAGTTTCCAAACATCGACTCTAAAAAGAGCGTTGAGGATACCTTTCAAGAAATGCTTGATGAAGGCTTTAAGAAACGAGGCTTCAAAGATTCAAGCAAAGATGAGAAAGCAAGAATCAAGTATGAACAGAAGATCCTTCAGGATTTAGGACTCCTGCCATACTTCGTGATCTTGGCCGATGCAATCAAAGAAGCAAGGAAGCGTGGGATCATGGTTGGCATTGGTCGTGGTTCAGCCGCTGGTTCTCTCATCTGCTACTGCCTCGGCATCACAGGTGTCAATCCTCTGATCCACGGTCTGATGTTCGAAAGGTTCATCAGTCCAGCCAGAAAAGACATGCCTGATATTGACGTGGACTTCGAATCTGAACGCAAAGGCGAGATCGAAGAATACCTCATCAGCAAGTATGGTGAGGATAAGGTTGGACACGTTGCAACATATGGCATGATGCAGTTGAAGTCCTCCATCAAAGACGTTTCACGTGTGATGGGTGGAGATCCAAAAGCTACCAACGATTTCACGGCTGTCTTCCCGAAAGACATTGACAAAGAAGTGAAGACGAAGTATCCGAAGCTTTCTGATTTTAAGGAAGCCTTCGCTGAGCACGTCGACAAGTTCTTGTCAGCACACGAGAAACATGAGAAGATCCTCAAAACAGCTTGGAAGCTCAAGGGTAGGATTCGGCACATCAGTCAACATCCAGCTGGGATCGTCATCACTCCTAAGCCATTGGATCACTTGGTTGCGGTACAGCGACACGGTGGTAAGCTGTTGATTGGCTGGACAGAAGGTCAGAGGAAGGAACTGACTCCTTTCGGCTTTGTGAAGTATGACGTGTTGGGCATCAAAACGCTCGACATCTTGAAGAGAGCTTTGCAGCTTATCAAGAAGCGTCATGATAAAGACATCGACATTGAGACCATTCCGCTGACAGACAAGAAAGTCTACAAGAAAATGAGCAAGGGACTTTCACTCGGTTCCTTCCAGTTTGAAACTGACATCATGGCGATGATGCTCAGAGAACTTAAACCGGATTGCTTCGATGATCTTGCAGCTCTCAATGCTCTCGATCGACCTGGTCCGTTGCGAATGAAGATGGACAAGGTCTTCTATGATCTCAAGCATGGTGTTGAGAACAAGAATACGAAGAAGATGGTGAAACAGATCATGCGTAAGATGTTCCCTGAAACATACGGCGTTGTGCTGTATCAGGAACAAGTGATGATGGCTGCAATGCAGCTGTCAGGATTCTCAGTCATTGAAGCTGATGATATGAGAAGGACGATCACGAAGAATGTCGGTAAGTTCGACAAGCCAGAAGTCAAGAAACTGCTTGATGAAGTGAAGCATAAGTTCATCAGTCGTGCAACAAAGAAGATCGGCGAGTCAGATGCTAAGTTCGTTTGGGAGATCATCTTCAAGTTCACTGAGTACGGCTTCAACAAGGCTCACTCAGTTTGCTATGCGATGATTGGCTATCAATGCATGTATTTGAAAGTCAACTACCCAATCGAGTTCTACACAGCGATCCTTCAATGGTCCAGTGGCACTGACACTGAGGTCTACATTGAAGACGCTTTGAAGAACGGCATCAAGATCTTGCCAGTGGATATCAACAAGTCGAAGCTTCGCTTCAAGCCAGAAGGCGATGGCATCAGATATCCATTGGGTCACATCCGTGATGTGAAGAAAGCAGCCGTGAGGATCGTTGAAGAGAAATACAAAAGCTTCGACGACTTCCTCAAGAAGATAACAGGAAAGCGAGTCAACAAGAAGTCGATCATGTCACTCATCAAGGCTGGTGCATTTGACTCGATGGATCCAAAGATCAAGCGTGACAAGCTTGCCTATCTCTACACTAAGATGAAAGCCAAACCAAAAGAGAGAGAGGCTATTGAACGAGAGAGGTGGGATGTTTCAAAGCTCCTGAAGATGGAGAAAGAAGCTTATGGCTTTGAATTCTCTGTCCATCTGTTCGATGATATGCTCGTCAAGCTTGGAAAAGATCACGGCCTAGAACATTTAGAAAAGGTTTTCGAGAATGACGCCGGTTACCAAGCTCACGTTGGTGGTATCATTCGTTCAGTGAGAGAACATCGAGCCAGAAATGGTGTGATGGCCTTCGTTGACTTTCAATTCGGAAAGAAGAAGGCTTCACTTACGATCTTTGGTGATCGATGGCAGACGTACAAACACTTCGTCAAGCCAGGTGCATTGTTCTATGGAGATCTCACAGTTTCAGAATATCGTGAGAAGAAGAACTTCGTGCTTTCTGGGCGTGGTGGAGCAGATAACTACATGAAAGTTGTAGATTGAGATCTAACTCATGGAGGTGGAATGCTAAAGCCAGTGTTCGATATGACCGTGATCAAAAAGCTCTTGAGAGTCGTGGTGTTCAACATGCCTTTCAAGAACAAGTTCGTTCACGTGATCGTTGGTGACGCTGAGTCTGGTTTTACACCGGACACAAGTGACATCACAAACGCTCTTCACGAGATGGCGACAAAGGATCAGAAGAACTTCGGTGACACAGTCTTCCTCACTACAAACGCTGGTATCAAGTTCAGACCAATGAGGATCGAGAGCTTGAAGAAGAAGATCACCTTCGTGATCGTTGGTGATGAGAACACAAAGTATGACGATGTGGAGTTCAAGAAGATCGAGTTAGAAGTGAAAGCCGCTTTTGAATCTGCGAAGCTCAGCACGACAAGGGTCGTTGTGTTGAGGTATCCAGTGCAGATGGTAAGCGGTGACGATGTCGAGGAGGCTCCACATGTCGAAGTTCGGAAACCAGGAGTTGATACAAAAGCTTCGTGACAAGATAGGCGGTGAGGAGTTCAGCATCAGCATCAATGCATTGCAGTACAAAGGCAATGTGCTTGAGATGCTGATCTCCTACGATCCAGACGACTACGATTCTCTTCAACGTGAGTTCCTCCTTCAACCAACGCGTTTTGCAAAGTTTGGTATCTTCTTAGCTAAAGCAAAAGACATGCTGAGTGATACTGAACGGCAATTCAAGAAGTGGAAGCGAAGCAAGCGACGCGTAGCTATTGAACGGTTGCATCGTCGATTCAAAGAGGATGGCATCAAACGTGGTATCACAAACGACGACATTGATGCCTACATCGAGGAGAAGTTCGCTGATGAACATGAAGAATTCGAGAGAAAGCTTCAGCGTTGGAGGAAGAATGTCGACATTCTGGAGGTAATCAAAGACTCGTTCAAGCAGAAGAAGGACATGCTAGTTAGCGCTGGTATGCTCTTCAATAAGGCCATCGACCTCGGCTTCATTGAGGTCAAGAAGCGCAAACTCATCAATCATTCAAACTAAGAGGTAACCGTGGGTAACAAGTGGCAAGACGCAATCGCAAACAGCGGTGGTGACGATATCCGCCGTTTGAAGGTCAACGCTCCAGCCAAGGGTGAGAAAACGAAGCTCAGGATTCGCATCATCGACAACAACTTCGAAGATGCGTGGGTTCACTTCTTCCCTGGCTTCAAAGAGAACGGTGAGAAGGGAGTTCGCTTTGCCGTGTGTCATGGCAAGGGCAAGTGCCCTATCTGCGCCAAGTTCGAGGAGAGCGGAGACGAGGACTTCAAGGCGAAGCGTCAGTTCTACATGAACGTGATCGATCGCAAGGCTGAGAAGCCTCAGGTCATGGTCTACCAATGCGGTTTCGGTACGTTCAAAGACATCGCTGCTCTCACTGATGAGGATTCCGGTCTCACGGATCCCAGCGAGTTCGATGTGATCATCACTCGTGTCGGTAGCAAGAAGACCGACACACGCTACACGATCAAGCCGTTCATGAAGGATGGCGTGGTCGTGAAGAAGAAGTTGCCTTCCGACCTGCGTGAACTGATCGCTGCCAAGACGGAGGACGGTGGTCCTTATGATCTCTCCAAGTTCGTCGAGAAGGTTTCGATCGACGACATCGAAGAGATGCTGACTGGCAACTTCTCGTCCAAGGCCAAGGGCAAGAAGAAGGACGATGACGAGGATGACGAAGACGAGAAGCCGAAGAAGAAAGGAAAGAAGTACGCCGCTGATGACGATGAGGACGAGGACGACAAGCCGAAAAAGAAGAAGAAGTCGTCTGATGACGATGAGGATGATGAGGACGAGGACGAGAAGCCGAAAAAGAAGTCCAAGAAAGACGAAGATGAGGATGACGATGAGGACGAGGACGAGAAGCCCAAGAAAAAGGGCAAGAAGAAAGATGATGAGGACGAGGACGAAGATGAGAAGCCTCGGAAAAAGTCGAAGAAGAAGGATGATGACGACGAAGACGAGGATGAGGACGAAGATGAGAAGCCCAAGAAAAAGGGCAAGTCCAAGTCTGACGATGACGACGAGGACGAAGATGAAGACGAGGATGAGAAGCCTCGCAAGAAGTCGAAGTCCAAGAAGGACGACGACGATGATGAGGATGAAGACTGATCTTGTTCGGCTGAGGTACCCCCACTTCAGCTGAACGAGTGCAATGATGAGTCGAAAGACAGGTTGGACAAGCAGAGTTGAGTTGTCGGGACGATGTTGCCATCCGCTCAACTTCTCCTTCTGTCGTGGAAAGGTCAGGTCAGAGAGAAACTGATCCCGGGAATCGACTACTGGTTACGTGCCATCCTACACAATGGGCCACGCAGATCATCATTGTTTTCTTTTCGGAGCTACAATGCAGGCTGGATTCAATGAATTCGGAAAGCTCTATATCAAGTTCGCTATGAACTTCGCGATCCCGTTAGCAAAGGGAAGCCAAGACTTCATCTCACCAACAGTTGGTGGAATGAAGAACATGGCTGAAAAGTTCATTGGCAAAAAGTTCGTGTTGCATGGTGGTGGACCAGAGATCGGAACGTGCACTGATGTTGAGAACCCTGTGTTCGGTCACTACATCTTTGTGGTGACTGTCGACGACAGGTACAAAGACATCGTGCTCAAGATCCTGCAGCTCAATCATCCATCCATCAGTTCAAAGCTACACGATGCTAAAGGTGAACTGACCTTAGAGCAAAAAGAAGTCTCAGTTACAAAGCCCACCTAGGGCAGTACCGTTTATCCTTACGTATCTGCAAGGATCGACGAGCCTAGGCCAACCTGTGTGGTTCCGGAAATGCCGTAGGGATCAACTTGAGGCACTAAATGCCCATCGAAAAGACGTCCAAAGAGAAGAAGCACGCAGAGAAGGTAGATAAGGACTTCGACAAGATCATAGCTGATTTGAACAAGGACTACGGTCAAGGCTCTGTGATGCGATTGAGAGCAGATAAGATCGCTGAACAGAAAGCTGGTCGTATCGTCATACCAACTGCTTCACTTGAACTTGATCGAGCGACTGGCGTTGGTGGTCTCATGACTGGAACGGTCGTTGAGATCTACGGCGGAGAGTCCAGTGGTAAGACCACAACGGTTTTACAAACACTGGCCAATGCACAACGCATTGCAAAGAAGAGAGAACTGGCTTGTGCTTTCATCGATGCTGAGCAGTCATATGACTTCGAATATGCTGACGCACTTGGTGTCGTTCAAGAAGACTTGTTCTTCTCTCAGCCAGACAACGGTGAACAAGCAATCAATATTGCTAGGACGATGATCCGCAGTGGAAAGTTTTTGTTCATTGCCATCGACTCCGTTGCTATGCTGGTGCCAAAGGCTGAACTAGAAAACCCGATGGACAAGGAAACAATGGGTGGTCTAGCTCGGTTGATGGGCAAGACAGTGCGTAAGCTAAGACGCATGGCTCGCAAGTACAATGTTTGCTTGGTGTTCATCAATCAAACACGCACCAAGTTCAACGTCATGTTTGGAGATCCCGAAGACACGCCTGGTGGTAAGGCACTTCGCTTCGCCGCCGACATGCGCATTCAATTGAAGATGATGGGTGCCATCAAGAAGGGCGATGACAAGATCGCGAACAAGACTCAAGCATACTTGAAGAAAAACAAGTGCGCTAAGCCTCACCGCAAAGCATTGTTTAACATTCACTATGGCAAAGGTGTTGATAAGGTTCTAGACCTTTGGAACTGCCTCGACTCAACTGGCATGGGTGAATGGATCAAGAAGAAGAACAAAGCGAAAAAGTTTTATGTTGGCGACTATGCCTTCAACGACTACGATGAATTCAAAGATCGCATGGAGATGGATCCAAAGGTCAAGAAGATCTTCATCAAGATGCTACGTACATCTTGGCAATAGGAGAAAGATAACAATGCCCATCGATGATGCATTGATCGCTGACACGGTTCAAAGCTTAAGAGTGCATGGGCTTCATTGTGTCAAGCCTGATTCGAGACTTGCTTGCTACGTCTCTTGCAAGGTAAGAACACCTCTTGGCTTTGTGTTCCTCAACAGCATAGCACTTGTTCAAGGCGACAACGGCTTCTACATCTCGTTCCCTTCGAGAGAGAAGAACAGCGTTGAACAAAAGAAGAAGGATTTTTTCTTCATTGAGTCAGGCTTCAAAGAGATCCTGACCAAGCTCGCTGTGCAGGCATACAAGGACTATGTTGCCACCATCACAAGTGCAGCATCAGCTCATAACGCAAGACTTGAGCATCAACCACAGTAATGCCACGCTCACCACTCAAACAAGGTGGTGACGAGAACTATGTGATGGAGCAGATGTTGTTGATCTCACAGACAACATCTGCTCCCACATTTTTCGACGTTGCACAGAAGCTCAATGAGTCAGTAAGACGTAAGGCACTCAACGGTTTAATAAAGAAAGGCTTGGTTGGAAGGATAAATGGAATGGATGAACACGTTGTCTTTGGCAAAACGCCAGTGACAACAACATTCGAACAATTCTACATCACTGAATATGGCTACAAAATCATAGGAGAAACGCCATGGATCAAAAACAAGATACTCAAGCAGTAGAGCCGATCGATGCTCCTGCAGAGGCTCAGAAACAAGAGGAACAGAAAGGCATGACGTTGGAGCAATCAACAGCCATCGCTGAGATGATCAAAAGCGTGATGACTGCTGTGTCCATGCACTTCTTCAATGTCACAAAGGACGAGTTGGTCTTAGCTCGGCAGACGATGGTCGATCGTCGCAGCAAAGCTGAGGCACTTGGTCCAATGTTCAATCCGCATTCTTGGCAAAGCAAAGTCGAGTTCTTCGATCAAGGGATCAAGAAGCTCGATGCTTTGATCATGCTCTACGAGGCTGAAGAAGCCTACCAGAAAATGCAGCAGACGAAGATCAAAGAAGAACAAGGGGCTGCTGTGATGCGCTCCATTCTTGGGATCTGACATGTATTATGATAGCTACGTCTATCCAAATGGTGACGTAAAAGGATTCACTCAATCACAAATAACCGGTCTCCCGCTTCGCAATGCAAACAGACATCCATCAAATATAACGGATGCTCTTCTACTGCTGTGTTACACAGATTGGTTTGGCGAAAAATACGCTGGAGAAAAGAATAATCTGTTGTCTTATATCACTACAAAAAATTTTTATAAGAGAACAACTGGAAGCTATGAATTTCAATAGGAGTTCTAATGGCTAGAAGTCTTCGCTTGAATTTGATGATTGCTGCTGGTCTCTTTGGTGATTTAGCCAGAGAACAAGAAGAACAACGATTGAAGCTTCAGGAATTTTATCCAAAGGCAGATAAAGACCAGCGTGATGATGAGAATAGAGCTGAAGCAATGAAACACTTGGCAAAGGGTCACCAGCGAAAATCTAAGAGGCGATGATGCGAAACTTGACTCGTGAAGAATTTTTAAAAATGCCAGAAGGTACATTGTTCTGGACATATCATCAACTTAGTTTTTCTGAACTGGGAATCAAAGGTAAAACATATACAATGGAAAAAAGCCCTAGAGGACCATTTGAAGATTTTTATTATGTTCCATTAATACCACACATGTATAGTGATGGTGAACATCCGGAATTCATTGGTGAATGTGAGATGCAATTTCATGGGTGGACAGATGAAGATACTCTGTTCACTGTCTTTGATTACAAAGACTTCAATCACTTCATCGAGCTGCTATCACGTGGAGTCAGTATATGATCTCAGCAGTTGCGACTGGCGACATTCACATTGGCAAGCACAAATATGGCGTCACCAATCCTAAAAGCGGATTGGACACCTCTGTTGAAAGCGTGTTGAGATGCTTTGACCATTTGGTCTACTACTGCATTCAACACAAAGTGACGTTGGTCACCATCAACGGCGACTTGAGCAAAGGCAAGACACTGAGCGAAGAAGAGCGAGCTGAGTTCTATCGCCGTGTGAAGAAGCTTAATGACAATGGAATCACGGTGGTCATCCTCAAAGGGAACCACGATGGCTCATTTGCCAAGCAGAACTCATTCAATATCCGGAGCTTGAAGGTGTTGAATCTCAAAAACACGCATGTTGTTGATGAGCCAACACTGATAAAGAAGGACAACTACTACATCATTGCGATGCCGTACATAGAATCGGTTGATGACTGGGTCGAGCAGTACAAAGCAATTCGCAAGAAAGTTTGGGGCACAAAGAAGAAGATCATTGTCTGTCTCCACGGGAATGTTGAAGGCATCAAGCATCACTACTCAGAATTGTTGGAGTCTGACGAGCCAAAAGACATTCCACTGTCAATCTTTAAAAACGATGACGGAGTGATCGCTGTCTGTTGTGCTCATCAGCATGAGCATCAAGTTATCCTTGAAAAGCCTTTCGTGTTTTACTCTGGCTCTTTGGATCGAGTGTCGTTCGCTGAACGAGACCAACCAAAGGGCTTTGTGCATTTCAAGTACTCAGATTCTAAACTCACCAAGAAGTTCGTTGAAGTCGATGCCAAACGCTTCATTCAGATCGAAGTGAAAGGCAAGGCGATTCCAAAATTGGACTACAAAAACGCCATTGTCAAAGTGGTCGTTGAATCCAATGGTGAGAAGGTCGATGTGTTTGACGTCGACTATGTTGAGTCGAAACTTCGTGAACTCGGTGCTCAATTCGTCACTGTCTCACGTCGAACACTTGAGATGGATGGAAAGAAAGTCTTCAACACGATCAAGAGCGCTGGGCTGTCGTTCAAGAAACGAGTTAGCGCTTGGACAGAGCGATTCATTGAACCGCGCAGTAGAGACAATGTGAAACGCTTGGGCATTGAGCTCATTGAAGAGGCTCAAGAGGAGAGGTGATGCCATACAACAAAACAGACAAGTCTGAATGGCCTTGCACTTGTGGCAAGGTGTACAAATCTTCCCTTGCCAAAGAGATCTGCGCAGCCAGAAAACATGTCGAGTTGGTTGTATATGTTCCTCCGGTTGAGATCGTAGTTGTCAAGAAAAAAGAGAAGGTTCAAAAGAGTATTAAACTGTACGAAAGGACGAGTAACGAAATAGAGAAGATCCTATGCGTTGATTGTGGCAGGGAATTGTTCAGGACTGGGAGAAAAGGACCACCTCCATCGAGATGTGAAAGCTGTAAGAAAGGTCATGTCAAGCTCCAGCTACTACATCGCAGAAATCAAGTGGCCTTAGAAAAATTCTCAAACCAAGAGAAACCAGATGGAACTGCTTAGCGCTGTCTATCATAACTATGGCCCACACTCGCATTCAGTGATAGACTTCACTGAATTCCGTGTTGCTGCTATTCTCGGTAGGAAGAAAAAAGACTACCGCAGATCGAACGGCACCGGCAAGAGCCATATCTTTGATGGTATCAGCTGGTGCTTCTTTGAGACTCCGCGTGATGAAGAAGAAAAGAACAACGATCTTCTGAAATGGGGAGAGAACAAAGGGTTCGTGAAGATCAAGTTCTTAGAACGTGGTGAGAAGTACTTGGTCAAACGAACTCTCGTTCGTCGTGGTGAGCGCATTCATAGCGCTCTCTTCTTGAAGCATTGGAAGAATGGCGAATGGCAGAACATCAGTGAGACAGGCATTGGTGGCAAAGCTGCAACTCAAAAGAAGATAGAAGACATCATCAAAGCAAACGAAGAAATATTCCTTCACACATGCTACATCAGACAAGACGAGATCAGTGCGCTGATGAAGATGCGTCAAGGTGAGAGGCGTGAGGTATTCAGTAGACCTGAAGGCTTGCTGATGTACCAAAAGGCTTTGAAACTCGGTAGAAAGCGGATGACCAATGTGAAGACTGAGTTGCAAGTCGCTATCTCAAGGGTGAAAGATCTCAAACTTGAGTTCAAAGAACTGTTTGGTGACTCAGCCAACATCAAAGATCTGCAGGAAGAACTGCGCTCCAAGCAAGATCGCCGTGATGAGATCAAAGACACCATCACGACTTTGGAGAAAGAAAAAGAGAAGAACGCACAAAGTGAGAATGCGAAGGAGAAGATGAAGATCCTTCGCAAATCGATCGATGATGCGAAAGCCGCAGTCAGAGCGATTGAAGATCCTAACGCCGACATCCTTGAAGGTGGGAAGCGAGCAGAAGAACGCATCGCTGAGATCGATAAAAAGCTGAGGAAGCTTGACAGCGACAAGCTACACGCAGACAAAGTTCAGCTCACAAGTGCTTTGGATAAGGCGACTGACTCCATCGCCAATTTCAAGCAGTTGATGAGCAAAAGCCAAGGGCGTTTAGACAAGGTCAAGCGTGTTTGCGACTCATGCGGAAATGAATTGACGGAGGATCAGTTCTTCGAGAAGAAGCGTCAGTTGAAAGCTGATGTACGTTCTTACGACAAACAACTCGAAGATCTATACCAAGACAAAGCGAAGCTGGACGAAGAACTTGAAGGTGTCAACACTGGCCTAGCTCAGGTGAAGACGCTAGACAAAGAGAAGACGAAGTTCAAAGATCAGCTTGCCAGCTACAATGCGATTTGGAACAAACTCGATCAAGCACGTATCAATCATCGAAAGGTTCGTGATGACAACGAGCCTAAGATCAGAGATCTGGAAAAGAAGGTTGTCAACACTGATGGCGTTGATGAGCAGATTGCTGATCAAAAGGAACGCTATGATCGCATCACACAGAAAATTGGAACGCTGACAGAGCGAATTGCAAATGCGAAAGAAAACGACACGGCGAAGCAGGACAAGCTGAAAGATCTACGCAAAGCCATTCGCTCAAAGCTCAAGATCAAGCGATCATATGTCGAACTTGCTAAAGTGCTGGAGATGCTGAAGCTACTTCCGAATGAGATCGTGAAAGAAGCGGTTCCAGAGATTCAGCAGTACAGCAACGAGATCTTGGCTCGCTTCGATCAGAGTGACATCACACTCGAGATCTTGACAGAAGACGAGAAGGGCAATGAGATCTTCGACTTCCGTGTGACAGTGGATGGAGAGAAGACCGGGTTCAAATCGATCAGTGGTGGTGAGAAGATGAGAGTGAGTTTCGCATTCCGCATTGGCAATGCTATTCGACTCTCTCATGCTCGTGGATGTCAATTCGATTTCCTACTCATCGATGAAGTGAATGCACTCGATGACGCTGGAATTGAAGAGTTCACTGACATGATCGACAAATTGAGCACAATGTTCAAGCACATCATCGTGGTCTCGCATGAAGAGAACATCAAGCAATACTTCACCAACCACTTGGTAGTAACCAAGAAAGGTCGAGATGCCGACGTCCAACTCATCAAAGGCTAAGTGTCCATACTGTGACAAGGGTAAAGTGAAGGTGAAGACAAAAGGCATCAAACCATTCACTGAGCCATGTCTCATTTGCCTTGGACCAGAGCCAAAAACCAAAGAGAAGAAGCGATGAAGGTCACAACAGTCAAACACCTTTGCGATCGATGCAATGCAGAAATGGGTGAAAACTACTACAGCCAAGTTTCAAGACGCATTGGCTATTGGTGCATTGGTTGGATGGTGACAAAGGATATATGTCGAAAATGCAGAGACGAATTCGACGACTGGTGGAGAGCCAAAACGCCACCCAAGGCACCAACCTGATTATCCTAACGGATATGCCAGGAACCATCAAGCACGACCCACCTGTGTGGAACTGGGAACGACGTAGAGGTGTGATTTGAATGACCTGACGCAGTTTGAATTCGCATTTGAACAGCTTTGCCAACAGCACGGACAACACAAAGTCGTTTTGGTCTGTGAAGATCAAGCTACCAAGTACAAAGCATTGGTCACCACACCGCAATGCGGAAGCCAATGGTTGATCGATGCTGCAACAGAGGTGATCAGCAAAGCGGATGAGCGCAGAAAGAGAGGCTTATGATGGTAAACCAGCAACGCCGCCGCACGACGCTCAGCGCTTAGATCCGTCCCAGACGCCTGTTAACAGTTAAGGTTTCTGATAAACAGAAGCATAGTAGAAGCAATAAGGCGAGCGACACACAATTACACTGGAGATGAATATGACGACTGGAACGATTTGCACTGAGATCGCAAAGACCAGCGGCTTCAGCCTCATCACCGTGGCTGAAGCGAAACTGGAATCGGACACAACAAAGTTCTGGTGCGAGTTTTGTGCCAAACAGTTCGACTTCATAAAAGACGGTATGGAACAGGTTGTTGTGGAGCCGTTGATCGATGAGCACTATCACAATCGCCATCCATCCTCCGCTATGCGATGCAAAAGGTGCAAGGCCAGGAATCGGCAAAAGACATTCAATGGTCGTAAGTTGATCGATCCAGAGAAATACGGTCAGATGGATGAGACAGATTTAAAAGTCAACGTGATGCCCAAGAGAAAGGTGGTTGGACTCCATGGCTGGCATGACTGAGAAGATGAAGCAAGTGCAGATCAATCTGCGAATGGCAGACACGCATCACATTGATGTCGATGGTGTGAACTACCTCGCAACGATGTATCAGATCCAGCGACTGTGCAGCGGTATCACAGTAGAGCTTTGCAAGTCTTCAATCGCCAAACAAGAAGAGATGGTGAACGGTGAAGCATTCAAACGCATATGTTTCGACACTGGCACTGGCAAGTTCCATGTTGCCAAATAACTTCGGTCCTCACTGTTTCTTCTCGGTGTTCAATGTCTAAAGGCGCTGGCAAGCAATTCGAGTTTGAGATCAAGAACTTCCTTAAGTCGGCTGAAGACCAGCGCCTTCTGACTTTTGGTAAGAACGAAGCGCTTGGTGGACGCTTCAAACGCATCCCACAACTCCACCCGGACTTCTATGTTTTTATTCATGAGACTGGTCAATTCTTTTACCTAGAAGCGAAGTCCACGCAAAACAAGAATTCCTTCCCATTCAAGAATATCAAGAAGCACCAGATCAGAGACCTACGTCGAACTGACAAGTCACCAAATGGCCACGGGTGGTTCATCATCAACTTCAGAAGTTCATGGCGAGTTCCACGTCGTGATAGGGTGAATGACACGTTCATCATTCCGGTCAAGCGGTTTGTTGAGTACCGTGAAACGACTGGACGAAGTTCGATGACGAAGAATTATTGCGAACAGTTCGGCATCAAGATCAAAATGGCGAAGATCAAGAAGTACAATGCCAAAACAGACAAGTGGTACACAGTCGATGGATGGGACCTTTCACCTCTGATGGAGAGCAAATGGACGACCAAAAAGAAGTAGCAGTGGAAGAAACGAAAAAGCAGGAATTGGAGATCGATCCTGCAGTGAAGGCCGTGAAGGAAATGACGGATTCTCGCTATTTGAAGGATCCATTCAAGGATCGTGTGTGCCCATTGATCAATGGGGCGTGTCTAAAGGAAGGTTGCATGGCCTACACTTCGTCAGTCGTTGAGTGGGACGATACGAAGTTGGAAGATGCTGAAGGTGACGTTGATGGCGTGATGGTCACCAAAGCAACTGAGACGATCACTGGCGTGAGATACAAAGGTACAGTGCATCAATGCACGGCTGGGATCTTCGATCGTAAGGTCACTGACGTTGAGATCATCAAGGAAGAATCACATGAGATCACAGCTCCTTCTTCTATCATACTCACATCTCAAGGATAGACCATGGGTGAGATCAGTGACTTCCTTCACAATGAGAAAGTCGCTAAGCTAGAGCCTAAGCTCAAGACGTTATGTGAGCGCATTGGCAGAGTGGATCACATGCATCATCAAAGACTGGTGACCATCAATGCCAAATTTAAGGCTGGCGAGCACTTGACCGACAAGGACGTAGATTTCATAACAAGGTTGTACGACACCATTTGAAAATGCGGAATCATTAAATCTTTTTTACCTTCATAGAGTAACCACCCCTGTAATGAAAATGAGCTGACTCTTGCAGACCAGGCGGGAAGTGCCTGAGCCTCCGCCTGGCGTAGGAAAAACCGGATATAATCATCTTATCAGGAACAACAAAGGCCGCACTCAAACGCTTCACTAACAAACTTCAAGGAGGTCTCTCATGCTGCAGCGCCATGCTGAAGCGACGCTAATGGAGTTGACTCACGGCTTGATGGACGCAAAGCCGATTCAGAGATCAGCTCAAAAGAAACGCATCATGAAGTCCGCTGCCAAGAGAGCTGGTTTCATCGAGGCAGGATCAGGGCTAATGATGAGTGTCGCCAATGAGAACCTCGGAACTAAGGATGGACAGTTCTGGGAAGTCAAAGGTGATGTTGATGGTCAGCCATATCTCGAGAGAATGAGCTACGACACTGACCTGAACGATGGTGACAAAGGTGAGGCCTTCGAGAAGAAGCAAGCCTCAGCTGCACCAGAGTCCTTCTCAACAAGTGCTGAGCTCTACGAGTGGTTCGAAGATCACGGTGGTCGTGTCAGTGGCATTGGTGAGAACCTCTATCGAGCCGTTGATGATACTGGCAACGTGACTCAATACGAGGATCGTGATGGTGCCATGATGCGTGTTGGTGGCGACCAAGAGGAAGACATGCAACGTCGAGCCGACAGCGGTGAAGAGCCTCCGATGAAGACCCTTCCAGAGAGTGTTGAGCTCGATGTGAGCAACAAGTACAAGGAGCAAGGCAAGACTCGTGAGCTCTCATTGTCAGAGCAAAGCGACGAGAACCTGGTCGATGAGAGCCTTGAGCGGAAAGGCTTGACTGGGCTGGAATTCGACTGAGGAAGTCATGCCATCTTTCGACAGAGCCAAGCAACGTCTCAAGGAAGAAGAAAACGGTCCCAAACAATTAGATCTTCAAGATGATAAACTGAAAACGGTTGAACATCAACTGAAGAATCTTTTTGCTAGTGTCAAGAACCCTGGTAAACTTCGTGATTGGACAAAGGGTGACAACGGGATCGTTGGTACCAAATATGAGAAGATGCTTCAGGATCTGATCGCAAGAGGCTATCCATTGTACACGATCATCCGTGAGATGAAACGTGTCTATGGCAACAAAGATCTGTTCAGAGCTAGGAACATCCTCGGCTACATCAAATCCCAAGTTCTTAACAAAGCCGACAACTTGAAACTCATCGCACAGATGAGCAAGCACTACAAACTTGGTAGGACGGATGCTCACGAGCTCATTGAGAAAGAGGCTCTGTCCATTCGAAAGGAATTGACGGACGAAGAAGATCAGATCAAAAAAGACATCAACGAATTGTATGTGAGAAACGAGATCATCAAGAATGAGAACAAGGATTTCTTCTCACCTACAAATGAAGGACAGATCTCACGGAACCTCGAGATCATTGATGGCCTTCGCCAAAAGCTTCGTCTAATTCAAGCTCAGAAGCAAGGCTTCCTTGTTGATGCAGAAGAAATGCGATCAGAAATGCTTGAAAGGGTTGTTGGTATCTGCATCAAAGTGATGTTGCCAAAGATCAGCAAAGAGGATCGAGAAGGAGTGAAGATCTCATTGAGGCAGGAATTGCAGCAGTGGGTGAACACGGAAACACGACTCAACAAACTTGAGCAATTCAAGAAGGACTTATCTTTACCTGGAAAACAATCGACGAAAGTCCTTGACGCAAGGAGGAAGTAATGGACAACGAGAAGAAATTGCGTGACATCAAAACCGAAGTGGAAGTTGTTGATGGATCAGTTTCCGTCAAAGGCTCCACCTTCCAGCAAGGTAAGAAGATGCAGGACGAAGGTGTTGAACCTCATGAAGTCTCCAAAAGTGTGATGACCACTTGTCGCAATGGCGCTTGTGGGATGGAGTTCATGAATGGCGTTGACCGCTGCCCGTATTGCGGGACCCGACACAAGAAATAGGAGTTGATGGTGAGCAAGCCATTCTTCGACGTCGGAGAAATGATCGACAGACAAGAGAAACAAGTTGATGACCCATACCACGGCATTTGGGTAGACATTCCACTTTCCTTTGGCAAGTTCTGCAAGAGTTCCCGTCACATGAATTTCCCTCCATTATCAGAGAAGCAGTTGGATGCTGCTTATGTACTCTGCTATGGAGTGAAGTACAAGAAGTTCATGACATGGCCTACTGACAAGCGTCGTCGTAGGATCTCACGGATGTGGAATAAAGACTACAACAAAGTCAGCTGTGCAGTTCTTGAATGGGGCAAAGGCAGTGGTAAGGATACGCTTGCTTCGATCATCATTTGTTACTTGGTCTACACATTGCTTATGTTGAGAGACCCACAAAGCTATTTCGAGATGCCGGCTGGTGAAGCTCTTGACATTATCAATGTGGCCTACTCTTCAGATCAAGCTCAGAAAGTGTTCTTTGAGAAGTTCAAGCAAAGAATTCTTCACTGGGAATGGTTGAGAGAACTCTACTCAATTAAGCAATCTGGTAAGGTGGTCAGCGCTGTTGATGAGCCTGATGGAAACACAGTGAACATCGGTCTCAATGGCATCACCTTCCCAAAGTACATTCGCACTTTCTCAAGACACTCAGAACAGGAATCTTCTGAAGGTCTCAATCTCATCGCTTGGGTCGCTGATGAGATTGCTGCTTTTTCTGATAAGACGAAAAAGCAGAATGGAAAGAAAATGTACAAAATGCTCCGCACCTCTGCTCATTCTCGTTTCCCAGGTGTATGGCGAGGCATGGCTATCAGTTATCCTCGTCATGAGAATGATTGCATTGAATGGCTCTACAATTTGGGCCAAGGTAAGCAGAGCTTTTACTGCGACAAAGCTTCGACCTTTGAAGTCAATCCTACCAAGTTTGAAAAGGACTTTGAGGAGGAGAAGGAACTCGATCCAGAAGATTTCCTTCAGAAATACTACTGCATCCCGCCAAAGACGCTGGATGCCTTCTTCAAGTTCCCAGCAAGAATTCTTGAGTGCATTGATAAGGATCTCAAATCGATCGCAATGATCGAAGAGATCCTAATTGAGCATCAGGTAGTCGATGCTGCCACAAAGCAGCCTACCGGTGAGGTCAAACACTTCGTTGGCAATCAGATCGAGCGCTTCTTGCTAAAAGGCGACGATCTAAAGGTTCCACGAGTAGCTCACTTGGATGCTGGTCTTGTGCGAGATAGAGGCGCTTTGGTCGTTGCACATGGCGTTCCAGTCATATTGAAGATGTACGATGCTGAATCAAACGAAGTGAAGGATGTGGTTGTCAACCAGGTGGTTGAGGATCTCATCGTTACTTGGCAACCAGATAAAAAGCGAGATCTCCAAGTTTCAGTGAACAACATGGAGACGATGCTGACTGATCTGATCAAGCTTGGTCTTCGCATTAGACATGTCACATATGATCAGTGGAACAGTGCTTCAGCTATTGAATCGCTTGCAAAGAGCGGTGTCAAGGCTTCTCAACACACGATCAACACTGATGATTACAAGCTACTTCGCAATCTTGTTTATGCTGGTGGTGTTAGATTACTCAACCATCCAGTACAACGCAAAGAGCTTGAGCAGTTGCAGTTGAAGAATGGAAAGAAGGTTGATCACCCTCCAGAAGAGGACGGTGGTTCAAAGGATATCTCTGACTGTTTAGCTGGTGTAACTCGCTTGCTGAATGACCCAGAGATCAGGCATGAGATCAGTAAGAAGATGCCAAGATCAACAATTGGTTCTTCTTTGATGGGATCTAAGCCAAGACCATTTGGACCAGAAATGGTTCCAGAACTTGGTGGCTCACATCCTTTGGCTGGTCATCCAGGTGTTGGTGTCAACACACGCATCACACCAACAAGAGAGATCGAATGGGAAGGAAAGAAAGTCGTCAGAGTCCTTGAAGATAGCTATGGACAAGGCATGAGGAAACGAATGCCTAGATCTTCAACTACTTCTGGGACTGGTTCTCTCACTGGTCACGGTGGTAATCTAGGAAACAGAGCTCCATCGCCAGTAGAACTTGCTCAACGAATTCGAAGCTTTGACTCTTAGGAGAAGCCAATGCCATTGGACACTGAACCGGTATTGCAAAGTGAGAACATCACCAAAGATGAAGATCTGAACATGCACATCATCACACGGCCAACGGATCCAGAGAAGCTTGACAGTCAGCAAGCCTTGAACAATAAGGCCGCTCAATTGTCAGTTCTCGGTTTTCATACATCGTGGATCTATGATCCTGGTTTCTCTTCTGGGGTGAAAGGCTTAGTTGCCGAAAAGGTGATGGGTCCAGATCTCATGAAGCGATTGACCTTCTCTACAGAAAACAAAAAGGGGTAATCGATGGCTGCTGCAAAGAAGATCTATGGTGCTGATGATCGTCTTTTGTGTGTTGTGTGCAATGAAAACAACGCAACATCAGAGGACATTCCATACTGCATTCTCTGCAGCAGCAAATGCGATGGCTTGCTTTTTGCTCAAAACAAAGTCAGCAACATCGAAAATGGTGTTGCTGACTTGATTATGGGCTTCCAACAGAGAGGCTTGAACGAAATTGCTTTAGATTTCCAAAGAGCTTTAGAGTCCCTCGACATAGCAAAAAAGAAACTCGACAAGAATCCTTTACTTCGCCTCGAACAATTGAAGCGAGGAATGACTACGGAGCTTTGACATGATCTTCGCACAACGTAAGGGAGCTGACTATAAAGCTGAAGAGATCTTTCGTAAGATCAGGCTTGAAGAGAATATTGGAGCTCGAGACAAGAACGTTCGAAAGAGTGGCTTGATCTACAATGAAGATCCTTGGGGTAAGAAGAAGATCGTTACTCCAGACGACATTCGCAAACAAAAGATGAATCTGAATGGTCACCTCCTTAAAGATGGAGATTTCAGGCTTCGTTGTTCTGAATACCTAGCTGAAGTGTACGAGGAGTTTCTTCGCATGTATCAGTTAGCTTCTGAAATGGCGAAGTCAGGGAAGGTGATGAGAACAGCAACTGGTCGAGCTGTTACTGGCATCTCCTTCAACGATTGGATCTTTGAGAATAAGCTCACTTTGATGAGCAGAAAGAAAGAATTGAAGCGAGCATTTCAACACGGGAAGATCAGCAAAGAGATGTATGACTTCCATGAAGAGATCCGTAGAAAGAGCATTGAATACTGCGATAAATACATTTCTGCTGGCAAAGCCACGCAGATAACGATGGTTTGAGGAGAACATCATGGCATCCGCGATTCCGAGAGATAGGCTTCGTAAAGAAGCGATGAATTTCATCCCGGCAACAAGCGTTGGTAAGATCAATCGCTATGCTGGTGGTGGACATGGTGGTGGAGCCAATGTTCATGCGGAAGAGATTCCGATGATGGATGCTGCACAATTAGCGAGGATGGAAGAAGATCAGATCCTCGAAGGCATCGAGGAATTCGCGGATGGTGATCCAAGGCATGGCTCTACGCACTTCAAAGCTTATTTCCAGAAGAGCGCTAGAGAGAATCAGATGCCTACTGACATGATGGAAGCTCTTGCTGAGGAGCAAGAACCTACACTCACACAGCAAGATCGTGGTGAAGATCAAGAGAGAGATGGATATGGTGATCTCGACACGACTCAGCAAGGTGAGAGCCCAGCGTCAGGTCATCGACCAGTTGCTGCTGGAAAGCTGAACTTCAAACAGCGAGTGTACATCGCTTCACTTGATGTCCTTGGTTCTGTGTACGAGGACAATGGGAACACTGTGACTGTGAAGACAGTTCACGGCAAGTGGATCGATGTAAGCAAGAAAGATGTTGAAGTGATCAATGCTGGTATCAACGATGGTGGAACTGGCACACCCACATTATCTCCTCGTAAAGTCAATCAAGAGGATGGCGATGGGGAAGTGCGAGATGAAGACAATGGTCAAGATTCAATGTCGGCTTTCAGTGAGCGACGCGTAGAAAGCGGGACCTATGCGGACAGGCGAAGAGCACGCCGCTAAACGTCGCCTAGCGTACATTGAGAATGAGTCATTAGCTCCAGACAATGATGATAGCTTTCTCTTTGAGCGCGATGTCGACAAAGTCGGACCAGAGAACATCGAGTTCGAAACACAATCGCAAGTTCCAGGCATCGACCAAGCACCCATCGAGAGAAAAGACAATCCCTTCAGGGAGCCTATTATGGGCAGTGAGAGAAACGCGTCAGAAGATGACGGTAGCTACAATGTCGGGGAGAAGCTCCTTGATGAAAAGACAGGTGAGATTTGGACTGTCAAAGAAGTGAATGGTGAGGATGAATGGCTTGATGCGACCTGTGGTGAGACAAAAGGTCAACCAAGAACACAGACATTCACCTTTGATCAGGCAGACAACATGCAGAGAACAGCATCAACAAGAGAAGCAAAGAAGGATTCGCTGGATCTTCTGAACGTGAAGAACAGAAAGGTGAAGCAACCTTTCGACACAGAAGAGAATCGTACCATGGTGGATCGCTCACCTGGTGATTCTCTTTTTGGCGATGATAAACAGACGCAAGGTCGCCACATCACGAACATGAAAGGTCCCGGTGGTCTCAAAACAGGAATGGTGAAGAAAGCTGAATTGAACATTGGTGATGATGTACTCGTTGGTTCATCGACCTATAAGGTCGCTGAGATCAAGAGCAATGGCATCATCGCTCGTCATGCTTTCACTTCATCTGATCATTTCTTCGACGCTCCTCAATTCAACAGAATTGCGGTGGCAGCTTTTGTACCGGGCGATGGCACGGTGCAAGAAGCCGAAGCACCGAAGTTGTTCTTTGAAGGCAGTGCTGAAGCTGGTCTATTTCCAATCGGTGGTGACGACACCATCCCAGAATGAGGTGTCGTCATGTCGAAAGAAGAAGATCTGATCGCTGAAGCATTTTCTGGAGACATGGAATTCGTAGGACACAGCGAACCAAGACTTGTGCAATCTGAAAACGAAAAGCGAGTACGACTGATGACGGGGAAGAGCGAGCTAATTGATCTGGCCGCTCAGATGATTCAGACAAAAATGGCATCTCTTGCTGATGTCGTTTATGTCTATCAATATGTTCTGACGAGGATCTCGTCAAAGCATGTTGCAGACAACGGAGCTATCCTTGACGGTGCTGTAGACTTCAGTATGACGCTTGGATCTTTCCGTTCACGGAGAAAGATGAGCATTTCGGTTTCTTTCCCTGTGATAGACGGTAAGCTAAGAGATACGAACCAGTTTTCGACATCAACTGGCGCCGCCCATCTCTTGACGAAAGAGGCAGTCAAGAAGTTTTTGGGCGTTAAAGAGTCAGACACTCAGATCATGAAAGCACGTGAAGGCTTCATGAGAACCATGCAGTGGTCTGCTAACTTTAACAACTGAGCCTCTCATCCTCGTACTTTGGTGAGATCATGTCGTATCCTCCGTACAGCGGCACTACCAGCAAGCAGTTCAATGATGCGCCAATCAAGGCTTCCAACAACGGTGCCAACCAGTTGGCTTACCAGAAGTCGTTGATCTACTCAACGCCTGGTCTCGTCACCAATGTGACTGGCGTTGTGTTGAATTTCACTGGTCTGACGCTTGCTCAGATTCCACAACCAGGTGCAAACGCTCTGGTGTACACCGCTTCAGGCACATTGCTGTCATGGAATGGTGGAGCTGGTGTGAACGTCGGTGCTGGTGGCACATTCGTGTTGACCGGCCAAGATGGTCGTGTGATCAATGCCGTGGTCACAGCTGGTTCGCTGCCATCAGGCAACCAGACTGATTCGATCGTGGTGAGCAGCCCGATCAACATCGACGACAAGCGTGTGGTTTACGCTGAGGCTGGTTTCAACCGCATCATGCAGTCAGCGCCTTGGGTGGATGTGAACAACACCCATGCTGGAACCTTCGATACGGTGATGTCGAATGTCAACACCAACAAGATCACAAAGCAGCCTTCGAACATCACTGGCGTCGTGTTGAGCAATGATGGCATCGCTCTTGGCAGTCAGCTGGTTGTGGGTTCACACAGCCTCGCTTACACTGCTTCTGGAACGCTGCTCGCTGTTGATGGTGGCACTGGCGTGAATGTTGGCGCTGGTGGCACCTTCACTCTCACGGCTCCGAATGGTTCCACTGTCAAGGCGATCGTCACTGCCGCCAACCTTCCAGTTGGCAATCAGTCAGACAGCGCTTTGACTGTCACTGCCTTCCCAACTCAAGCCCTGGTCAAGACAGACACGAGCTTGCGCAACAGCTTGGCCGCTGTTTACAACGCCCTTTAAGGATCACACATGCCAAGGATCGAACAACCACGCTCACCGATCACTGGTGAGATCCTTACAGCTGATTCGCTCGAGATCGCTGCTCAAGAACACGGCATCGATCTCGCGTCTACATCAGTTGGGCGGATGTTTGACATGGGTGTTGAGAAGCTTGCCGCCAAAAAGCGGCAAGCTTCTCTCACTCGTAAGCCGAAGCGCATTGCTGCCATCAAGAAACAAGCAGCTGAAGGTGATCCTATTCAGATCGAGTTCGAAGGCAAGATCTACACGGCGACTCCTGAACATGAAGGTGGTTACTACATCTTCAATGATGGATCTGGCCGTGATGGTCTGTGCTTTGCTTATGACGACATCAGTCACGGAGTCGTTCAGATCTACGATTCTGGTGACGAAGTCGATCTGGCGAAGGTTATCAAAGAAGGTGCGCTCAAGCAGAAGGCTGACAATGGCTGGACGAAGACATACAACGATCCTGAAGTCGGTGACAGAGTCACTTTCGATCTCCATGGTGAGATGAAGGAAGGTATCTGCACAGAGCCTTGGGATGAGTCTTCTGACTATTGCCGTGTGAAGACGAGCGATGGACAAGAGGAGATCGTCAACGTCAGTCAAGTGAAAGACGTCTTCGTCAAGACTGCTGGTTTGATGAGCGGCAATTTCAGCGAAGATCATGAAGAGGAAAACAAAGAGAATGAAGAACCAAAGTACGATCGCTATGAAGATGAGAATGGCAAAGGTGGGAAGCCTATCACCGCAGCACTTCCGAATGGAATGCGTTTCTACAATGAAAAGAAGCAGAGCTATATGACGTTGGATCATAGCGACTCTGACTCATATACTTTCGCCTTAGACAGCGGAAGTATGTTGACATATACAAAGGAACAGTTCTCTGATCGCTTAAGAGATGGTATTGTCACAAAAGCTTCAATGAAGCGTAAGGATGGAGCTACAATCACAGCTGCTCGTAAGATCACGATCAAATACAAAGGCGAGGAGATCGAAGCAAAACAAGGCTCGAATTCTGACGAATGGAACTTCAGCTACAATGGTCAGAAGCTTGGTTTGATCTTGGGTGAGGACGAAAAGGCTGGTGGCGTTGTCGATGAACAAGGCAATGAAGCTGGAACTGCTCGTTTGATCTCACCATCGAACACATCAGAAGCTGCAAAGAGAACAGCTTACGCTGCAAAGCGTAGAGCCAGAGCTTAAAAGAAGCTGGTGGCTCACAGCCTACCAGTGAGAAATCGCTGGTAGGATGATTGCCATCAACCATGGAGTAATCAATGCCTCGCATCCCTTCAGATGATAAGCGAATTATCATGGCATCGAAAGGATTGGAAGGCGAGATGCGTCAAGCTCAGTCAGTGAGGCGAGTGCCAGGTTCAGCTGGTATTCATCACGGTCTTGGGAGACGCAAAGCTAATTTCGCCGACGTTACCCTTTCAGCGCCTGAAGTTCGCAACCCTCTCCTCAACATCGTCAACTTCTATCTTCCGCAGAATTACAAGGTCCTCAATCAATGGGTGCGTTACTACGACACCTTCAATGAGCTCATTGGTAACTGCGTTGATGCTCACGCTGAATACCCAATCTCTCAATTTCATTTCGATGGCATTGATGATGAGGTGATCTTAAGAGCGTATGACGAACTCGCTGAGGAGCTTGATCTTTTCAATGTGATCTTGGCTATGTCTCGTGAATATGAGCTCATCGGTGAGACGTTCCCATTTGCTCATTGGGACAAGAACCTGAATCGTTGGGACAAGATCACGATCTTGAACCCGGATTATGTGGTCATCAATCAAGCCTATCTCGCTTACAAGAACGAGATTAAGGTTGAGCTAGAGCCAGATGAAGACACTAAACGTTTGGTGCACTCAACCGATCCACGAGATCTTGAGCTTAGAAGTGGTTTGGATCCAATGATCATTCGTGCTGTGGAGGAAGGGACTAACATCCCAATAGATTCCTTCTCAGTAGCTCAGATCGCAAGAAAGTCTTCACCATACGAACCAAGAGGCAAGACGCCAATCTTGAGAGCGTTGAAGACATTGCTCTATGATGACAAACTGATCGAGCTGCAGCAATCAATCGCTGACAACATGATCACACCTCGTCAGATCTGGAAACTTGGCGATCCACAGAACGACTACATGCCAGGCGACGAGGAGATCGAGGACTTCAGAGCACTGTTGGATCGACTGCATGGTGATCCAAATGCTCAGATCGTTACGCACTACGGTACTCAGTTAGAGCTGATCGGTTATAATGGTAAGATCCAACCGATCATTCAAGAGCGCCAGTACAATGAAGAGCGCATCTTGATGGCGATGTACACTAACAAGTCGGTACTGAAGGGCGAAGGCCCAGGTTTCTCGTCAGGTCCTCAGGTTGCTTTCCAATACCTGCAAGGACGCTATATGTCGAAGCGCCACAAGATCGTGGCTTACCTTCGAGACAAGATCTTCATTCCATTCGCTATTGCAAATGGCTTCTGGAAGAAGACTGATAAGGGTCGCGAGCTCATTCTGCCTGAATTTGTTTGGGATCAGAAACTCGATCTTGTGGAAGACACAGCGAAGAAGCAGTATGTTATGCAGCTTCGTGATCGTCTACAAGTTTCGGCTCGCACTCTGTACGAAACGCTTGGGATGGATGCCAAGCAGGAGATCAAACGTCTCGGGGAGGAACGTGGCACTCCGATCGATCCTGTCGAGATTGAAAAGTACAAGAAGCAAGGTGCGATGGACAGCGCTACTCAACTTGAGAAGAAACTTCCCGGCGTTGACAAGGATCCATCGGTTCAACAAGAGATCGTGAAACAAACGCTAACACCAAGCAAAGAGCCAAGTGGTAGCGCTCCAAAAGCTCCTTCTGATGAGAGCAAGATCAAGGCGCCAAACACGCCAGGTCAGAAAGAAGGAGCTAAAGCAAATTTTCTGAAGGTGAGTCGGGCTTCGCTTTTCGCTTCGGAAGAAGTCTAACAGTCGACAGCCACGGTGAAGCGATTTATCGCTCAGCAGCGTGGTATGATCGATTGAAGCAGACTAAGATCGATGAGAAAAGCAAGGGTCTGATTCAAGACCTTGAGGAAGCCTTACTCACCAAACTCGAGAAGAATGGTAATCCATTCGTCAAAGGGCTCGTTGATCAAGATACGATCACAGTCAATGATTTGACGAATGGAGTTCTTCAATCGTGTGAGGATAACTCAGTTGGCGTGAAGGAAGTGCTAGATGACTACCTTCAAAAGATCCGACTGAGAGCTAAAGAGCACGCTTTGAAGATGATTGGCAAGCCTAAAATCGCTGGTATTGTTCGTACTGCTGCCAGCAGTTTTGAGGACTCAGTCAATCAAGCTTTCGAAGCAATTGATGGTATCCCTGCAGAGATCGTTGAGAAGATCAAGGCCGAATGGCTTGAGTCAGGCGGCGAGAACAACATGATCCCTCAATTGATCAAGAAAGAATTGTCAGAGTTCAAAGATGAAGGCTTCAGCAAGAAGGAACTGCGTGAAGCGCTCTATGAACTCTGGGAAAAGCAGAAAACCGTCTACAAACGAATTGTGCGAACGACAACGATCAACGCATATGCTAAGTCACAGCTCGAAGAATGGGATGCACAAGGCATTGCTGAAGTGGAACGGCATTGTATTGATGATCACAGAACTTGTCAGATCTGTAGGATGCTGTGTGCACCTGGCCGTAATCGGTATACCATCAAAGAGTTGCTTGGCTTTGATGATCCGATTACTTATGCCTCACATCCTCAATGCAGAGACTTCTACACTCCAGTTGTTGATTGGCAATCACTCGACGAGTACTTCACTGAGCCATTGGTTGATGTAGACGTCGACGATGCTGAGATCTCGAATCTTCCAACTTCACTGCAAGAGCAAGTTGAAGAGCTAAGCAAACGTGTTGATCTTGAAGGTGTGATTGAATTCGTGCCTGACATTGTCGACACAGTTGAATGGCAGGAAGATAGATTCAATGAGCATCGTGATGCTGGGTATGGACAACGTGAAGCATTGCAAATGGTTGAGATGGAGAAGGAAGATCTTCGCGGGACACTCATCACATATGAGAATCCTGAGAAGATGCTGATCTCTGGACAAGCCGTTGATGCTTCATCGTTTGCCTACAGCATGGTGGTCTCACAAGCTTCACAAGCTTGGAGAGATGCAGACAAAGGTGAGTGGCGCACTATGTACGAAGAACATCTCGCACATGATCTTCCATTCATCACGTTCGATGCTGAACAGAACGCTGAAGCGTACTTTGTAGAATGCTTCATTGCATTCGTCACCAACCCATATAGGTTGCTAACCATAGACGAAGAAGCCTACACAACCATGACGGAAGTGACTGGCAAGGACTTCTTCGAGTTAGGAGCTGTACGGTAATGGACATCGACTCAGAGGCAAGGGCCTTTGCTGCCAGGAAGGATCGCCGAAAGGTATTCCTTCCTGGCAGAAGGCAAGACATCGATCTCGAAACTGTGAGAGAAACACTCATCAAGCTTCGAGAAGTAAAGGATGGGATGTGGAAAGAGAAAGTGATCACATCCGATCCGAAACATGCTGCAATGATCGTTGAGGCTATTAACGAGGTAAACCTCAAGATCGCTGACTATGAAAACCAACTCAAGGTGCTCAATGCTAGACCTCGAACAGGTGAACGACAAACTGGTCGCTAAGGTGGCCAATCATCGTGCGCTCATTCTTCGTCTCAGTAAGATGAAGAATGAAGATGTGTACGACAAACGATCTCGCTGCAGACTTTGCGGTAAGACAGTGAAGTCACGCAAGCTAGAAGATCATGCACATCCATGCCTTTACGTACTTGCTCATCACGTTCCGAAGACCAATCGGGACCTCAAAGCAATGACCTGGCGTAAGATACACGTCAGGCTGAGCAGATTGAAGCCTGAACCGTCCTGGGTGGAAAGAATAGTGCTCCAGGGACTGGTTTGGATGGACAAAATTGATCATTACCGCACAGTTGATGCGATGGTCAAATGGTTAGAGCTTCATGGCTTCATCGTTTACGGAGTGCGAAAAAATGCGCGTTCCTAAAGCTGATCTCAAGATCACGCAACAAGCGATTGAAGACGAGCTGTGGAAGACTCTCCACAAATACGTAGGCAAGCCTAACAGCGAAGCAACGCAGCGGAAGATCATTAAGCTCACAGCAAAGATGATCGCCAATGGCATTCGTTTCAGAATCGGTGTAAGCAACTCCGATACGAACCCTGGCAAGATCACTCTTGCTATTGAAGCCTACTTCAAAGGATCTTTCTGATGGCAAAGCGAGAAAGTCTGCATGATGCAGTCGCTGAGTTTAGAGAGAAACATAAACCGGTGCGTACAACGACGTGGGAGCTTCAGTTCAACTTCAGAAACTTGTGGATTGGTATCTATTGGGAGACGCATCCCAAACCTTACCGCAAGGACTTGTTCATCTGCTTCTTCCTCTTTGCGATTCACATCGTAACGAAGGAAGGGATCTGACTAAGAGGATTGGCATGACTGACAAAGCGCAGTTCAAACGCTACGACCCAGATGCGAGTGCGAAAGAGGTGCTGTACGTCAATCCGTACCTTGAAGCTCAATTCGCCAAGCTCAAAACTGATGATGAGAAACGAGCATTGTTGGAGAAGCTGAAGGACGAGTGCAATGCACAGGTCTTTCGTTTCTTCAGTCGTTTCTACACATTGCAACACTACGAAGAAACAGGCACAACATTTCGCCCAGAGACGATGCACACTGAGATGCTCATTGGTGAACCGATCATGGCTGCACCTATCTTAGTCGATCGCATCCTCTCACTCAAAGGCGACAAAACAAAGCTGAACACCAGAAATGGACGATTAGACTTCGGTGAGCGTGTGAACGACTACGGTTACCTGGAGTTCTACATCTTTTGGCATGGATTCTGGTCATGATCATAGACCAGATCGTAATCGACGACAAGATGCACAACTACACGCAAACAAGCGGTGGTAGCATTGTGCTCCTCGGTACTCACAGCGAGGAAGAAGCTGCGATGGTGAAACAGAAGATCAGAACACAGATCAGTACAAAGAAACGCAGGCCAATCGTCACTACAGAGTTTTTTTACGGTCGAGTTTGGTAGGCGATCAGGTAAGAGCAATGACTTACGAGATGCTCTTGCATATGCGTTTGGAATACCAGAGGAGATGCTTTGATGTACAAGCCTGATTGGGGCTCTCCATTTCGTGATCAGAACAGCGAAGAATATGAGGCTAAGCCGGAATTCGTTCCTCGCCTCTTCACCTTCGACTGGATCATACACCTGAAGAACATGCTTTTTGGCTATACGATCAATGCAACACTGAAAACTATCCTCTACAAGAGGAGACAGATGAGCAAGGAAGACGAGCTGAGAGAAAAAGAACGGCTTCTCGCTGCCGCTTTAAGCACGCAATCAGGCATCAAAAAGATAGGTGATGTGATTCACAAGCATATGGTTGGCGATTGGAAGAAGCTTGAGAGTCCAATACCCTGTCCTGACTGCAAATCGTTGAACACTGAGCATCGACTCGGACTCATGCAACACTGGTCTGGAGCTGCACATAGATGCCTCGACTGCGGACACTTCCATGTTGGATTACAGCCGATAAACAGAGGCTTCCTCATCGTAGAGAAGCTGGAAGATCAGAATGTGAAGGTGGACTATGAATACCCATAGGCATGACCTCCTCACACGTGATGGTGAACAGATCTTATCGCACCAATCAGAACCTGCAAACATTATCATCACAGCTCTACCTGGAAAGAGCATGATAGCAAATGTGTACGCCGTGCCTCACAAAGTAGAGTGGCTACATCTGAGCTTAAGCATATGAGAGCCTTCAACACCAAAGAAGAAGCACTACGCACAAGAGACGGACAGGTAATAGAGAGGATAGATTATAAGAACAGAGAGATATGGGTGCAGGTAGGGTTCAATGCATTCGGTATATTCGGTAAGAGAGTAGTAGTGCGGACAGATACGTTGTTGCGCTAGTCGCTCGTTTGCCTTAATTAGCGCTGTAAACGTGTGGAATGTGTGTGTGCAATCAAGACAAGACGATCACTGTAGGCAGGCGTAGGCGTTAGGACTGGGCATTCTAACGTTTTGTTGTTTTACAAGCACTGTACATGGGAAGACCAAGACAACTGGAGCTATACTGACATGACGGACAAACAACTGAAATTGCAGGATGTGAAGGCTCTCGTCTTCCAATGGTTAGACGGTATGAAGTATCGTCGAGCTGATTGGAAGGACTACGTCACATTCGAAGACGAAGTGAAGGGGTTCTTTAAGATCACACTGTGGACAAACGAGTTCAAGTACACGATCACAGTGTCGGCCGAAAAGAACTACATCGCTTGTTACGCTCAACATCGAAAGATCAGGCCAGGCGATACGACTCCGAAAGCAAATGATCTACACAGCGGTAAAGTCGAAAAAGCAACATTCGATCAGATCATGCTGGACATCGTCTCTTACGAGCTGGTGAGCATCTTCAAAAAGCCTAAAGCCGAAGAGGTGTAGCGATGAGCGACGAGACGAAAGGCGATTTGAACCTGCCTGAGATATTCCACGACATGGACGGATCTTCACACACAGCGGCGTTCAGTTCAAGACCAAATCTGCAAGAGGAGATCGTTGGGTTTGGTGACACATCGGTAGAAGCGGTAAAGAACTTGCTAGAGCAATGCTCACAATCTCTTCAACAAACAGAAATTGCTGCATGCAGAGCTTGGTTGAGGATCAACGCTCCACCTGAAAAGGGTGTGATGACGATCAGCAACATGATCAAGCAGCTTGAGTACGTGAAGAATACATACGGCGATGGAAAGGTTGTGTTGGTGTACGATCACTCAAAAGGTGGTGCACCTTCTGACACTCCTGAGAACTGCACTCAAGACGAGAACATCTTCTTCTCGAGTGTCGGACAGCCGGACGGATCGTTTGAGTTGTGGCTTCAGAACTTTCCGTACTGACATGTCTGTACTTCTTCTTTTCATCCTCATCGGATTCATCGCTGGTTTTGTCGTTGGAGCGATACACGAAAGACGTGATGCTAGAGAGCGTAGCAGAGCGGTGTACCCACACGACATATTTCCAGTTGGGAGCATGACGACGCTCAAACAGCTAGAAGACGACATGAAAGCAGAGCGAGAAACACACAAGCCATGCGGTTGTTTACGCAATGGTGAATGCATTCATGTAGGCAGGCCTAAGCACAAACAAGCTTCTGCTCATGAGATCTTCAAAGCACTCGGTGGCAAAGACATGTAGGAGGCGGCAGTGTACAGCATTGAAGTTGTACATGCAATGAGGCTTGGTTTCGTTTTAGGCTTCATCGCTGGAGCACTGCTGATCGGATTCATCTGGTTTGTGAGATCTGACCCGGAAAACTAAACGCACCACTGACTAAGGAGAACGACATGAAAATCGGAGAGCTGCCAAAGACGCTGGAAGACAAGAGGAAATGGTTTGAGCATTACACACGAGTCGATGTGATCGCTCACATCCTCAACAACGAACGCTGCACCACGTTCGACGACATCACGAAAGACGAGCTGATGACGCTCTTCCTCGCCAAATGTGCAATGGCGGCAGAGGATCAAGATCTCCTCACTAAGATGACGACCAGCAACAACGCCAATGCTAAGAACTTTGAAGCATCGCAAAGAGAAGTAAGAAACATGCACCAAAGAATTGCTGATGCTCAAGATCTTTGCAAGTCGCAAGCAGTATTGCAAAGTGAGAACATGTTCCTGCGTGGCTTGGTGGAGAAGCTGACAGACAGAGAATTTAGCTTCGAGGACAGCGGCCTCAAGTTCAAGCTTGGTAGCAACGACAAGAAAGTGGAGCCGTCGTGATAAGGCTGCTGAGCGACTTGCTTTGGACATACCGCTTCCAACGCTTTGCGACAGAGCGCATCATTCATACGTTGGAACAGAGCCACACGTTAGAAAGCTTTGAAACTTCGAAGGAAAAGGCGGTGCGTGTTGCATCAGCACTGCAAACGCAAACAGGTTGCTATATGCTGTTGAACAAGATGTTGATGCCTTATCATTTTTACAACAGCGAACACCGCAAGATCGAGAGACGTGAGACGTACCTCGAAACGACGCTTGGTTGGTGGATCGTGTTGTACCGTATCAACAACTGGAAGCGTGATAACGAATGTGCATGGCAATGCATCTTCCTTCCAACACGCAAAGAGGAAGACCTTGACGAATCTGCACAACAAGCAGTAGAACAGATCAGAACTGCAGCGCAGATACAACGTGAAGCTGAAGCCTTTCACACACCATCGAAAGCAGGTGGATGATGAGCATCCTTGACACATTACAACAAGAGCTCAACGAACTGCCTAAGATCGGTACTGACGAGCAATGGGCAGAATTCGTTAGACAGAAGATAAGAAGCTGGAAACGTGAATTCGTTAGCAACAGACTGCACGATGTGTTGTCAAACGAATTCGGAAAGATCGAGAAAGAGCGAGAGCCGGTAGATGAGATGATCATCTCTCCTTTTGCAACATCGGTGTTCAGAGAATTTGACATGCTTGATCCTCACTCGATGGAAGCAATGCAAGAGGTGAGGAAGACAGGCATCCTCGGTAAGTTCTGGCAAGCACTGTTGAAGGTAGATGATAAGATGTCGAGAACTGAGATCAAGTTAGTTGGAAGAAAAGGAACGGTGAGGATTGTGAACATCGCTGAGTTCATGCAGTGATGGGCACTCTGCGAGTTCAAACAAGCAAGCCGATTGATGGGACAACAAAATGGATAGGTTTACCCGTCAGTCGCAACTTCAAAGAACGCATTGGGACAGTGGTTGCAGAGTCAGGCGACACATTGACGCTGGAGATCACAGACGCAGCGGTCATCAAAGAGATGGAAGCGAATGTGAAGATCAGCATGGGGACATCGTTTGACATCACTACTTCTCAGAGGCAGTGATGATTTCAATTGACATCAATCATCAGCACACAGTATTGTGTTGGTTGAAGATGTTAAGCTGGAATCCACAACCATGTACGTGTAAACAACCCAAATAAAAGGAGGCTGACAATGCGGTGCTGTGAACTTGGCTCGTGCCACAAAGCGGCTGAGTGGAGAGAGAAGAAAACGATCTTTGCTACCAACCACAACAATGCCTACTGTTCAGCTTGCAAAGAAGTCGTGAAGAGCAATGAGGGCACGACTGATGAGGACTTTGTCGCTATCGGAATGCAATTGGTCCTCGCCAAAGCTGCATAGGAGATATAAATGAAAAAGTATACGCTAGTAATTTTGTTCATGCTGCTCACAACTTGTTTGTATGCAGCGAGTCCTTTGAATGGTGTAAGAATTTCAGAATGTTTTATCAATAGAAACACTGGTGCTGGGTACGATCATAGCTATATTACATTGTTCAATTCTACAACGTATACTGTGAATGTGAGTGGTGGAGCCGTTGAAACTGCTTTCAGTCTTGGTTCATATGTGCATTTGGTAACCAACTTAACTGGTTCCATTGCCGCGCATAGCTTCTACTTGATTCAATTCGGGCCAACACTTGCAGGTACGGCATTACCAACACCAGATCTGATTGAAACTGCAACTTCAACAGGCTGGTCTCACGGGAATGGTCTTAACAGGTATGTCTTGCTTCTTGATACACAGGTTGATTCAGCTTGCGCCGATCCAAACGTTGTCGACGCTGTTGGATTTGGATTATCACCTTGTTTTCAAGGTACCGCATCTTCGTACATTGCGAACCTTGGTGCGAACTCGATGCTTCGAACAGATCTGTGTTTGACTACAAACAACAATACAACAGATTTTTCTTCAATACCGGCGAATCCAAGAAATTCTTCCAGTTCCACGTGGGATTGCTCTGTACCTTCTGCTACACCAACATCGACATTCACACCAACACCATCATTTACAGACACGCCACAAGATACAGAAACAGACACACCGACTCCAGTCGACACCGATACAGCTAGTCCCACCGCCACGCCTACAGAAACACCATCTGTTACGTTGACAGTCACATCAACGTCGACATCAACAGCAACTGCAACACCAAGTCCTACAGCAACATTCAATCCAGCAACGCAATGTGGGAACGTGACAACGCAGTACAACGTGGTGAAGAACTACTTCTCACATAACGCTTTCAACATTACGATCTTGACACCTGGTGGGACTGCATTCGTTCCGCCGTTCAGTGATGCAGTCGCTACGCAATTGAACTACTTCAGGAACTACGGCAACAAGTACTTCATCGTCGACATGAGGAACCACTCATGCTTCTCCGATGCTGCACTGCTGACTTTCAAGAATGCAGCGAGAGGAAGTCAAACGTTCGTTGCAATCGATTCAACAACCGACGCAGTGTGCTTGAAGCACATGAAAGTGTTGAACAGTGGAGTTTGGCAATTCTGTTCAACACCAGACGCATGCAACCATCTGATCATACACTGACGAGGAACCACATGCAGTATCCTGGCAAACTGACAAAGAAAAAGGCAGAAGAGCTTCGCATAGAAGAAGAGATCAAGCTGCGAGTGAAACAGCAATGGCACTGGAACATGGTGGTCGCCGTTCTTGTCGCCGTGTTGTTCATCGGCTTGATCATGCTGAAGAGCAATCAAGTCGATGCATATAAACAGGAAGTCAAAGAGCTCAAGCAAGAGGTCGCTGATGCTGATGTTCAAAAGCAAGCGGCCGTTGATGCACTCACTGCAAATGAGCTCGCTACGCAAAAGCGAATTGCTCATCACCGCAAGCACAAGCATGTTGCAGTGAAAGCGAAGTACAAGTTGGAAGACGCACACTTCGACTACATCACTTCTGTCGATCTGAAGCCGATCACCACCACATCGATCACAACACCTGTCGACATGTTCTTAGTCGTGAGAGTTGAGGAGAACAACGCAGCGGCATGGCCAGTGAAGATCGTGCAGAAAAGTGACAACGTGATGTCGATCAGATGCAAGGTGACGAACGTCGCTGATGTGCCATCTCGTAAGATCGACAACAAGATGGCGACTGTAGGATTCAGAGCTCAGCCAATCAGAACTGCGAAACAAGGTGAAGCTGCATACAACATCATCATCGATGGTACTTACGAACCGGCGGTGCAGTGATGAGCATGAACATTGCACAAGACGTTCGCATCGGCGATCAAGTTGATCTACAACTCAACAATGCAACGCTGATGAGCGGCATTGTTCACGACATGGATCCTGACAATATGTCGCTGCTTCTTGGTAGCAAGAAGATCTTGTTCCAAGACATCGTTGGATGGACGGTCACATCTCACGTAATGCGTGATGTCTATCAAACGCAGCACCAGGACGATGTGCGCTTTGCTCATAACACAGAACAGCGAATGCTTCGCACAATTGGCGCATATCTTGCGAATAACGGCTTCACTGTCGAGCAGCTACCCGATGGTTTACCGCATTGGTCTCGTAGTGAGATCATGGAATATGCGTTGATCACGAGCGTAAGCAAGCATTTCATCGCTGAAGAATTCGCTGATCTATTCGTCAAGAACATGTTGCGACATGGCAAGAGCACAAAAGGCAAGTTCATCACTTTCCGTAAACGAGTTGGTGTACTGCCAGTGCCACGTGGTTTGAATAAAGAACTCGAACTCATCGCTTACGTGTTGTTCTATAGAGATGAATATCGAGCCGATCACTTCGAAGTCGGACAAGAAGTTCGAGTGAAGGTTCCGCAATCTATTCAAGTCGGAGATAGATGCTACCTTGAGATCAAGCAAGGTGAGGTGGTAACCATCATGCAGAAGTTGAACAACGATCAGTACTTCATCAGAACACAAGGCAATCAGAAATGGTCACTGCTTGCCTCACATCTCGAGAGGATATAAGCGATGGAACAGCCATTCACAGCAGAGCATTTCGTCGATGCAGACAAGAATCCCGCTGGTGGCTTGAGTGAAGCCACAGGCATTCGGATCCAATGGCAACACGGTCCGCTGAAGGTTGGTGGAGTACAACGCGATCCAAACGGTGCTTTTGTTGAGACTGTTCTGCACATCGCAAAGAACAGGCTGGATTTCTATCAAGGCAGCAAGTTCAATTGCGCCGACAACCAAGAGGCGATCGATCACATCCTCAAAGCCATTGAAGCGCTGAATAGACGGACAAAGAACAGAACTGAACGCGGTGTTGAAGGCACTCACAAGGTTTAGAGGTACAACAACATGATCGATCTCATTGCAATCCTCAAGAACGACGAAGGTGACGTGACACGGCATGGTTGCATCGCTTTAGACCATAACGGGTCTGTAGCCATCTTTTCAGACACCAACATGGTGGATGCAATGAGCGCAATGTTCCGTGACACCAAATCGCTGTTTCGTACAAGCAACCGCGATCGACATCTTGTTCGTGAAGAGATCTTAACCAACGAACGAGGTGCTTGGCTCTCGGAAATGCGTCGTCAGCTGCCTTCACCTTACTACGGTGGTCCGATCACAAGCTCTATGTATTCACTCGATCAGATCGAAGGTGAGTATGTAGGCATTGACGGTGAAGACAAAAGCAAGTACACCTACAAGAGGTTCACATGAGTGAGGCGACAATGGAGCGTGTGATCGTTGTTCGAAGAGCTGAGTTCCACGAAAAGGTCGGTGGAAGATACTACAGCTACTCGACAAACACACGCATCGATGCAAAGATCGCTGAGATGTTAAGGGAGTTCATCGCGACAGGGAAGAACAGTGAGCACTTCCTGTTGGTCGATGAACAAGGACTAGAGGTGAAGGACAATGATCGTTAAAATCGGAGACAAGAAGTTCGACTCAGAAAAAGAGCCCATCATGATCGAGCTGAGTTTGGAAGAGCGAGATCTGATCGCCAACATGGATCAGGCAGCTACCAAGTATTGCAGCTATCCACTTGGCATGGAAGCGAACGATGTTGCCAAGTTCATGGAGATCGAGCTTGGTGAGGAGTTGGAAGAAAAGACGGAGGATCCGGATGGGAAAGCCGACGATCAAGCAGCAGATGGAACAGCACAAGGAGACGTGCCCAAAGTGTGATCGTGAAATGCAGAGGGTAGAAAACACGTACAAATGCTTGAGCTGTGGCTTCATGAAACACAAACGAGGTACATCGCAAGATCATGGAGTCGATGGTCGACTCTACGACAAACAACGAGGCCTGTACCTTTAGGTACTGACTCATAAAACAAGGAGCTCGACATGAGCATCGCGTCATGGTTTTCAGGTTTGTGGAATGCGATCAAAGGCAATGCTGGCAAGGCTGAGAGCATTGCTGCTAAGATCGGAGCTGGAGCCGCAGTGGTTGGGCGTGATGCTGCTATCGTCGCTCAGAATCCTGTGACCATCGAGGTCGCCAGTGGCGCACTTACAGCGATGGGTCACCCTGAGATGGCGAATGCGCTGAATGCAGTGCAGGCCGCAATGCAGCAGGTCAATGCTGCTCGTCAGACGATCGTCACAACGGATCTGAGCAAGCCGATGACAGCTCAAAGCGCTGCGGCTTTGGTTGGCAGCGTTGCTGATGCTACCCAAAAGGTCGCAGCTGCCACTCAGGCTGCTGCCGGTGCCGTGGCTGCTGTTCCTTCCGCCGCTCCTGCTCCGGTTCAACCTGCTGCCCAGCCTGTGGCTCCTGCCGCAGCTCCGGTGGTGGTTCTGCCGTCATCGCAAGGCTGAAAACACGATGCAGATCTACTAGCGGCGTTGTGATGTGCAACGCCGCTAGATCCATTCGACTTTGGAGCAGAAATGCTACGAAAGAAACAAGAGGATTTGACTGAGAAAGAAACGTACTTCGACAACGTAAAACGCTGCATACAACTGATCGATGCTCGAAAGCGTTTGGGCATGCCAGTTGGTGGGACACTACAATCGCTGGAACGGCTACTCAAGATCAATGTGAATTGCGAGGATGTTCACACAGACGACTACATCTGCGCTGTGATGATCGATGGTTTCTTAGCAGAGGCTGTGAAACCAACAGAGGATCCTGAGCTCAGCGATGAGATGCGTCCTGCGACGTACCTTAGCACGAAGGAGCACATCACGTTCTATTCTGAACGGATGCTTCCTGCCAACAGCATTGTGATCTTCACTGATCAACGCGTTCTTTACGCTAAGTGGAAGCACCAGCGATGAATGTGATCTCCGTCACCTTCAACTGCGATGTCGACATATCATTGCTTCGACAGTTTAAGGAGATCGTGAAGTTCGCAAAGAAAGTAGGCAAGCACTGCTTTGTTGTGAACCTCACAACGCATTTCATTCCTGAGAACTTCATCACATATGTGAAACAAGAAAACAGGTACTTGAAAGACTACAAAGGCGGCATCAAACTCGTGTCGCAACATGGTAGCATCAGACGACAAATGCGCTACCACGACCCAGTCATTTCAGTGCAGGTGTTCGATCACGAACAACAAGCACTTGACCAATTTGCTCTTGAGGCTAGGTAATGGCCGGACCTAAGGAACTACAAGACAGAATGAAGATGATTAAGAACAACGAGCTTCGCACCAAGTTGAATGGCGAAGCTAGAGACAAGATGAATGCGTTGTTTGCAACCATGAACAAGCTCGACTACGCTGCTTACAAATTGCTACTTGGTCTAGCATTTGTAGACGACGACGTCAAGCAAATGGTGAGAGAGCTTTCGAATCTGAATGAGGACTCGAAAGAGTGGAGTGACAAGTACTTCCACATCCACTGGTGGGTCAAAGGCGTGATCGATGCTCGACGTGGTGAGATCAACAAAGCTACGAGAGAGAACAATACACGAGAGCTTGCCACATTCACAACTACGATCTTGGACGACGCTTGTGTGAGCCTCATGATCTCAACACATGTGAACGTCTTGAAGATCTACATCGCTACAGAGGATGCCATCAAAGCTGCGGAGGCTGTGAGCCATGAAACTGACCAGCCTGCTCAGTAGCCAAAGCATTGTCGACAAGCTTCGTGCTGAAGAACTTGAACGCGTTGAGTCCATTCGACGTAAAGCTGAAAAGGACTCACGTGTAAAGCACTGGTACGACAAGCTGTTGCTTCGATGGTACATCACACTGGTCAAACTGTTGTGGTGGACACAGAAGGCACTTCAACGTGCAGTCAATCACCGCAACAAGTACAGCGAGACATGGATCACACACGAGTCAACACGCATCTTCGCTGAGATGCTGCAAGGCGATCAGTTAGACGTGCTGAAGGAGCTCAACATCCTTCGAGCATGGAAGATCGACGACTCGAAGCTGATGATCACATTCGGCAAGATCGAAAGAGATGAAGAGAAATACGTATTCCCTGACGAGGGCATGTTCATTGTCGTTGAAGCTGTGAACGACCATGACGCTACATTCCTGAAAATTGGAATGGACACGTGGGAGAAGGAAAATGATTCAGCAAGAAGAAATTAAGCAAGATGTGCTGAATGCTTTACAGCTTCTGAAACCTGAGAGAGAAGAGCAGTTTGATACGACTTGGGAGATCTTCACCAAGAAGTATTCGCTTCACTCAGTTGAAGCAAGTGGGAACGGGATTGGTCAACACGTTCTTGCTGATCTGCTGCGACCAATTGCACAGGGTCATCACGAAAGGCACATTCACATTTTCTACAAGCATTTGGTGACAGTGAATGGCGGCATCGTTGAAGTGGACTTCTTGTTCAAGTGGTTCTAAAGACTTGCGGTTGCAGTTGGTGCAAGAGCCAAAGGGCCCAGGACTTGAGCATCGGCCCCCTCGTTCCTTTGCTCAAGTATGACCACCCTAATGCGAATGGGAAATCGCATCGTAGGCTGAGCGAGTTTGGAGTCATGCCTCCAATGTAGCAATCCTACACAACCGCAAGGTTTCTTTGACGGAGAGATCCATGCTGAAGAAAGTTGACACGCTACTCAAGCAGTGCAAGGGTAAGACGACTGTGCATAAGTTTGAGAATCTACTCACGAAACTCGATGGTCTATGCAGAATGGACTTCGACTTCTTGATGAGAGGCAACCTCATTCCTTACCGAGTCACATTCGCAAATGGTGTGAGTAAAGAGGAGTGGGATGCGACACCAGATAAAAGTAAGGTAGTGACGATCGAACATCAGGATCCTGACCAACTCGGCAAGTTGTTCTTCGCAGCAGTGATGGACACACGTCGTCCTCATGATACCACACTGACATTCGTTGATTACTACTCGAAAACGATTTCAGTGCGAGTTAAGGGCGATGACTATCACAATCCGATTTTTGTGGCAGAAGGAAGGATCCTCTGGAATGGGGCTCTCGAAGATCATCTTCGTGAACAAGAACACGAGGCGATCAAGGAGAAAAACAAAGAGAAGTGGAGAAAGTCACTATGAGCGACGCCAACAACGTGGTGGAGGGAAAGGCTGCGGACCACGATGAGCATGTGAAGTTCTTCTCCAAGTTCATCTTTCGCAGATTGAAGCAAGCAAATCAACCGCAGATCTTGACAATAGATCAAGCGAAGCAGGTTGAAAAGGATGAAGTGTTAGTTCGCAAGTTCCTTAACAGACTCGTGGAATATGATGTGGTCCATCGAGCCGGATGGTTGGGGAACATCGAAGCCTATGCAATAAAGGAAGAAGCTTACAAAGGTGAGCTCACACTTGACGAGATCAAAAAGATCCTAAGCATCATCTGACAGAGGTCGACATGCAATTGCCTGAAGTAGCGCCTCCATCTGCTCTACAAACAGAGAAACTAGAGGTTGGCTTCAAATTCATTCGCTGTTTTGCCGAAGTACTCAAGCACCAGAAAGTTCCTTATCGTCCTGTGAACGAACTGACAGACGAGTTCGTGAAGATCGAAATAGCAAATGTGACTCGCGACAACGCTGAGATGCAAGCTGGTCGTGCAGCAGCGTTTGTCATGAACAAGAAAGAAGGCGCTCAAAACGTCTTTGAGTTCAGTCGCATGGCTGTTGCTACAGAGGAAAGCCGCGACCATCAGTTCACACTCAACTTCTATGGTAGATGGAAGGTTGAAGAACTGAAGGAGATCGGTGATGAAGTTCAAAACTAAGGAAGACATTCACTTTGGCGACATTCGAATCCCAAAAGACACGACACTGGTCCTTGTGGAAAAGAAAAACAAGGTTGGTTACCACACACCACCCAATATCGTGTATGGGCAACGCCCAGAAAGATACAGCTTTGAGATGTTCTATTGCATCTTAGAGGGAACAGGTATCCCAATTCAATTCGGTTTTAGAGAGCATCAGATAGAGGTGATGTCGTGACGGAGCCTCGAAAACTTACAGAGAAGTTCATGGATGAACATGACTTTCTCATGCTTGTACCAGAGTTCCTTGTTCGTGGCACTGGCAAAGATCCAGACACACTCATCATGGAATTGGCGAACAAGGACCTTCACTCATTTGAGATCTTCGCAAATGCGGACGACATCAAGTGGGGTTTGAAGAGAGGCGACATCAAGTACTACAAGCCTTACATTCTGCCGATTCAAGAGAATCCTCTACGCTATGAAGCATTGAAGCGTTATGTAGAGGAAACAGTTACCCAAGCGAGTGCAAGTAAGAAGATGGATTTCAATGCTGATAACTTTTCATTCCAGTTCGATGAGCCAACCATTTCAGATGTTCAAATGGTTGGAATACCGAACATCAAGTACTTCCGAATCGTGAGGCTCTTGAAAGAGGGAGAGCCCATGAAGCAAGAAGTACCTGATCCTTCATTTTTCTGCAAGTAACTATCGCAGAAGAACAACGTTGACTTGGGCGAAGAGAAGCCGCTGAAGGTGTCCGTAGGAGATGCATGAGAGAATCACTCATGCAGATCAACGTTGAAATTGAAAAGAGAGGAGGTGAGACGAATGGTTAAGATTGGTGATCACGTAGTGTACATCGATCCTACTCGAATCGAGCGACAAGCATTGGTGACTGCAGTGTTCAGTCAAGACTGCATCAACATCATGTTTGCATCTGCTGATGAGAACAAGCAGGATTCGTACGGACGGCAACTTGAACGTGCAACATCGCTGCCACGTGAAGGCGCTTGGAACAATGGCGCTGGTAATTGCTGGAGAGAAGTGCAGTAACGACTCAACGCCGGTCTTGGAACCGATGAGGAACCTACAATGGACCGGTAATCAATGGGCATCGGGATGTAGCGGAGTGGTACCGCACCTGCTTTGGGAGCAGGGGATCGTGAGTTCGAACCTCACCATCCCGACCAATCGACGGAGAAAGCTATGCAGTGTCCTATCTGCACGAAAGAGATGAAGCACATCGAGACACAGAAACTGGTCGAACGAACACGTGAGATCTTTGGACGTGAATCGGAGTCGAGAGAAGAGAAACATTTCTGCACTGACTGCGGTGTAGGTGTTACCGCTCTACTGACCATATCACGGCCATTGCTGAATGCTGCTCGAACCCCACAGGTGGTTCCTCAGGACGGCCACCGGTCGAAGACGATTGATCCATTACCACATCAAGAGACACACGCCGTAGGCCAAAGGCGGCTTGGTCAACCAAAGGATCCTACTGATCCAATGCGGACGTAAAAAGAAACTGCTCTCCCTTTCGGGAGAGCAGTTTAACAGGGAGGAAGTCGTTGTGGTGGGCTAGATCTTCACGGCCTTCGCAGCCTGCTCGAAGGAGGCCTTGATGGCGTTGAGCGCCTTCACAGCGTCCTTGTCGTCCTTGACCTTGGCGATCTCCTTGTCGATCTTCGCAGCGTTCTTCGCCAGCCGCTTGCTCAGCCGATCGCTGATGCCGTTGAACCAGGCAACTCGGCCCTGACCGAAGGACTTGCGCTCCTTCTTCGGAGCCTTGACCTTCTTCTCGGCCTTGGAAGCGGTGGCCTTCTTAGCGGTCTTCTTGTCGGCGTTCTTCATGGTGAACCTCGTGAATGAGTGAGCCATTGTGGCTCTGAGCGAACTGGCTGATCCAGTAGGCTCACTGCCAGTTTACTACAATGCGGTAAACGTGTATACAGAAAAGTGCGGTAAACCTCAACAAGGAAAACGTATAGCTTGTAATGGCTTTCCAGCACAAGCAGAAATAAGTGGAAGGGTGGCTGAGTGGTTGAAAGCACCTGACTTGAAATCAGGCGATCCAGCAATGGATCCGTGAGTTCGAATCTCACCTCTTCCTAAGATGCAGAAAACTGGAGGCCGACATGAGCTACATCATGGTTGAGCCCGGACACGTTGGATACGAGTTGATGGTGGTCAAAGCGATCTACTACTCAAACTACGGTATCTTGAGAATCGATGGCCACTTCATCAACCGCATTCGTACACCACAACGAGTGCTTGACATGATGAAGAAGAAGCGGATCAATCGCATTGGTCTCTTCTCACATGACGTGCTGGAGCTCGGTAAACTGAACAAGATCAAGAACAAACCAGCGACCATGAATCAGTGGTTCAAAGATGTTTCGTCGGCCGAACGTTTCTTGAGACGCTGCAACATCACTGTGCCCATTGAGCAGCGTATCATCGAGGTGAAGGATGAAGAAGCCAGAAAAGCAAGAGAGATCAAATGGTGATGAGACATGATCACAGCCGCTGACGTGATGAACGCTGTCGATGCTGAGACGCTAAGCGCTGGCAAAGTACATGCTATCCCGTTTCAGAAGATCGTTGACCGCTGTGAAGTGATGAAAGACTCAGCCGACTTCGTGTTGCTTGGAAATATCCTCGACGTCTTGTGCAGCACCAAAAAGCTGAAGCGGATCAATGGTAATCCGCCGATGTACATCAAGATCTAGCGGAGGAGAACCACCATGTCTCTTGAAGAAGGCAAGGAGACCTTGGATTCAACGCTTGTTCAAGCGTTCCAAGGGATCTCAAGCTTTTCAGAAGAACTGGCGAAGTTTAAAGCTCAAGCATTGAGCCTCGCCTTACCCATTGGAGAACGACATGAGAACCAAGCTTTGCATCGCCCTGCTCTTTAGCACAGCATTGATCGGATGTGCTTCTGCCATGAAAGAAGGCAAGAAGCTGCCTGGTCAGTATGTCGCTTCTGAGAGCGATCTGAAGAAGGAACTCACTGCCAAACCTGTGTTGAGTGAGTCAAACACTTTTGTTGCTCAACCGGTTTATACCGTGGTCAAAGGTGACTGTTTGTGGAGAGTATCGGAAAAGGTGTACGGTGACCCTTTCCTATGGCCTTCACTCGCAATGAATATCTCAAGCGCTGACTGCATAGTTGCTGGTCAGCAGTTGTTCTACCTCAAAAGCCTTGGTACTGAGACGCAGCACTTTGTGCAAGAGGCGAAAGATCGGAAGCCATACACTTCCAAACCATGTAAATAGGAGGCACGGCAATGCGCTTGCTCTTAGCACTTCTGCTCTCGCTATTCATTGGAGCTTCAGCGCATGCTGATACTCCTACTTCGACGAACAGCCCATCACCAACGATCACACCAACTTCAACGATCACACCGTCACCTACGCCAGGTGCCATCGTTGCGTTCTATGCCGGAGACGTCGGTTGCCAGTTGTGCAACACGATTGGTTCAACGGCTTTGGTGCTGACGACATCCAACGGTGCCGTCCCACCAACAACCAGTCCCGCTGCACCAATTGGTTCTCAGAACTTGGGCACGAACTTCGCTGCATTGAACAGCTACTTCGTTGCACCAGCGGCTGTGATCACACAGAATGGCAGCATTGCGTTGTACTACTACGCTTATGCTCAAGTGCTACAGCCTTCTGTTGAAACGGTGTTGGAGGTTCGAGGCGTTTCAGTTGGCAACAACCTGACACTGGTCTACAACTACAGTCAGAAGAACATGCGGATCTATTACAACGGCAAGCCAGGCGGTGCTGCTGTTTACATCGATTCGCCGTTGTTGAATACGTCTACTTGGAACATCGTGCAGATCAATCACAACGAGAACGGCGTTGGGATCAGCATCAACGGAAGCCTCTACGCTACCAACTCAACAGTTTGGCAAACTGGAACTGTGAGCCAAGTGAACATCGGTGGTTCAGCTTCCTACTTCCCGATGACGTCAACCAACATCATCGACTCAGTGTTGTTCAGCAATGAGATCAATGAGGGTTACCCACCTACCCTTGCGACTCCGACGAACACACCAACAATCACAAAGACAAGTACACCAACAGCTACGAACACGTTCACGTTCAGCCCAACAACTACACCAACACCTACGATCAGCAATACGTTCACGATCTCACCGACGTTCTCTGCGACTTTGACGATCAGTCAAACGATCACGCCAACCAACACACCAACTGCGACACCGACGATCAGTCAGACAGCAACACCAACAGCGACGCCTTCTTCAACGCCAACAGCTACACCAACACAGATTCCGAGCTACAGCAGCCTTTCGCTTGTGCAGGAATCTGCGATCTTGAACTTCCCAGGGACTGGGACGCAGTACAAGACGCACTTCTCACGTAACATCGTTCAAGTGATCAACGTGTACTTCAGAGATACGACGGTGGCTGGCTATCCGAACATTGGTTCGGACTTGACAGTGGCTGGTCCAGTTGACTCGGTGGATGCATTCACCTACTCAACTCCACATCAAGTCGTGTCATGGGATACCAACAAAAACATGATCTTCAGTTCGAGCGGTGGAAGCGTGATGAACTCATCACACACGTACATCGTCACATTGCAGTACTTGACTGATAACCGCTAGGAGGCTGACATGACACTCGTTCGCTATGGCGTCAACAAAAGCGTGAAGAAGCCTGATCTTGCGTCAGATCTTCCTAGCACTGCTAAGAAGCACGTTGCTGAGGTCAAGCAAGCTGAACTGAAAGGAGATAAGCATGGCAAAGCCGCTGAACGACCTGCTGGCGAGCTTCGCAGAGGCTGAGCAAAAAGTCGCTGACATGGCTCCTTCGGTGAACATGCCTCAGAACGATTCGCTGCAGAACACGACTGGGATTGAGGATCATGACGATCAAGATCCCAATCACAAGATCGAAGAGTTCCGCGAGGATGCGCAGGACGAACCAACCAATCTTCGTCGTAACGACTTAGATGAAGAGATCAAGCTCCTCGAAGCAGCGATCAAGAAACTCGCCGCGTACGTCCTGCAGACGAACGACCCGGACGCATTCATGATCTATAGGACAATCAAGCGATTGCTCACAGACATGAAGCTGAAAGAAAAAGCGGCAGCTGTTGATCTCGAGCAAGGTCGCTACGATCATGAATCACAAGAACGCTATGGCTCGAAGAAGTTTAAGCGAGTTGCTTTCTTCAAGCCTGGGACGATGATCGACTTCAAGCACAACGATGAGATCTGGACTGGAACTGTCATTGGTAATGATGGCGTCATGTTGTTGGTTGATCATCCGCCGACAGATGCCGCTGGGCCAATGAAGGTCGATCCGTACTCAGTTGTCGATCATGGTGAAGAGGATGACGAAGCAGAAGAGGTTCTTGAGTACAACAAGAGGCAGGAACTTTTGGATTGGCCTGACCGCGATCATTTGTACGTTGGGTCTCGTCACTTCAATGCTGAAGAACTGTCTGACCTCAATGGCGAAGCTCAAACAGATAAGACGAAGGCTCCACAGCCAGTTGATATGCGAGCCAACTCACAGCATACACCAACTGATTCGAATCCAAAGGCTTCAATCGGCATGAAGCGAAAAGCTGACATCACAGACATGCAAGGACAAGACATCGATGTTCATGACGTTGTTGAGTGGGAAGGAAAACAAGTTGAAGTTGTTGATGTGATGGACAGTGGGAACATCATGATCTCATACGACGACAAGCTTGTTGGTGTGCACCCTCAAGAGACAGTGAAAGTCGGCTTCTACAAGAAGTCAGAGAAATTCGTCAAAGCTTCATTGGCCAAGCGATTGGCCTATGATATTGGCGATGGTGCTGACATCAAAGATAAGGTAGATCAGTTCCGTAACAGCGAGAAGAACGGCTCAGTCAAGACGGCTGAAGAGACGTTCAAGCACGGTGAAGTCGTCACCGTCGATGGTGAGAAATTCAAGGTCGTTCAGCAAGATCAAAACGGCGATCTCGATCTCATGGCCATTGATGACGACACAGACGTCATTACCGTCAATCCAAGTGAAGTCATCAGATCAGCATCAAAGAGGATTGCAATGAAGCGAACTGCGAACGACAAGCTGATGAAGCATGTCGACTTTGACGACATTTCCTGCGGTGTGGAATGGCCGAAGGATACAATGCGTCAATACAGCGATGGCTTCAAACAGCACATGAAATGCGATTATGGCTACGTTCGCAATTCGCTTGGCGATGATGGCGAAGATCTTGATTGCTACATCGGCGATCCGCAAACGCAGAAAGTACATCGCATCGATCAGTTGGTTCCAGAAACTGGAGAACATGACGAGTACAAGTACATGCTTGGATTCCCAGACACCAAAGCTGCTGTCGGCATGTATCTGCAACACATGCCGCTCGAGCATTTTGGTGGGTGTGATGAACTGAGCATGGATCAATTCAGACACATCGCTCGAACTGGTGATGAGGAACTGCAACAGTACCAAGAACCAGTGAAGGAAGGCGCTGAAGACATTTCCCACATGGAAGGCGAAGGAGCTTAGCATGAAGCGCATTGAAGGTGAAGGTGGTGAAGGACAGAGTTCTCAATCTGTTCCTTATTCTTCTGAACATTGGAAAGAGCTGAAGGATCGTGGTCTCACTACCTCCACACCTTCGCCTTCGATGCGTCAAACTGACTACAAGCAAGTGAATGCAGGGGATAAGTTCACCAGCTTAATTGCTGGTGAACTTACCGTTGCTTCAGTCACTGGTGAGATCACACACGTCGCTGACAAGAAAGGTCAGACGTTCATGGTCTCTACGGCGAGATTGAAAGAGCTCAAAGCCAAGCGTAGAAGCGTGAGCTTTAATATCGGTGTGAATCACGGTATGGTCATGATCTCATCTGAAGACGATCGTGACTCAGACCTGTGGAGATCAATGTGCGAGATATTCAAACGCAATGGCTACACACCTGACAGCGGCTATACGATGTTCCAGAAGCTTGACACGAACATTGAAGACGAAACTGCAAAGCTGATCGCTGAGTTCGAGAAGGAAGGATACAAAGTTCATCAGGATTCTAGCGGTGGATTGAACAGCACTTTCTACATCTACTTCGATTCTGAAGATGCTGAGAGAGCCGCATCAAAAAGGAAGATCGTTGCAGTAATGAAAGAAAAGACGAAGACGCTGGTCTTCGATTTCGATGGCACTATCACATCGGAAAATACCTTCCCTGAGATCGCCGATCCTAATGAAGAGATCGTTGCGTACATGGAAGAAGCGAAACAGCTTGGGTTTGAGATCATCATCCATAGCTGCCGAACATCGTCTGAGCTGAATGATCAGAGCACTGCTGCTGAGCAACTCAAAGCGATGACTGACTACCTTGCACTGCACGATATTCCTTATGATGAGATCTGCACATCAGACAAGCCATTGGCCGTTGCTTACATCGACGACAAAGGCTGCAATGTGCTGGATGCGCAACGTCTTCGAAGCATCATTCATACTTCAAAGAGGATTCGATGAGCAAGATCAAGACAACGGCTGATGCCGACAACTTCGATTTGACTGAAGGGATTTTGAACGACGCTCAAGTTGCTGCTTATGGCGAGCATGCGCCGAACAAGATCGATCAGCCGAATGATTTTGCTTCGCCAGGAGAAAAAGCTCCTGATGGTTTCACAGCCTCAAGACGAGCTGCTGTGCGAACAAATGCCCCAGAAGAATTCAACAATGAAGATGAGCTGATCGACTACTTCACTGATGTCAATCGCACTGGCGATGCGTACATGGTGAGAGCGATCATTGATGGTGCCACCACCTACGTCAAGTACCAGCGGGATGGCAACGTCATCAAGCGTCAAGCCTCAAAGCGAACTGCTGAGTCCTATCGTGTCACGGTGGAAACTGAGAGCGGCACCGAAGAGAAGATCCGTATCCTCGATGCTACTTCAGAGGATGATGCGAAAGAAAAAGCAATGAAGCAATACAACAACTTAAAAGGTGTCATTAGCGTTGAGAAGGTAGCTTTTAAACGCACTGCTTCAGGCGACTACGAAGTTGGTGACATCTACACCGATGTCAATGGCAACAAGTATACGATCAAGTCTTCAACAGAGGAATCGTCAGTTGCAGATGAGTATGATGAAGCCTTCTTCAAGGTGGAAGTCAACCAAGCTGTTTTTTATGATGGTCCAAAAGTTGTTGACATGGAGATGAGTGAATCAGCGTTGGACGATCTTGGCTTGGTTCGAGTCGGTTCAAAGCGCACTGCTTCACGATACAAGGACTGGAATGGCAGAGAATTTGATGTGCTCAATGGCATCGAAGATGACGACACAGTCACCGTCAAGTACGTTGATGACGGCAGTGAATCGAATGTCGATGCAAGGTCTCTCGCCAATTCGGTCAAAAAAGGAGACGTCGTGAAAGTCGCTTCAAAGCGCAAGGCTTCAATCGATAATGACGATGAGAGACAGAAATATCTTGCCTACATCAAGCATAACTTAGTCAGCTCACCGCCAAATGAGATCAAGAATGATCTGCGCAAAGATGGCCTCTCAGAAGAAGAGATTAGCGGTCTCTTTGAAGAACTGAGAAACACTGTGACTGGTGCCAAAGGCATTCGTGTTGGCAAGCTTAAGCGCAAGGCGTCTTTTCAAGTTGGCGATCTTGTGAAGAACAAGATCGGTGAAGAAGGAAAAGTTGTTGAAGGTGATGAAGGCGATGGAATGGTTGGTGTTGATTTTGGTGGGCCAATTGAGCTTATCGAAGTCACCGACCTACAGGCGTGGAATCCTTCAGGAACCGAGAACGACGTTGACAGCTTCACGGAGAAGGGTACTTACGGTGTCAAGAGCAAGAACGCTCCAGATCCTGAGGACGCTGCTCACTCAACTGATGTGGACTACATCGCTTCAAAGAGAACCGCTTCAATGTCTGTTGGTGATAAAATCACTGATGGTAATGGAGAAACGTTCATTATCACCGGCTTTGCAGATAATGGTCGTGTGCTGGGTACGATTGATGGAGAAGAAACAGAATTTACTGAGAAAGAGCTTTATAACAAAGTTCAGAATGGTGAAGCCACTCGAGTTACTGGTTCAAAGCGAACCGCTGCTAAGATCGAATGGAACAGTCAAACAATTTGGGCAACTCAAAACCCAGATGATGGCTCATATGAATTCGAATTTGGTGGTAAGGAGTTTTATCTGGAAGGTGACCAAGTCTACAGGGCTATAGATGGTTCACCAATTGGCACTGGTAAAGTGATAGAAGCTTCAAAGCGAACAGCTTCATTCAAAGGTCAGCAAGTTGTTGTTGATGCTGAAGGTTTCAACTACGTCGAAGGTCTTGTTGCTGATGAAGGCACCATTGAAGAGTTGATGCAACGCAACGATGCAGCTGCTGCTCAAGGCGATTCGCTGATCGATGATGGTATGGGCTTCGGTGCCGACACGCAAGCAGTGATCATCAACACGGAAGAAGGTGACGTGCTTGTGCCTTCAGAATTTGTGAGACAGCAAGTTGAATCTGGCACAGTGGTCGGCCGTCTGTTCAAGAAAGCTGATGAACAACCACAAATTGGCGATACTCTTGTCGATGCTGAAGGTCGCAAAGCTCGTGTTATTGCATTTGGAGATGATGGGTCAGTGGAAGTTGAAGGGCCAGATGGCGAAACATATCACACTTGGCCAGATGGAGTGAAGATCATTAAACATAAAAATGTTGTTGATGCATCAACAAAACGCACCGCCAAAGGTTTCGGCATTGGTGACAAAGTGGAATGCGAGCAAGGCTTCGGTGTCGTGAAGGATATCGACTTCGATGGCGATGGCAATTCAATCTACACCATCTCGCTTGAAGGCGGCGGTGAAGATGATTACCAAGAAGGAATGCTTTCAAAAGCTGCTTTAAAACGTCTTGCTTCAGATGAATACGATTTTGAAGTCGGTGATCGATTCAGAGACAAAAACGATCTTGAATGGATTGTGATCGAGTCAACTGATAGCAACGATCCAAACGCTGACAATCGCATCGGATTGATGGAGCCACTCACTGGCACGAAGATTTATCCTGATGCTGACAGCCTCGAAGCGAAGATCTCTTCTGGTGAGATGGTCAGAACATCAGCCAAACGTACAGCTGATGAAGCTCATGAAAAAGAAGAGATGGGTGAGGAACAACGCATCAAGAAAGATCTGGAAGAGATCGATGAGATCATCGATCACATGTTCGATGCTGACTCTAAGCAAGTGAAAGGAGTTGAGTGATGAGCTTCACACCATTGAACGTGAAGATCGATGCGACGGTGGTCGTCACACAGGCTAACCCATTGAATCCAGCTGTTTCAAAGCCAGTGTACCAAGGTGTTGATTTCTCTGGGTTTGCTGATGCTCAAGCATCAAATGCAGATAACCAAGGGAATCTCAATATTCCGGCTAACACATCTGCGAATGTTCCACTTCCGGCAGGTACTACGAACTCCAAGTTCCTGTTCTATCGCTTCAACAACCCAGTGAATCTGTCTGGACTTGTGAGTGCGCAGAACACGAGATACGGGATTTTGGAGATCACATCGGCTGTTGCACTGACTGTTGCCGCAGGAATCAACGACACACAAGGCTTCGTGATGATCTTAGGAGCCTAAATGAAAGTTCAGACAAAGAAAGCTTTTATGACGATCATCCTCGCTTTGGTGCTCATGAATCTCACAACAGTATGCGTTATACTTGTTGTGCTTGATCGGAACACCAAAGCGCTGGAAGATGCAAAGGCTGAAGAAGTACTTGCACGAATTGGGGACAATAGGATGTTAAGGGCACGGAGTAACTTTGAACTGCCGGGCTTTACACCTACCCACCTCGAACGTGTCACGAGGAACGCTGACACGATGGGAATACCGTGGTGGGTACCAGCCGGTATTGCAAAGCACGAAAATGGAGGTGACACGCTCGAGGTTGGGATGCAAATCATCCCAATGAACATCCGCATGAACACTCCAGTAATGGAGTGGCAGTACGTTGCACTCATGCGAATGCTCAACCAACAGGCGTGGAGAGTGATACTCTCTGACCCTGAACTTCTGCCGAAGGTCCTCATACCTTTCGCTCAGAACTACAAATCGTCTGACCCTCAACTGTGGCTGAAGCAAACCAACAATGCAATGATCGACTTCAGAAGCAGAGAGGAGATCTCGAAAGTAGCACATGACACGGTGGTGTCTGATCCACCTTCACCTTCGAAGTTGAAGAAAAAGAAACCTTCGACTAAGAAGTTTCACAGGAAGTTTAGGATCAACCCTAAACTCAAACGAACACAAGGAGAAAACAAACAATGAAGAAGATTCTGCTGGCTTTGCTGATCGCCGCTACCACAACCTTCGCTACCACCTCGTTGAAGGCCGATCAGGCCGTGACGACTGCCGCTGCCGTGGCTCCTGCCTCGGATCAGGTGCAGTTGGACGGCGCCAAGTTCGTCGATGGCAATTGGTTCCAGATCGCTGGGTTCACCGGCGATGTGTCGAACTACGGTGGCCCTGGTGACAGCACCATCACCGACCTGAAGAAGCAGCTGGACGACTATGCTGCTGCCAAGGCCAAGGCCGAGGGTGACGACAGCGACATCGCGAGCCGTGAGGATTGCGAGAAGTTGGCTGTTCGCTCAGCTGTTCGTGGCCAGTACGCCCTGGAAGTCGGTCGACTGTACGCCAAGGCTGGTGACACCGTCAAGGCGAAGGCTGCTTGGCTGCGAGCCTTGGCCTGGGGCAAGACCGCAGTGAAGGCGACCTACGACACCGACAACGATGTGGAGAACGGCAAGATCGCTGATAACCAGAAGACCGGCGAGTTCGTGGTGAACACCGCCAAGCGTTGGTTGAAGAAGATCAAGTAAAAGGGACCTAAAAGTCACCTCAGGGATCCATCTCGTACCCCACAGGTTGGTCCCTGAGGCACCATTTAAGTGACTGTGCATAATCAAACGGACTGACCGAGGAGCATCATGCCTGACATAGCGATCACATGTGATGGTGAAGAGGTAAACATCACTCGACTTGATAAAGCATTCGGCTTCAATACTCTCACTGATCTCGTGGAACATGCTTCTGGTGAGGAACTAAGCTACACTCCAGAACTTTACGAGAACGGTGAAAGGCTCACCATCAAATGCTTCACATTGGAAGATGCTCAAAGGTTAACGAAGCGAATCCAGTCGGAAGTGCCGAACCACATCATTGGAAGTGCTGTTGAAAAGACAGAGATCAAGAAAGAGGATGCCAATCCTCCGGATGACGATGAAGGTCCGAAGGAAGAGCTTCCAAAGGACGAGATCCAGTCCTAAACACGGAGGAAGGCGTGTTACTGAGATATGCGAAAGCCAAGATAACACGAATCGCCTCGTGGGATGAGATCTTTATCAGAGACAGAAAGGTCAGAACAGCTTCCATCCTGGAAGACAAAGCACTTGATCGTACCATTCAGATCAAGCCAATCGCATTGAACCCACAGAAGTATTTGTATGTTCAAGCGAGAGCAGTGAGTGGCGGTGAAGTACATGGTCCAAACGACAACGGCGACTACTTTCGTTGGGAGGAGCTGCAAGAACGGTACATGACGTTCATTGGAGCTGCTGTCAACATCGACCACAAGAACAACGCACCAGAATGGGCTTGTGGTATCATCATCGACGCACAACTCAATCCTGAACAATGGGTTGAGATCGTCATGGCTATCGATAAAGCAAAAGCAGAGAAGTTGTACCCTGGAGTCATCAAGAAAATTGAGGCTGGAGCTATCACAGACGTCTCAATGGGCTGCTTGGTAGAATGGTCGATCTGCTCAACTTGCTTGAGAACGAAGGCCGATGGCGATGAATCGAAGCTTGTGCAGGGTCAAGGGCTTGCAATGGAGCCTGAAGATTATTGCGAGCATGTCGATGAAGATTCGCCTGCATTCTGTAAAGGAATGCCTGATCCGGATGGAGAGATCTGCCATGAAGATAATCGTGGCGTGACCTTCTTTGAAGAGAGCATCATCACAACTCAAGGCGCAGATCCAGACGCCAAACTCGGACAACGCTTTGCGTCTGTCAAGATCAACGAAAAAATTCGAATCGCTTCATTCGCTCCACCTCAGCACACACCTTCAGACAAGTCGGCATTAGCGCCGTACATCAACTTTCGGTCACTCGACAATGTGCGACTTGCACATTTGAAACGGATCTCAAAAGGAGAAGATAGCATGGGTGCTGAGAAGAAGCCAGTGGTTGCTGCTGGTCCGGGGAATCCAACGGATACAGAGCAGGACAGAGGCGATTACGGCAAAGCCAGCGAGAAGGACAAGGCTCTCTTCGATCAAAGCAAGCAGAAGAGCCAGAAGGAAGACGAGAAGCGAGGCAATGAGGTGGAGACCATGATCGACCGTGGCGACTACACACTCGCTGCTTTGGCTGCAGTGCAAGTCCTTCGCAAAGCTGGTAAGGCCGATCCAAAGCTGATCGCTTCCCTGCTGCCACTCATCGCCTCGGAAGAGGAAGTTGAGAAGCCAGGCGAGAAGAAGGCTGATGAGGTCGACATGCACAAGGACAAGGCGAAGCCCGGTGAGGAAGAGGGCGTCGAGGAAGTCCCTGAGAAAAAGGAAGTCGGTGAGAAGCCAGGCATGGTTGAGAAGGGCGAAGAGGAATATGTCGAGCCAACAGCTGCCACTGCTGCTAAGAAAGATGTGAAGCTGAGCGGCAAGGATTCCAAGTTCGCTCAGGCCAAGGCTGTTTTGGCTGATGCAATGAGCAAAATTGGTGCCATCCTTGGCAATCCTTTAGAGACCGCAAAGGATGCTGGCGATTACGATGCTGGCGATGTGAACAAAGAGACCAAGTCAGTGGCTGACAGCAATGCTGGTGCCACTGAGAAAGAGAAGAAGGCGCAAGATGCCGCTGGCAATTCGACCAAAGAGGATCGTGAGAAACAGGTCGAGCTGGCCAAGCGTGCTGCTGCCAAACAGCGCAAAGCTGATAACGAAGACAAGAAAGTGGACTTCATCACGAGTGAGATGATGAAGGGCAAGAACTTCGACGACTCCAAGCAAGAAGCTGATGAGCGCTATAAAGAAGACGAGACTCGTCAAGCCGCTGCTGAGCCAGAGATGAAGGACGGCACAGACAAGACGCAGAAGTCACCAGCCACTGAAGACAAGGCTGAAGGCGAGAACAAGATGCAAGACAAAGAATTGGATCAAGAGAAAGCTGGTTCCTCAGTCGAGAAGCCTGAAGTCGAGCGAGAGATCGCTGCTGGCAAGAAGGTGAAAGCTGAGAGCACCGAAGAGGAAATGCAAAAAGGCACTGAAGAGACCAAGGACAGCAAGAAGGAAGCCGCTGCTGAAGAGGCTCCCGAGTCGAAGGAAGAGAAAGAGGTCGAAGGCGCCAAGGAAGAGAAATCCGAGAAGCCAGAGGAAGTGGTTGGGAAGCTCGACACCGCTGCTGCCGCCTTTGAGGACGAGGAGAAGAAGCTGAAGGAAGAGGCCGCAAACCTCGCCTCCCTCGGCCTGAAGGAAGAGGCGAAGCTGATCGTCAAGCGGATCTCTTCACTTCAAGAGAAAGTCGCTGTGCTGAACAGCCTGGCGAACAAGATCGAGGACAACGGCAAGCGCGTTGCTTCGGTTGCGAACATTGCTCAGCGGAAGAAAGCGCTGGGTCAGTTCTCCATCATGGTCAAGAAGGCCTCGGTGATCCTGGCTGAGGTCTGCAAGGGCGATGATGAGGAGAAGAAGACGGTCGAGTCTTCGATGCAGAAGTCGGCTTCGGCCAAGCGGCTTGCTTCAGAGAATGCTCAACTGAAGGCCTCCCAATTGAAGCAGCAAGCGGCTATCCAGCGCATTGCTCGCTCTCAAGCGGTCTCCAGCCTGATCAAGATGGCGAAGGAGAAGGGGCTGATCGACGAGACACAGGTTGCGAGCACCATCGAACGCTGGTCTAAACTCTCGGATCCTGCTTTTGCCGAGATCAAGGCCCACTTCGCTGCTGCAAAGCCTGTTCGAGTGGCTGGTGTGCAGGGTCTGCGCAAGAATCTCCGTGAGGCTGCTGCGGGCTTGACCCGTGTCGCCAATGGAGAACTTGAAGGCGTGGAAGCTCCTGTGGCTGGCTTGATGAAGCAATCGGACCTTGACGAACAGCTGGCGGACATGTTCATGGACGATGCTCGTGCCATGGGCAGCAAAGGACCCCGCGGAAGCTTCTAACATTAGTGAGCGAAGCTCATTAGTGTCCTTGAGCTGGATGATCTAGCTCAAATGCAATGGAGGAAAGAACAATGGGTATGCAGGTCCTGCAACTCAGCTTCAAGGATGGCAACATCCCGTTGGATCCCACCGTGGCTGCGAACGGCTACTTCGGTGGTCAGCCCGCTGCCATCAATTCGCTCGGTCAGGCCACGAAGGCTACCAGCGGTGGTGGTTCACCGGCTTACATCGGCATGTTCAAGAACTCACAGTACGAGGACGCTCAGAACGGCAACGTGACGATCGTCTTCGGCGCTAGCAAGGTGCAGTTCATGAACGGTTCGGACCAGGTGGAGAACACTGACCTGTCAGGCAATGTGATCGAAGGCGCTCCGTATGATACCACTCAGACGTACGCCAACGCTCAGTACCTGTACATCGATCACGTGTCCGGCCTGTGGACCAACCAGAGCGCTGGCAACGGCACTGCGAAGGGCATCATCACCAAGGCCCCGACGTCGACAGACTCGACGCTGGAAGCCTACATGTTCGCCGTCGCCTAAGCCAACTCAACCGACATAACTGTCACCGGAGGAATCACAACAATGGATCCGAGAATGTCACGTGCCATGCAGGCTTTCGCTTCGGCTTACAACGGCGACCCTGCTACTGCCGGCAAGCACCCCGGCCAGGTGAGCTCTGAGAAGCGTGAGGCTGCCAAGCGCATGCATCTTCGTCGTGAGGCTGCTCTCACCCAGGCTCTGCAAACCGAGGCTGGTCTGAAGCGCATCGCCGCGAACATGTCGAACCCTGTCCGCTTCAAGTTGGACTACAAAGGGATCTTCCGCAAGTTCGTCATTGTGGAACAGATGCCCGATGGCGTCCCGCTGATCTGGGACAAGGATCAGCCGCTGGCTCCTGCCGTGAAGGTCGGCAAGGGCGGTTCACCTCGCATGATCGAGATGCGAGGCAAGCGTGTGGAGCTCCAGGCCTTTGAGATCGCCAGCCGTGTGAAGGTTCCTTACGAGGAGCTGTTCACTCGCCGGTACAGGGCCCTGGATCGTGCCAAGGATCGTCTGATCGAAGGCATGGAGCTGCGTGAGGATCTGATCGGCTTCTCGCTGATCGAGACCGCGAGCTCCCTGGTTAACACCCCGGTGGTGACGGCCGGTGCTTTCGACCGTGATCTGCTGGCCAAGATGTTCGTGCAAGTGGAAGCCAATCGCTTGCCTGTTGCGACGGTTCTGATGTCGCCATACGGCACGATGGGCATCCGTCGTCTGCAGTTCCAGAACCTGGACCAGGTCGGCATGCAGGAAGTCCGGGAGACCGGGTACCTCGGCAACATGTGGGGTGCTGACTTCTACGTGTCAGATCAGATCCCGGCTGGTACGGCTTACGCCTTCACCGGTCCAAAGTTCTTCGGCTGGATGCCGATCCGCAAAGACACCGACGTCATCCCTGCTGATGACCCGGACAATCTGCGCCTCGGCTTCGTCGGCTATGAGCTCCTGGCCATGACGATCTTCAACGCCCTGGGCGTGGTGAAGGGCAGCTTCAACATCGCTGCCTAAGATCGACTGACGCAATGTGGAAGGAGGAGGAGGAGCTATCAGCCTCCTCCTCTAACCATTATCCTCTGACTCAAACAAAAGGAACTACCATGTCGAATGCTAAAGTCGTGACACGTGAGATGATCGAGAACATCCGCTTCGTTCAGAACACGTTGAACGCTCAGCTGATGATCCCTGACCTGGGCAAGAACGGCATCGTTCTGACGCCTTACGAGATCGTGGACTTCTCTCGCTTCTTCTCCAAGCGTGAGCTCGGTCAGTCATCGCACTTGGATTACTGCCTGAAGGAAGGGCATCTGAAAGTGCTGGAGACTCCTGCCAATGTTGCCGAGGCAACTGGCGAGAATCTCAAGTTCAAGGACGCTGTGCAGGAAGAGGACAAAGAGAAGCTGCGTGGTGAAGAGCTCCCGAAGGACACGCCGGTCACTGATCGTGTTGAGACCAAGTTCGATGAGGGTCTGGACAAGGTTGAGGACAAGGAAGACCAGGAAGACGAAGAGACCAAGCTCAGCAAGAAGCGTCGCAAAGCCAGCCAGGAATAGGTGGACAGCGATTAAGGATCTCCCTCAGCAAAGAGGGAGATCCCTTTGTGTTGTGAAACAGCGAATTCACAACACAAATGGATCTACCACGTTTTTTTTCCACCCACAAGGGAGACAAGCAATGAAGAGAACAGCGCTGCTCATTGGCTTGCTGATGTGCACCATCAGCGCATGGGCCAATCCATCAACACCAACGGGACTTGCCGTTGTGACAAACACAGCGACAAGTGCTAATCTGACTTGGAATTCAGTCAGCGGCATTGGTATCAAGTACAACATCTATCAGAATGGAACATTACTCGGAAACAATGGCGGCACAAATGCTCAAGTGTCTGGCCTTGTAACTGGCGTGAGTTATGGATTCGGCGTTCAAGCTTTTGACATCAACAACCTCGCATCAGCGGTTTCGCCATATGTGACGATCACTGCTGGATCTGGTGTCACGCCAACTGGTCAAGTACAGAATGTCTATTGCGTGAATTGTTCCTCTGGGTCAGGTGGCGGAGGTGGTTCCGTCACACAGGGGACTTCACCATGGGTTACGAGCGGAACAATTACAGGATCTATTCCAACTGGTAACAATACAATAGGTGCCGTTGGTGTGACAAGTATGCCAACTATTTCAATTAATCCGGCCAATGTCTACATCACTGGCACGGTGAATGCTAATGTCACCTCTTCTACTGCGCAACAGATTACGATTACTGCTTCGAGTATCACGTTACCAGTTAGTGTGACGGCGGCATTACCAGCTGGAACAAACTACATTGGTGCAATAAATATTAGCAATACATCAGCAATTAGCATTAGCGCCACCGGCGGGGCATTTGGAGTGAACAACTTCCCAACCTCACTGACAAACGGCGATTGGGTCTCAGGTGATACGCCAGAAGCTCAACTTGCATCAGTGGAAGCCTACTTGAAGATGTCGAACACGGCTGGTACTGCTGACAACGTAATGGGTGACACCACCAATGGTCTGTGGGTTAATCTGAAGAATGCAGTCGCTTTGACTGTGAATACCCATGCCGTTACGCAGTCTGGAGCATGGGCTGCATTCGTCACACCAAGCGTTGGTACGTCCAGTGGTTCTCCTGCTTTCATCTCCGTGACAGGTCAGGTTCCAGTGACTTGCTCTAATTGTACTAGCGGAAGCAGTGGAGCTTCTTCTGGGCTGAGTCTGGGAGCGCAGACTACAACTGCCGTTGTCGGATGGTTTGGCGGCATCACGAGTTCGGTATCCGTAAATACACATGCAGTGACTCAAAGCGGAGCATGGGCTGCATTCGTCACACCAAGCGTTGGTGTTGTGGCTGCAACTCCAGTATTTGTTTCCATACCAGCGGGAACTTACCTGACAGCCAATCCGGTGGGAGGTGCATTCCTTGGTTCTGTTTCCTTCGTTGCAGGTGCGATTGGAACTTCTTCTGGCAATCCACAATATGTCAATCAAGCTGGACTCACTTACTACAACAGTGTGAGTAACAATAGTTCTGTTCAACTTGCTTCATCTGCTACATTCACTGGAGCTATCGAAGGAGCTTTTAACCAACCAGCTGCACAGGTTATGGTCTTCGGCGACCAACCCATGACCATCTATTGTGACCAGTTTAACGCCCTAAACAACGTTGTGGAAACAGATACTTTTACTTATGTGACATTCACTACTGGCATCGCAAGTCAGGGATTCAATCGTAACATTATGATTACTGGAGACGCCTTTAGGGTGCGGTGTCAGAATACGGGGGCAGGCACCACTACTACATTTAATTTAGAAACCACTTACGGTACCTTACCACCAGAACCCAACGCCATCACGAGTTTAGGTAATAAAAAGATTGCTTTGATGGAATTAGGAGGCCTTCTCCTGAACGCTGCTGGAATTCCTATTTCAGGAACGGTCAATTCAAATCTGTACGTCGCAGGTGCTGCCAATAATGCAACTAACGGCGCGTTCTTCAGCAACCTTGGCAACTACTCTACCGGGCGATACGTCACCACAGCCGCTGGGGCTACGAATGCAACTTCCATTAAAGCCAGCAGTGGCATGATTACTGGATTGTGGGCCAGCAACACCAATGGCAGTACACAATATATTAAACTTTATGACGTGTCATACACGCCACAAGTCGGTGTTACTGTACCGATGCTAACCATAGGCGTCCCAGCAAATGGTGGTTTTCTCAATCCAGTTGGAGCATCTGCCTGTCTGACATTTACATCTGGGATTGCAACCGCTACTACAGCTAACAGTGGTGATACAGACGCAACGAGCATTGCTGCTTCAACATTGAAATTTATCATTAACTGGAAATAGGGAGTCTATTATGAAAAAAATCAGTCTTCTAGTTCTACTGCTCGGCTTGAGTTCTTTAAGCCTAGCTCAAATGCCAGTTAGCGTCAGTGCTACCGCTAATGCAACTTATGCTTGGACCACCAGCAATACCGGTTACAGTTTAGTGGTAGCTGGTTTGGGCATGGCAGATACAGGCCAAGGTGCATTGTCTGGTACTATTGGTTTTACAATGGTCTCCTTGGTGAACAACTCAGCTTCTACCAATCTTGTTTTGGATGAGTCGAATGTCTATGGCGGTTTGAATGGCAATCCAGTTTCTGGCAGAGTGGATTTCTATTTGACCAATGCGGTAACGTTCCCAGCCAACGTTTCCAGTGCTGTGGTTCCAGTTGCCAATGATACTAAATTTACAAGTACACCAAGTACCATTACGGCGCAGGCCAACTTTATCGGGACTGGCGCTTTGGTGGTTTCTGGGTCAAAGGTCTGGATGGGAGTTTTTCAGCCAGGGCAGACAGCTTTTAAAAATTGGAATGAAAAACTTATTATCTCCCCTGGGTGGCGCCTTGACGTGCAGATCTATCCAATCAATGGAAACACCGGCCTGGTGACATACTTGAAGTGGTTTGAACAGCCAATAATTCCATAAGGAGACGACATGACCAAAGACAAAGCCTTCGAGACGGCATTCAAAATTACATCATGGTTCGAAACTGGCGATCAACCATTTACACAAGCTAGTGGTAACTTTGATGGGCAAGGGTTGTCGTGGGGTCCTCGTCAGACTTGCATTGGACAAGGCTCCCTTCAACCGTTGCTGCAAAGAATGTCTGTCAGTTGCCAAGCAATATTGGTTGCTGAGCTCGGGAGCTTGAAGGCTTCCTTTGATCAAATGTTGGCGATCGGTGATACGAAGAAACAGACAGCGTTTGTTGTCACAAACTGGAACTCAGCAACAAATAGATTGCTTCCACAATGGAATGTAGCTTTTGCTGCACTAGGAAAACATCAAGAGATCCAAGACATTTTCATGGCAGAAGCAAAGAACGCGATCCTAGCTGTTGATGATCTCGCCAAATTCATCAATGGGTCAGGTCCAGTACCTTTCAGAACTTGGTGCTTGGCATTTGACATCAACACGCAAAATGGAGGCTTTGCTTCTTGGTTCAAAGCTGTGCTGACGGTCATCAAACCCATGCTTGCTCCACTGAAGCAAGATGATAGGGATTGGATGAGAACTGTCGTTTGGCTTCGAGCTGCTCAAAGCTATATCAAAGGGAATCGACCCTTTGCATTAGATGTCTTGTCTCGAAAGCTTCTCATCGTGGAAGGACACGGCAAGTTCCGCGGTGGATATGTAGATCTTGACGCAACGTTGGGCGTCACTGATGAACCAGTCGAAGGCTTATAGGAGAAACCATGTCGATCGCGGCTTCTGATCTACTCTACTACCAGTCGAACAATGCTGGAAGCACTGGCGGTACAATTTCAGCTCTTCAGATCGTTGATGCAACACTCAACAATCTATTTCCTGACGTTTCTGGTGACGGCGCTGTGACTGGCCAAAAGGACTATCGCAAGGTCTTCGTCAAGAACAATCACTCAACTCTGACGTTGATGAATCCACTCCTGTGGTTGCTGCGTCAAGCTCAAGATGACGATGTATGTTCTATAGCTCTTGGGACAGTGAATGATAGCAATCCAACGAGCCTGAATTTCGTCTCGCCGCTGGACAAGACATCTGGACTTTCGTTCCCAGATCTAGCTCCAGGACAATCACAAGGCTTCTGGATCTTGAGAACAACGCCACCAAATGCGAAAGCGTTTCCGGCGGCATCAATTCAAGTCGTCGTTGAAGGCGACACGCTTTAGAGGAAACGATGTCACTCACTGTTTATCCAGCAGCATTTGATCAGTTTCCAGAACGTGTTGATGGGCCAGGTCAATGGATCATGGCTGAACACGTAAACTTCATTCAAGACGCTGTCACATCAATTGAACAGATCCTTGGTACCAATCCACAAGGATCCTATTCAACTGTGTCCGCAAGAATTGCTGCAGCTGGCGGTGGTGGTGAAGGAACTCGTTTAGTGAGAGAGAGCTTTTCAGTTGCTCATTCAAACAGCGAAGTTGCTTTGACGCTTCATTACACACCATTGGCCATCGAATCGTTCACTGCGTTCATGAACAATCTCTATGTTCAAGAGACGTTCTTCCAATTGCTTGTAGGAAATAGCAGTGGATATATGTCATTTGACACGGTCACTGGAAACATTTTGTTGGTTCCAAACTACAATGGCGTCAATGAGATCAATCAGATTCTGCAAATAGAGCCAAGTGGAAAGATCTCGGCTCTTTGTGGCAATGGCACGACTGGGTTTTCAGGAGATGGTGGATTAGCAATCAACGCTCAATTCAATAATCTTCAATGTGTGAAAGCGTATCCAACAGCGATATTCGTTCTTGATGCAGGAAATAATCGGATCAGAAAAATCGATAGATCAACTGGTATTGTGACAACTGTCGCTGGCAATGGATCTAACGGTACCACTGGTGATGGTGGACAAGCAACATCAGCTTCAATAAACCCAGGTGATTTAGCATGGGACCCAGCCAGAAATTTTCTTTACATGGGTTCATATACGAACATGCGAAAAGTCGATCTAAACACAGGCGTCATAGATAGATTTGCTGGGATATACAATTCTTCTGGATATTCTGGTGATGGTGGCCAAGCGCTTTCTGCTACATTTACTTTTTGCAATAGCATAGCTATAGACAGCCATGGCAATGTTTATTTCAGCGATCTATCAAGCGCTGTGATAAGAAAGATCACACAAACTACCAACATCATAACTAAATATGCTGGTGGTAATGGCCAAGGCTACAATGGTGATGGTGTCGCTGTCAATGTCGAGATCAATACAGCATTTGCATTGACATTTTCAAGTGGTGATGTTTTGTACTTCGTCGATGAAGGTAACGACATCATCAGAAAAATAGATCCAGGCACTGGGCATATCATAACAATTACCGGTACTCCGTTACAATCTGCGGCTAACGGTTATGGCCCGTGGCCGATGCCAATTACGACACCACAAACAGTAGCTGGCATTGCATTTGATGAAACAAACAACAAGATTTACGTAAATGAAAACAACACTGGCTTCGGCATCTTCGATCTTACAGCTGGAACGTGGGATATTTTTGCAAAAGGCGCTACGATGTCTATCTCTACAAATAAAAAGACATCACAATGGCCAGTGCTTCCAGATGCAACTGAATATGCCAATGTCAAAGATGCACTTCAAAAGTACTCTCTACAAAATGGCGTGTTCTATCCAGGCGCTGGGAAGGTTGTGAATGCATTTTCAAAGATCGCTCCATTCTATTCAATTGACACGTACCACGTTTCATACCTCACGAACGACGCTCCATAGGAGTTGAAAATGGGAGCTTACGGTAAATCACCATATGGTGTGGCAGCGTATGGTGTTGACACAACGGCTGTCAAAAGAATTCTCACTTTAAGCTGGGATGTTAAAAGCTCCATACCAGCGACAACACCGAAGCTCCCAGTCGTGAGTGATATCCTTCAGCGACCCCAAACACCAGAACTCACTGGTCTTGAGAAGAGAGGCGAACGATGAGCGTCGTGGTTTCTTGGATTCCACCTGATCAGATCCTCGACATCGGTGAGAAGAACACCGTTGTTAGAGTCATGATCAATCGTTCGCCTCTAGCTGGCGGACCATTCGCAAATATTGCGAACGTCGATGCCGTCGATCAGACCGGCTGCAAAGTCACGATGTTTGAAGATCTTGACGGGACTCTTGACCATTGGTATACCATTCAATTCCAGAATCAAACTGGTCAAGTGAGTGCACCAACAGCACCAGGTCAAGCTGGTTACATAGATAAGAAATACGAGATGCTTCAAGATGTGAGATACCGATTGTTTGATTTTGATCCGACGAAATATCGTCTTGATGACGAGACTTTCATTTGGGTCACAGGACAATTGAACTCATTCCTGCAACAAGCTCTCAATCGCGTCAATCAAACGCCTCCTCGCTTAACCAATCTCAGTTTTGAAGATCAGGTGCTTCCAACTGAATTGGTCAAGGACTGGACAGTGTTTTACGCATTGAAGTCGAGAGCTATCTTGGAGAACTTCAATGCCTTCCAATTTAGCGATGGCGTCAGCTTGACATATGAACGTGCTTCGAAGCTTTTTCAAGCTTCTGATGGTACGTTCAGCAACATTGATACAGCTACTCAAAGATGGAAGAGAGCTTATCGCCCAAGAGCCATTGGCTTCGGTACGAGCAGACTTCCATTCCGTGTTCTTCGTCCGCTCAGCTTCCTGCCTAACATGAAGAATGTGTTCGGCATCTAGAGGTGAACATGTCTACAGCTTTCCCAAATGGCATCGACACCTTTAATGATAAGGTGGATGAAGATGTCCCACAAGAAGAAACACAATCCATTCCGGCGACCACACCATTCACAATCCAACTAGGTGAAAAGCCTAAGGGCCCATCACGTGGAACGAATGGTGTGATCAACTCTTCTACTGTCTTTGTCTTCGGATTCAAAGAGGTAGAAGGTACACCGCAGGTGAAAGGTCAATACAACGTCGACTACAATTCAGGCATTGTGACCTTTCATCCTGACAACAAGAGTCAAACGATCACAGTGCAGTATCTCACGGCTGGTGATCCAATCACTGCAGAGGACTTCAATACTGTTCAAGATGCGATAGTTGCTCTTGAACAGTTTTGCCTTGCTCCATATCTGAAAGACGTGAACAACGTCAAGTGGTACTTAAAGGTAGATGCAACTGGCGCTCTCTTCACGAGCAACCAACCATGAAGACGATCAAGATCTTGGCACTATTGTTGATGGCCGTTGTGTCTTCAGCAATAGCTATGCCAACACAAACATCTCCAGTAGCCACAGTCAACTTCACTGGTGATGGTACTGGCAACTACATCGACTTTATGACTGGATCTGGTTCTAACAGAGTCCTGATCGTAACGTCAACACAGTACGATCCATCACTGACTACGCTGACCAGTGTAACTTGGAATGGCTTGCCATTGACAAAGTACATTGACAGACATCACACTGATGGAATCAGCTATGCAAATGTTGAGTTTTGGTATTTGCTGAATCCACCAGCGAATACTGATGCTCACGTGTTGTTTAACTACAGTAATAGCGCTGGTTCATATCTCATTGGAGCCATCGAATATTCTGGTTGCAATACTGGATCTCCATTCCTTCAAAACGCAAATGATGAAGGAGTAGGCACAAACAGCACTATCTCGATGTTTCCAGCATCTGGCGATAGCCTTATGTTGGATGCTGTTATATCGAATGGTGGACCAGGCTCGGTTTCTCCAGCTGGATTCCTTGGCACTATATACAACTCTTCATTTTTCTCGAATGCAGCTGCTGGCGCTTTGGAATGGTCAACGCCTTCAGGCTTTTCATACGCATCAAATTTTGGTTCAAATTCAAACTATGAAAATGTGTTAGTAGAACTTGCTCCAGCACCAGCACCAATTGCTGGCATCAATGGTCTCTACTATGGTGATGCGTCTGGCGGTCAGATACATGACTACTCGAACAATGGCAATGATCTGACGATGTACGGGACTGTTGCTAACCCATCGTCACCAACACCTCCGCAAGGTGATCATTGGCTTGGTGGTGACAATTGGTCTACAACAAACTACATGACGGTTCCAACTGTTGTGTACAACAACGGTCAAGGTTCAATTGGCTTCTGGTTTCGACAAACGATTCCAGCGACAGGTCAAGTCAATAAGTTCATCATGAGAATTGGTGGAACAGATCTAAGCTCCAATCCAATTGAGATCATGAGGATCTCGTACATAAACGATCAAACGTCACTGCATTATATTGAGATTCCAAGATACACAACGGGATCTTGTACTCTCAATGGTTACATAGCTGCGAATTTCAATTCAATAAATACCAATCACTACTTCAGATACGAATGGGGTTCATTCGGCGCAAGACTCCGAATGGATGGCGTTGTAGTAAGCTCAACTACTGTGCAGAATGGAGCTATTTCAACTGTCACTGACATTGAGATTGGTGGTTATCCACCTGGTACTTTCCCAATGTGCTATGGCAGTACACCAATCGGTTGGATTGGATTGCTTGATGGTGTGATGTTTAGCAGCGATCCAAATCAACTTGATCCTAGCGGTCCGACTGCTACACCAACGTATTCTGTGTCGCCTACAATTTCGGCGACACCATCGAATACACCTTCACCAACATCAACACCAACATCAACACCATCGAATACACCAACGATCACTCCAACTGCTCTTTATGCAGATGCTGATCAATACAATGTGAACACAGCGTTCATGTTGAATGGAAGTCTTGCAACTCAGCCATACAATATCTCTTTGGCTGTGAGCTTCTATCCAAATCAGATTGGGCCACAAAGTAAGGTGTGGCTCTATCTGAAGAGGATAGGGATTGGAATGGCAATTGGGAATCTTCAATTGCGTATCCATCAGAATGATTCGAGTAGTGGAACAGATAAACCACTTGGACAAGGAACTATCATCGGTGCAATTCCAGCATCATCTGTGCCAACGTCATATCAATACATGACATTCACGGTGATGACGAATTCTGTCTCCCTGATTCCAGGTCAGAAGTACTGGATGTCATTGTCCAAAGCAACACCTTCAATCGACGCATCTAATTACGTTCAATGGCGATTGAACAACGTGAACACATTCCCATCAGTTCAAGGGAATGGAACATACACAAATGCTGGTTGGATCTTGATCTCGCCGGATTTCATGTTCGTTGATTACTCGACGAATACATCTCCAACGATCACTCAGACATGGACATCAACATCAACTGTGTCTCCAACACCAAGCATTACTCAAACGTTCACGTTCACGAATACGAAGACAGTGACACTCACTCGTTCACCAACGCCAACATCAAGTCCAACAGCTACTAGCACGGTGACGCTCACTTCTTCACCAACGCCAACAAGCACGAAGTCGCCAACTATTACGAAGACAGCGACAGCGACACCAACGCTTCCAGGAACATATACTGACACGCCGACATTGACAGTCACAAGAACCCTGGTAGCAACAAAGACCTGGACGATGTCGTCAACGCCAAGTTCGACGATCAGTCCAACATTCACATTGTCGTCTACACGTACCATCACAAAGACGAAGACTGTGACACCAACATATACAGCAACACCAACTGCAACGCCAACTGCAACGCCAACCAATTCACCGACAAGAACAATCACAGCCACATACACGTCGAGTCCGACAATTTCTCCGACATTCACAGCAAGTCCGAATTTGTCGAGTACTCAAACGCAAACAGTTACACCGTCGGCAACGCCAACGATCACGGCAACATTTACGATCACGGCGACATTTACATCGTCACCAACTGCAACACCTTCATGCACACCAATCATCAATCACGTCTATGTCAATCCAGCGAATTATCTCCTTGGTGTTGCTGCATTTAGCAATGTGTCGGTTGTGACACAAACATTGAGCGGATTGAACCGTTGGTTGCCATCAACGTACTTGGTGACAGTGACTGCTCAAACTTATGATGCATCAACGTTCTATCAGATCACAAATGGAACGAAGCAGTTCACAATCACAGCAATCGATACAGGAACTTCACTACCAAAGACGGTGACAGCTAACGTCAATTGGACAGCGAGGATCTTGTACTAGCCATTCGCTCTGGATCAGTGATGTCTACCAAATTTGGGACCTCACGGTTCGGCACTTCTGTCTTTTCAGAGGTGCCGGACCAGAGCGGTGTAGTTGTACAACCAGAAAGCTACACCCCAAAGCATTCAAAATTCTTCACGCCAAAAATGGCGAAAGAGATCAGGCGTCGCCACAACATGGCTGTGAAGAATTGGGGCACTGAATATGTGCTCTATTCTAGAAAGCTGAATGGTGAGCATCTGACCTTCAAGATCTCGGAGTTTGATACCACGAGTCCATACAGCAAGACCATTTGGACTCGTGGTGTTGGGCGCAATGCGAATTTCGGACATCCAAACACACAGAAACTTGTCGTGAAGGCCAATGGTCTTTTCTTATCTCAAGTGAATGATGAGAAAGCGCTGTTTGGGACCTTCTCATTCTACATCAAAGTGATGCAGGACAAGTCGATCGTGTTGCTATTCAGTCCAAACTTCGATCCAACTGGCAAGTTGATCGTTGTAGAATATGATTCCATTTGCCATTGTACAGACCCAGTCTCAATGCAGTCTTCAAATCCAAGATGTCCGCTCTGTTTTGGTACCACCTTTGAAGGTGGCTATGATCGTTACTACAATCCAGAACATCCATTTGGTTACGTGAGCATCAGAAAGCGCTTCAGTGCAAGAGCTCAACAGTTGAAGGAACAAGGCTTCGCTGTTTCTAACCAAGCAGAATTCTGGACGATCCCAGAACCAGGCATGAAGGATAAGGACATCGTTGAGCAAGTGGATGGCAATGAAAAAAGCAAACGTTTCTTCATCACAAACTGGAATATGCATAATGTTGGAGTGCATGATACATCGCAGGTTTTCCAAATGACTGAACTGACGTCAACGGATCCTGCCTATGCTATGTCATTCCTATGATGGGATTCAAAGTTTCTTTGCAGATGAAAAAGAGCGCTATAGCAAAATTAGTAGTCGGTACAACACTCACTGAGGTTACGGAAAAAGCTCTTGATCTCATTAGACAAGATCTTATGCGCAACCTACAACTTGAAGCAGCTCAAGCCGACTTCAAACAGACCAGCGGCAAGTACGTTCAGTCGATCAAGGTAGAGAGAAGACGAGGCTACCTCAGGATCTACTCAATACACCCAGCAGCGTCAGCTATTGAGTATGGCTTCAAAGAAGAGAGGCCAATGACGTGGTTGGTCACTGGTAACGCTATTGCATTCAAAACGGAAGATGGAAAGACGATCATCAGGCACGTGACTGCTGAAATGATTGGTCGACCATCTGATCATTCTAAGTCTGGTAAGTCATGGACTTATCCGATCATGGAAGGCAAGTTCATCTTCACAAGAGCTTTGAAGAAGACAATGCCAGATGTCAGAAGACATCTTTCAAGGATCTATAAGATCATCGTAGAGGATTGACATGGCCAACGATCAAGCAGCTTTCGTCTTCGGTGAGCAGTTGATCCTTACTGGTGTTTCGATTTTGCAAGATGCATTTAAGAATTCCGGCTTTGAGCCAAATGCATTTAGCAAGAACGATCCAAACTGCACTGGTGAAGACAAATCCTCAGCGACAGACGAGGATGATAGGCTTTTGACATGGAACAACAACAGAGAAGAGACTGAAGGTCTCGTGATCACAGAGAAAGAGCCATTCGACATTCAAAGATTTCCAACCATCACAACTTCGATATCCAATGGTGACATGAAGAATCTCGACTTTGGTCAGTTCATGAGACCATATGTCAAAGATGGTGTTCATGTCGGTGACGTACTTGGAGGTGGAGGTGAGTTCGATATGGTCTTCAGATGCATGGCTGAGTCCACTGCCATGAGGAAGAAGATGACAGATCGAGTGATGGCAGTCCTCTTGATCAAACGAGAGGAATTCTGGAAATATGGTGTCACACTTCAAACTGTTCGACTCGGCGGATACAACTCAATCCCCTACATCAATAACGATAAGAGCATCTATTACTCAGACATCGTTGCGCATTGCTGGGGAGAGTGGGAATTCCCGTTCGACAAACGCCTTCCGCTACTCAAACAGTTCAAATTGGCTTTTCAACTCGTCAGAGGCCAAGTTCAAAGCTCTACAAAACTTCTCTGGAACGTTGAGAACAATCCATAAAGGAGGATAGCATGTCAAGTCCGATCTTCAGGGATCTTGGAGTGTTTTCCAAGACCATCATCAACACCGTGCCAGTGCAGCAAGGTGGTGTACTGGTTCCTGGCGTCATTGGCTTTGGTCGTGACTGGTTCATCGTCACTTCAGAAGCTGTGACCAAGTCGCCGTCAAGCAACAATGACAACACAGCGAATCCGATCACGAAGGTGCTCAACCGAGTGGGTGACACACCGACCAGCAGCGATTATGTGATTGGCACTGACGTGTCGATCCAATCGCCTACGCCAACTGGAGTCGTGTGGAACAACACGGTGATCTTACCTCCGACGATCACTTCATCGACTGTGATCCCCAGTGGTGGAAGCTTTGCTTCTGGAACTTGGTTCTTCGTGATCACATCGAAGAATGCATGGGGTGAGACTATCGCTTCGACTGAAGTTGAAGTTGATATTGCTGCTGGCATTACCAACTCGATCCAGTTGAACTGGAGCCTCGTTCCCAAGGCTTCTTCGTACACTGTGTATGGCACTTTGGTGAGTGGCACCTACGGTGCGACATCATTGATCGCCACCACAGCGAACACATCTATCACGATCACGTCCTTTGCTCCGACCGCTGGGCAACCTCCAGTTTCGAGCACTGCGTACAACAAGCCGGCTGCCAACGCGACGTTCTATGTCACGTATGACCGCTTCAAGATCGCCACCGATTACGCTCCACAGTTCGTCACATCGTTCTCAGATGTTCAGACAAGCTATGGTGGTGACACAATCAACACTGGCACTTTCAGCTCACCAGTGTACACGCTGAATCCTCTGGGCTTGGCTGCCGATCTGATCTTTGCCAACGGTGCACAGGGCATGTACATGGTTCAGCTGAACAACGTCACAGTGAACAACCCAGTGAACACTCTCACTCCAGCTTCAGGTGACGGTGACATTCGGAATGCTTTCAAGAATGCGCTGGCTCAGCTTGAAGGCAAGAATGTGTACTACATCGTCGGACTCTCAACCAACGCCAACACGAGACAAGACATCTTCAATCACGTCACGAACATGTCGAGTGAACAGCGTCGTGCAGAGCGAGTCATGTTCTACAGCTTCCCACAGGGTGAGATCATCGGCGATCCATCAACCGGTGGAACGATGACAGGCACTGCGAAGGCCTACTCACTTTTGGGTGGAGCTTTAGCTGGTCGCATCATCTTGATCGGCAACAATCAAGGCACCAAGCAGATCGCGAATGATGATGGCTCATCGCAGACACTCACTTTGACTGGTGAGTACTTTGCTGCTGCTTTGGCTGGCAAGCAGAGTGGCATGCAGCGCATCACTTTCCCGATCAATCGCAAGCCGATCAGCGGTATCGATACAATGGTGCCGTTCAGCGAAGAGAACAGGTTGTTCCTGCAAAACAACGGCGTGTCAGTGCTCTACTACGTCGGTGAGACGATCATCTCGGTTTCACGTCTGTTGACGTGTGCCAATGATCTGATCGAATACCAGGAGCTCACCACTCTGCAGCAGATCGATGTTGTTGGTTCGGACATGAGACAAACACTGGAGAATATCTTCATCGTCTCCGGTGATGCCATCATTGATGAGACCACACCGATCCTGGTTCAGAACATGGTGAATGTGATCTTGAAACGTGACAAGCAGAACAAGCTGATCAGCGATTGGTTCCCTGACTCAACGAAAGCGACTCAGGATCCAAACACGCCGACGCTCATCAACATCACCTACAAGATGAAGTTGGTGTATCCACTGCTGAACGCCGAGATCACCCAGGTTATCTCACTGACATAGTTCAACAGGTCGTGAAACATGATCCACTCAGGAGTCACCTGGGTGGATCTGCACGGCCCCTAGAACCCACTTTTAGGAGCAAGACATGGCCAATCCGAACATGAACCATGTCGTTTCTCAGTCGGCGACATTCATCGCCTCTGGACGACGGGTCGGTTCAGTTCAATCGGTGAGCCCTTCAGAGAATCTCACAACGATCCTCATCCGTGAATTGGATGCTGATATCGCTGGTGAGATCATCGAGATCGGCATCGGTGTTCCGAGCTTTAGCTTGGGGCTGACGAAGTTCATGCTTTACCAGCAGACCTTCTTCGCTGCCTTGGGCTACGTGGTTCGCAACATCGGCGACATCACTGATCCACTGGATCTGCAAGTCGCTTTCCGTTCTGCCAAGACTGGCAACACGGTTGCGAAGACATTCATCGATGGTGTGCTGAAGAGCCTGACTTCGTCAGTGAACATCGGCACCATCTTGATCACGGAAAACGGCAACTTCGACGTGCGTTCCATTGTCTAACTAAAAGCTTGAGGACAAAGAAATGATGGTCAAAAATGACTTGAAAAAGGCTTTGAGCCTTGACGACTTCATCCTTTTTGGTTCAGTGAAAGATGAAGTCGAAGTGTTCGGACAGAAAGTGACGATGAAAACTCTTGAATCCGGTTTCCTGCGAAACTTAGCTGTTGAAACTTCCGGACTCGATCTGCTAGCCAGGGATCGAGTCTGGAAGATCAACGTGCTTGCAAGAGCGATCAAATCATTGAATGGTAATTCATTGGTGCCAGAAGATCCAGATGATGAATTGAAAGATCGATCAGATCGCACTGATGTGGTCAAAGAGGCGATCAAGAAGATCAGCAAATGGGAGCAGTTCGTTGTTGATGCTTTCTACAATGAGTACGCTAAACTCGAGAAGCAGCAAAGCGAATTCGCCGAGGAAATGAGAAAAAAATACGAGAAAAAGACGTCCCAATCCTGAGATGGTGGACGCTTCTTCGGCGCGAATTGCCGTTTCCCTGGGGAGTCAAAAGAGCTTCTCATCTACAAGCATGGCAAGTCGAGTATATGCAGTACGCTGAGTATCGCGAAAAGAAAAGCGATGATAAGCGATTCAAACAATTCCTCGACTACCTTGGATCTTACACGGACCCAAAACGTGCTAATGAGGAGCTGAAGGCTTCCTACGAATCAGGGCCCGATGGGTCCGAAGAATCCTCAACACAAGTCGTTTATAGAAACGACAACTTCGGCAAGGAAGATCAACCAATTGTCAAGATGGAGAGTGAGGAAGCTAAAGTGAAGTTCCTCACAAACTTTGACAAAGCGATGCGTGAGAAATTCGGCGACACTTACGAGGAAGTTGAAGTCGTTACTCCAGCAAAGGTTGAAGATCCAGACGATAACGAGCCGGACGAGATCATCGTGAGGTAATATGGCATCCCCAAATGAAAAGATCGTTCAGGAACTCGGCCTTGTCTTCACGACCGATGAACAATCGAAAGAACAGGTGCTGAGATCTCTTGATGAGATCAACAGCAAAGCCAAGTCAGTCAACGACAATATGGCGGCTGGTAGTGAAGGTGCTTCTAAGCTCTCTGAGACATTGAGGAAAGATCTTGGTGGTGCTCTTGATAAGTTCTCGCCTGCTTTAGGTGAGATCGGCGGCTTGTTGAAAGCAGCTGGGCCAGTGACTGCACTGGTCACTGGTTTTATCTTGGTAGTCGATAAGATGGCTGACTTGAATAAAGAAGCTGTTGATGTCAATCGCCAATTCTCTTCGATGTACTCAACGATCAAAGACATTGCTGATCTTCAGAATCATATGTCCATGATGGGCTATGATAAAGAGGAGACAAACAACATCACTAGCCGTTTGGCTAGGAATGGGGCAGCTTCGACAGCTGAACAGCTCACAGATGCTACTATCACGACTGGTGCCTTTGCAAAGATGACTGGCATGGAGACATCATCTGTCGCCAATATGATTGCGATGGCAGTTAAGAGCGGTGCTCTTGATGCCAACAATTTGCAAGGTGGCGTGTTTGGTGAAGGTGGAAAACCTGGTCTATTCCAGAACATGACTAAAGGCGCTGCAGAAGCTTCAATGTCGATGGAGCAATACTCCAAGTCTTTGTTTGATCTTTGGGGAACCACACGCAACTACAATATCAGTTTTGAAGATACACAAAAGCTGATGGGTCGTTGGGGTGATTCGCTGAACAAAGGCATTGTGTCGTTAAATGACATTGCCGCTTTGTCGACTGGCAGCAAGTTCAGCGATGGTCAGAAGATCTTCATGGCTCAACAAATGGGCATTGAAGGATCGCCACTTGAGATGATGACGAAGTTCGAAGCTAGCCTGAGTAAACCTGAATTCCAAGAACGACTTGGAACGAAGGTCTATGACATGGCTAAGCAAAGAGCTAAGAGCCCAACAGAGATGGTTGAATGGGTTCGAATGATGAATGATACGCTGACTGGTGGTTCAATTCCCGGTCTAAACTCATTGGGTGGAGCTCTTTCATTTTTAGAGTCTCATGCATCTGATCAAGATCGTGGCAAGTATTTTGCTGCGTTCCCAGGCGTTGTTAACAACCAGAATGAAGAACAGCGCGTCATTGCTAGAATGCAAAATGAAAGTTTGGCTAATGATAGGGCAAAGCGTTTGAATAGTCCAGAAGCGATCAAAGATCAATTGGGCATCGATGTGATGAGCACTTCAGGCGTTTTGTCTCTGGCAAAACGAGCAGTTGGGCTTCTCTACAATGACATTGGTGCTGGAGCTGACCAAGAAGGAACGATGAGACATGCGATGGGATTTGATTCTCAACGCGGTTTGAAAGCGTTTCAAGGTCTTGATCCACATCAACAAGCTGAAGCATTGAGAGAAATGTCAAAGTTCACTGGTGCTACTCAATCGAAGCCAATTGAATTGAAACTTGACAATCACCAATCACTTGACATCAACATCAAGATGAATGGTCAGCAAGTCAGTACACAACGATTGAACAGCAAACCTGGAACCCAATCGTTCACGCTACCAGCTGGGATGGATATGGGTATCACAGTTGAAGGGCATAAGTGATGGCACGACACAGAGTGATCTTCGTCGCCGGTCTGGGCAACTACTTGCCAGGACAACTCTCAAGTCCAGCACAAGCTGCTTCATTTGTCGCTGGTGTAGCATCTCTTGGAAATCCTGTTTCAGCTGCTACTGTTGCACAGTCAGGATCTCTTATCAATCCAGCGGTTGGATTGGGATCTCAGATCGCAACAGCGGCTTTGTTGAAAAACGCTGGATCGCTTGGTATCCCACAGAATCTACAGAACTTCATCTCAGCGTCATTGAACACTGGCGGTCTATTTGTTGAACTGCTTTTGAATCCACAGCGGATCAAAGAAGAGCAACAGAAGATCATTACAAAGCAACCTACGGCGAATGGTTACGCCTACTTCCATTGGGGTCTCGAGCCTAAGAAAATAACGTTTGAGATCATCACCAAATCGCTGAGACCGAAGATCAGCGACAATGGAGTGAGTGCTTCAGATGCACAAAGCAATTTGGATCAGATGGAGAAGTTCTTTCAAGTCAACAACTTCAATGTGGGGCTGATCTACCAAAATAAGATCTACGTTGGACACTTTGAAGGCGTTTTCATGAAGACCAGAGATGTGAACAATCCGAACATCACTAGCGCAAGTTTCACATTCATCGTGGATAAGATCCCGAGTGTGATGGTGCCTGGTTTTGGATCGTTCAACATCAACACCATCCCTTTCAATGTGTGATCATGGTTGACTTCGCATCTATCGACCCAGGTTCTCAGCCATCTGCTAGAAAAGCACAAGCTGACGACGACGCAAGGACCGGCTTCATTAGGAATACTATCCCAACCATTCTACACTATATTGCGAATATGGTGCAGAATGCGTTGCCAGTTCCTACCAGTGTTCATGTTGCACCTGACTTCTACATTCAAGTGTTCAAGCTTCGATTCAATTACGATGCAATAACGAATGCATTAGCTAGTGGATCAACATCAACAGACATTTCAGCTATCATTCAAGGCATTGACATCTTTCAATTGAATGACTTGAGAAATGTCACATCAGCAATGAGCTGTGGTAAAAATCCAGGCTCTGCTGGATTCACATTGAACCAGCTGCTGATCAATGATAAACTTGTTGAGACGATCGATGTGCATGGTCAGAAGTTTCTCACGCCAAGAGAGACGCTGAAGAATGTGAAGAATCCAGATGTCACGATCGATTATATGGACATCGTCAAGGTTTTCATTCGTAATAGATTTCCGGATCCTACGAATGGAGCCAACAACTATTCGTGCACATTCACTGGTTTCATCACATCAGTCACGCACATTGATCAACCAAAAGTAGACTTTGCTTATCAATATGGTGCTCACGATATCAGCACTGCACTGCGGTTAGCCCCGGTCCCATCACAGATCAATCTTCAACAGATGGTCAATGGTGGCCCAGGTTATCAACAACTTCAGAAGAATATCTATTGGAATAATCCACTGGTCGTCAATCAATCGGCCATTGATACTATCAAGACGCTGATCGATTCGAGTTGGTGGACATATCCAAACTCAGCTCAAGTGCTTACCAAAACACAACCGTCAGATAATGCAAAGGTATCAAGGGTTCAGATCTTGAATCCATCAAGTTTAGGTTTGTTGAATCTCAACATCTTCCCAGCTAACTTGCCAAACATCAGAGCGTACGGTTCAGTGTTCAATCGCAATATGAATCTTGCATTCTATCAACAAAGCGACAAATTGCCATATGAGGTGTGTAAGGATCTTGCTGACGTCATCGGTCTCGAATTCTACGCTACACCCGAAGGCAATCTGTACTTTGGCATTCCAAAGTGGGATATCGATATTGACGGATCCTACTATGCCATAGAAAATAGCATCATCACGAGAACTGGTTTCTTTGATCTGAATGGAACGCTGTCTAGTATCCCATCACAATCATACGTTTCTGAGATTGATGCTTACACCATCAATCAAGAAGACGTAATTGGCTATGAGGAAACTGGATCAGTAGAAAACATCTACACAAGAGTCGATGTTGGTTTTGTCAGTTGGGATGAAGATCTTTTGGCAACACTCAACCCATCCGTTTCACAGAGCGTCTTCAAAGAGAAATTCTTCTTCTCATTCCCAGACATCAAGTTCTGGGATCCATCGTCAATGGACAACAACTCTGAATTCCTCAGAGAGATGACGAGGTATGGAGTTCGTCCATTCCCAGTGAGTGGCAAAGCTTTTCTTCAGACGGATGAAGCTATCAAAGCTTATGCTCAATTTGTTTATGACAAATTGAAAGGTCAACGCACTCAAGCAAAATTGACGATTGTTCCACGACCAGAGATCAGAGCTGGTAGAACGATTCGTATACCATATAAGAACTTGATAGCCTATGTGACGAGTGCTACGAACTCAGTGGTACCAAAGAAGAGCGCTTCAACGACATTGCAATTATCGTTCATCCGCTCTGCTGAGTACGATCCAGAGAAAAGTCGTTTTTCATTTGATGGATTGACTAGCATCGTCGAACAAAAGTACGGGTCGTTCATTCCGGCTGGAACTTTCGACTTCACTGCCCTTCAGGAGAACTAATGCAGATCTTCGAAGGGGAAGAACTAGTTCAAGATATGAAAAAAGAGTTGAACAAAGGGGTACGTTATGCTATCATCGCAGCTGTTCATGATGATCTCATTCAGAACCCACAATCAGAGGTTGATGAACGCTTAAGATACATGACGGTTGATTTGACATTCATCGACTTTCCTGGTGTTCAAACTCGAGTTGCCATTACAGGCTTTGAAGCATCAAGTGGCGAGGTAACAGTTCCACAAGTCAATTCAATTTGCATGTGCATCTTCTTACCAAATAGAAAAGCCTTGCTCTTGACGCAAGTATCTGGTGGAGACGTTGGTGCCACCAGAACAATGAGAGATCTCGTCAAGAGTGGTGTTGTCCTTCCAATTCAACGTGGAGAACAGTTGAAGTGGAATGGAAGCACATATTGGTATTTAAGATCATGTGCTAAAAAGATCGTTCATACGATCGGCACGGTTCTTGATGCCACGCTGGCTAAGGTGTTACTTGATGGCAAGGAAATTCACTACCAAGTTGAACATGAATCTGGGACTAAGATCTCGATCGATGCAAGTGGCAACATCATCTTGAGTCCAGGAAGCGGAGCAAAGATGTTTGAAGGATTGGTGCCATCAGGAGCTACTGATGAGAATGCACTGGTCACTCGAAAGTTCTTGCTCGATTTCTACAATGACTTAGTGCAGAAATTCAATTTGCATACACATCCATATGTGAATGTGACAACGCCATCTACAACTTCAGTTACTGCTACATTAGCAACAGAAGTTTCGCCGTCCCTTCCGGACACGGTGTCAACACCAGACATCAGAGCTAAGAGCGCATAATGGCCACTGTAGCGATCCAGCAAAAATTGCAGTGTGACCACTCGTTTATCATCGAGGGTCAAGCACAATCCTCAACTGCTAATTCTCTCACGGATCTCACGAAAAATTGGCCCTTGAACCTCCTAGTTGGTAAAACACTGATGATCTGGTATGGTACTGGGGCTGGACAGTCAGTGAATGTGAACGCAAATGCTCACAACCAACTTTGGATCGATGGACAATGGGCCATTCAACCGGATAGGTCCTCACTCTATCGAATCCGAGTGAATTCAACTGAAGACTACTGTGCTAAATGCAATGGTTCAAATGCCTATCGTGATCTTCAATTTGCGAGCGGGAGACGTAAGACTTTGACTGGCATTCAAAAGCTTGCACAGTCAGTTGACACGGTTTTGCTCTCACCACATGGTGCTTCAATATTCAATCCTGACTTTGGGAGTGGTATTGAACTTGCACTCACAGCAGATATTGATGATGACGATGAGCTGTCGATGTATGTTGAGAACAACACGGTATCTGCGTTGAATGTGCTGACAAATGCACAATCAGCTGCAGTACCGTTCTTGTCATTCGACAACTCAGAGCTACTGAACCAATTGGTGAGCGTCGACGTCGCTAGAGATACGGTTGATCCAAGAGATCTTGAATTGACGGTCGATGTTAACTCCGCAAGTGGACAGCAAACCACTGTGACCGCCCCACTCAACACTAGGTGATAGCATGTCAATTGATACTTCCGGGATCAGAACACAAGCTCAAGTCCTTGGGAATGTCGATGGTAGTGGGGATGGCTTCAGAGAATTCATCCTTGCACTGAACATTACCACTGACGGGATCGATGGCAAAACCATCGACATCACTGACCCTGAGTTCTTGATCCAAGCTGAATTAGCGCCAGTGTCTCTTGAATTCGCGAATGTCTACATCATCGACGACTTCAAGAACAGAGCGATCGATATCAACAAGCTTCTTGAAGTTGACAACGATCCTTCATACAAATCGAATTTGCAAGCGGCGCTTCACATGACAGCCGTTCAAACACAAGCGCTCATCGACATGTTGTTTGATTATCACGGCTCAAATGTTGGGAAGCCAAGAAAAGGTACGACTCAAGCCATTGGCACACAGGTCTTTTCCTCAACATCAGCACCAACAGCCGATGCTGTCATTTTAGCTGGGACTCGTGTTTCAACTGAACCAACATCAACAAACCCAGCAGTTGTATTCGCTACAACTTCGACTGTGACGATGTACGCCGCTTTAGCAGCAAGCTATTTGAATCCAGCTAATGGACTCTGGGAGATCCCAGCTAACATCAAAGCTGTTTCTCCTGGCGCTAATGGTAATCAGATCGCTGGTTCTGTTAAAGTCTTGGTCAATAGCGTCAATGGCATCTCTGCAACACGCAACATTGCCAAGACTGAAGGCGGTCAAGATCAAGAATCGAATGCTGCATATGCGGCACGTATCAGTGCTGCTTACGCTGGTTCAAACATCTACACGCTGAGCGGTAGACAAGGCATTGTGCTCAATCAATCGAATGTGAGCGCTTGCGATGTAGTTGGCAGTGGTGATCCATTGATGCTTCGTGATCTTGGCAATGGTGGTAAAGTAGACATCTATGTTCAAACCAACAACAATGATGTTCAACAGGTGACTGATGAGCTCCAACCATATGTGAACACTCAAACGACATATGTGATGGAAAATCAGCCAGTCGAAGCGAATCCTGCCGTCAATCCAGTTGGCGTTGATGTCTACAACAATGGTGCTGTCGTTGGAACACTGACGATAGGCACGCACTTCAATTTTGTGAAGTCAAGAGATAACACTCCTCTGAATGTATATGTGGAGTGGTCGAGCTTTGCGAGTGATGCGATTGTCCTGACACCAGCTGGTGTCACATACATCTCTGGTCTTGGAACAGTCACTCACCTCGGCCTTTCATATTCATATGACAAGAGAATCGGTGCAATTCAAACAATCTTCAGTGCACCAGATGGACACGCTCTGACTGAAGACATTCAAGTCAGAAAGGCTAAGTACGCTGAATTGAATGTTGCTGTGACTGTGAAGCTGCTCACTGGCTACCAGCTCATTGATGTGCAGAATTCAGTGGCAACACTGTTGTCTGATCTTTACGACATCAGTAAAGATATCCTTGGTCTTGGTGGCATTGAATCTATCATCACAACAACGATTCAGAATGGTGGATCCGCAATTGGCGTTTCACAAGTTGAGCTTGGCACATTGGTGATGACACTGTCGAATGGCAACGATCTTGTAGCGAATTATGCCTACACTGTCGATGTTTACGGCAACATCATCATCCCAACGAACGAGTTCCTTCAATTGGGAACCGTCACGCTAACGGCGGCGTAACATGTCAAAAGTCCGATCATCCATCTCGATTGAATGGAATACTCGCAATCTCGTTGATGCAGTCCTGACCTTGAGCTACAAGGTCTGCAATCAAAATATCCATTTAGCGAGATATGTCCAGGACTTATATGGTGTTCTGAATCGCTTGCGATCTCAGAACATATACAACATCTACTACAGAATGGTCGGCAAAGAATTCTGTCGTGTGAATCAAGGACAGATGGCCGGCCTCTTCAACTTGTTCATGGACTCTGCTGACTTCGACACGATCAAAGGCAAATGGTCAGATCTTGTTGGATTCACATTCAGAGCCAATTTCACAGAGCCAGAATATCGACAGTTCATCTACAGCTTCAGAGCAATGATCTTTGGGAACTCCACACCTGCTGAACTTCAACTTGCGCTGCAACAGATGCTGCAGTTGGATAGCAACAAGGTGAAGATCTTAGAGTACTTCAAAGACTCTGCGATCATGACGTTCTTCACAAACGATTGGGCGATTCGAAACAACGCTCAATTGATCCATGCAGGAACAACTGACGGAAGCAACGTTACCAACTCACCAAATAAACTCGGTGATTCAACGTTCCTTGCTTCCGCAACACCAAATCAGTACATTGGAATGAAGATCGTCATCACATCAGGAGCTGGTCAATCTCAAGTAGCGACTGTAGTTGGTAACGATACGTCGTTCTTCACATTAGATACGAATTGGACAACTGTGCCAAACACAGGCGATGGATATGTGCTTAGCATCTTCCATTCAATGCGTGACGATCTTAGAAGTCTTCGTCCAAACTTGGTAGATTACACTAACTTTGGATTGTCGAATTATGGCTTCCAGGTTTGGGTATCTGTCGACAACTACCTTGGTGTTTTGGGATTCATCAGTGATTACTTGAGGATTGTGAAGTTGGACTACATCAAGTATTCCATCGCTTACATTCTTCATCGTCATTTCGCTGGCTCCCTCACTGCGGCTTTATTGAATCCAGCAACTAATCCAACATACGTGGCTATTGGTACCGGTAATCCTGCATGGGATCCTTATAACCCACAACCAACTGGTACTGAAACATCACTGTATGCTGAATCGGCTAGAAGAGTTGCTTTGGTGAATTACATCGATTCAAATGAGAATCCAACTCTCACACCAACGCAATTTCTTGAAGCGAATGGATTCTTTGAAACTGGAGTTTCCACTTCACCACGTGTCATGGAAGTAGGGTTGTACGCTGAAGATGGTACAACGCTTCTTGCATATCAAGCTTTCTCAGCAATCAAGAAAAACGCTGATGAAGCTTTCATTTGGAAGTGGAGACTAAACTACGATTCCCTCTGAGGGTGAACCATGGGCATTCCGCAAACAGACACCATTCGCTCAGGATCCTTGATTGGCTGGGCATTTGGTGGACAGAACCACATCTCAACTGGTGTTGTCAAACAGAATCTTCCAGTGGTTGACGCTGAAGATGGTCAACTATGGGATGTGCAGAAGTATGAGAGACAAGAACTGACGAAGTCTTTAGCGTTTGATGGTGTGCTCATTGGCAACATCTGGCGTGATGGGATCTCGAGAAATAGCTTCTTGACGACATACGCTGCAGGATCTTTGACAGTTGCCCCAGGTCGTGCGATTGTCGGTGGCAAACGTGTTGATCTTGGGCTTGGTGTCTCTTACGACGCCGGGCTTTCAGTTGCTACTCCAGTTCCAAGTGGCGGCAATGAGAAGATCATCTACCTCGATGTGTATGAGAGAAAGTACACACCACCACCGGCCTTTGCACCAGGCGGCGTTGGTATGGATCTTAGCATCTATGCTGATTTCTCAACGTACAACGTTTCAACATCGACGCTGAAAGAATACTCAGTTGCCATTGGTGGTTCACTGCCAGCCCCAGGTGCTGGGCACTTCTTCCTTGAGATTGGACGTCTGCAAAATTCTGGGAGTGTGACAGACACTCGAGTGTCTGTTGCTATTTTCTTGAAGCAGACACCAAACTCAGGCGATTACACAGCTTTGACTATCGCTGCCAATGCTGTACAACTCACACAATGGGCTCACACATTCGCGGCTGGTGGAACGATCAACACGATCAATTCATCACCGACAATGAAGGCCGGAAGTATTGTGTACTTCAAAGGAACGACTGGTCAGACTGTACAATTCACAGCTGGTTCTTCAATCGTTCCGAAGAACAATGCTAACGCCTATCTCAAGTACAATTTTGATGTTATTGCATTCCAATTGGGAACTGATGGCATTTATCGTGAGATCTACAGGTCAATGACTCAGAACAAACATGCGTACACAATGACAACTACGCCAGTGACAATTGGCGAAGACATCGCAAATGGTTACGATGCTGTTGTTGTTGCGTCTTCGTTGTCTGGTGCCGTGTCACTCACGCTTCCCGATGCAACTGGCTACAACACTGGTCGTAAGATCGATATCAAACTTCTTGCATCAGCGGCAACATTGACCATCAACACGACTGGTGGGCAACTGATCAATGATAACGGCTCAACTTCAATGCAATTGACGAAGCAAAATGATTTTGTTACGCTGTTAAGCGATGGTTCAAATTGGAATGTGATTGGTTCTTCTCTCCCAACGCAAACATATCCAACTGGTATGTTTGCACCATTTGGTGGAACAGTTGCACCACTTGGCTTCTTGTTCTGCAATGGCACAGCCGTTTCACGTACTACTTATGCTGCTTTGTTTGGTGTGATTGGAACGAACTACGGAGTCGGTGACGGTAGCTCTACATTCAATCTGCCAAACATGCAGAACGTTTATCCACGTGGTGTGAATGGATTAACACCATCCGTAAATACAAACGCTGGTGTCACTGGAGCTGGGACCGCACAAGCCGTTGCAATGCTCACCAATCCGATCACCGCTGGTTTCTGCACTGGCAAATATGCTCTTGTTTCTGATGGAGCAAGTACAGAATCAGTTTTGATCACGGCTGTGTCAAGCACAACGATCACTGGTATCTTTGTGAACAATCACTCATCTGGTGTCAATGTCAGTCAAGCTCCGGATGTACCAGGTTTGTCGCTCACAGCGATATCAGATATAGAAACTGCACACGAACACGGCTATCCGACGCATCAGGAAGGATCCGGTTCTAATACTAACGGCTGGAAAGTTGACTCACAAGTAACAACTAGCAACACTGGACATAAGCATTTGATCCTTCAACCCGCTAACGTTGGCGTGAATTGGGCCATTCATATCTAAAGGAATCTTCATGAGCGATGAGCTGACGCCAGAAGATCGACGGTTGCTCTCAGAAGTCGGCTTTCAAGTTCAGGCTATGAACAAGCGCTTGGATGAAGTGAAGACGCTTCTGTTCGGAGATCATGCCGATGGGTTCATGTACAAATTCGCAAGAATGGAACCCGACATCGAAAGGATCCCAGAGATCAAGAAAGTGCTTGACGACATGGTGAGAGAAGCCGGCAATCTTTCAGATAAGATTGGTCCGCTTCTGACGATGGCCCAAAAGCATGACGATTACATCAAGACACAGACAGTGTACAAAAATGTGATCGTCATCTTGATCTCGACAGCAACTTCTGCAGCTGTAGCTGTTTTGACAGCATGGACTCTTTACAACCAGCTGTTAGAGCAACTTGCAAAACAAGCGGTGAAGGGTGGGACACCATGAGTGATGAAAAGGGACCAACACAAACCACAGAAGATGGTCAAGAAGCACATCACGCTGAGGAGCTGATAGAAAATCTTACACCAGAAGAAAAGAAGATCTGGACTGAGAAATTTTTGAAGCTTGAGTACTACAAAGCAATTTCTCAGACGATCTTCCAGGTTGTAAAGGACTTCAGCAAATGGGCAGCTATGCTAGTTTCTGGTGTAGGTGCTTTGGTTGGCGGCTGGTTTTCCCTTCAGAAAATGGCTAAGAAGAACAAGGCTGAACTGACGCTAATGAAGGAACACCAGCTAGGCCGAGCGCGCCTCGACTCAGGAGATAGATCCGTCCAAGCGCCTGTTAACACTCTTGGTTTTAGTAATAAAGGAACCAAGGACTTGGCGGACGTCGTGCGTAAGGAACAAGTTAACGTTGAAAATCAGACATCGTCTTTTCTTCAATCGCCACTTGTTCTACCGGACACGACAATGCTGTTGACGATCATAAGCGTTATTGTGTTTCTCATGTTGACAGTCAAAACTCTGATCCTCGACAAACGCAAAAAGAAGGGAGTGTCATGACAACTGCTCTACTGAAACTGCAACCAAAGATCCAAGTGGACGACATCCTTGCAGCCTTTGATGCAAAGGCTAAAGGTGGGAAAGAGAAACTTGCTCTCACAATGGTTGGTGGTGGAGCAAAGGGTCGTTGGCAAGCTGGTTTCAACTACCGGCTTTATGAGCTTGGACTCCTTTCACGCATTCAACTGTTTGGTGGAACTTCGGTTGGTGGTCTGAATTCAGTGATCACATCGAAGTATCAAAACGATCCTGACAAGATCTTGGAAGTTTGGGACAGCATCGATTCCAACGCCAAGATCTACAACGGCTCTTTGCCAAGTGGTGTGTGGGGAATCTCGAAGTTCATCCTCTCATTCCAATTCCTTCGTTCACGCAATTTGCTGACAGTTGAGCCGCTGACGGCCATCATCGAGAAGATTTTCGGTTCAACGATGAAGATGAAGGATTTTGCTACTCCAACTTACACTTGCACTGGCGACATTTACGTTGGTAGCCAAGTGGTGATGGATGATGAAGCCTTCGTCAAGGACGCAGCCTTGTCGACATGTGCCATTCCAATCGCATTCCCGATTTATGCAGATCGCTATGTTGATGGCGGTGTCTTCGACAATGAGCCATTCGACATCACAGTACAAAAAGGTGGAACAAAGATCATTGGTCTCTTCTGCGAACCAGAAAGCAGCAGCACAACTGTGACACTGAAGAACATGATCGATGTTGCCATGCGCTGCTTCAACATGATCTACGCTACCAATGAACTGCGGATGTGGAACAAGGTCAAAGCTCAACAGGACTTGAACAAAGCTACTGGCGGTGAACAAGTTGAGTTCGCATTGTTCTACCCACAGCAGTCAACTGGCGATGTGCTGAACTTCGCAAACAAGCCAGTCATGCAGCAAGGTTATGATGATGCATGCAAGTTCTTGACACGTGAGAAACTGCAGGAATTCCTGCTCTCATAACAAGCTGGTAACCCATGTCCCAGCTTGAGTCTGTGCCCAACAGACCGTTAAGGCCCAAGTCCGCAAGGACTTGGGCCTTTGGCGTTTGGTGTTGGTTTTAGGCAAAAACACAGTTAACAAATAGTTTCCAAACCACAGCCTAACCACCAACGAACCGGATACTATATAGTACAGGATCAAATGGGACCAGGCTATCAAGGAGAATCACATGCACATCTCAGAATTTCGAACCTTCTTTCAAACCGCTGGGTTGGAGGTTCATGAGTTCCAACTCTCAGAACTTGAAGAAGAGGCAATGGTGTTCTATCCAACAACATCGCATACTGTGATTACAGCTGTTGGTACCAACTTCATCTTCACAGAAGCAGGCAATTTCATCGGTGCAATGTCAGACGAATCCGGCTACTTCTACCAAGTGAAACAGGAGGGCTGATGGGAAAGCAGAAGACATATCCACTCAAGCTCTCTGCATCGAGCATGGACTGCCTCGATGGTTGTGGCTTGAGATTCAGACTGAAGTTCATTGAAGGAATGCGTGAAGAAGGATTCAACGCTTCAGGGGCATTTGGTACCGCATTCCATAAAGTTGCTCAGATCATGTACGAGGTCCAGCAGTTCGATCGACGTTTTATGCTAGCACAATGGCCTGACGTCTTCAATGAGGTGTTCTCTAATCCGAACATTGAGAAGCAGACAAAAGAGCAATTGGATGGCTGGAAAAAAGCTGGGTATCCTCTACTCCAAACGTTCTACTCCCGTGAGGAGAAGGACGGCATGCTTAAGCCTGCGATTGCATTAGAAAAGCGGTTTGAGATACCGTACAAGCAATTGGCAGATGGACGTGATGTTGTACTGGTTGGTTCAATCGATCGCATCATCAGAGCCAAGCCGCAACTTGTAGAGATCACAGACTACAAAACGACTGTGTCAAAGCCGATGACGCCAGAACAGTTGAAGGCTACAATTCAAATGCCTTTGTACTCGCTGGCATATCGCTACCTCAACAAAATGGGCGAACCAGGCTTTGAGATCGAAGAACACTACATCAACATGTTCTACAACCGTCACAATCAGAAAGTCATTGCAACTGTTGATAAAGACGATCGCATCAATCTAAAGCGTAAGATCAATCGCTTCATTGAACGCATTGAAGATAAGGACTTCAAACCGACACCAGCGGATACTTGGGCTGCTTGCAAAGGGTGCACGTTTAAGGACATCTGCCCAGCGAAGGGTGGAAAGCTTCCTGACTTTGCAAAGATTCGAGCAGAACGTGAAGCTGAGCGGCTTAAGTACGAAAAAGCTGACATCAAGCTTGGTAGACTGCGTGAATGGGTAGATGAGAATAGCATGGTAAAGAAGATCAAACCAGAGCAGATCAAAGATGTTGCTCACATCTCTCGCAACAAAGTGGTCCTGAATGCCAACGGCGTTGGTTCTGGTAAGACAGTAGAGTCCATTGCATTGGTGGAACATCTGCATCAAGAGCAAGGTTTGAAGAGGGTTTTGCTGCTGCTTCCTAAAGCGCTGCGAGGTCAATGGAGAGAACAGATCAAAAACTGGACTGGGACGAAGGGTCTCGTTCAGATCGTCAAAGATGTGAGTGTTAAAGAACGAGCTGAGATGTATGGTAAGAAGTTGTGGACGATCTCCAATTACGACAAGGTGCTCACTGACTACGACGCAATGAGTGCTGTTGATTGGGATCTGATCATCTGCGATGAGTGTCAGAGACTTGCAGGAACAAGCAAGAGCAGTAAGGCGATCAAGTCTCTTCGTTCACCAAGACGACTTGCTCTTTCAGCTACGCCAATTGCTGCAAAGTTGGACAAGCTGTTTCGCATCATGGCGTTTGTGAAACCAGGGCATATGGGTCCATGGTCAGAGTTTCAGAAGCATCACTTCATCTTTGATGGTGGCGGCACACTGACAGGATTCAAGAATCTCAATGAGATCAGAGAGAAGCTTGGGCCACATCTCATTCGCAGAAGTAGGAAGGACATCTTCCCTGATGCGAAGGATCCAGTGATCGAAGCAGTGTTACTGGACATGAGCAAACGTCAGAAGGCGTTGTATCAAGAGAACATTGAAGAGCTTGAAGAACTGCTGAAGAGCGATAAGCTGAACGAGGAGAAAACAGTCTCATTCATCGACACGCCAGCTGGAGCCAAGTGGATCAAACTGCGTCGAATGCTCGACTTTACGCAATTGATCGATGGTGGCAAGTTCGATTCTCCTAAGTACGACTTCACGAAGGAGATCGTGCAAGAGGTCATTGAAGCTGAAGAGAAGATCATCATCTTCAGCCAGTACCTCACAGTGATCGATGAGCTTAAGAAACAGCTCACAAAGGATGGGTACAAGAACATCCTTGAGATCAGTGGTCGTGATAAGCAGAACAGAGATGAAGTGCGCAACATCTTCAACAAATCAAAGAAACACAGGATCTTGTTGATGACGGACTCAGGCAAGTTTGGTTTGAACTTGCAAGGTGCGAACAACATGATCAACTTCGAATTGCCAGAAGATCCTGAAGTGATCACTCAACGCATTGGTCGTATCACTAGACCTGAGCAGATGAGAGACATGAGGGTCTGGAACTTGATGATGAAGAAATCCATCGAGGTCAAGATGCACAAGCGTCGTCACCTTCGAGCTCAAGTAAGTTCAGTGGTCATCGATCAATCACTGAAAAAGGATGTTGTGAACTTGAAGGATGCCAGCATCTTGACGGTGAGAGGTCTGAAGGAGATCCTGCTGTGAGCAAAGATCTAACTCCAAAACAGATCAAGGAGATTGAACAAAGGATCTTCGAGCAATCTAAGATCATTAGCTGGATGTATGCCAAGTTCACAGATGTTGAAGACAACTCTGTAGTGAGGAAAATCCCATACAAAGTTGTGTATCGACAAGGTGATGGAGGCAAGACAACGAAGATCACCGTCTTTGACACGAAGACTTTCAAGCTGAAAGGTGAGAGGGTTTTCCGTGGCAAAGATCCAATTGAACCTTGGAGTTTTTATGCAGTGATTGAGATCCAAGGCTTTCAAGAAGGCTGGTTTGATCCACGTAAGATCAAAGTGCATGTTGAACCAACTACCAAAGAGGATATCCTCGATAGGTACTTGCAATATAACGACTGGTTCGGCAAGTAAATGGCCATCGTGCAAAAGCAAGAACGCATAGTGGTAGATCCATCAACTCCAATTTCTGCTAAGGATATTCAGCTGGCCATCAAAACACTTTGCTTAGACAAATACAGCAAGGTGTTTGTGCCAGAATTCACCTTTAAGAATTGGAGAGCAGACGCAATCATTGTCGACATACAGAGACAATTGGTTGAAGGTTTTGAGATCAAGGTCAGAAGAACAGATTGGCTCAGAGATAAGAAGTACCATCACTACACGAGATTCTGCAGTTCAGTATTCATCGTTGCAGAAAAGAGTGTAGTGAAGAGAAGCGAAGTAAAGGAGCCGTTCGGCCTCATCAGACCAAGCAGAAATGAGCGCGGCGAGGTCGTGCTTGAGATAAAAAAGAAACCATCTCAAATGAGCAACAGTGAATCGCTTGCTTGGACATGGATATATCTCGAAGTTTTAGAACTAGAGATAAGACGTCTAGCAGATGAAAATGAAAAGCTGACTCTCATCAAAGGACTACAACATGGCAACTCTAGTGCTGTTCCACCGTCATTGCATTGATGGCTTTGCGTCTGCTCATGTGTGGTGGAAGAAACATGGCGACGAAGGCCATGTCTACCGTAACTATCAGAGCGGCGAGCAAGTGAACATTGAAGGTTTCGATCGCTTCGTTTTCTTAGATGTCTCTCCGAAAGCTCGAGACGTGAGAAACATCCTGGCGGCGAAAGGCAAAATCGTGATCATTGATCATCATCCAATGGCTGGCGAAACACTCAACAGACTCTACAGCAATGAGCGTGAAGCTTTATCCTTTGTCAAGTTTGATGCGAACAGATCAGCTTGCACAATGGTAGCTGAGTATCTTGAAGTCACAGATGAAGTGTGGTTGAAGTTCTTGCAGTACATCGAGGATCGTGATCTTTCTCGTTTCGCACTTGAGAACACAAGAGAGATCAACATCGCCATCTCAAATCATGGTAAGGATTTCAAGCAATGGGACAAGTTGATCGAAGGATTGAAGGATGGCTACCATGATCTTCTGAACGCTGGAAAGACGTTGGTGGACTATCAAGACTCAATTGTCAAGATCTTGGTGAAGAGAGATCACATCGTTTGGTTCAAGCATGACGAAGGCTTTGAGGTGCCATTGATCAACTCAAACCTTTACCAGTCAGAGATCGGTCATACTCTCTGTCGATTACTTGACGTGAAACTTGCTGGTTGCTTTGCTATCAGAGGCAACATGGTGAATGTTCATGTTCGTGGTGAGAAGGCAGAAGACTTCGCATGGTTGTACAAGGGCAGTGGGAACTTCCGCTATGCTACCTTCATGATCCCATTGAAGGATTTCTATGAGAAGCTGAAAAAATGAGAAAGCTCTCTGACATCAAACGAGAACGAGTTCAAGATGAGCAAGACAAGAAAGATAGAAAGCTTTATAGAGATCAAACTGGTGAGGTGCCAGTCAGGCTTTGGACAGCACCTCAGATGCTTGAATACTTCAACGAAGTGAAGAAAAAGCATGGACAGAAGATCCAAAAGGTCTTCGACAAGCGAACGATCTTCACTCAACTATCAGGCATTAAACGACTCAGGATCAAAGGCGATGTGTTCGTTGAGTTCGTTCATTGGGCTGAACGGACAAACAAGACATTTCCAATAGACATCTACCATCTCATCAACCAGATCGAGAAATTCAAAAAAGTCAGAAAGGATCTCTTCAATGAAGTTCATCTATCTGTGGAAGAACAAGATCAATAAGAAATTGTACATTGGTAGAAACAAGACTAAGAAAGATCTTCAAGGCATTTTTGATCGATATAAAAGAGAAATGAAAAAAGGAAAACGTGTTATCAACATAGCAATGAGAAAATACGGGATAGAGAATTTTGAACTGACAGCTATTCAAAGATGTTACACAGATAAATCTTTGGAAGCAGCAAAAAAGAAGCTTGCGAAAAAGTATAATTCCTATGTACCAAATGGATACAATGTTTTTCCATGTGGCGCTTTAGGTGGTAGTCCAAAAGGCATTTACAATAAGAATTACAAGAGACCAAAAACAAAAGAACATCGCAATGCAATAAGAAATGGTTTAAAAGGCAAACCAAAGTCAGAGCAACATAGGAAAAATATTAGTAATGGAATGAAAGGCAAAAAAGGTAATCACACTGGCCACAAGCATACTCCAGAAAGTTTAAAAAAGATGTCTGAATCTTTAAAAAGAGCTTTCAAAGCAAGGAGGATGAAGTGACCAATTCAACTCTCGATTATTTGTTAAAAGACGAAGACTGGAAGGTCTTAGAGGACATGAAGGAGAGGATGCTTGGTGAGTGCGATGAGTGTGATCACACCGGTCACCGCCTTGCGAAGGATCAATCACGAAAGGCAGCATGGACTAAGACTGAAGAGTGCTCTTGCCTCAAGCGATTCAAGAGGTACAAAGAGTACTACAAGTCTAGGATCCCAGAGATCTATTGGAAGTTGAATGATAAGAACTTTGAAGGTGACAAGTCCGCATTGAAGCTGGTGATGCGCTACAACGAGAAGATCCACAACGCTGTTGCTAAAGGCTTAGGCTTCTTGTTTTATGGCAATAATGGCAATGGTAAGACGACGTTGTCATGCATCATCGCAAAGCATGCCATCAAGAATGGTTACTCGGTTCTTTATGGGACTTTGCAATCGTATCTCAATATGGTCATGGACTCGTTTGGCTCTGATGCGCAGACAGAGAAGGTCCGCGATCTGATCAAGAATGTCGATGTGTTGATCATCGATGAACTCGGAAAAGAGCATGTAAAAAGGAACGAAGCCACTGGAACTGTGTTCGGCTTTTCTGAGTTTGAGCAGATCCTTCGTCATCGTGAAGGCAAGAATAAAGTCGTGATTGAGATCACGAACTTGCGTCCACAGCAATTAGAATCGCAATATGGCGCTAGCATTGCCTCGCTGTTTGAAGGTGCTCTGAAGAAAGTTGAAGTGACAGGACCAGACATGAGAAGAACGTTGAAGAGCAAGAGTTGGGAAAAACGCTTGGAGGGCAAGGAATAATGGACGCCTACAAGCACCCACTAACAGAGAGAAAGATCTTAGCTCTCCTTCTTCGTAGCAAAACAGCTTCGATCAGGATTCTACCTCGTCTGAGAAAAGAATTGTTCTCAGTCAAGGAGTATCGCAATCTTTTCCCTGCGATAGAGCAACATTGGAAGACGTACCAAACGTATCCTAAGAAGTCCGCTTGCATGACCGGACTCAGAACGCTTGGTGTCAAAGAAAAGGAACTTGAAAAGTACGAGCAAGTGATCGACAAGCTTTACGATACAGACATCGACAAGGGAGACGATCGATTCTATGTCGATAAGATCACTGAAGCTTGGAAGGCTCGTAGGATTCTGCGTTTAATTGAAACATCGATGGACTTGGTTGAACAGGGAAAGATCCCGAACTCGATCGAGCACATTCAAACTGAAATCGCAAAGCTGCAATATAGAGCTGGCGACTCAGTTATTCAAGAAGGCGATTACCTTGACAGCTTCAGTGAGCGTTTGAAGTTGATCAAAGATCGTAGAGACAATCCTGAAAAATACCGTGGTGTTCCAACTGGCATTCGTCAATTTGATGAATACTACGGTGGGTTGATGAACAGCGAACTTGGTATCATCGTTGGTGGTACCGGTCGTGGTAAATCAATCGCTTTGATGAACTTTGCAGTGGCGGCGTGGTTGAAGAACCATGATGCTATGATCTTTACGATCGAAATGAGCAAGAAGGAGTATGAGTACCGCATTGATTCTAGACTTGCTGGTATCATGCACCGGAAGTTCAGAACAGGTGAAGTTGATGAAGAGGAGTTGGCGAAGTGGAAGATGAAGATCGCCAACTTGAAAGAAAAGCGCAATAACAAGCTCATGATCATCGACACACCTGAAGGCTGCACTACTGACTTCATCGAAATGACATTGATGAAGCATCGTGATCAGTTCAAGCAGAAGCCAGTGGTCTTGGTCGACTACTTGAACATCATGTTCTCGAAGAATGCTAGCAAGTACGAAGCAGATCATGAGCAACAGGGCAAGATCGCTCGTGAGTTGAAGACGCTTGCTAGAGCTTGGGATATCCCTCTGTGGACTGCAGCACAGCCAAACAGAGGTGGACAGCGAAAGCGCAACATTGATGTTGAGGACATCGGTCGATCAATCGGCATCATTGAGAATGCTAACTTCGTTTTGGGTCTTGCTCAAACGAAGGACGAAGAACTGAATGGTACCATGCGACTGACGAGTGTCAAAGGTCGTGATGGTAAGATGCCAGACGTCATTTTGCATCCTGATCTTGCTCGCATGAAGCTCAATATTGCGTGGAGCAAAGATGACGAAAAAGAAAAGAAGAAGTAGCTACTGCAGATTGTGCAGAGACAAGATCAAAGGTCATGCCAATCGACACTACTGCGATAAAACGGAGTGTCAAACAAGATTCAAATCAATTCGAAAGAAGCAAGTGAAGGCTGCAAAGAGAAAATTCCTGGAGAAATTGAAGAAAGAGAAACGGTCACTTCTACGAGCAACGGTGAAACAATGAGCACCAATCAGCTGCTTTGGGAAAAGATCCTACGCAATATGAAGTGGGATCGATTCTTCAAGTTCGTCAAACTCGAGAATGGTGATGAAAGGAAGAATGGTGAGGTGTGGATGCCGTGTCCTTTCCATGGGGAAGACACTGCATCATTCTCTGTGTCTAAAGAGAAAGGCACCTACTATTGCTTTGGCTGTCAAGAGCGTGGCAATCTCATCACGTTGATCTCCTCTCAAAGAGAGATGGACAACGATGAAGCTTTTGAGAAAGTCCTTAGTCTTGCTGGCATGTCTGACTATGAGATCAGCATGCAAGATCTGCGAGAGATGTTGAAACGCTTGCAGTTGCCAAAGTTCAAAAGGAAGGTAGAAGACATCGAACCAAACGACCTACCAGCGACATCACGTTTAGATGAGAATGCGTTTGAGTACTTGAAAAAGCGGCACATCAGTCGAGCAACAGCGATCGAGTACAACATCAGACGTTGCAAGACTGGGTACTATAAAGACTACATCATCATTCCAATCTGCGATGAGAATGGAAGAGTGGTGACATTCGAAGCAAGGTACGTTGGTACAGAAAAGAAGAAGAAAGTGTTGTACCCAAAAGATTCTCCAGATAAGCTGTGCATCTTCAATCTGGAGAAGGCGAAGAAGTATGACTCAGTGGTAGACGTTGAAGGGATCATGGATTGTTTGTCAATGGTCTCGAGAGATATGGAGAACACTATCACGATGTTCGGTGTGTCTATGTCTTCTCACCAACGTGAATTGATCAAGAACAATTTTGAAGAAGTGATCTTGTTCTTGGACCCAGATGAAGCTGGGAGGATTGGTTCTTCCAAACTGAAAGAAGATCTTGCTGCTTTGGTGAGCGTGAAGGTTGCGAAGTCCTATGTCAAAAAGGACGTCAAGTACCTAACTACCTCTGACATTAGAGATGCGCTCTCACAGGCGTCTGCGTACGAGTTAAAGAAAGCGCTTTGGCCTCTCAGACGGCGTTTGGCTACAATGAAAGGAGTATTGGTATGAGTGCGAAACAGGTGCTGGCTGAGGCTAGGAAAACAGCCAAGAAGGTTGGCGGTTATCCAGAAGCAATTGAAGTCGGTAAGTACAGACTCGAAGGCTTCACACTTCAAGCAATAGCTGAACATAAAAAGCAATCCAAACCGTGGATCTACAAACTTGAGAATGCATTCAAATGTTTGCTTAGTGAAGATGCATGCAAAGAGTTTGAGCAGCTAGTAGAAGAAGCTAGAAAACAACGTGGATCAATCTCATAGAGGATACGATGGCCGAATCAGTAAACCATCCGCAGCACTATGGCGGCGACACAACATACGAAACGATCAAAGTGATCGAAGCGTGGGAGCTCGACTTCTGTCTTGGCAACACTGTCAAGTACATAAGCAGAGCTGGAAAGAAGGATCCAAAGAAAGAGCTTGAAGATCTGAAGACGGCTGAGTGGTACCTACAACGACGCATCCATCAACTTGAATATGTTGCACCAGTCGATAAGGAGAAGAGATCATGAAGAAGATCGCGAAGAAAGAAAAGCCGAATGTACTGACACGTAAACAACGTGAAGCACTTCGTGCTCAGATCAGAGAAGACAACGCGCTTCTGAATGATGCTCAGTTCTTGGCACTGCGACAAGGTGCGGTTCCGATGAAGAAGCAGATGCAAGACATTCGTGAGTTCTACAAGATCACAGGCGCTGAGAGCCAATTCACAGCGCTTCCGACTGGCGAAGTGTCTGATCAACTCAAAAGCGTTAGACAGAACTTGATCTTAGAAGAAGTCGCTGAACTGTTCAGAGCAATGAACTCGAAGAATAAGATCGAGATCTTCGACGCATTACTAGACATCGAGTATGTCGTGCTTGGAACAGCGCTGACTTATGGCTTTGAGCATCGTATGGCTGCTGGGTGGGATGAAGTGCATCGCAGCAACATGGCGAAAGTCGGCGAGGATGGCAAAGTGCATCTTCGTCCTGACGGTAAGATCTTGAAGCCCGCTGGTTGGCAGCCACCTGATCTGAGAAAGATCTTGGCAGGTGACATCCTAGAAGAGCTGGAACTGGACTACAACATCACAAAGCAAAGAGCCGACTCTGCTAGAGCGAGTTACTCAATGGCCGATCACCAAACATCTTCTGAACGTGATGGCGTTGAGTGGCTGGAAAGACTCGCAACAGAAAAGAAGAAGCGACTCGACACATTCAAGATCCGTTTGACTCAGCGCAAGGAGGACAAGAAATGAAGAATTATCTCGAGACGCTGCAGTATATCATGGCCAATGGCGAAGATAGAACAGATCGTACTGGTACCGGGACGCGATCTGTCTTTGGCTATCAGATGAAGTTCAATCTCAAAGAAGGGTTTCCTCTACTCACGACAAAGAAGATCCATTTGAGAAGCTTGATCATAGAACTGCTTTGGTTCTTGCGTGGTGACACAAATGTCAAGTTCCTCCAAGATCATGGTGTTACCATTTGGGATGAATGGGCTGATGCTAAAGGAAATCTCGGTCCTGTGTACGGCAAGCAGTGGAGAGATTTTGGTGGTCTTGAAGGCTATCATAAAGGCATAGATCAGATAGCCAACGTGATAGAGATGATCAAGAATAGACCAGATGGTCGTCGCCACATCGTTAGCGCTTGGAATCCTGCTGAAGTCGATAAGATGGCGTTACCGCCGTGTCACACGCTCTTTCAATTCTATGTGCATACCGATGGGCGACTTGATTGCCATCTCTATGCTCGCAGCATCGATACGTTCCTAGGCTTGCCGTTCAATATCGCTTCTTACGCGCTGCTCACGCAGATCGTAGCGCAAGTGTGCGGTTTAACGCCTGGGACGCTCATTATCTCTTTCGGCGATATCCACATCTATAAGAACCACTTTGATCAAGTGGCTGAGCAACTCACCAGAACACCGAAGTCTCTGCCGAAGATGATCATCAATCCAGAAGTGAAAGACATCTTGGCATTCAAGTACGAGGATTTCAAATTGGAGGGGTATGATCCGGATCCCTCCATCAAAGCTCCAATCGCAGTGTGAGATGAGAATGCATACAATACAAGTGACATTCGACTGTGAAATAAAAGATCGACCAGTGATCGTTTGTCTCTGTGGTAGTACAAGATTTATAGAGGCCTGGCAAAAGGCAAATCTTGAAGAGACCTTAGCTGGTAGAATTGTATTACAGATAGGGTGTAATACAAAAAGCGATGCTGATCTTCAAAGTATCGGCGTACTGACAGAAGAAACTAAAAAGGCTTTAGATGTTCTTCACAAAAGAAAAATTGATATTGCTGATGAGATCCTCGTTTTGAATGTAAACGGATACATCGGCGATTCAACACGTTCAGAGATAGAATACGCTAAAGCTCATGGAAAGAAAGTTAGATGGCTTGAATCTGTGGAGAAACGATGAAGATCATGATCGTGACAGGCAGCGGTGGATTGATCGGCGGCGAAGTAGTCGAGCACTTCATCAAGCTCGGTTGGATGGTGCATGGCATTGACAACAATAACAGAAAGCGATTCTTCGGAGAAGCTGGTGACACAGCGTGGCGAGTGAATCAGCTTCTTGAGAAGTATCAAGGATCTTACTTCCACTATGATGCCGACATCAGCATGGCCACTGAGCTGGAAGAGGTATTCACAGTTGTCGATTCGCAAGACAAGATCTCAGCCATCGTTCACTGCGCTGCTCAACCATCTCATGATCTCGCAGCTCAGATCATGAGAAAGGACTTTGGTACCAATGTTGTTGGAACCTTCAACATGCTTTCTCTAGCCAAGAAGTATTGTCCTGAGGCTCCTTTTGTTTTCACGAGCACAAACAAGGTCTACGGCGACAATCCGAACAAACTGAACTACTACGAGACAGAGACACGTTGGTCTCCACTTGACAACTACGATCGAAAGATAGCTGAGTTTGGCTTCGATGAGACACTGAGCATTGACAACTGCAAGCACTCGCTCTTTGGAGCTGGGAAAGCAGCAGCTGATCTCTACGTTCAAGAGTTCGGTAGGTACTTCAACATGCCTACTGCTTGCTTGAGAGGTGGATGTCTCACAGGTCCCAATCACAGTGGTGTTGAGCTGCATGGATTCCTCAACTACTTGATCAAGTGCAATTTGGAAGGAAAGAAGTACACTGTGTTCGGCTACAAGGGTAAGCAAGTGAGAGACAACATCCATGCTTACGACGTGGCACGCTTCATTGAGGAGTTCATCGCTGCTCCGAAATGCGCTGAGATCTACAACATCGGAGGTGGGATGTCAAACTCCATCTCGATCTTGGAGAGCTTCAAGCTCATTGAGCAGATCACTAGTAAGCCAATGGAGTACGAGATCACAGATGCTGTGAGGAGTGGAGATCATCAGTGGTACGTCAGCGATCTGCACAAGATGCGAGTCCACTATCCGAAGTGGGAGATCACGAAGACGTTGAAGGACATCTTCAACGAGACAGTCGAGACGTGGCATCAACGTACTGCGTAGTGCACAGCTGTGCTTGTGGCGGTTAACCGCCACAAGCACAGCTGCTTCGTATGGCGAAAAAAGCCCAACTTTTGGGTGTACAAAAAGTTTCCCTATCAGTATAATAGGTTCACATTAAACCACGGTCTTTGACAAGCGGCTACCAACAAACGCCTCACGGCAAACGATTCGACGAGTTGGCACCTTCAGTAGTTAAGCATACCTGCAATCTATACTGCACAGTGAACTCACTCGAAACCTGACTCCATCGATACCTGGTTGAAAACCCAGTGGTAGAGCTAAACAGCTTCCAAACGGCCCATATGCCAAGCCAAGTAGGATGAGGGAACAACTCACCTCATGATAACACCCAAACGAGTAGCCATATGGCAAAACCGAGGCATCAACCAACCCGGACCATATGCGAGGTTAAAGGACCTTCCGGAAGGAAATCCCTGAGATAACTGAACACCAGCTGACCCGATGTGAGATCGGTACTTGCAGACTGGAAGATCGAATGGATCGAGTAAGTGAATCTCAGAGAACGAGAAAAAACAGTGAGGACCGAAGGAGCGGCTTCGACGACATCGACGCTTCTTCGGTCCCATTCAATGGAGTCGAGCATTGAGCTCGACTCCATTGATGCTTTGACTCACTCTCACGGAGCAACAATGTTCAACAAATCATTGAGCACTCTCAGCCGCAAGGTCACCGTCCAATCGATCAACAATAACATCGTTGCTGCTGAGATGCGAGATGGTACCAAGATCGAGTTCACCTTCAACGATGATCTGCAGAATCCTCCTTGCATCGGCGATCGAGTCGTCGTCGAGAAGACAGACAAGTGCAAGTGGATCCTGCCGCTCAAGTAGCGCACCACTCACTCATTTAATGGAGCACTGCAATGAAGAAAGTGTCAATCACTTCCAAAAACGGAAAGCTTGGTGAAACTATCATCCATACAAAGAAGGATGAATTGAACATCATCATCAACGTGAAGATGAAGGTGATCGCCAGTCACTTGATCGGTGCCTTCGAAGGTGGATCGAACTATTGGTACGAGATCAAGAGCTACGTGATGCCGAAGAGGATCACGTTCCGCATCGACAAAGCTCATGTGTACGAATACGTCGACTTCCCAATGAGCGAAGGTGGTGCTGTGGTGTTGACCAGCACCGAAGAGAAAAAGAGCAAGGAGTACCGTCTAGATCTGCCGTCGATCAGACGTGGTATCGCCATCATGGCGAAGAAGTACCCAAAGCACTTTGCTGATCTGATGGTGGAAGACGGCGACGCCACTACCAGCGATGTGCTGCTGCAGTGCTGCGTTTTTGGTGATGCGATCTACGGCTGAAACAGCAGCCGAGGGGAACCACACAGGTTGGTCGCTACGAGGCTGCCTGGCTGGACTGATTATCCATATGGTCCAGCCAGGCAGTATCAACCTGCAGCCACCTACAAACCAGACGAACTCACTCAGGAGCACAGCCGTGGCACTCAACAAGACGATCATCCAGATCGGCACTATCCGCAAAGCAGTTGAGGATGGCGTTGCCAACATCCAACTGACTTTCGACTGCATGCCGCCTCATGATATGAATCATGAGATGTTGACCATCATCAAGAAGCACTTCAGCACTGACAACATGAACGATGGTCTCTACCCGACTGGTGTTGCCATCTTCTACTTTGGTGCTTGGGCTGAGGTGGAAGGCGAGTTCGAGTCGAAGTACATTCCGCCATTGATGGCTGGGATGCTGTGCAACAACATCCTCGAAGAACTGAAGAAGATCCAGATGGTTGCTGATGTGATCAACAGCTTTGAGACTGAGCGGAAGATGGTGAAGTCATGAAGCGAATGCTCATCATCGCTGCTATCCTCAAGGTCTTTTGGGGATCAGCACCAGATCAGAATGGCGTCTACCTTGGCAGGAAGGAACTGATCGCTGGTGGTAGCGTGAAGATCAACTACTTCGTCGTCAGACTCAAAGACGGCACTGTTGCTTTCATCGAACCGGAGATGATCGAAAAGGTGAAAGCTGTGGAGGAACGTCATGGCTAAAGCGGTGAAGATGGAGAAGGACAACATCGTTGTCTGCCTCAATGATGCTCACAACGATTTGAACAACACCAACGTCCGCTTGACAAATGGCAAGGTATACGTTGTTAAAGGCGTGACGGAAGCCAAGGAAGCTCCTGGAGACGAGACGGTCTTGGTCGTGTGTGATGACGGTGAAGAGCGATGGGTGTATGCTTCTCGCTTCAAGTTGAAGATCAACTTTCGAAAGTTGATGGCCAACAACATCGATGGCTCTTCTGATGATGTGAACTTCTGCATCAAGTTCGCTGAAGAGCATCAGCTCAAAGGCGACATGGAAGATGATGAGATCATGGAGGGCCTCATCGGCATATTGGCGATGAACAGCAATCGCAACAAGTCACGTGAGATCATCCGCTTCAATGAGATGATTGTTGAAGGGATCCAAGGTCTCAGATTCATGGGACACTGGCCGAATCTCGGAAGAGCAGCGAAGCATGCTCTGTCAGAGGAGGTCAAGTGTCTTGAAGCCGAGCCTGATAAGCCGTTCATCAAACTGGTCGCCGGTCACAAGGTTCGACTCGCCGTGTTGGAAGCAGGAAGCAACGAGTTCAAGAACATCTTCAATGAGGAGTTTCTCCTCAAGCATGGTTTCACAGAATAGGAGATCCACATGGCTAAGAGCTATCTGTTCCACGATCTCAAAGCTGTCAAGACCTTTGTGAAGAAGAGCAAGGGCAAGACGCTAAGGGTATGGTTCATCAAAGATGATGAGACCATTCGTAAGATGAAGTGCAACGTCGATCTCGACTACAAGCCGAAGCCTAGAGCTGATGGTCAACCGAACAAGAAGTTGCCGGAGACTTCTGTCTTCATCTTCGATCAGGAGAAGGAACAGTACCGCAGCTTTCGTGCAGATCGCGTCATTTACATGGCTCTGCTGTAGACACAACACTCACTCATTAGGATGGCAGCATGGTTCAGATGATACAAGCAAGATCACACAGTGGTCGTCCTTTTGAGACCATGAACGATCGTAAGGTTCCACTCGCTAAAGCAATACAGTCAGTGATCGAGTTCGAGCTTGGCTTTGGTGGGAAGCTCATCAAAGTCGATGAGAAGGAAATGAGCGTCGTGACGGAGACCCTGCTCTTCGCTTGCAGAGACACGACGAAGGTTGTCTGTGAGAAGATGGATGAGTTCAAGCTTCTGTTGGAAGCGTGCTATGCTCATCATCAAGTCTTCGGCATCAAAGACGACAACGATCTGAGCAAGGTCGCCGAGCAGCTGATCGACATCACCGGCGGCAATGCGCTGATGCTCACCACGATGGCCGGCCCTTTCATTGGTGGAACGCTCACCAGGAAGAAGGGACTCAACAAGCTCATCGCATCGTACTCAATGGCTGCTGCTGGAATGAGCGAGCAAGACATTTTGACGATGTTGGAGATGGCAACAGACAATGAGATCAAGGAATGGATCGAAGCAGCTTGCGCTGCATAACACTCACTCACGGAGGTAGACAGTGGAAATCACAGCCACTGAAGAGCAGATTAAGAAGATCGCTGCTGCTGCAGCTCAAGCGTCGTCACCGGTAGGAATGGGCCTGCTTCATTTCAATCCGGACTTTAAGTTCCAACCAGAACAATTCAACTTCGTTCATCTCGACGGTAAAAAGTTCTTGGACTTGGATTACGTTCAAGGCCGTTGTGTGAAAATCACCATCAAGCAGGTCGATGGTGACCGATGGAACATCAGTGGTGACCAGCCACGTGCTGACTATCAGACGTGGTGCACTACCTACAAGACGAACGCTGACTTGGTGGCATCCGTCATCAAGTAGTTGTACCATCACCTCAATTCGGAGGCAGTCGTGGCAGAAGACAAGTTCGAACCGATCGAGAATGACGTCATCGTTCAGAAGAGCGCTGATCAGAAGCAGTGGGAAGCTCTCCACTACAGCAAGGGCACCAAGCCGAAATTAGTCTACCGTGACACGAATCGTTCTTTGGTTCGTCGTAAGGGCAGTGAGTTCGCTGCTCAACACGGTACGAAGTGCTACATGAGGTTGCCGAGTGGCAGTATCATCCTCGAAGACAAAGACAACAAGCATCTCGTCGCTGCTGTTTCCGATGGTGGTGTCGAACAGGAGGCTTGATGTTCTCTAAGAAATGGGAACGTCGCATCAACAACGCGTTCTACATCGTCATTGGTGTTCTGCTGCTGATGAACACCATCGCACAAACAGTCATCTACTTCAAGTACAAAGGAGAAAAACATAGTGAATATCACTCAATGCAGCGGTAGGATCAGCGGCGACAAAGTCTTCTTCACTCATCTGCTCCTGACCGGCGATGCGATGAGGAATGAAGGCTGGGCTGCTCAACAGCAATCGTTGGATGGCTACAAGCCGAAGTTCCATGGCTTCTTCGACTTCGGAGTCGTTGAGAAGAAGCCTTGGAGAGAGATCCAATGGTGGTGCTTCAAGGACAAGCAAGACGAAGAGGCATTGGCTCCTTTCCGAAAGATCGAGGAAGAGCGAGCTGCGAAGAAGGCCGAGGATCTGCGAAAGCAGTTGATCGACGAGGAGAAACACAAGGAGCAAGCTTGGGCTGAAGGGAAGAAGCGAGTTGCCAAGCTGAAGGAACCTGCTCACGTCTAGAAAAATGGGAGCTTCGGCTCCCTATGCCCAGATAGTATAACGGTTATTACAGTGGATTTGTAATCCTCTAATCCGAGTTCGACTCTCGGTCTGGGCTCCAACTTTCTAGGTGATGTAATGAGATCCACACACAAAAAAGGAATTATTGCAGAATTGAAAGTTCAAGAATATTGCATCAGACATGGATATGAAGTGTATACGCCTTTGTCTCCATTTTCAAGCGTAGACTTGATAGTTTTACGAAAATGTAAGCTTGAAAGGCTACAAGTAAAATATGTCAATCATGAAGAGAGAACAGCAGTCAAGTTCTTTTCTAATGGCAAAAAATACTCACATGAAATTTTTGATTGGATAGCCACATATAATCGAGCTACCGATCAATGCTATTTTGTTCATATATCTGAGATTCCAATTGGTGCCGCAGGGATAACATTGAGAATGACTAAAACAAAAAATGGACAAAAGAAACATGTGAGAAAGGCTAAGAACTACTTAGACTGGTAATCAATCACTAGAGGTCCCATCATGAAAGCAAAGGACATGGCGAAGATCTTGTCGGAGGCTGGTGATGATCCTGACAAGCGGAAGGAAGCGATCAAGACAGTGTTCTTCCAGCATAACAAAGACCTTCATGAACTCGTGAAGGTTAGGAATCCTCAGAGCATTGAGGCGATGGTGTCTATCGTTAAAGAGATCGACAACAAATGGCAAGCGATGTGTCGTATGGCTCCAGGATTTTGCAATCCTATGGGCTATCGTGAGGTGTTGAAGGCTGATCACAACCTTCTTTATGAAGTGGCATTCAACGATTACATCAAGAAGCACCAAGAACTTGAGAGCGCAATGAATGCACTAAGGATCTCCGCACTTCGTTCGATCTTTGGAGGACGCGGTGATTGATGACATTGACAGTAAATGGAGAAGAACAGCAGACAATATCATAAGCGTTCGTCGATTGTATAGATTCGCAAAGCAAAGTGGTAAGCTTACAAAAGCTGAATTGAAAGATCTAGAACTTTGCGCTAACAATCACATGAATCTTTTGAAAGAACTTTTTGAGAGGATCGTAAAAAAACTTGGTGATGAGTGGGAAACTTGGGTGGATCCGCATCCAGCCAGAGATAAATTTAAGAAATACTAACAACTTGACCACGTAGCTCAGTTGGATAGAGCAACAGATTTCTAATCTGTTGGCCACCGGTTCGAGTCCGGTCGTGGTCACCAAATGGTTCCATCGTCCAGCGGTCTAGGACACTGCCCTTTCACGGCAGGAACACGGGTTCAAATCCCGTTTGGACCTCCACTTATTAAAGGAGACGTGCGTGGGAACTTTAAAGATCAAGAAACAAGTACACAAAAGCAGAGGATCAGTTAAGAGGATCCATGGTAAAGTCACTGGTCATGTGAAGCTGTTGACTAGTGAAGATGCTAAGCAGAAGAAAGAATTGAATATCACTTTCTAATGGAGAAAAACGTGGCTCATATCACTGAGGCAGTGCAGTTCATCAGAGACAAGCACAACATCAAGCGAGGCGTGATGGTTGCTATCTTGCTTCCCGGAACGAATCAAGTTCGCTTTGGTTGGAGCTTGTGCAGTCGTCAAAAAGGTAGGGCTGACGTCTTCGACCCGGAGTTCGGCAAGCAGCTTGCCATCGGCCGTACCAAACGAGACAGTGAAGTGCCTAGGTCGATGATCAAAGACATGCGCAATTTCTATCATCGCTGGTTGAAGTACTTCAAGGACAAAGAGATCGCTACGACGATCGTTGATGAGCACACAGCACACCACAACTTCGATGGTGAGCGTGACTATCCCACTGGCCTTCATATGAGGCTCATTCAAGGCGCTGAGTAATCAGCGTTCGGTTCGGTAGCTCAGTTGGTAGAGCAATTGGCTTTTAACCAATGGGTCGTGAGTTCGAACCTCACCCGAGCCAAAATCTTTAGAGCTTCCTGTGAACTGATTGAGTGTAGTAGCTAACCCATGAAAATATCGAATTGTCGATGTCATCTCCATGGGTAGAAACTCAGTCAGATTGCAGGACACCAGTCAGTGCAAACTGACTGGTGCACATTGGGAGGTCGTTCAATGGTAGGACACTACACTTTGACTGTAGTAATGTAGGTTCGATTCCTACTCTCCCAGCCAACTATCAACTCACTCATTGAGGTCAACATGGAAATCCTAAAAGAAGAAAAACCGAAGTTCGAGTTCAAGACTCCATTTATGACTGGAGAAGGGCCGTGTCATTTGACATTCTTTGAAGATCATGTGAAGGTTTACGTCGACAGTCGAGATGCGACGGTCAAGATTGAGTACGAACAAATTGCCCAGACCGCGATCAACTTCATCAAAAAACCATGGAAGCCTACCATCAAAGATCAGAATGAACCGAGAAAGAAAAGGCAGTTCACTGCTGAAGATCTCAAGTTCCACACATTCCTGACAATCGCCAAAGTATGTGATGTCTCTTATGAGACAATCAGGCGATTCATCAATGAAAATAAGAAAGACTACCCGATGCTCAGCACATCAAATCCTAAATCTTTCTCAATGGAGATCGGGAGGAAGATCATTGAGGATTATAGCATCCATCGAAGCTTGGTAAAGGAAGCCAACGTTGAACGGATCAGCAAAGCCAGAGCCAAGAAAAAGAAACTCACTAACTGAGGTGTGAGATGGATATCCAACTTCATAGATTCGTCTGCAGAGCTCTTCCGAAGGAGATCTGTGAAAGCATAGGTATCAATCAAGACGACATGCGTTTCAGAGAAAGCACAGCTGTTGATCTTGATGATCTCACAATCAAAGTGATCGAAAAGTTGGCCGCTGCTTTGAAGCCGCTTGTGTACGAAAAAGGGTTGAAGGTCAAAGAAGCAAATCAGCCCTACAAGGACGTAACGACGTGGATCAGGATCTTGAAGAAAGGCACTGAGAAAGAGATCCTCATCAAAGATGCTAAGACATTCACGTCTATCCTTAAGGCGGCTCTGTCAAAGATGCAAGGTCATCGCATCTTTGTGAAGTCGAGATCAGATGATGAATGGCTGAGCTACTATGTTGGTAGTGTCGAATATGAGCCGATCAAGCATCATCGTGGTGGTGGTGTCACACCTGCTCACACGGTCATGAAGCTCTACCACTATGTTCTTGGTAAGCTGAGAGAGACAAGCATAAACATTTGGGAGAGTTCTTTCTATGGCAAAAATGTTTATGATGGTCTTCTAGCTAACAACATAGTTGTTGAAGATGAAGATCTGCGGAATGAGTACCTTGAAGAAAAGAAGTTGTTCATGGAAACATTTGAGAAGATCGGTCGCCAATACTTGGCAGAGGGTTCGGCGACTGACGATGTAGATGGCAATGATGATACCAACGATGAAGAAGACAGCTGGTGGAGAGGGTACAATGAGCACACTATCTTTCTTTCTAAGGATGGTGAACCAGCTCATGTTGTCATTGATGTCTTCAATGAGAAGGACAGCGTCAAAACGAAATCGAAGTCTGATGATGAAGACGACGATATCGATTGGTCATTTTGGGGTGACATGAACGAGAAAGGTGAAGCGAATGATGGTCCAGAATATGAAGATGAAGAAGAACGTGATGATGATGTGAAACGTCGTAAGAAGAAGAACGCCGCTGATCGAACTGAAGTTGTCAAGATCGGTGAAGTGCCGATTCACCCTTACGTGGTTTGTTTTGATCTTCGTCGTCAGATGCGATTGAAGATCCATGTCAATCAACTCACTAAGTATTCTTACGACACAACGCTTGGTGAAAGCTTAGAGCTGCCAAAGAATCAGAAAGATCTTATCGATGCTCTTCTATCAGCGAAGAGCGGTTTCAAAGATGTGATCAAAGGCAAAGGTGGTGGAGCTATCATCTTAGGTGTTGGTGGCCCTGGTCTTGGCAAGACTTTGACAGCTGAAGTCTACGCTGAAGTTGCAAAGCGTCCTCTCTACTCAGTTCAATGCTCACAATTAGGAACTGAGCCAGAAGAGCTTGAAAAGAACCTTCTGAAGACGTTTGCTAGAGCAATACGATGGAGAGCAATTCTGCTTCTTGATGAAGCTGATGTATACATTCACAAACGTGGCAATGATCTCAAGCAGAATGCTGTCGTTGGTGTATTCCTCAGAACGTTGGAGTACTATCGCGGCGTCATGTTCATGACCTCTAATCGTAAGGCATTGATCGATGATGCGATCGCTTCACGATGCGTGGCGCTCATTGAATACAAGATCCCTGACAGGGATGGTCAACTTCGTCTTTGGGAGAAAATCTCTAAGAAAGCGGAGATTGAGTTAAGTGCTAAAGATATCGCCAAGATAGTTGATAAGTATCCATCACTCTCCGGTCGAGATGTGAAGAACCTTCTCAAACTAGCTTTGATGGTGTCTAGCTCTAAAGACGAGAAGATCACTCTCGCTACTATAGATGCAGTGAAACAGTTCAAACCGACTGCTGATCTGAAGGAGGACTGATGGGAGTTCCTGAAGGTTTCTTCCTCGTAGGGTTCGTGGTTGGATTGCTCGTTGGAATTGGGATCTGCATTGTATGGAGGCCATGATGAAGTTGTTCTTCGAGAAAACAGAGTACAAAGGCGAAGATGAAGTCAGGGTTTGTTTGGTCGCTGACAATGGCTGTGGTGTTGCTGAAGGTTATGGCACCACTAAGCAAGAGGCGAAGGACAACATGATCAAACAGATGAATGATGAACTCAACACTGAAATAAGGAGAGTGACGCGAAGGATTCATACGGCTCTTAAATTGACGGTGCCGAAATGATGGGCGGTAGACCAGCAGGGCGTTCTGATCAAGAGGTTAGAGCCATCGCAGCAATGAGACGACAAGCGAAGGCATTGAAGAAAGCTGGTTTAATGCCTGACAAGGATGCTTTGAAGCTCATCAACGAATTGGCAAAAGAAAAGCTGTTCTATCGGAAAGACGAAAGAGAAATGGCGTTGTTCGGATAACTCACTCAAGGAGATCAGATGGCTGCATTCACTCTGCAAGTCGATATTAGCATCGACATCGATGCCAAGAACAAGACGGAAGCTAAGAAGAAATTGGCTGCCTTCAATAAGTTCTTGAAAGCTCAAGCATTTGAGGGTTCTCGCATTGAGACCTTCTCTCCTCAAGTCTTCAAAGAGGAGAACTGATGAGACCACTTTGCATCTATCACAGCAGCTGCACTGATGGTTTTGGAAGCGCGTTGATCGTCCACAATCACTTCAAAGGTGATGTGGACATTTGGCGTGGTCGGTACCAAAGTGAGAAGCTGCCAAGCACCAAGGATCGCGATGTCTACATCGT
>Ga0265324_10000036_pt1:0-70000 | contig 122708 bp, 74 predicted proteins | sample 41419metaG_FD_198634 | JGI IMG/M metagenome (GOLD analysis project Ga0265324, IMG submission 198634) | Rhizosphere microbial communities from Carex aquatilis grown in University of Washington, Seatle, WA, United States - 4-14-19 metaG | ecosystem: Host-associated > Plants > Roots >...
TTACGTTCCACTCGTTGGTAAAAAAAAGAGACTTATCCAAAGATCGAACACTTTGGATGCATGGTAGATTAATTAGGTCGTTCCAAACTTATAAAGGAGGCGTATGAATTTCTAGAAAACATGCCGAACGATCTATAACTGACTTTTGCAAGTTAACGGTCACGTATGAGGGGGAATCTAACACTGGTTCCACTATCAATTTAAGCCTTGGCCCTGCCATTACAGTATCCAATGAAAAGGGTGTGCTTGACCCTGGATTTCCTGAGGCTTTATTGCATATGATAGTTAAGGGAACAAGCCCGTCTTCTGCTTCACTTGAAACTGTGGAAGCAATTATTGTTAGAGTATATATGGTTGGGGATAGTCCTGAGAAGGATCCATTAACCGAAAAGGATTTACAAATTCGATTTGATCAACTACTCCAGGATTCAGAAAATGTCTTGCCTGAGAGCATAGCTGTTTCCAGTGTTACTAGTTCTAGATCTGAAAGATCTAGACGATCCAACAAAGCAAGATCGGATATTATCACGAAGATTCGATCAGATTCAAAGAAAGCGTTGCAGCGCTTTCTTGTTGCTGATATTGAAACTATTCTTAATGAAAAAAAAGAGCATGTGGCTTATGCTGTTGGGGTAATGAAAGTTGACCCAGAGGACGAGGGTTGGTGCTATAGTTTCTTGGTTTAGTGAAGATTAATGGAGAATGACTTTGAAAGGAGAAGCGCGCTTATTCTAACACGATTTATCGAGTACTTAGTGTCTCGTGCTATAAATCCAAGAAAACCATATAAACTAATATATTTCCACAACGGTTCGATGGCATATTACTAATTCGCCATTTGATTATCCATCACACTTACAGGCTTAAACCAATGATGAGGAATAACGAACTTTACGAATTAAAAGTATATTCTGATAAAAACAAGCAGTTCACTTTTCGTGACTCATTGAAACGGGAGTCTGAATACACTTGCTGCTAGTCTTTGCCCTGAGCTGGGTAGTAAATTCGAAATGGATCACTCTCAAGTTGGACTACATAATTTGCTTGAGAGGAAGGTTGAATTGGTTGGATATATGAAACAGGACGTTCGCTTGCTCGGTGGTATCATGTATAAAGCTCAACATATCTACTGGGGACTCTTCCATATAGATATAGTAACTAAAATGACATCTGCATCACTAGCACTGTCTATCTTTAGGCAAAGCTTTTATGATCCAATGCGAAATCCTATTTCTATTTCAAATGGCAATGTAGATAGTTTCATTCGTGGTGGGTACTACGGTGGTCATACCGATGTATATAAACCAAGGGGTGAGAATCTCTACTACTATGACATAAACTCATTGTACCCTTACCTTACGTTATGAAGAATTATCCAATGCCCATTGGTAAGCCAAAATGGGATAATAAACTGCATATTAAAGAGCTCAATAATTTATTTGGATTTATCGATGCTTATGTTGTATGTCCAGAAGATATTCAGGATAACCCTTTCTTGCCGTACAAAGGGAAAGATAGCACATTGATATTTGGTACAGGGGCATTTCGAGGTGTCTACTTCTCAGAAGAATTGAAGTACGCTAAATCCATTGGGTATGAAGTCTTTTTGATTAGAGGGTATCTGGGTGAAGGCCTATTTAATAGTTATATTACAGAGCTATATGATAAAAGATTGAATGCCAAGAAAGAAGGAAATGATGGGTTATCATACGTGTATAAAATACTAATGAATTCACTTTATGGTCGGTTCGGAATAAACCCTCGGTGTTCAATCACGGAAATATTGACCAAAGATCAATATAATGAAAAATTGAAAAAGAAAGGGTTTACGTGCCGTCGGCCCTGAATTATTTATTTGCAGCTATCAAGAGGATGCATCGAAGTCTGAAGATTTTGTACCCCCTCGCAACGCTGCTGTTCAAATAGCCGCAGCCATTTCGGCTTATGGAAGGATATATATGCATCCCTTTCTCAAAAACAAAGATGATTGTTACTATACAGACACCGATTCTGTCGTTCTAGGTTCTCCTCTCCCAGAGGATGTTATATCCGCTGATGAGTTAGGTAAGTTTCAACTAGTATATCAAGTGATTGATGGGGTTTTCCACGCACCTAAAAGCTACGGTCTAACAGTGGAACGACACAACGGTGTTCGAGAGGAGGTAGTGGTCCGGAGCGCTCAAAAGGCATGTTGACAAGAAATGGTTTGAGGACCAATATCTAAATCCATCTCAAAAAAAGGTATGGGTTGTGGTCGCGATTTGAAACAATTATATATCAAAGAAAATGGAAGCAATCATACACTGGCTATGAGCAAGTCTACCAAAAGAGATAAAGTATATGATAGTAATGATAAGTGGATTGGTACTAAACCAGTTGTACTCGAGTTGAAATCAACTGAGGATAATATGGTTGTCGTATCACTTACGTATAAAATTCTGAATGAAAGAACTTATGCAAATGATAAGCAAAAAGGATCGTTTGAGAAACAAAACGGATCTAATGAGAAACAAAACACATATACTGAAATAGTCAAAACAACACATCAGAACAAAGTAAGCAAAAGAATCATCAGAAGATTCAAACCACCTTACTTTGTAAGCAAAAGACTAAGAATGAAGCTACCTTACATTGTAAGCAAAAGACAAAGAATCAGAAGAAGAACCAAACATGCTTTCAAGGAGGTACATTAAACCCCATAGGAGCTCAAGAGCCTGGAGAATTTCTACTGGATATTTTTGGGCAGGTAAAAAAGGTACAAAGTTTCAAGAACAATTGCAGCAAATCTTGCCTACTACTGTGGAAGACTTGCCCCATCCACATTCTCAGGAATGGGCATTGGTACCAATATATCGGTACAGAGTTCTCTTCAGCCTTTCCTGAGCCTGGAGATGATCCACTTAGTCCGGTAGATGAAGGCACATATGATCCATTGGAAGAGGAGCTGATCTTGCCATGTGAGATATAAAGGGTATGTCATTAGAGAGGTTGCAAATCCAACTCATTGTGATGTGGGTCCTTACCACTTCTTCGGTGAGACCCACTTCTAGAGTTAGACGAGCTACTACATACCGGTGTCATACAGTCTGAGATCACAATGGTTTTTTTCTTCTTTTTTATTTATTAATTCTGGTTCAATAATTACCTCAAAAAGGTATAGTACGAACATAAGGTGATCCATGTTAGGTTGCACGAATCACACAATAGGAAAGCGGTACCGATATGGGTCTCTTTTGGCCCGCAGTACATAAAAAACCACTTTTCATTTTCACATCATTGAACATAGAAAATAATTAGAAAGAACGTTGCATCAAAGAAAGAGAACAACTAACCATAACCCACTATATTAAGGTCTGGACGGTTATCCTTTTCAAACCAAGATTTTCAACCATGACGTGCATACCAACTTTGATGTGATGCCGAATCCAATACCAGTTGGGAAGAATTCGAGGAAATGCAGAGGAGATTCCCAGATCTTGCGGCCGGACATCTCCAGCTAAAAATTCTATCATGAAATCAAAAAGTACCATTTTAGTTATTGCTGAACATAATATACGCAGATGTTTCATAATAATATAGGAAAGCGCTTATACATGGTTTCGTCATCACCCTTTATCAGGTGCTTTTAGAGCATGCCACAGTAGAATTTGGCAGATTGTACAATAGTGGATTAGGTCCTGTACCAGAAAATTCTCTTATATAAAGATCCAAAGCGGTTATGCTTTCCACTGGTATAGTTCAATAATCGTTCGATTCGCTTTTTCAATGTTACTCTTTCCGGTATAAAAAACCCCTACCCTACTAAACCTAACCTGGGTGGTTTTATCGCGTAGCCTGGTTACCCGACGTCCCGGGCAGTATATGACAGTACCAAGCCTTACTTATTTGGTGCATCTTTTGAACTGCTGTGGAGTTTTTAATGTTATTTTTTCAAGGTTTTGTTTGGTTCGACAACACCATGCATTCCCTGGTTCCAACAAACACAAGTGCGCAAAACCCTGATTAGTACCATTAGACGTAATACCTAACCACACCCAAAATCCCTATTGTACTAAGGTCCCATCTCTAGCATAAGGTGATGGCCATAAAATAGAATTCTGACTCTTGAAAAAACCCACAGCAGAATCAAAATCCCTCAAAATAAGAAGAGTCCTCATCTTCCAATTTGTTCTCATAACTCGGTGCATTTTCGTTCCCGTTCATCAAAAAAGATAGTGCCCTGCATTGTTTCAAAAAACATAGCTATGTGCTAGCACGAAGTTTTTTCGAAACTTCATTCAGAAAGTTGTTAAAACCCTAGAAACATGGAAATATGCTTGTATCCCTTCCTTACACCCTTTCCATGTTCATCATAACATGCCAAACTATGAAACTACCATTCGTTTCTACTTTATCTTCTCTATGAAAAGATAAGGACCAGGACTGGTTTAGGCAGCAATTCTTTAGAAAAATAATACTAAAAAAAAGTAGAAGTACAATGCGCTTTCCTTTTTTTTGGGGGTAGGTGCAAAAAATATGTACCCGGATACCTTCATCTAATGAGGAAATCAAGGTAAGTTGAGATATGGATACTACATCAAAACCATACTGAGTCTGTGAGCAGGAGCTCCAGTATAGCTTCCGAGTTCCTATCTCCTACAAATTAAATTGAGAAAGCCGAAACTCTCACCAGAAAGAGAAAAAGCAAATAAATAAATAGGGTGTCCGTCCAGAGCTGGTCTGACTGAAGGGGCGAGGCTAATATGCTGACTCGAGTAGGAGCCGTAGCTGAAAAAAAACATAGGCTATTTTTCTTGCCTGAGATCCTGCTGGCATTGAATAAGAAGAAAACAGGGAAAACCATACTTTTTTCAGAAGAGGGAGTATTCTAGGAAAATAAAAGCCTCTTTTCAGCCTTTCCCTTTTGAATTATGGTCTTTGAGCGGCCGAAGATTTAATTGAGTTGACCGGGACAAGCTTTTTAGATAAAGAATCTCTGAGTTGGCTAAGCTAAGGGTTATCTTGTGACTTAAGCCTCCCCTACTAAGTGCAACCATCCTATCATCTTGCTATGAAATAAAATACTGAATCACATCTGCAAAACTGCCCAACGAAAGCCCACAACCTTGGGGAGCTAGGAAGGCGGATAGATAAATCTTGCAGGGCCAAAAGCTTCGGGATGGCTCATCCATCGAGGGCGGACGGTCAACAAGCTAGGGAAAGACAGTCCAGTGTGGAAACCTTGCTTTCTGTAGAAGTTATATTTCTTCCCCTATTCTAATAAATAAGGCGGCGCGAGATCCTTTAGACAAGAAGAAGGAATTCCTTTAGGCAATGATAAGGTATTTCCTGCTACGCAAGGATAGAGAGATCCCAACCATAGGGAAATGAGCAGGTTAGGCTAAGATGAAAGCAAGGAGAGTGGGAAAGCCTATTAATAGTACCTCCAGGACCGGGGAGTCCTATCATTACTAGGTCGCGTGCCAAAATATCTAGTGCCACTGGGAACCAAAACAACACGCTAGCCCCAAAAAAGAAATCCAAGATAAATATCAAAAAGATATGCTTGCCGAAACCAAAAGAACAATGAACACCACTAGACTTGCGAGTTGACCTCATTTCCAGCCGAACCATAATTTCTCCAACTTCAACACTCCTCAAAATGAGACTCATGCAAATCCTAGTCCCGAACAGCCCATGCAGCATCTTGAAATTGGTTTTCCAAATTCACTTACCCTTCACCAAAATCATCATCTTTTTATCGACCTAGCGAAAGTGCAGAATGGCGCGGGCTATAGCTCTACTCTAAGTTTACTGACTGTATGTAGAACGTTTTTCTTCTTCCCATTCTGCTGGCGCATTTCACTACTTCAAGTACGTTTTTCAAGAAGCTGTCCCATTCATATAAAATAATGGCCCAAGCGGGAGGACGGGGAAGGGACGGTCTTCATCGACAGCGATCGCTGAAGGAAGTTCTTATTAAGTCACACTCTTCATCACACTTCTAATGATAAAGTACGTGCCCAGTTGGGAATCTATTCGTCCCTGTGTGTTGGCTTAGCTCGGTTCGGAATAAAGAAGAAGGTAAAATGGAGAATGCTTGCTCACCTCAGCAGGAGTAGTTAATCAGAATGAAGTAGAGCTCTAGCAATTCAATAGAGAGATACTAAATCCAAGATCTTGGCCCACCATTTCTATTATAAAGTGGAGCTTTCCCACCAACATAGCTCCCCCATAAATAATCATCAATAGAGTCAAAGGTACGTACTGTCTTTCTTGCATAATCATGTGAAGTGTGCGGTGAAGTCATATATAAGGAAGGAGTGAGATTTTCTACGGGCAGGGTACGAGATCAATGCAGAAGTGCGATTTGGAAATGCTGGAAATCTACTCGTAAATAGAGTTCTTTCCTTCTTTTCCCCTAGCTGCTGGAACTAAAGGATGTGCTTTTTTGAAAAGTGCCGACTTATCCTTTCTGCCAACAAATAATTGCTTGCCGACCTAATTATGCTTCTATTCCTTATAGCTTTTTAAGGGCTTGTGTAGCTGAAATTCTTGGTAGGAATAAAAAAACCTCATTCTAAACGTTTTATAGATTCCATCCATAATTACTTTTATTTTCTTCAATTTGATATGTTGTGGACTCTTTAATTCAATTATATATAGGTAAAGGAAAGATAAGCAGCAGTACTGGATGCGCAATGACCAACCACCATACCGATATGTATGTACCGGTCATAGCATATAGTTTGCCGAATCTTTTCACTCTTGGTAGATCTATGAAAAACTAACTAGCCGTACCATTTGAAAAAAGCAAGAGCCATCCAGCTGCACTGACAACCTCAAAGTCAGGCAGGCGCGAGTAATAAAGAACTTTGAAAGGCTGTTTGTTTTTGGTGTTACTTATGAAGCGGGGACTCATTTGTACACATATTTCAGGCATCTCAGGTGAGTTATCGATATGAAGGTCATTAATTCACACCTTTTTATAACTCGCATATTAATTTTGATCTGGTAGACATACATATAGCTTGAATTTTCAGAGAGTGAACAGATTGATACATGTCATGTTTGAATTTGATACCCAGCTAACCCTGATGGCAATAATCACCATGACGTTATTTCTACGCACGAACATGCACCGTGATTCGGTGGGGAGGGGGGGACAGAGTCGTGCTACGACCCATTCGAGGAGATGTGGGATGATCTGGACGTCGTCGTTGATTTTGCCGTCGCGGACATCGAAGGACCTAGCAGCTGCTGATGGTGCCTTGGACGGACAAGCAGGGCCCACTTCATTCAAGAGGAGATTTAACGAAACCAAAGACGTGATGCCCGAAAGAGTTACTGGTGAATGCTATCAGGTATCAAATGGGATACATATTACGTTACTACCAACAGTGGGAGAGCCTACATTACTCTAGAATGATAGATGTGCAGCGCATTCTGTAAGGCCTTCAACTAATTCTTCAGCAACTCATTCTCGTTCAGGAAAAGCGTTGACCTCATCTACCGAACAGAAAAAAAGCGAAGCTAGTCCTTTTCGGAGTAGGAGCAGTTAGGATAGGGTCCATCCCCTTCTTTCTCTGGTTTCAAAACCCCAACCGGTAACCAAAACAAGCCAGCTTCGGTAGTATTAGTAGCTTCAAGGGAATTTAGAGTATGTCTATTGAATAATAAAGCATTCAATGTATGAACTCAACCTATGTGAAAGAGCTTGAACAATGAAGTGAAAGCTCGTTGCTAGCTCTTTGGGTGCTTTCGCCTTCAAGCTATCAGCTCAATCTTGAAACCAAAAGCTATGAACCGGGTTCTTCTTCTTCGAATAGAAGCTCTAGATCGAATTGAATAGATGTCCTATCAGGATTCAAAGGAGTTGGTCTCGGCTGGGAATATTGGTTGGCTAGATACCACCTTCCCTGGAACAGCCACATAGCATAGATAGGTTATGAAACTGAAAGAAGTAAGTTTTCCTTTCCTACACAAGTAATGAAAAAAGGCCTATGCTTAAGTAGTGCTAGCTTTGTTTGCAAGATTTCCCTCTTCTCTTGCCAAGTATTCTGACTGAGTTGGCGCTTCACAAGCGAGAGGTTTCACAAATGGATCCGAGAATTCTTTGACTAAGTCCGCCTTTTCTCCTGCTTTCCTTCCTGGATAAGGAAAGAATTATCAAGGTCTTGAACTGAATGAAGCTGACCATGCCTTTGTGAGGAATTTCTTTTCTCCTATACTTCCCTCTGGCGGGCGGGCGCTTGGCTGGCCTACCTTTCGTGCTTGTGGGCACTTGTAGACTCTATAAAAGAAAGACAATTCCTTCTTCTTTATTATTAGAATGAGACCTACTAGTATTTGATGCAAAGCTGGATTCGCCCTCATCAAAGAAGTAGACCCATTTATCCATGCTTTGAGAAGTTGAAGTAGGGCCCCACCCCAAGAAGCAAAGACAAAGCAATAACATCCCTACTACCAAGTTAACAAAAAGTAGACTCTCTTTGAGAGAAGTAATAGTACCAACTCTCCACACAGTCAGCAAGCACACACTGAAGAGTAGAAGCAAAAGCAAAGAGTTAATATCCCCTGCACTTAGTTAGGCAAAGCACCCCAGCTGGGGGGCCTAGTATGACCTACCAATTCCTCTATTTAACCTATGGATTCATATCTTAAGGAGAGAGAGTAAAAACTTGGCTCAATCCTCTTTTTGCTCGTTCCACTGTAGTTACACTCGCTGGGTGAAGATATCGAATTCCAGATAGGAGAGAAAGTATACTTCCATTTCAAAGCCCACTCTGTGTAAGAATCAGCAGTTTGCCTAATTTCATGGACCAGGGGAGCCTCTCCAATCCATCCTCTTTTTAATCTTACCCAACTTAAGCAGATGGACATGGTGCCCCGGCTTGCAAAAGGATAGGCGTGTACAAGGTAGTGAAGAAACTTGAGAATAAGTTCAAAGAGTGAGAGGGAAGGAGCGAGACAGCAAGTGCCTCAGATAAGCGAGAAGGGTCTCTCTTAGTATATAAGAAAAAGCACTCCTCACAAGAAGGAAGGAGCATAGTCAAGTGAGGTTTATAGCACTCTCCAAAATAGTAAAGTGAGAGAGAAAACTAGTAGCACTCTGTACCCAAGGTTAGCTCTTTTCCTTCATGCTGATGGTGTGTACACTCTACTTTTGCTATAAGTGTGAAGCCTTGACTGGCTATCTACTTGCCCTTTCTCTTTGCCCGGGAGGGGAAAAGGTAGAAGTATGAGTAAAGAAGAGGAGTTAAGATGGTTGGCTCATAGAAGGAAGGCACTTTTCATAGCTATCAGCAGACTTTCGACACCGTCACGATAAAAAGGATTCTCTTTTCACTCGTTATTTGCCCGCCCTCATAGCTTTTCTCCTTCTATTCTTTTACTTAATCAAAAGCAAGCCCATGCATGAATATACGTTCGTTAAATAGGATTACTAGGCCTAGTATAGTTGTTCAGCTAGTTTTATACTCTTCCTTCTCTCGTTTACTCAGACAGATGAGACTTTCCTTCTGCTTGGCCGCCTACTGTTCTAGCTCTCCGATGTTCCTTGCCCTACTACTACTACTTTATTCACTTTCCTGTATAAATGTAACCTACCTATGTCTACCACTTCCCAGGTCTCCTTCTTTTGTTTCTGGTACTCTTTTATTGCCGTTTGAATGAAACTGCTAATTCCACCATTCGTCCCGTCATCCCTTCCATTGACACTTTTGATTGCCGTAAATGAGAAATGAGACTATTGTTCTATGGGTAGTAATTCAAATCCAATAAAGTAAGTATCTGCTATTGCACCGCTACTGAACTGGCTTTAGCCAATCTCCGGAACTCCATTCTTAAGACTAAATCATCCAGGCAACTTTGAGGTTCGGCGAGCTTTGTCTTCTTGGACTCTCTCTCTTCGTTCCGAAGGAAGGAGTAGGGACGATGACTTAGTTAGTTATTTAAGGACTATTCCTATCTTTATGATTCAAAATCAGTCTTCTGGTAGCCGTCTCGAAAGATTTATGGAGTGCTGTCGGTAACAGTAAGAAAAGTGCCATAGAAAGGAGCATCTTTATGTAAATATGAGCGAAAGCAGGACTTAGTTTAGGAGTTTTCCTATATTGTTTCATTCTATCTTACGGATTATTAATCAGGTAGAACAAAGATAGTTTCAATTAGGGAAGCAGCAGTTACCTTTCTAACTAATCTTTCTATTCGGTCCATTCGACTTCTTTTTGCAAATGGTTGGACTACTTGACTTCTCACAGATAGATTTGCACCAAGGGAGGACTCGTGCTCATTCTTATGGGCTTGTGGAGGAAATGCAAATTGTTGAGTTGAAAGAGGAGGTATAGATATGGATAGACATTTGGAAACGATCGACTCCTATATTCCATAACAGTATCGCTTAAATTGCAGAGCTTAGTCTCAAAGTGCTTAGCTTACTCCAGCATACCTTCTTAGTTGAATGTCTTCTTAGAGTTTTTAGAAATACCTCTTCCTTTCTATCTCTCGCTTGTCTTGATTGGGGTACATAACTAGCTGCTTGAAAGGTGGTATGTCAAAAAATGTCATTCCAGGCACTCTGAAGAAAGATACTGGATCTATCAAAGAGAGGCATTCTATACCGTGGAACACTTCCAGAGGGTATGTCATCTTAGAATATAAAGAAGGATACTAACCTCAAAGCTTGGACCAGAGAGACTACCAGGTGAGGCAACTTATCTTTCTCTAGCCCCCCTACTAAGCTCATTATGCTTAGATAAGGAACTATTCAAGCTTTACTTTTGTACATGAGTGTGCGAAACTTCCTACTCCCAAATCATTGTTCAGGTGTGAGCCTACTTATTGAACTATTCCTTTGTTTGCAACACCTATCTCCTTACTACTAACTCGTCTATCTCACCTTGGTACCCTTATTTTATGAATTAGATTTCAGAACACATATAAGAGAGCTTATTCACTTTGGCTGTTCTTTCGGTGGGTTTAGAATGAGAAGCTTGATTCTCCATCCCTCCTGCTCGATCCCTGGCTTGACAAAGTCTCGTTATTGAAAACAAGTTCGTTAACACAACAAGTGATTACTTTCCTACGTACGGTCATTTTGGCTATCTTTCTCTTCCAACGGTCTGCTTTACCATTCGATTCTTCCAGCGATTTACCTGTGACTAACCTCATCACCTATGACCAAATACCTACTTAGCTTTCCAAAGCACTTGATGCATCCTACTTGTGGAGCTTTTCCTCTATCTGTCCGGGTGGCTTTCCCATGATGAACTACTTCGGTTAATCCATCTGTTCGACTTCTTCAACTGCCCGCTGACCAGTGTACTATTACTTACTTTTGCTTTGAGCGTCGCACTCCAGTGGCTTTCTTTCCTATGGCTTGGATGGGGGGTGGTCTCCTCCTCAACAAGATCTATATCGGTGTCATTATTTACTTATTTAGACGATAGATGAGGGCCCGAGAGCTTACATTGATACCCTACGATCTATTTGAAGTCGAGTCAATGAAGGAATGGCTTGAGTGTACCACCCGTGTTGGGCACTTGTTACAGTACTAAAGTACCAACGACAGTACGGCGGCGAGCCAAGGGTAACGATTGAGGAGTTCTTTAATGCTCCAGTCAACAATCACAAATGTCAAGTGTATTGGACCGATTCTATGTTACTTCGATTTAGCCGCCTGCCTGGTATATGACTTGGTTGCATGTTGAGGGCTTTATTTAGCTTTAGTAAAGGAAAAAGAGCCAATTCCATAGTGTCAATAACCTTTGAACAATTGTGAGAAACACACCGGGAAGAAGCAATCATTTAGATGATGAAAATACCCGACACTTGAGCAAGCCCGAAAAGCACTCACAATGGTGCCATCTGCTCCCAGATAGAAACATGCTGAGACTGGAAAGAAGGAATAGAAGAGGGGACAACAGATACTCTGGCTGGGGATTGCACTGCAAGGAAGGGCGCGGGGGGCTACTAGAGGTGTGAAATCCTTGCTATTACTCTGCTTGCTAGCAATAAGCAAATTAAGTTGTATGAAAACGGGCTCTTGGTAAGAGTTTCTACTAGCTGATTTGGTCAAGCATTTATGCCTTTTGACTTAAGATTTCTATGATACATGTCAGCACCTGACCTCACCAGTACATACAGTATGGATACACTATGTTAAAACCGCTTGTAAAGCCTGATTTGTGATAGCTATTGCTTCCATTCTGACCAACGCTCAAATATGCTATTGCTTCCACCTCAAAATGGACTATGGGGCAAACTCAAAGACAAACCAAAAGAAAGAAATGTTTCTCATAAAAATCTCCACCAAATGTACGTGACTCGTGTCACAGCTAGGCGGTAGAAGGGCCAGGTAGGGGAGGATAGTTGGCACAGATCGGTACATCAAGTTGGTTGAAAGCACTGCTCCGAGTTAGTGCTGCTTAGAAGGGGAGGGGGGATTATTAGCTCAGTCACCTACAAAAGAAGAGCACAAGGTTGATAGCATGGTCGCTGTACCAACAATTGCTTTTCAAAACAAAGGAGAAAGAAGCACCTATAGAGAAAGAAGGCAAAACTCCACTACCTATAGTCAAAACTCCACCTAGAGTTGCAAGAAGAAAAAACTCTACCTATAGTGGAGTCATTTCTCTCGTCCTTTCTTCTCTTTTCAAACTTTACTACACTAGATTTGCTTCAACAGTACTGACTGCTACTACTCGCTCGCTTTTGCTCCAATTCATGAGTTAAATCTTTCGTCAAGTTCTTTATAAAGAAGAAGATGTATACGTAATAGAGAAGAAGATGGTTTTTCAGAGTGTTTTCCCCCTGACCAAATAATACGAATTTCTGGCAATCCATGGAGTCACAAGCTCTCAGTTTTGGGATGAGGGCTGGAAAGGTTCAATATGCGCTTTATATGTTCACCCATATGGATGAATTGCTTCTAACTGAGATCTGGAACTCTATTTCTTGAAAGAAAAGCTTCTTTTATAACTTAGTCCACAATTAGAGATGAGCTATGCAATAGGGGGTGGGGCGGTGGTGGTTAGTTAAATCAAAAGAGCAATAGATCTGTGGGCGAAGATGGTAAAGAAGGGTACTTAACCCTACCTAGTTTCTTTTCCAATGACCAAATTTCATTGTACTCTTTTCAAGTCTTCAATGGCTGGAAACCACTTTGTCAAGGGCTAAGTAAGTAACATAGGCTCTCTCTCTTTGAGTACATGTTCAGTTCATACTGCAAGTTCCCGCGAGGCATGCATATGGAATTCGTAAAGGAATCTTGAGAAATAGCTCGGAGTTCACTTTATGGCCTTTCAAAATTGTACCTGCTCCAGCAACACCATCTTTCTTGAATTCCAATTGAAGTACTTTAGAGATGTATTATCTTTGTCAACAATCCTTCCTTTAGATCTCTCACGCCAAATAGAAATTAAAAGCTTGAAAGGGAGGGGTTACTTCCACTCTTACTTTATAACAAGCACTTTTTATACCGCTCTGACCTCTACTCTAGTCAGCTTTTGTACTCTCTCTCCAACCTCGTATAAGTGGTGGAAGGGGGGGGATGGAAGATGGCTCCGACAGCGTGAGGAACTTTGAATGCTCCGTACAAAGGGTCATAGGTAGCTTTTGGAGGTCAGGGAGAAGTGTGTGTGGCCACTGTGCGCAAGCATTCTGTACAGCGATCTTGCTGAAGAGGTCCCCGGTCCCACCTCCATAAAGAAGATCTGGTGACTGCCCATTGTGTTGTTTTGGCTTTGAAGTATCCTCAAAATAAGGCAAGTGAGTCAACGATCTCTGTAAGAGGAATTGGAAGATGGGGATTGCATGGCGCACTGAGATGAAAGGCTGTCTTGGACGTGAGGACGGGCGTCCCGCACCAATTGTCTTCCCAGGATGCGGAGAAGGTGAAGAAAGGCTTTCATTTGAAAAAGTCAATCCAGAAGCATTCTTTCTTTTTACATATTCTGGGGCCCTCTTCGTACCATTAGGAGTACAAGGAACGGTAAGGTAACCTCCTCGCTCTTCTTGTATAGGCGGCGAGGCAATGTGTTGTAAGCCGATGTCCCCTCCGCACTGTTTCGATAGGCAGATCAACTTCCCATTTTCCCTGGTACGAATTGATCTCAAGAAAATGGCTACGGATCTTGTTGATTCTGCGGATGACACCCAAACAGGTCAAAGAAGCCATGTCAGAGGAATGGCAGAGAGTACCGAATTGAAGAGCTCTCAGCCTCTTCCTATAGAGAGAAGTTTTCCCGTGCCCAGTGGCGGTAGACACTTTTCTTTTACTTTTCGGCTGGCAGGACACATAACCATGTGGTTGCAGCATGGATTGACTGAAATCCAGTGGAACTAATTGGCTTTTTTAGGCAGTGAAGCAAGTGCAAACGGTCAGTTTCTTCCTTGGTTGCCTATGCCAGTACTGACGAGAAGGCTACCTTAGGGGCCATATCCGTCTATATAACAGCCCCTTTTGATGGGTTTACTGGTAATTCTATTGAACCTTTGGATTAGTTTCATTCCCCTTGAATTTGATGAAGGAAGAAGAAGAAGTGCTTTCTTATGTGAATTGAACAGTGACCATCTGCTTAGAATGCAATGCAATAATTGGTAGACCAACCTGAAAGAAACTCGGGACAATTCCGGGCCTATCTATTATATTATTGAGAAGTGCCAAGCTATGATGGAAAGTGCACGTCAAGGTTCTATCCGCACCCCATTCAAATGATGGTAGTCATCAGTCAAGTGAAAAAGAAACAAACAATAGGTTGATTGATCGCTAGGGGGACAATGGAAAAGATCATGCCGAATTGATCCCTATTAATCTAATGCTCCAATCCTATATCGAACGCATTCCTCAACTTATAAGAGAAGAAGTAAAGGAACTGTTGGAACGAGGCGAGAGCCCACCTGACCCAGAGGAGGGAAATGCTGACTAGGCAAAAGGGACCTCACAGAGAAGTGACCACACCAAGAATTGACAGGCGAATTATCATAAGCAACTCCCGTGTTATCTTGGAGTTTGACTAAATATTCTGCCTTTCTCTTTCAATTGAGGTACTGCCCGGAGCGTCAGGCCCTTTGATTGAAAGCCATGATTCTATTTATACTTAGCAGAGCTTAACACATGCTTCGACCATAAAGAAATCCCCACTTTGGAAGCTGAACACAGGATATAATAGAGAATTCTGGTCTCATTATTTAGAATATTCTCTTCATATTGCTTGCTGTTTCTTTATCATGCTATCTGTATTTACTTCCATCATTCTATTCTATTTTTTATTCTTTGTCGAGGTAAGCTTCAGCTCATAGTGGGAATAGAACTAAATCCTTTGCTTAGCCTACTCCATTTGTGAAATCTTGAGAGAGCCCTTCGGTTGGCGTACTTCTGTATATAAGCACCTTCTTGTCTTTTCGACCTTTCCACGGAATGAATCCATGACCTTTCAATAGAGAGGAAGAATACGATGGGGCAGATTCACAGCTAGCTCCTCTCTCTCAGGTGAGGAGAAGACTAGAAAGCAGATACCTTCGTTCGGTCATTTAGCACGAACTTCACTGCCCTAGCGGTCAAGGCCTATGACTAAAATACCCTAAGAAAAAGCTCTTCTCTTTCCCGGTGAATCCACTAGTCAAGATATCCACGCAAGGAGCTCGCTCCCCTTAGCAGTAAAGCTTTCTTCCGCCTCTATAAGAGAAGGTAAAGGTACCAAGCCCTGCGCCATCCATGTTTATCTTCTTTTAACCTTTGCCACCCGGCTATTCCTATCTCTGCTGGTACTTGTCTGACTTTTATGTCAACACTCAACCTCACTGCACTTCTTTCCAACGAAAAGAGAAGAGAACCCAACATAGCTTATCTCTTATATAAGTCTCTTTGTCATGAATGAAATCACGGTTCATAAATGCCAAGTGGAAATCCCAGCCCAGACTTCAATTCACTCGCGTAGGAAACTGGTCCCTATCAATTAATTGTATAAGAAATAGGTAGCTAGTACAGTAGTTGAGTGGCTGTGTTCATTTCAACTTGTTACAGGATTCTTACCTCTAAACTACTCTTCAAGGTAGGCCATACACCAGTTCGTAGTAAGATTAAGGTCGACAACACATCCCTACAAGACTGATGGGGTTATGACAATGCCACTATCTATAGATTTTGCAATCCCGCTAGGCTAACTCTTCTGGGCTCACTTGACTAGAAAAGCAATGAAGAATAGACTGACAGCATTTCAGCCCGCCCGCCACACAAAAACCAAATCATCTGCATACATGAGGTGGCAAATCTCGGTTACCAAAGCCATCAATGCCCTGGCACATGCATGTTCTTGTTAAGAAGAAAAGAAAGCAGTTGATATGCCCGACCAACTTAAAACGAAATGCAATTTCAACAAGTAAACTACAGTTGTTTTTTCCTGATTTAGACATGCTTGGATTGGGAGTTTCAAATAACGGTAGGTATCGGAAAGTAGATCGAAGGGACGAAACCATGTCAGTTATCCCATTATTACTTTCTTAGACTATTAAACATTGTAAGTCAAACCTATTCAATAAAAAAAAGCAAATATAAAAAAATCTTCTAATACCGATTTCAGCTTATTTAAGGAAGCGCCACTGCTTCATTTTGGATTTGAATAGCTCTATCACTAGTCTATCGATTCGGTTGTGTGAACTAGGAGAATCGATGGAAGGCTGGTATAGCAAGTTAAGTGAGTCGAGGGATTGCTCTTACTCGGGTCAGCCCTCAACTCCACCATCGGAACAAGTTCTTTCTATCTGATATTCCGGGTTGATTGAGCGGAAGAAAGGGTGGGGATGTGTTGATCCCACCACCAATAAAGCATACGTCTCGCCGCATTTTGTCTTTTATGAAACATCATCATGGTGGTATATCGAGAATGTAGTGTTGCCAGACTCGGAGAGTTTATACACGAGTATGCGAGCGCAGTTACCAGAGCGGCAGGAGTCGGGAGCGACTCGGGACCAGTCACCAAAATCGAGTTCACGAACTGGCCTTTGAGTCCGGTGCGAGGTTCTTTCAAAGTCCAAAGCCCATAAGCCAAGCAAGAAAACGGGGCAAGAAAATGGATGCGCGTGCTAACGCGCAACGGCTTTCGCGCAGTGCAGCCGTTGCTTGTTTGCGCGTGCTAACGGCTTTCGCGCTAGCGCTAGTGTGCTCAATCCGTTGCTTGTTAGGTCTTTTCGGATAAATAAATAAGTCTAATCCGACCAAGTATATGCAGGCCGACTTTGCACTGATCGTTAAAGCAAGAAAAGCGGGAAAAGAAGCAAGTGGATCTCAAAGAAGAATAAATGTTTCTGCTTGGATGGAGACACTCGACTTGCTTCTTTTGTCTTCACTCTGCTAGTGGACCTTTCCATCCAGTGAAACTACTACTTTATGTATGTAGCCGCCCTCTTAAAGAAGCACCTTCTTTTCGTGCCACACCAAGCTCCTCACGTTGGTCCCCCTTGCCCTTTCTTCTTGAAACTCCTTATATTCGTCTTTTGCTTCGAATCTTTATTTAGATATGATACTATGCACCTCACCTCGCCGCAATAGATTCTTTCTTGTAGTTGGAAACTAATATCATAGATAGACTGAATGTGAGGTGCGCGCGTAGGCAGCAAACAGAGGTCACTACTAAATACAGCTCACTAATGAGAGCCCATAGAATGAGCCTTGACGTAGGAGAATGAGACGAGACCTTCCGCGGATTGATTCTCAAGCACCTACCGCTCCTTGCTTTCGTTGGAGCCAGCGAGCCTCCGGTAAGACACCAAGATTTGACTACTCACGACACGGATGGACTGACTTATAGAGTGCCCCCTCTCAGGGCTGCTCTAGTTCGAACTACTGGTATGGCATGCTTCCTCGGCCCATTCCCCACCTCTTCCTCGTCGTGGCCCTCATACCTTGGTCATGCTGCCTGCGGTCACATCAAATTGCGAGCACGGAAAGAAGAAAGGAGCCTTCTCAGTAAAGTAAAAAAACAATAGGTAAAGCAAAAAACAAGCTTACTAACTTATTTAACTGAAAACAAAATCTATCCCCAATTCACATAAAAAAAAACTTGGAGGTATGGCTGAGTGGCTTAAGGCATTGGTTTGCTAAATCAACATACAATAAGATTGTATCATGGGTTCGAATCCCATTTCCTCCGGCAAGTTTGACGAGCGTGCGAAAGACTTGGTTGGATGAAATATCTGAGCTTGTACCCGAAATGAACAGGGAGGAAACTAGACCTCGAACATCGCCAAGGTGGTCGATGCTGATCGAGATCAGTTAAGTCTTTTTTTTCAGACCGGAACCTCAACCAGGATGTGCAAGCTGCAAAGATGAGTCCCTCTTGCCCGTTCCATAGAATGAATAATCCAAGCCTGGAGACCTTTATCCCTGATCGCTATGGAAAAGGTCTTCCATTGCAGGTGCTGGTTTGATATTTTCTTATATCATATATGGTTATGGGAAATGAAATGATGATTGGAAAGCAATAGGCTATGGCACTCTGACACTGCTTTATTTAGAACTTTTTATATTACCTAAATAGGCAGGCTTTTTGAAAGGCTTTGACTCAGTTGATTTACATACATAAAGGAAAGACTAATAAACAGAGTATAAGCAAATGAACAGTAAAGACAGTAAAAGACTAAAAGGTATACTATGTACAGTAAAGCAAACTATTCCCGATCGCAACTTTATGATATACCTTGGAATGAGTAGTTATTATTGATTCAGCTAATGGTTAAGAATCAAGAATTCTCGGTAACCGTCAACGGATCCGATTCAGATTGATTGGGCAGGATCAAAATATAAATTTGTTGAGCAAAGGAAGGATACAAAGTAAAAGAGGAGGGGGATCCTAATGCAGTTCCATATCATTATTTTAACTGATTCTGGAATGGATTTGGATCTTATTGGCTTTTGTTTCAAATTTTTGAAAATACTAAACTTATACATTTCTAAATTGATATAAAGCAATGCCCTAATTTGTCTTTGCGAATTTCATTACTTCGGACCACTTGAACCGCATAAGGCTTTCAAAGACTAGAACCAATTAGACTTTTGAAGTGAAACGTATTTACCAAGTTTTCTTATGTGTTGGATTCTTATCGGTTTTTCAGATCTTGTCCTCTTCAAATCCTAAACCGAATCCAATAAACTCTAAAATAAGTTTTACTTTTTGCCAAGTACAGCTGTTGATTCAGATTGGATTATATCGTGTTATGGATCCATTGAGCAAACATAATTTTACTAGTTAAATTCAGATCTCCAGAGCCGTGTAGGAACTTGATACACTGCCTAGTCCATAGCTACTAGTTACCATATCTTAGTTTGATCAGGTTTCTTTCTTTTTCCAGTCTCTACAGCAATGCATGTGAATATAATTGCATGTGAAATCACCTAATGATTAAAGGAACCATTTCTGAAGCCCTGCTTCAGAAGCAACACAACAATTACACATATGGAGTATTTATGACTCTCGATTAAGGCAATGCTTAATTTTTAGCTTCATTTCAGTACATGCCACATCCTTAATACAGATCACACCGCAACCTAAATACTGAATGGTTCAGCTAAAACAAATCCTTAGAATAAATACAACCCTTACATAACTAAATCCACGATTCAGTCACTGCCAGCCTACAAGTAATAAACATCTCAAATTAAAACCAAAATAAAAAATAAAAGCCTGGCGCATCTAATCTCACCGCAACATGTCACTACTTGCTCTCTCAAACCTGATAAATAACATAGACCACAGACCGAGAATGAAGGTCACAAAAGAGAGCTAGAAAGAGCTTTCAACTCCAGGTGGAAGGAGCCTGGTATTTGCCAGGGGCTTCAGACTGAGGAGCATTCTGCTGTGCCGGTCCCTGTGCAGCTTGATTTTGCTCTGACGAGCCTTGTATCTCCACTACACACTCTGACACACCAGGTGGGGGATCATGCACGGTGACCTTTGCCACAGAAATCTAAAAATTCTAATAATTGAGAAATTCGAAATAAGCCAGAGAGCAGTACATTGAAGCAAAATTGAAGTTCTTCAGAGCCGGTATTGGTCATTTACACATTATTAACCCCTATTTAAGCTATATTGGTAAATAAGCCTTTTATATAAGATATTAATAGAAGCATGGTACCTTCCGACCGAATTTAAGAAATGTTGCCCAATAAAAGATTCAACAGCAGTGGTGGGAATTCTAATCTCAAAAGACCCTTTTTCGCTTATCTGTCAAGACAACAAGATATTTCATTAGCAAAGTGTTTCTTTTATTTATTTCTTTGTTTTTCTTTTATAGTTGCTCCAAATAAGTTGGAAGTAATGTGCTAATGTTATGAGATCACATTTCCACATGGTAGTTTTGGCCTCTTTATTTTAGTTAGAGTTGGCAAAATCTGGCATGACCCGAAGCACCCATCCTAATCCAAACCCAACCTAGCCAGGTTCTTTTTAGAAGTCAACGGCCCAAAACCCGACTGAACCTGAACACAATCAACTTGTGAACTGAGCTGGCCCGACCCGATCGGACCCGACCCAACCAATTTCCATCTCAATTTTAGATAGCTCTTGGTTTGTCGGTCCTTTGCTTGAGCGAACTGGAATGCTGGACTTCGTATTTATTTAAATTATCCCCCCTCTTTGGTGGCCATGCTTGTGTAGTTGGTGCTTCGACACTGAGATTTGATTTGGGGTGATGTTCTAGTTGCATATTTAAGAGCCATATTTCTATCTCTTATCTACATTCGATTATGATAGATGTTTGTTTAATTGCAAGGAATTTCCAAAAATGTGAATGATGGATTGCAGAAAGTTAGAAATTGGCTGGCTAGTACATAATCAGAAAAGTTGGTTGATTCTTTTGTAATAACCCCATGAAATATTTGCCAAAATATTTTGAGTGCATCAATTACATTACTTGAAAGAGTTATGAGAAAGACGAAAGTGAGGCAAGCAAAAGACAAGTTGACCGTAAAGTAGAAAAATAAATATAGGACCAAAGGTAGATCTCTGTATTAGATAATGTTCAATCTGTACCAGACAGTACCGATCCAAACTGAAGGAGAAAGCACTTTTTCTTAGTTAGAGAAAATATTATACAAGAGCAACGAAACCCTAAAAAACAAGGGCGTAGCTCTTGCAGGCGACCCTTATTCCATCACATCTGCGATCCGAACCAGTTATATATAAGTGGGTGATTGGAGTGCCCAGTGAAACTGGAAGAGGAGATCCTGAGCTTGCTGGAGTAGGATTGCCCGTGTGTACTAACGTGGCGCGGGGCACCGGGGTGTAGTTTCCGGAGGTGCGCACTGCTTTTCTTTCATTACTGGGGAGCAAGCTTCGAGATTCACTCGGACGCAGGACCTGCTCTTGATCTTGCCTTAGGAACGAATTATCCAAGTGCACCCTCTGCATCCCTTACTGCGAGTCTTGTTGGGGCTGCGGAAATGATAGGACTCGTCAGTGTCGATGTCACTGCAACCAAGCCCTCCAAAACCACCACTACACCCCCTTGCTATCCTTTTAGCGTTCCAAAAGATCCATCTTATAGTAAGCCTCCTTTTTATAAGGAAGTAAGCCTGCCGATCAATTGATTAAGTCAATCTAGTGAGATTCGTCAATTAATTTGCTTTCATTTCAGTTTCACCCCAGTCAGCGCTTTTACCAAAGCCGGGATTTAAGATACCGAACCCTACCTTAGAGAATATCATTTCATTTCCTTCTCTTCCTGCCCAAAGCAAGTTATCTCTTCAGTTCAAAGAATTAGGTTGGGATTCACAGGTTTTTCCCCTCGTAAACGTCAAGTGCAATCGGGACAAGCCAAAGATTAGAACTTCACCAACAGATCCGACGCATGCATGCCAGAAAGCGCAAAACAAGAGAAAGAGCAAAGTTTTTTCAAGACTGAAAGAAGAGTGCACTACATTAAAGGAAAAGGAAATCGAGGAAGGCCAAAAGAGTACACTTTTATTCCAACTTCACTAGCGTCTCCATCTTTACGAAGATTCTATAATACCAAAGATGCAATTGAGCATCTACGAGGGAATGTAAAAAAGCGAGAGAGGGATTCCTTTGAAATAAGGCCCTCTGATACTGAGTATAAAAATGAACTAGGTTATCGCATTTAAGAAAGTCCGTTGACTTACTAGTAATATTGGTCAAAATCTACATCCAAATTCTACGCAGATGCAGTTATTGCTTAGCGAACTCAATCCGATACTCACTAATTGCATGAACACAAATGGCTGTATCCGTCCACCTTCCTAACCATTATCGTATATGGTATATTTGATAGTAAGTGGAACAATTCCTCATTCCATTGGAATTTACGCTTTACTGATTCCAAGTTTAACACCTTCTACGTAGCGAAATAAGTTTATTAGCGTTGCTGGGAAGAACTTGAGTTAAGATAAAGACGAATTCCCACCTTGCTTGAATGGTATTTTTTGAGCCTTTTCTAGCTTTAGTAGCGGGTAGAAGCTTTCTAGGCCGGCCATAGATTAGTGAACTCTCCCTCCCCGGATAGCAGGCAAGCTCAAAGCAAGACAGGTTGTGGGATACCTCCATCTAGTTCAATCCGTTCGAGACTGAGTAGCTGTAGTTTTTCTTGGATTGAAAAAACTTCTATGTGGTACTAGTGAAAGGAAAGAAAGCTGCTTTGCAGTTCCACTCGGCTCGCTCGGGAGTTCAGGTCTTTAGTGTCCGCTACTGCAATGCAAGGGATGCTCAGTATGCTATTTCAAAAGATATCCTATCCCTTATATCCTCCTTTAAGGAATCCCCCCTAAGAAGGAGTTTTCAATCTCCTGCAGGAACTGCTATTGCTCTTACTCAAATTATCAAACTTTTCTAGCAATAAATAAAAAAGAGACTTTCAACAACGCCGCGTTTTCCAAGGCAAGTTTTTTTATAAGTTTTCATTATTTCAGTCTAATTCTTACCATTAAATTACCATTAAACCCGTGGGGAAATTTTGGCCCACCCCAGTATAAAAGAAGTTTCTCCCTGTAGCCAAGGCAAGTGCTTTATTTTTTAAGTAGTAGCATGCATTTACGCAGTTGGCAACATGTCAGGCTATTCATAAGCAGAGTATCTGAGTTACAAAGGTTGAGGAGTTGCGAGAGAGAACGTTGATGCGTTTGACCTTCCCGATTTGGTAATTTGGGTTCCAACCGGTATGACGTCCGAGGCCTACAAACAATACACCCAATATGTTGGCTTCTAGAAGGGAGCTTTTACACCGGCACACATGCTTCCCCCGTAAAATTCAATAAAAAATAATTGATATGCTTTATATGATACGGCAACTAGTTCACTTGTTCCATGTAAAATTGTGGAAAGGAATAAGATAAACCAGCTTGACGTTATAATCAAACTCATTTCACGTGAATCTCTCTTTTTTTTTCACAACACTCTTTCTTATGCAGAAATTTCGGTCTACAAACCACAACATTTTATTTGATGTTTCCGTTCGTTCCGGACCAGGCCCTAACCATTCATCAACGATTATATACATATAGGCAGAAAGATTAACGTATGGAGTGAGTTAATTACGGTGGGTTTGCCTTGAAAGAGGTTTGTTGAGCTTTGTACTTAAGGTTTGAGGTGAGGCACCACCGAACAACTTCTAGGCAAGTAGCCCTCGTTTCTTGAAACTCTAAGCTATCTTTTTCTCCCGGTTTGCGTTAACGAGCCCCCCTATATTGAATTCTGCTTGCTGTGTTCAATTTCCCCTTATATAAATAAGTATGGGTGTTCGATCGACATAACTCGATGCCCTCGATATTGGTGGGCGAATATGAAGAAATAGCCACTCAGGTGATATGCCTTACCTTGGGGCAGGATTTCCTTGCACGTCTTTTATCGAACTACGAGATCCGGATGTGGGACAAAGTTCGGAAGCTGTGCCCAAAATAAGGTGAACGCCAGGATTGTGGATTGTAAGTTTTTTCAGTATGAAAAGATCCTTTCAAAATGAGTTTATTTTGAAGTAGAAAAATCAAGCAAATAATTTCTTTCTATATGATAATATTCCGCTGGTTTTTTGGTTGCTCTTCTACTTTTCCCGAGCTAGGTTCCGTGTCCTAGGTGATCTTTTTCTTTTTTTTCAAAAAGTTGGGTCGCCGGAGTCAAGGGATAGAGGTTTTTCTTACACCGTAGCCTTAAAAGCAAAGGATGACGAAGCTAGGGGCGGCGAACGAGCTAAGCAAAATGGGGCTTTAGTTACTGCTTGCTTTTCTTCCTTCCTGTGGAGAAGGCCTAACGTTGAATCACCAGGTTCAGCAGATCAAGCATCAGCAACAGCAATAGGAGAAGAAGATTCTTATTTCTTTGCAGAGGTGTTTAGAAGCTGTTTCACCGGTAGAATCAAGAACTCAAGACCAGGCCTAAAAGTTAGTTTGTTTTCTAGGCGAGGATGAAATTCCATAGTTGGCGGGATCGCATAAGTCATTCCTTTTGTTTGGTGCTTTACCCGAGAAAGAAAGTAGGTCATTAACCGAGGAATCAAAGGAAACAAGCAAGAAAAGGCTTCCCTAGTCGTTTACCTCGGTAAACAAATAGGTAAGAGCACCGATACCTATAATCACCAGAATACCTTCCTTTTCCATTTTCTCTTTGAAAAATCAATAAGAACTACTGAAAATCCACTCGTTATAATACGTAATTCTTGGCGGAGATGCTTCTGCTGTCCTAGGTGAGATTGAATTAGTACCAATTTGCGAATTGCCGATTCCGTGCTATTTTCGGATATCGTAGAGCCAATATATGTAGGTAGGGAAAATTCCGATGGAAGGAGCTAAATAGAGGTAAGATAAACTGGAAGAGAGGACGGACGAAGTCAAGTGCTTTATCTCATTGGCAAAGCAAGGCGCTTATCTTTCACACCATCTTATTTGAAACTCTTCTTTTTCTATTTCGCTATATGCTTAACACATGTCGGATGAATTTCCATCCACTCGCTTTACAGCGGATTCAGTAGGATTGGAAAGAAGCTCATGAGGCGCTGTACCAAAGGCAACTTGACTTGAGAAAAAGTTCTAGTGAGCCCACTTGCCTGAGTAGTAGGTATCCGGGTGGTAGAGTAGCAAGTGGGAAAGAAGGTAGGCTAGGTTAGGTTTTGTTAGACTGGGTAGATTTCTCTGTGTTGCCTTGGGATCCGACGATCGATGAGATGAGGAGTGTATGGGTGAAGGTGATTGGATTTTCAATGAAGTTGTGGCAGTGGCACGAGTTTGAATGAAAAGCTAGTAGGTCTCTGGCATGCATCGTATATGAAGAAGTTTGCTGGTTCTCGCTCGTACTAACGCTTTGGCTTTTCTGGTCATTTCAATTTCTCCACTACTGTCGTTTCTTTTTCACTTTTCTCGTTGCTTTTCTTTATTCTTTATTATCTTATCTAGTTACAGATTGAATAGAAGTTGGGATAGTAACAAGCGAGACTCCGCCGGATGGTACTGAATCCATGCATCCGAGAAACCTTCATCTAGCTTTTCTCTAAGTAGAAAGGCAAAGGCTTACATTCCATCTAAACCCAATACTACAACTAGCCTGATTGAAAAACTCAAGAGTGTGTATCACGTTGGCACAGCAGGGACTAGATTGAACAGTTTGAGAAGGCTAGAATCAAACTACTTTCATCCTACCCAGATTTTCGTGAATGGTACTTCCTAGATCTCTTCCTTGGGGGGCTAAAAAAGGAAGTAAAGTCTCTGGTCATGGAATACCCACCACAGTCTCTCAACCAAGCGTACCACTATGCCTACCACATAGAGACTAAGCTTGCCGGGCTCAATAAACTCCAGAGTAGTAAAGAAGAGTTCTGGAAGAGACTTAATCCTAGCAAGAAAACGGGGCAAGAAAATGGATGCGCGTGCTAACGCGCAACGGCTTTCGCGCAGTGCAGCCGTTGCTTGTTTGCGCGTGCTAACGGCTTTCGCGCTAGCGCTAGTGTGCTCAATCCGTTGCTTGTTCCGAACACTTGGGAGTAAAGTACAAAAACCGAACTACTATATAATAAAATTGAACTACTACCATGTTCAAATAATATGTTAAGAACATAATTATCTTTCTTATTTTGCTTTATATAATAATAATAATAATAAAAAAAGTGGTTACTACTAGAGTGACTCGATTAGATGGTTCGTGCTCTTTCTCCCCTCCTAATCATATTTCTTGTCTTCCCGGTCTTCTGGGCAAACGAATTCTTCTTGCCTTGACTTCCAGGATCATTAAAGAAAGCTCCCCCACGAAGAGGTTCACTCTTCTCTTTATTAGGTACCTAGACCCCGGGCTCAAATACCTTGGTTTATTGCCTAGGAATTCAGAAGCAATACTTCGTACCAAGTTCTTGAAGAACCGGGAGGGAAATCTTTCTTTCTTCTCTTTGTGTAGGACCGGCTTGAAAAACCTCAAATAGGTGGGTCCTTATTCCTCGGTTGACCTCTTCGAGTAGGTTGATGAGGTATGGACCAAGCTCCTCAACTTTATGTACGCACGTCAATAGTCAAGGTAGTTGCAGCCGCTTCTTCCATCTTTCATAAGGTGCGCGAATGACCCCTAAACATTCAAAGAGAATAATAATACCAGTACTTTTCTTTGCTGGTAGGAGGAAGACCAGATAGAGAGTCCTGCTTGGCTCCAGTCATTTCATTTTTCTCGCTATTCTCCTTTCTTTAGTGGTTTGGAATCCTCTCTCCCGCTTGCTTCGCTTTCCATCCTGCTTCATTTCTTCGTATAGTGATAATTCTCTTTCGTAACAAGCGCTCCGTCCCGCTTTCTCTTTTTTTTCTATTTTTTCTTTCTGAGTTTACTCAGCTTTACCTACTTGACTCAGCGGTTAGAGTATCGCTTTCATACGGCGGGAGTCATTGGTTCAAATCCAATAGTAGGTAGGAAAGAAAAGCCATGCTTTTTCCAGCATTCCAAGCCCTTACTCTTCCTCACCCAGCGAGTGTAAGGATGGAACGAGCAAAGAGTCACCAGTGCTTCTTCGGAATGGACAAATCTGGCGCGGTGTGGGGATAAAAGACACGCACAACCACTGCGCAAATACCCCCGGTCGACTATCTTCGAAGGCGGACCGAACACGCAGGTTCTACCCCCCACATAAGGGAGTAAGCTCTTCTTTACTCGTGTTTATGAGTGGTCTCGATTTTAAGGAATTAATTCCCGAGCGAGCCTATTCAATGAAGTTGCATTGGATCGGTTTTCCTCTTATCTGGCAGCAGATGGTTCTGCTTCAGCATTAACTGAGTCTGCCAACCTTGACGACACCCGGGAGGGAACTCTGGCAGGAAAGAAATCCCCTAGTCATTTTGATTCGCCTGCCCAACTCTACAAAGTGGAAGAGTCAGACAGACTGGTTTCAAGAATAAGGGGAAGAGGAAGCCTTTCTTCAGAATATATTTAGTTAGTAATGTAAAGAATCCCGTGTTCGGGTTAAGGTCAGTAGTCTTTACTCGGAGTAGTCACTAGGAGAAAATAGAGTGATTTTCAAGTAGCAGTGGGAAAGCATTTCTTTCATTTGACATTATATAGGAGGCTTCGGCTGCCGAGGAAGACAATAAGCTCTTCGCTTGGGGTTAGCAATAGCAATCAATAAAGTTTGTCAATTAAACACGATGAAACAATCAAATGGTTGATTCCATCTCCTCATTGGAAAGCAATGCACAACCAAATAAAAAGGTATTGGCATGGTGATTAACTCCCACAAATGGAGTCTCTGACCAAAACAAAATATTTAACTTTATTGAAATCTACTATACTATAAGTGATAACAATTAGAATGGTAAGAAGTAACTTAATACTTTGCAATTAGAACTAGACAATACTAGGTAGGGGTCAATCATTAAGTAAGTAGAGTTTCATTTTCAACTTCAAAGAGGTAAATCAGGAAAGGATCAGGGGGAAATATAGATATGGGACACTGAACTGCAACCTGGTAGGGGTTACTGTAGATGTAATCCGGGGAAAATACATAAGTATGGGTAAATTTATTAAAAAGTAGGGTTAAGTAAATATTCAACTGACAATGGTCAGAGTAGGTTTCCCAGTCCAAATCTGAGCTCACTAGGTGCTTTAGGTCCCTTCTTCACTTTGATATAAAAGAATAGGACATGGGTTCGGAAATCGATGCTGCTGGTGCTGACTCCTCATTTCATTGTTTTGGAATCACTGAAGACAAATCTTTTTGCTCTTTTTGGCTCGTAACATTAGTAGTTACGAGCTCGTTAGTAGTTACTCGCTGGATAAAAAACTTGGTGTTATAGGTTCTGAACTCGTAAAAAACTGATCACAGGAAACCGTAGGTAGAGAGAAGATAATCTATTTTGGGGCTTATAAGATGAGCTTATTCTTCCAACTATCTAGCATGTAAAGAAAGACTTAAAAAACTGAATTTAGAAAGAAGAATGAAGAGAGAGGAGCCTTAACTCCTGCAAAGATAGAAATGCAACTTTTTATGAAATCTGGATCGGAAAGTACCTCGATTTGTCAGAAGAGCTGGTAGATGTAGGAACTGCCAAAAGCATTTCCCAATTGTCCTGAGGGATACGGCATCGAAGTTAGAATGAATAGACTTCTAGAATCTGGATAATATCCAAGTGGTAAGGCACTCGTTATGAACTTTATAGCTTTGGTTATAGATTATCCAACAGGCAGAAGGGTTGTATGTATTTCTGATATAGAGAAAAAAGGGTTGGTTTTGTGGTAAACAGAGCTACAACTCTAAACTTCCTAAGTTAGAAGTTTCAGCATACATAACCTATGGAAGAAATTCTTTCTATCTTTCGTAAATAGCCTTACTACCCAAGCTAAAAGATAGAAAAGTGCTTTTTACCAATCCGTAAGAAAAAGAAAGACGAAAACATTGTCCATCGAGTCTAGTTGATAGAGGAAGATGCTTTTTGAAGTCTAAGTAAGAGTAAGAAGAGATCTGTCCTCTGTTCCTTTACCGTACCGCTGTTTTCGTGTTGGATAAAATATCTTACCATGGTCAATGCTCAGCCTTGCTAAGGCCTAATATTCCACATCTTGCTCTACGCGATGCCGATTCCTCTCCTCTAGCGGCTCAATGGTATGAGATCAATCCTTTCGGTTGCGGATTCTCGAACAAGAAGAGCACATGAATATGAGTAAAAGGAACTGATTGACCAAGATTCGACACTCGCCCGGCTAAAAACACCCGCACTATGCCTCAAACTCTCCTGGCCCAAGGCTCGCCTACGGTCCAATTGAAGCGGAGTCAATAACATAAGTCCTGAAACTAGCCAATCCAACTAGGATCAAAAGGAAAGGCTTCTCTACTAAGTTGCTTGGGCCTGGTCACCTTTCGAAGCTTTTTCCCAGTCAAGCTAGTTAGAAGAGTTCTTTGCCTGTGGAAGTGTTCGTATCCAAGCAGCAAGGCAAGAAGGCAGGTATTAATACGACTAGTCCGAGAGTTAGCAAAGCAGGTCCTTTACAGAATGAGTTACAAAAAAGATTGAGCCTTCGGCTTTCAGAGTTAAAGCTGTCGGTAGTTTTCGAATTGTTAGATGTTAGGACTGGTACCCAGAAGCTATATGCTTAACACTTGCAATTCGAGACCGTAGGAGTGGAATGCAAGTCGAAAGAAAGCAGTTAGACTCTTTGCCGGAAGAAGCGGGGTAGAGGAATTGGTTGACTCAGCAGGCTCATGTCCGTCCTGAAGACTGCAGGTTCGAATCCTGTCCCCGCACCCTTTATTTAGTATTGAGTAAGGTAAGTCGACTATCCGTGAAGTAAAACGAGTGATTGGTGGTGGAAGTCTGACCCAGAGCGCCCTATTGTTGGTTCAGCCTATTCCGTAGACTCTGACGACGGCTGGCTAACTCTTCACTTTGATGATAATCTATATGCTCATTTCTGAGTGAGCCGAGTGGATTACGCTTCCTTTCGATTGGTCTCTTCGCCCTCTTAATGAAAGCAGGAAAACTTAGGTTCCTATTCGTTCAACGAGCCAGCCCCAAAACCAAGTCTTTCTATTACACCCCCCTTGCAAGAGAAGAACTAAACTACTCCTTGTGAAGCTATTCCACAATAAAGCTATCATCAGCTAGAGCTTGTACAATAAGTGAAGCTACTTAATTCCCCTTATATGTCTCTTTAGTCTTTCTCACTTTTGCTCTACTTTCGCTTATCCACTCTACTAGACTTGAAGTCTAGCCTTGTTTGTTATCTCTTTTATTCTCGAGCCTTTGGCAAGAACGGATTACCCCACCCAGAGTGGAAGGTAAGGTCAGTATGAAAGCCCAGGAAGTGAATTCAATAGCCTAAGTATGGTATGTAGTTTGGTCCGCTCACTCAAAACTAAGAGCTTATCCTCTGCAGACTCGTACTTTGACTTATATATATATAGCTTTTCCACTGAGAAGAACGGATTTAAATGTGGTTATTACCCCACCCAAAGGAGGTATTTGGCCGTAGACTTCTTGTCTGTTAGGAATGGCTTGATTTCCTCGTAAGTACTTTGAAAGGAAACTCTGTCCTGGTAACTAGAGTGAAGCGAGCCTTATTCTTATTAAGGTTTTTTGCCTCCCTTCTTCATTAAGTGGTCTTCCTTCTTTGTTGTATTTACGAGGGGCGAAGGGACGGAGTCTTTGTTAGCTGCCTTTGAGGCGCGGAATCCTTGCATAAAGAAATCGACTGTACTAGCGGGGCTCACTCTTTGTCCCAGACAACCGCATTTAGGTAGGCCTTCCTTCAACCAAAAATCTTCCACTGAGCTTCTCCACTTTACATTCAAGTTCGTGTAGCTGGCTAGGTTGATTCATTCTTTCTTGAAGTCCTTGCCCATCACGAGAGAAAAAACACATCGTTCCCAGCTGGTACTTACAAAACAGCAAATGACCATACTCCGATAAGCAAGAGAATACCTCTTTGATATATAAACCCTACGAGGTTTAGTGTGCTCCGAGAAACTGGAAAAAGTGCTTCAGCGGTGGGCTTTACACAAAGGTAGGTGTTGGGAGGGTAATTGAACCAGAAAGGCCAGTAATTCATACCTTGGCAGAGCTAGGGCATCTAGTGACTGGCTCAAATCTCGAAATTGCCACAGCAAATCTCATCAACCAAAATAGAAACTATTCACATCAAACATTCCAAATACATAAATGGCTCCAGGTACCCCAGGGCGTGCGAGTACTCCTACCTGTCTTTCACCTCCAAATGCCAGGGGGGAGAAACTCTCAGTGCGTAATACCTACCATACATAGCATCCTCGCAGGTATTTCTTTACTACATACACCGTCTGTATTCGAGTCTGGTAAAGGAAATGCTTAATCCTTCCTTATGAGCAAAAGAATAGAAACTAGAGAGGATGAAATTAACATTATGCTTACTATTTTTTTCAGTACTACCTGGTATACTATCAAGTAGGAGCCACATAATTGCTAAGCTCAATAGTCAAATGGGAGTCAGTCACTTTACATATAGCAAAGCAATCACATCCCTTCCCCTAAGGAAGCACCGTAGGAAATATACTTTCTTAGCTGCAATATACAGAAAGGTGTAGGTTTGGTAACATAGAAAGAAAAGTTTAAGGTCACATTGCATTGCATAATTACATACATATAAGTAATATATGTATATACTATACTTAACTATAGGAAAATATGCAGTTCATTGGTAATGCTCGTTTTCGAGACATAGACTCCGGCCCAGACTCTACTCTTTTTTCTTGGGTGAAGGGGGCAAGCCGAATACCACTACTTTGAAGCGGAAAAGATGTGATAAGAGTGCCACATAGCGAAACCAACCATTGGTATTAATCGAAAGCAGAGCCCAAAACTACTAAATAAGACAGCTGCGGCGGAAGGATGGAGGCTATTATTTATATCATAAGATGACTTGGAACTACTGAAATTGCAGTGAGTGACGCCTATTGCTTTTATTCGAATATGCTCGGGTGGATGAAAAGTCTCAAAGTGGCATCGATTGAAGGAATTTTGCCTAGTGAAGTCGACAAAAACAGATCAAAGCAGTGAAGTCTTTAGAAAAGCTCACTCTCCTATTTATTCACCAAGCTATGACTTGGACTTACCTATCTCACTATGACAGAGGCCCGCCCAGTGAGTGGAGCGGACTTCTTTTACTCTTGTTCGTGATAAGGCCGAAACTCAACGTGTAGTGGAAGGAGCCAGCCCCAACAACGGAACTACTCGGAACTCAGAAAACTCCTCTTTGTTTCAGTGTTATTATTACTAGTTAGAGTCCTGCTTTTTGACTGTCAGTGAGCCTCTCATTCTAAGAAATAAATCTTGAGCTTCCCCAGCGAGTAACTACTAACGAGCTCGTAACTACTAATGTTACGAGCCAAAAAGAGCAAAAAGCCCCGGAACTTTGAATTCTCGCCCAATACGTATAACCTTCCCCTATTAATATCAGGGAGGGCCTATTACAATTACTTACTCCAGCTATGGCTATGTCTTTTCTTTCTGTTCGCTACAGCTACAGTAGGGTATGTATGGGATCAGGCAGTCTGGTATGGGATCAGGCTACAAGTGGAGGGAGTGCTTTTACTTAGGCCGTAGACTTCTTGGCTGAGCGCGAGGATTACGTATTTCCGCTTAACTACTACTAAGAGCTTTCCTATTCCTCTGAAAACTACTAATGTGAAGCTCTTCCTTTTAGAACTGCTTTTTTCTCCAATCTTTCTTACTCTCCGCTTTCCTCAAGACCTGGTAAGTACTAAAATTGCTGCCTATGCTTGCTTGAATCGGCTGACTTACCCAACTACTTTTCCTTTAGCCGTAGACTAAGTAAGTGTTGTTCGATCAATCCGCAGACCCGGAGTGTAAGCAACCGATTGGATTAACAGGGAAACCCATTCCTTTTACTTACTTAGATAGACCTCTTCCCTAACTTAACAGTAAAGCTTTCCTACTATTCCAAAGTAGGAGAAGAAGGGGTGCATGTGATTCCGCATAAGACATAAAAGTAGAGGAAGGGGGGTACCTCCCTAGGGTAAGAGACAGTTGTATGTTAGCCCTGTTACAGGAATGACTTTGACTTACGCACTTGAGTGCGAACGGTTCTACTTACTGTTCGTTCAGCTACACGCAGACTAACTAGAGTTGTTGAAGCTATCCGATTTCCTGCTAGTGAACAGCAATTTGAAGATGTAGTACCCGCAGAGTGAGTTGGAGGGGAACGCGTTTCTAGCAGTATTACTTTACCCAAGCGAGGCTAGTACTGTTTGGTTGGTAAGAAAGAGCTCCACGATTTGTTTGTATTCCGCTTTCCTCTCCTTTGCAGTCGAGCTTTTACCGCTTTCCTACACATTTCACTCGAGCCGCTTGACTACACATTGAAATCAATCACCCTGGCTGACTCTTTCCTAACTGCGCCACTTGACTATTCACCAATGTTAGATGAACAAATGTCAGCGAACGAAACTCTTGAAGATAATATGACTTGAGCGCCTTGTACTTTGATATATAACAGCTTCTCTACGGCACATTTGAGCTATGGGACCTAGATATATATTCCAATTACTTTTGCTCGTGAATGAACTGCCTTTACTCTTGACTCGTCACTACTTGGTTTGACGCTCGCCTATGAGGCCCGCCCTACCTTCAACTACGACTACTTCTTTCTATGGCTTTTCCAGTTTTCTATTGCTTTGACTGACTTATTCTACGCGCCCTGTTGTTCTAGAAGCGTGCCGGATTTGTATTACCAGTTGGTGAAGCGTATTCCTAGCTATAGGTACCCACCCGAGCCTGCCTTCAAGGGCTTCGTTCGTTCGTGTATGTAGCCCTCGTACGAGTGGTTAGGAACATCAGGTTCTTTCTATCCGAGGGTAACTCTACCAGAAGAGCTAGCGTCTTTCTATTCAACATCAGAGCTAGTTTCTTACACGAGCCTACCAAGAGGTATGCTTTCCACCTTCCCTTACCTGTAGTTTAGACTGTGAAGCGAGCCAGCGGAAGTACGTACTGAAAATTTTCTTTGTGTCAGCGTAAGGCTGACTAATAACTACACTATAGCAAAAATGTCTGTGCTTTTCTGATCATATGCGAATAACAGAGTTCGCCGAGTTCATAGAGTGCCAGTATGTAGTCTGTCCGGTGGTCGACACCCATCAGCTTATTGTCTTTTGATCTCTAGCGGCTCTCGAGCTTTTTGCTTTGAAAGTAATTTTGTTAACCCGGAAGCAAAGCCCAGTACTGTCAGAGAAGGTGCTGGACTCAAGTCTCTATAAGAAAGTATGCTCAGCAGTGTTTTTTCCTTCTTTTGTATGTGTTTTATGATTCATGTTTTCTGACAAATCGAATAAGGATCTACTTCTTAGCCCAGTTTGACCCCAACCAAAACACAAGGCTCGAAGCCGGTTGCTACACAGATAGAATAGGCACCAAGTTGGATACGGAGTACTTCTTCTCTCTTACGCTGCTGCATACCATTTTGGAACTCTACTCTCATGCATTATTACCATAGGTGATAGGTGTCATTGATGGTTTACTCAAAGTAATGAGAAAAAGGCTTTTGAAGAGGTTGGTCATTTGAGGAGTCGAGCGTAGAGACCATATGCTAGCTTTTGACTTAAGGGGGCTTACCAGTTACTCATAAAGTCAACATTGACATACATAAAAAAACTTATTTCATAACATAAACGAAATTCTCCATCTTCATACATGTATGGTCAGATGCTGTAGTTCAAGTTTTTTTTCTTTTTATGTAGCGAGTAACTACTAACGTTACGAGCCAGGCTAGTTAAAGTTTCTTTTTTATGTGCTACTACTTATATATAGTGTAGAATTGGTCTTTCTTTTTCTTTTCATCATATATGTTTTGTTCTTTGTAGTCTCTGATGCTCCCGACTTACTAGGTCTACCGTCAACATCCTTTTTACATGAACTATGTCGTGGTGCAAGTTATATGATCACCCTCCCAAAGGACACGCCACCCACGCTTCCTAACATACGTATCCCTCATGCTACTATCCTAATTTATCATCAGTGCAAGTGCTTACTATAATAGAACTCCTTCTCATCTACCCCATATCTGTGTCAAAAAAATAGTGAGTGGAAGAAAGAACAAGCGAAAATATGACGAGGAACTTCCCTGGAGAAGAAGACTGCTGTGGAAGCCTCCTTTGTTTGTCAACTTAACAATACAGATTACGAAGTGAAAAAGAAGCCCATCTCAGGGATTTTTCTTGTGTTTATGTGGCACAAGCTGGCAATGAATCTTCAAATGTAGGTGTACCGGCGGACCGCAGAGCGAACCTTCTTATTAAATGTTAAAAAACATCAGCACTACCCGATATGTAGGTAACAACGAGTAAGTCTCAGGATCTCTGTATCGCCTCCATAGATCTACAGGAATAGAATCTATATCGAATTAACTAATGCCAACCAGGTAAGCCACCCTGATACACATCCGATATGGTAATGGCAAAATCATAACCCAAAACCAAAACATCCATCTTATTAAGCAAGGGTAAGTTTACTTCTAAGCAATTAGCTGAAAGCCAGACCCCCTTTAAAGTGTAGCAAGAACGAAGAGCTAAAGAACTGTGCACAGAGCCTCCATCTGACTATAAGTAATTTTTAGCGACCTTGCCTGCCCTTATATTTATGCTAAATAAGTAATGGGATTAGGTGCTACCTAAGACTTGCACGCACTAAGTCACTCTTTTTGCAGCATCTAGATGTGGTAGATATCGATTTTCATTTCCTTGCTCTATAGTTCTTTTTTGAGTCTTTAAGCCAGCCGCTTTCAAGACGGGGAATGGGACCTTACCTTAAAGCTACCTTCTCCCTTTGGGTGGGCCCCTTTCATAAAAGCCTAAATGATGATTGAGCTTTTAACCATAATTCCATATTTTAAATGATAAAAAAGGTTTCCGTAGACTGGACTGGTCTCCTTCCTTCCTCTACAAGGTTTTATATCTAAAAATAGCTAAGTGTGCTGCTAGCCCATGAGAAGTAGGCGATGATCCCGATCATGGTTCTTCTTTCCCCTCCCCAGGATCACTAAGTTCGATTCCGCCCTGCTTGAAAAAAAGGCTACTGCCAGACTACGCAATATCGATTGTTTAGATTAGAGTTTGAATGGAGGATAAGGAATATACGCTTTAACAGCTGAGAAGAATAGAGAGGCTACTTTGCTTTGATTTGGCAGCGATGCGAGTGAATGATGATCTAGCGGATGCAAGCACTTGAATCAGCTCTTAGAGGTTCCTTCCCTCACTTGTTACTAGCAGCTCTTCCTTTATACCCGAGAAAAACCTATTCAGTTTCCTTTCTCTTTCCCGAGCCAGAAACAAAAGACAGAGTCGAAAGAGCGAACTTATTCAACGCTATTCTAACCGTGCCATGAACAGCGCTCAGAGTCAATTCTTTTTAAGGAAAAGTGAAGACCGCTACTGCTCTACCCCTTACTAAGAGCTATACCAAAACGTTCAATGTACTAGGACGCCGGTTTCATGTCGCATATCTACTGTATCTGAATTTATTTCACTACAGCCCCGGCTACTTAGTCGCAGATCAGCTAATGGGACTAGAGTTCCAGTTTAGGAATCTAATGGAGGAAGGATTTTTCGTAAGTACACATCGGAATTCCTTGACCTTAAGTCCTAATCCCCCTTTCTTAGAAAAGCAATTGCCCTTCTTGCATTAAAAGCCAATTCCTGCATCGCATCAGTTTCGGTTTCGACAAATCCGTCTTGTACATGAGCCCCTAACATCTCGTATCTGTCACCTTTTTCTCACCGTTAGCCATCATCACCACCATAGGAGCTGTGCTGGTAATCTTGCATTTCACTCCTTCTTCGAAGCGAAGTTCTTAAGGGAGGATGCGCTTCTTTCTTTAAAGGGAGTTCACCGAGCGAGGGTGAGAACGAGAATCGAATTGATTGAATCACAAGGATCTATTCACTTAATATAGAAGCAGAAGAGGAAAAGGAGTGGATTGTTCATGTAGCAGTGGAAGAGTAAGTCCCCTTTTATGAAGTCTGAGAGAGATCGAATCGTAGCCAAAGTGAGATCAGCTGCTCGCTCTTCTCCTAACAGTTATAATGAAATTAAGTGGTTGTCTCTAGCCATTTAGTGAAATAGTAAATCGCTACCTCATGCCCATTTGAAGGAGTCGTCACCTTACCAATTATGCACCCATGTAGAGAAGGACCAAGGTTGCTCTACAGGTGGTAGATGTTGCAGGTTGGCACTTGTGACACTTCTTAACATACATTGCGCAATCAGTCTTCTCAATCGCAGAATAATTCTCCTCATAAGAAAACATACTTTTACTCAAATAGTAAACAGCCCCATAGATTTCCTCGTCATCCATCTTTGCTAACATACAGCCCCGCTTTTCTAACAGACAAGTACAGTCAAAGAAAGGGGACTCTATTTTGAGATAGGACAAAGCTCATAACCATTCTTTGATCTGCTCGAACGCTTGCGGCGCACTTCTCATCTCAGATTCGCCTTTGAGGTTCTTTGTGTTAATCCGCGGGACATTCATCATCATTGGTTGCAGGACAAGAAAGATCTGCCGGAACTATTAAATAAAAAAAAGGTGGGACAAAAATTCTCCCATCAATAGTTCACCTACGCACAGAAGGCTGCTTGAGTTACCCGGGCGAGCTTAACAATAAATAGTGTAGAAAAAAGCAAAAACATACGTTCCAACCCGTAGCAGAACTTTAGTGTAGAGTTACGAAAGCAGAACTTTAGTGTAGAGGCTCGGCTCACTATCCAAAGGAAAAGGAATAGGAAGAACATCCGTCTCGCTTTTTTCGCTCGCTACACTAACGTTACGCTTGCTGGGCCGCCCTACTTGCACTATAGAAAGAAAGAATCCACCTAGGTGAATAGATAGAGAAATTGGAATCTGTCTCAATGCCCAGCGGATTATCCACCTCATTAGAAACAATCCATCCTTGCGCTAAGAGTTTTGTCAGTCGGCCTAGGTTCTTCCTGCTAAGTCAAGTGCTTTATCTTTGATACCAGGCTTATTAAGAGTGGCTGGGTCATAGGTCGGCGCGGAGGAAAAGAAAAATCTGACTTTGGAAGTGACAACAGTCATAAGAAAGGTATACTTATCAAATCTCTTAATTAGCGCTACGGAGATTATTTAGGATCAAAGAAAGCAAGCACCTCAATAAGTAAATAATACTTATCCATTACGGCTACTCATTGTATTCCATAGTCAGTATGGGGTTGTAATGCTGGAGACATTACACCTTATTTTTACTTAGAATCCATTTTTTCACTTTTTTAGAGTAAGAAGAAAGAATATCTAGTAGTGGAGCTCTTTTCTGCAGGTACCTAATCTGATAGCTCATCCCTGATGGGATGGTCCGCTCACTAGCGAAAGGAATAGGAAAGCAGAGGGAGGGGTGCTATAGTGGACCTCGTCTCTGTCTTCCTCAAGACTCCCATTGTTTACAAACGAGGAAATAGCTACACCAACACCGTGAGGGGGATACCACAAGGCAGTCCGCTGTCGCCAATCTTAATGAACTGTTTCCTCCACCACTTGGATTTGGAGCTCGAGAGGATAATGGTGAGGAACGGAACCAAGGCATTCTATTACGAGCGATATGCTGACGATATGCTCTTTGGAATACCAAGTGGCAAGGAGGCCGCTACAATCACCAACCTAGTCTTGGATACGCTGAACCATACCTTGGGACGCCTAAAACTCGCCTGTACCCATCAGCAGATTCTACGTGAAATGAGCTCTAATAACTCGACCTCGGGGAAGATCCAGGTGCTTGGCTTACTCCTTACCCTTAGGAAGACGGGCGGCTGAACAACTAAAAGAATAGAAAAACTCTTACCGAACGAAATGATCCGTCAAGTCGGAGCCCTCCTCTAGCTCTTTTTCAGCCACTATCAATTCCACCACATCTGGGTATTCAGTTGACAGCGAAGCTTTTTTTTCGTATATAGTTGGGGGTCTTTGAAAGGAAGATAGGCCAAAGATCTCCTTCTTTCTTTCCAGAAATATGGAATCTCGGCTTTGAAGGATGAGTTTACGGTCGGCTTCGCCCTCTCGCCCATGGCTAGCCCCGGAGTCTACCTTTCTCTTCTCCTTTTGATTCGCTTGGAACGTTTTCGGCTTGGTACTGGCTTAGCCTAAGAGGGAGTGCTGCCACAAAAGGCCCATTCATTCTAGCGAAACCCAATTCTTCTTCGCCCACGAACTCACTCCTCGAAGTACCTAGCAGATCAAATGGATATGGTTCGAAAAGCAAAACATGTGTACGTATCCCACCCATGTAGAGAGCTTTCTTTTTCATATTCCAGACTACGATCTTACCTCCGTCGCGGTATGGCAAGGGGTTACCTTCAAACAGATCTTATATATACTTCTATAAATCCTCTGGAGCAAACCTTATATACTTATCTCTCTGTCTCCCTTACCTCCCTATCCTTTTCTCCTTCACCTATCACCTCAGGGATACAAGGTAGTTTTTGCATTGGTGCTGGCTCTTCTGCTCTGCACTCCAAGCCATCTGAAAAACTTCCTCTCCCCACACACCACATCCATCCAACTCATTTCTTGAAAGAGCCAATCCCTGACTCTTCTTAGGCATTGTTCTTACGAATGGATGTGAATTGATAAAAACTAAGGGCAAGTCCTCTATCTATTGGTATGTGCTCCAGAATCCAGTTGTTTGGAAATGGACGAACATCATCGCGTGCATCTCTTTCGTAGGCTGATCTCTTTCTCATTTCATAGCTGGAGTTCCAACGAGCAGCTGCTTCCTTCTTACGACGAAGCTCCCGTGGATCCTTCCTTTTGCAGGGCGATTAATGAGGTGACCTCGAGCCGGGTTGCCCACCGCTGGTAGGGTATCTGGCAAAGCACAATGGATTTACACCTTCACTAATGAAGAAGTAATTTGGAAAGCGACGTGGATACCACAAGTTCCAGTCTCATATCGTTGCGGTGACTACCCGTATTACTAGGATTGCGGGGCGCTATCAGCTATGCTTAGGCCATGGTTCGAAGTGAGGATCTTGAAAGTGCATCCCTATGGGGTATGGGCTAAAGGAGTGGGAATTTTAAAACAGGGCACTTAATACCGACGGGGTAATCCGGAAACTGGCGGATATGTAGAAAGAAACTCCACGAGTCAAAACAGGAAGATACACAAACCAAGTAACCCCCCAGTACCCGCTCGCTGTGGTAAGCTACCCGCGGAAAAGGCTTCAAGGCCCCAAAGAGTATTAGGACCGAAACGACCAGTACCTGGGCTGGAGCCCTAAGATTATGCAGCCAAAGCAGAGGCTAAGTACGAAATGTCATACCGCATAAAAAAATGCATCTTTAGCAGCTAGGTTTCAGATGGTAAAAAAAAATACGTGGGCCACCCGCCTTGCCGCTTCTAATTTCGTAAGTGAACAAGTAACTTTCTGGTCTCTTTCTTCTAGTGATTGGAGTAGCAAATCGGAAAGGTTTTTCTAATTGAATGCATTCCCTATGAAAGAACAGACAGGGGAGGAGATTGGGTTTGTGTTCCGTGACTGGCTTTTCTCTTTCTTTTTTTTAGTTCCTCTCATCGTCCGATGCAGCTCTTTCGTCTGCACAAATCCACTTACTATCGCTTGGTTGGAGATCCCACATAGGAGTCAACTTTGAAGAAAGTGGAACGAAAGGCCCCGGGCCACTGACGACAAGATTGGGTCAAGGCGTCCGTCAGCAACTACATTTCCCTTCCCTGGCTGATACAAAATCTCCATATCGTCATCCTTCATTAACTCGAGCCACCGGCGTTGCCGAAGGTTTCACTCTTTTTTAGATCAAATTTCAAGCTTTGGTGGTCGGTGTAGATTTTACACTTCTCTCCAGACGCCCAATTTGGAGTGCCAAAATCACAGCCGCTAACTCTAGATCATGTATGTGTCGGGTAGTTTTGCTCATGTGGTCGTAGTTGTCTGGATGCGTACGCGATCACATGGCCCTCTTGCCTAGTCCGAGAAGCATCCGAGTGAATGGTATACTCAACTCAATAAAGAAAAAAGAGAACTTATTACTATTTCAAGATATGGCAGCTGGATCCAACTGGAGTTTTTGACCGGAGACAGAGGAAAGGGACCGCAGAAGCATCGCTGTGTTCTTTACAACGTGGGGTGGGACTGACACTGACACCTCAAAAACCCATTCTACTTCATCATCTCCGTTTCTCAGTGACTGGACGTATCCAATTTGCAAAAACCAAAAAAGTGAATAATAAAAATAAGTCAAGCACATTCCCCATTGGCCCAAGACCGAAAGAGTGGTCTCCAGAGAAAGAGCGTGACCATGTTTTGGTCATTTTTGGAGCCCGGCTCATCTCCAGTTGGGCTGATCAAATCCGTCTATTTAAGATTATGTGGCATGGACCCCGTCCGTACTGACGGGAAAGATTAAATAAAGAATTTGCGGTCCGTTGCAGCAGTTGCATATTATAGCATAGAGCTTTTCAGTAAATTGATTGGTATATGCATGTCTAGAACTGGAACTAGAAGTTTCAATTTCATTCTTATAGCTAGTTCCACAATATTTACAAATAGAACGAACTAGCATGTAACATGTCCAATACACGGAAGCTTGTAATTAATTTTTTAGTTATTTCAATTGAAGAGCATAATCTTTCTATCATATGATCATTAAAACAAATTCTCTTATATAAATAAAAACATTAGAATTGGAGCTTATTCACTGCGGGCTATTGTTGAATTGATCCAATATTTGCGGATAATCGCTGCTAAAATCAACACATCAATGACCGGAGCAAGCTCTTGAGATCGTACAAACACACTTTCGAAATTTTGCATATGTCTGTATGCTAACAAAGTATAAACATATAGTTTACAACATAACAAAGACATTGATGGGATGGTTGATGCATAAGAATTAAACTCCCCATTCGTATCAAATATTGCAAAACACCTCTCAATTGTATGTATGACTTTATTGAAATTGGTTCTAATAACGTTCCCTTTCCTCACTCAAGTGCAGTATCTATCAATGCAAAAGCTATGCAATTGATGGTCTGATGCATACCTGCCATAAGCAAACTTTAGGTGGGCAATTGATCCATGTAAAAAAATTGAGAAAAGAAGCCAAAATTAAGAACTAATTTCCTACGATTTATTTTAATAATCTGATACAATGGCCAAATTATCTCTTGAACTTCTTCATCATGCATGTATCCTCTCCTTCCAACTAATGACACTAGTCTTCTCAAATTAATGTACTCGGGTGATCTGGATGGCTGGATTTGGCCAATGTGTAGATACATTAACGGTTAATAATTTGATAAATAATAAATATATATATGTTGGATCTTTCATGTAGTGATGAACATGAAATTGTTTAAAGGTTTCACTTTATCGAGAACAAAGCACGGCAATGCATTTAATTTATTTTTTATGTAATTTCATTTTGGAATATTTTCAGTTGTAATCTTAATCTCCCTGTCATGTGTTTTACACCTTTTTTATGCTGATCTGAATCATCATGATAGTTGAGGCAGCACCTGTTATTCTATAAAAAAGTCACATTGAGATATTTACAATTAGCAAAGAGCCAATTTTAAAAAAGTCCAAAATAGCTCTAAAAAATACATCTAAAGTATACCCCACACAAACTTACACTTATAGAAAAGGATAATAAACAATTTTCATGCACACTAAAATATCCCCGACGGATCTCGTGGCCCAAAATCCTGCCCCGCCCGAACGTAGCATACGAACGTGGTTTTGGATATTAACCACAAATCGAATTGCTACGATGAGCTTTGTGCTCTCAGGTAAGGCAGGGATGCACGGACGCAACTAACTATCAATGGTTAGTTGTTCAGGTAGAAGCAAGAAGGCGCAATATGAGGCTGATAAAAGGATGGATCGAAAGGAGTTTGATCAGTTGGTCGCACATAGCATGCGCATGCCCGGCGTGGGCTTCTTCTGCACTGACCTCATCGACGGTAATCTTATTAAGTTTCCTTAAAAAATCGACATGTTTGAGCTCGATCCAAATTTTGTATTAAATCCATTGTATATATATGTAGGTAGGTGTCCCTCCAATCGTACGACACTACACACAACTGATCGGCAGTCTTCGAAATTTGACTGTGTTTGTGACCGTGAGAACACTGCCAGTCCGAACTGTCCTACCAAGTGAGCGCTTCCTTGTCGGCAAAATAGGACCCAGAGGTGTGTATCGGTGCTTGGTGCAATTCGGGTACATGGATAGCCATACCATGGTAGGAGACGAGTATGCCAGATCTGTCTTTGCTGCGCTCAGAGAGACAGCAGATGATCCAGAGGAGATTGAGGTTCTTGAGTCGGCGTTGAATGACGGTGTCTCATAACCGGTCGGACTATACTTAGAATGAGCGATCAGCATGGCTGGTTCAAGCACTTTGTGATTGACAACCTTTACCGCTTTTTGCATAAAAATTTCAGATCGAATGTCGCTCGCTACTCTCAGATCCCAACCGAAAAGCAATTACAAGTTGAGATGCTGTACCAGCTATAAATAAAGTAAGAGCCCATTTTGAGATATTCACATGTACATTATCATCAGATTAACAATAATTCCCACATTACGTCTAATAAAGAACAAGAAAATCGTATCTAACGAAATATGCTTGCTTACTGACAGCTTGTGCTGATGTAAGGTAACTAACTAGTATTTATTTATAATTGACCGTCTTCTGAAAAATTGGTATGAATTTGAGCATAGCTGGCGGATGTTTTGTTTGTGTAAATTAAGTTAATTAAGAAACGATGGATCTGAGGGTTGTCATTTCATATTTCATGGTTGGTGGGGCTGATCCATTTCTTTTGAAAAAAAAAATGTTCTCATTAAACTGATATAATTAGATCAATAATAAACATGAGGAGAGTTTGAATGCCTTTATTTTTTAAGCCTTCATTATGCCTTCACCTCTTTGAAATCTTTAATAATAAAAAAAATTGAAAACTCAAATAAGAAAATAGATTCATTAGACTAGACGTGATTTACCTTTCTTAATCTACACGTACACACAAATTACGAAATTTCCACAAAAATTACGAGATTAATAAATTTAATTTCAACCATCGGAGAACATTATTTCATTTATTTAAAAGAATTTGAATTACGGCCAGACCCGATCGAGAATGCAACAGGCCGGGCCTCAATTTTAAGGCCTACGGCAAGGCCGGGCCTAACATTTGGGACGAAGGGCCGGACCGCACAAACTTGGCCCATTGACATCCCTACCTCTAGCAGCGACCCTTGTTTTGGCTGGCCTGCTAATTAACAACTGTCCTGGATATTTTCTCTCTAACATTACTAGCAGTTGGTTCACTTTTTTAACAAAAAGTACTTTAAATTGTAAAAGGTTCGCTATTTTCTTTTTTTATACATGACATGGTTTACTTTTTTTGAAAACACATGGTTTATACTTTTGAAAATACCGAATCGGTAACAATGCTAGTGGTTCGTGCTGGAATTTGGCGAGTGAGAAAAATCATTTTTCTCTGTTTTTTTTTTTACACGGTAGATAAAACTTTTCAAATAAAATCCCTGTCATCCAACAGCTTCATCCGATCGAAGGTTTCTATTGAAAGGTGACTCGCAACTTTTATTTAAGCTTTATACTTTATATATAATAAAAGATGTGCATGCTTACGATAAATATAAGTAGGCCTTATTAATTTGGGTTTCCAACTGGAGCCAGCTGGGGTAGTTAACATGGCAGGCACGTGGCATTTCATTTGGGTTTAGACTGAGACGCGCGTCTTATAGTTAGGCTAGGCTTGCTCTCTCGTTTGACGTACCAAACAAGTAAGCTAGAGCTAGGCTTCATTAGTTACACTCACATTTCTTCTTCTAAGAATAATTCTCTCGTCTTCTAAGTTCTATCTATCAATCGATATCCATCTAGTCGGTTTGGTTGTGTATATCCTATCCACTGAGGACTGATTGAGTGAGGATATATATAAGTTGAGTGTGGCGGAAGAGAAACTAATACATAGCTAGGTACCGTGCATCGGAACGATAAATGAGGGAATTAGGTGCATTAGGTAGGAGATCGATGAAGAGATCAGTCAAGTATTAGTACTTTTTATTGACAAGCAGCAGAGGTGCCTAATTAATTAGGTGCATTATATAGGGAATCAGAAGAAGCAGCGCTGGCGTTGGCAGTTTTTTCCCCAATATTTCACAGCATCCGACGCGTCTCTCTGCTCCTTCACCAGAACTTAATTAATTCTCTCCTCAGAGTCAGAAGAGTCAAGCTCAAGCTTTCGGCCAACTAATTAAGAACAAGGTGCGTACTTCATTACTATTTCTTATGTATATCAAATTCATTTATTCTTTAATTACTTAATTTATCACCCCCCTTTTGCCTTCTTTTGCGGAAAATAAAACAAAATTTAATTATATATAATTCATTATTGGATTAATTTTTTAAATATTACGGAGTTCGATTTAATTACCTAGGCCGCATTACTTAACTAATTTGTGCATTTATTTTATATATATATATTAATGTCATGTAATTACTTGTCACCACGACCTATATATATAGACTAGCAGCTAGTTTAATTTAGGTAGGGAGTTTTACCACCCTTTGGTACCCGTAAGCGCCTATGCTTCATATTATTATTATGCGTATCTATTATAATTGAAATTACTTAAGAATGCAGAACATTCTGCGGTTTCTGCTACCCGAGCGAAAAATTCTATTAGTGCGGTGGCTAATATATATATTCTAATCGAAGGCCAATATGAAAATTGACTCGAAAAGACGTTTCAACATACATGTTGGTAATTAAGATGACGTTACTTACATGGACTTGTAGTTCCAAAAAGGTAGCTATAACATTATGTATATGCTCCTAATTATGCTAATTAACCCTTACAATCTCTACTTTGCAAAATACTTTAGTTGAAATTTACTGCTGGAATTTTTGTGATTTACAATTACATGAAATGTTCGCAAAGGATTGTTATATTTGTGAAAGATGTTTGCAATAAAAAAAGGACTTGTAAACCAATTATGTGGTGCTTTTTGTGTTTAACCTTCCTCTAATGCTTTTGTCCATGATCCTGTATATTTTATGGAATTAATGATTTAAACATTTACGATAGCCATTATATGAATAACATATTTCTGAGTGAGTAAACATTTCTTAAATTTGGTTAAACTTTTCCCCTGCTGTAACCGTACCTCTTAAGCAAAGAGGGGCAACTAAAAAACAGAAAATTGATCTGTTTTTTAGTTGTGTTTTGGGATGATATTTTTTTGATGGTGTGGTTTTTTCACGTCGTCTGGTATAAACTATGATCTTCTAATCAGGTATAGACTTACTTATCAGATAATTTATTTTGATTGGAAGCAGTATCATGAGTTGTTAAGGGAATTTGTTCATTGTTTCCGAAGAAGATTTTAGGAAATCTTGAGCAAACTTTGATATTGACTCGATGGACTGAGGAATCTCTCCTAGAATAGGAGGATTAGATAAGAACTGTTGGAACTTATTCACATCTAACTAAAGACTCCTTATTGTTTGAAAGTTTGGACAGATAGATATTATCTTTAAATTGTGTCTCACTGAAAACAACATGTAGACTTTACCAGAAGGAGGAGAAAGACACCGGTACCCGCTCGCTGTGATAAACCAAGAAAAAAGGGAAGAGATCTTTGAGAGAGCTTATGTGGTACAATATCCTGTAGATTTGGATAACACAAACATCAAAAAGTTCTTACATACTTCAGGTCAGAGGGTTTTTCCTTGTAGAGTAATTCATGTGGTGATTTTCCTTTCAAGACATTTAGGGGAGGAGTTCTATTAATCAATAAAACTGCTACATGAAGAGCTTCAACCAAAAATTTGACTGGCATGCAAGCTTGGAACAAGAGAGTTCTTCTCATATTAACTATGTGCCTGCCTAGGTCTGCAAGATCCTTTTTTTCGTCCATAGTTTCTATTCTATGTGTTCGGCTTCCTGGCACTATTGATCAGAAGCATCAAGCCAGCAGCGCCGGCTTTGAATTCTATTGAAGGACTAGAGGGCTCTACCCCTCCCTTTTCTTTATCAAAATAAAGCTAGCCATGAGAACTACAAACCAAATACTCGACTTGTTTTAATTAAGCATTTGGGGTGGGGAAATTCCAATCTAAAATGAATCGGAAGTGATTTGGGTGATGAAACAATCGATCTACACGGCTATATGAGTTTATCATAGATAGAGCAGAATCGGAAGACAAAAAGACAAGGTTCTATCGAGAGGAAGCAGCATCCAGCCCAAAACTTCGACTTTACACTTCTTTGATGAATGGAAGGCTGAGCGTCAGCGATCCAAGCCTTCAACTTCTCGTCAATAGAATTTCCAGCGAGTGATTGAATGAGCGAGGTTAAAAATGAAGCGACCCTCTGCTACCTACCAAATGCAGTTCTTGAGATGACATCCCCGGTGAAGGCTTTGAACTCCGGCAAAACATCCAACTCAGTCAGAGAATTCTTGAGAATCAATAAGCGCTACGCCCTTTTGAGATGACAGCACAAACAAAGACACCAGTTTGGGAAGATGCTCATGGTTTTCGGAGATCGGCTGTTATCCAGCGAATCTTGGCACAACAGATAACGGGGCAGCACCGTGTAAGTATCAGGCGGTTGTTGCGGAGTATACTTGAAAAGGGACCTCAGCATATCCTTCCATGGTATGTAAATTCTTTATTTTTCCCATAAATGATAAATCCTTTATTGAATTCATGTTAGGCCCACCAGTTTAATTAGGCCCACTCATGGACAAGGCAAAGCATATTTACATCTAGAAATTCAATGTTTCATCACGACTCATATATATGAACCATCGATCCATCAATTAATGACCTCGGTCGGTGGTCGTACCAATTAATTAAAGCCTACCTAAATGAGGTTAGTGGGTGATTGATAAATATTAATATAAATAAAATAAACCAAACAATTTGGGAGTTCAGATCAAATTAAAATAAGTAATAATAAGAAAAAACCAAAAAGAACCAGTACTGAAACCATGCGCACATAGCAGTACCAAGTTTCTCTTTTAGTAGGTTTTGGTTATGTACGTAAAAGTAACTGATTGCTTGTTTGTTGTTGCTTGCGAATATTAGGCGACAATTGCCAATACGACTTCAGTTCGAACGAAAGATATTCACCATGGGCCTCCCATATACATACAACTCACCATGCGGGTGAAATAAATGGTGACCTCCAATAGAAACGATTTTTGCATTTTAATTAAGAAAATCAAAGAAAAAAGAATTTAATTTATAGTAAGTAATCAATTCACTAAAACTACATTTTACTGACTAGACTCTCTTTGCCCGAGTATTAAGAAAAACTCTAAAGGAAAGGATGATACACATCTTGGAGTGAAGGACGGAGCACAAAAAGCTTTTTTTTCTGGAAATGGGGAGAACAAAGTCAGCGGGCGGGGTGCTTTATCTCTTCCCTTCCGGTGTCCCTATTAATTGATATACGGAATTGATTTGAAAGGAATTCCAGATCATTCTTATTTCACGCGGGATATGGATGGAATCGAGAGGCAAGAAAGAGTATGCTTTCAGAGGCTTGATCCACTTTGGTTTCATGGATAAGCCACAAAATCCCTAAATGCTTCTTTATACTGTCACCACTGACTGAGAGATAGGCTGGCTCCTTCATTCACTGGTTGCTTCAGGTATGGAGGGAGAAATCGTCGGATTCTCGACCTTTGAGATAGTCTTTATGAAAATCCATCTCCACTTATGTTGTGCCCCCCGCATTCCGGCATCTTTGATTCCAGGTCTCACCCAGTGAAGCAAAGTAAGACAAGGAAGGGGGAAAGACATGGTTTTGATAGGGAACCGTAGCCAAGTGGCTAAGGCAGAAGTCTGCAAAACTTCTATTCGTCGGTTCGAATCCGACCGGTTCCTAAAGGGCCACCCCATTCATTCCCTCACATGACCAGCATCAGTCACCCGGCACGAAGAAAGAAGCATCTAGGCAAAGCCTATGATAGTAGTACTGAACCCCACTGGTACTTTTGACTTGATTGATGACCCATCGAACTAACTACTAGTGGGTAGGCTCGCTCGCACCTGTTAGATGATTTGAAGAGAAAGGGAGTAGGAAGAAAAGGGGCCTAAAGTAAAGTGAAGAAGATTCGGATAACGATCCAGATGAGGTCGAAAAACCCGGTACTAGTGATGTGGAAGGTGGGTCCCACGTTCCAGCTGGTTTGGTTTTATGGATAAAGTTCAATTGACTTGAAATACTAAAGAGTGAAAATAGGTTGAGTAAAAAGATAAAAAAAAAGTAAAATAGAATTCATTATCAACCAAAAGATAGAAAACGTTGATATAAAACTGGAATCATTACCAAACGGAAACTACCTGGTCAAACCTTCCCTTAAACCATGAATGAAACAAGCATTGGACCCATTGGTCAAGATATTTAACATATGCTTAGCTACTGATTTTCTACAAAGCACGTTAGTTAACAGTTAAGTCCGACATTACAGAGTGTATTGATAAGTGTCTTGTGTTGGTAAGTACCACGTTTCAATTAAATTCTTGCGGACCTTGAGATGTTTGTAGCTCAGATGGTATGTTGATTAATATCATAGGGGAGGATAGCACACTTTTGATTTGTTGATATCTTTTTCTGCTGATTGATTTATTTAAATCTATGAAAAATATATATCATTTGATATGTAGTTGACCTGCCTGCCAGAGCACTAGATTCTTAATCCTACGCTGAGACCCGGATTTTTTAGTATATTCTAGTTCTATTTAGATAGTATAAAACAACACAAATCCTCCTTAATGACATGAAATAAAGCAAGAACCCAAAATATGACCCGGCACCAAGAGAGACAGATATACGATCAACAATAAGCAAAGAAGGAAGATACTTTAGGAAGGAGGGTACTTACTTGAGTAAGATACTTTGTGAAGATACCTTGGGTTTCTAGCTAGAAGAGAAGGGGCGGGAGATTTGACCAAAAAAAAGTATAGCTTATCTTTTCTCCTGCAATGTAACTCTCAAATATGCATGCTAGAAAGCTTATATGTTGCTGAGAGAGAGGTTAGGAAGATTGATTTATTTTTTTCCATTCCAGAATTGCTTTTTTTCCCTGTTCTTCTCTTTCGCCAAACCATCTGCAATTAGTAGATTTCTCCTCTTTTTATGAGGTTATTTCCATTGCTAATCCGATCAGACGACGACGAATTTCAGGGACTAGGGATTCTGATTCCAGTCTGACTTTTCATATCTCCACAATAACAATAACGTTCAAAAATCTGTGGTTTCTGGGATGCAGTAATTGCTAACACTCGTGCCATTAAGCTAAATTTCTTTATTTCGCAAGGTGCTCTTTTTTTTTAGAACTCATACATAATCAACTCAACATGTCGGAATTGATCTGCGAACTATGGCTAGGACAAGCACCTTTCCAGCTTCTTTCTTTCCTGGTGGGTGGGACGTAGACCTGGGTTGGGTGGATTCTCGATTATGGTGCCTCTAATCATATGAACTATAACCCCCACCCAGCCCTTATTTAGGTGTGAAACACCGGCCTATTTACCAGTTATTCATACGGCAGATGGATCTCCTGTTACACCGACTCGCATCGGTAATATCGAACTCGAACAGTAGAGTTTTTTTTGATTTCAATTGTTTTTCCCCAGCGAGTAACTACTAACGTTACGAGCCAGGAAGCCTCAACTGACAATGAATCTCATTTCCATTGCATCTTTTTCCTTCCACAACCGCCTTCACGCCACCACCAGCGACTATCTTTCTCCTCCCCCATTCCTAGGATAGCATATAGATCTTTCAACCCGGATAGCTACCTCAGCCGTGCTTGGCCCTTTCTGAAAGAATATCTTTTCGCTCGCTCTTGAAACTTTGGTGGACTATTCTTAAAAAAAAGAAAAAAAAACTCATTAAATTGGGTGATACCTTTTTTGGAGTGTAAGCTTCACTTCAAATATGTATGGTTTTGAAAGGGAAAGCAGCAGCAAGATCTAGAGCACCTTCCCCAACCATGGCATCACTATTAACTAACCGAAGCATCATCCCATTCATTCAATGGTGGAGGCGAAAATTCGCATTCTCCATTACCCACTCAATGCTCTAAAAATAAAAACTATACCACGTAATCTGCAACTTTTCTGAACACATCTGTAGCTTGGTGTGTATAGTCAACGGCTTAAGTATAAATAAGTAACTTACGGTACATAAAGGTGGGTTCTCAATCTGAGAAACCTGGTAGAAAAGGTCAAATTTCACTTTAGCTGCACGAGTGTTGAAACATTGAGGCGGGCTGAAATGAAAAAATGGAGGTTTTACTAATGTAAAGCTTAGCTAATTTCCTGCTTTCTTATACTAATTAATAGCTTATTTTTACTACTTAAATGCTACTACCAATGCTACTTTACTGCTGTGCACGGATGTGCTCTCTTTAGTTTGATTAGCTTCTTCTATGGCTTGCTACGTGCTCGCTCACTCACTCTATTCGTCCTGGCGCACTCTGTGCGTGCCTGCCTAATTCAGAAACAGAAGTAGAGCCAGCTAAAGAAGCATATTAAGTTCCAAAACAGTAGAGATTTCAAGATAAGTTCATTCGCTTGAAAGCTAGCTTAATATGGAGCATTTTTAAAAATCGTCAGAACGGATCTAGATCTCGTCATATCACTTTCTTCCCCATTGGCTCAGCCTAGTTCTTTACCACCGGGTAATGTTTTCCCCCTTTTCTTTTATAAGGAATTCATATTTCACAGGATCATATGTGATGCAATAACTGAGATAGCTTTTTGGAGGCCAGGTGATGATATTAATTGGAAACGGATAAAGTCCCCGTTTGGTCCGATTCGAGATACTCTTTTTTGAAAAGGCAAATTCTTGGTGTCAGTTCGAATTTTTTTCTTTATCCCGGGCCAAACCCAACAATGAAGCTGGTGGAACTTCAAGTTCCAATAGGTTTCGGAACCAAGTATCTTGTTGATTTTATGGGGGAGTTACTTCTTTTGAAAAGAGATAAAAAGAGGATAGGAGAAAGGTACTATGTCACTTAAAAGTTTGTTTTTTAGTTAGTTGAAGGAAATCAATTTTTCTCGGTGCATCGATATTGATTGGTGATTATGCTATATTTATGGGGTTTTTTAGTTCAGCAGTGGTTGTTGATTCTCGTCAGTTTCAGGGAGAAAAAGAGTATATATTTTGTAGACTTGAGTGATAGATTAGCATCAAAAGTATATGTGTTCCGTCTACAACATACATGAAAAAAGATATCATCGAACGATACTATACACCTGAGTTCTTCCATCCATTTGCTGAACCACCAATGTGGCTTACACCTAACTGTTGTAAACTCAGAGTTTGATTTGCTAGTATGATGTTGTTTTTTTTTCATTCCGTTTTGTCCTCTTGAATCTCTTGAGCTACGCCCTTGTAGTGAAAAATTAGGATTTTCTCGCATGTCCATAAACTAAAGCAATCCTATTACCATGGGATCAAGGATTGACGCCGGATTTCAAAAGTTTTATATAAAAACAAACACGGTAATGGACATCTATATCTGCCCACTTAATTTTGGGGAATCAAACATATCGCATATCAAACGCGGAAAGGCCTCCGCTGAGTATTCCAACTAGATGTTCTAAATTTCACTTGAATGAATCCAAACAAGTATCCCACCCCTCATTGAGGAGACATTCCTCCGCATTATACTTAACTAATGACGAGCAAGATAACTAAAAAAGATTAGTGTTGCGGAAATAGTATTTCTTTTTTGAATCAGAATATGCTTAACATCAAAACTAGCATGTTATGAATCATCATACTCTGCTGTGTCTAGTCTGTACCCTATTCATCAACTTTTTACCATACAAACAAGCATTGAAGCATACATTTTTATTTTTTAACATTCCATTCGCTAAATTTTGAATTTGGCCCTTCTTTCATTTTGAACAGAGATGAAGTCGGGGTCTGAGTAAGCTGTCGCGCGGTAATGCCCAAAGCTGGTGGTCGATATCTCCTCTAAACCTTCGTGCCACCTATACTATAGTGCGTTTTAGTTATGTGTGTGACTGTTTTTGTTGAAGTTATTATTTTATTTTGCAACGGAGTTTCTATTTTCAGGTCAATAGGAATATAGGATGGTTTGGAACATGTCATATGCACAATTGCATAATGAGACTGAAAAGAGACTTTTTCTTTGGAATTTGGATTTTGATTGAGACGGAATCTGGACTTAATTAATTGGGACTTAAGCATTAAATCCTGTGTTCACAAACAAAAAAATAAAGCACCTTCGAAGGAGTAGTATACCGGCTTGCTTGGTAAAGCACAGTCAGCGTTAGAGGTAAAATAGAATAATAAAAAGGTTTTGTCTCGAGGAGGCCGGACAGATGAGGTAACAATGCTTGGTCTCATTTCGGCTTGTGCAAATCGCGGTGCACTTGACCCAGCCAAACGGGTCCATTTCTATGTAAAAAACCACGGGCTTTACAAAGTTTTTTCAGTAGGCAATGCTTTAATAGACATGTTTGCAAAGTGTGGGGGCCTAGCTGATGCATGTAAGGTGTTTGAAGAAATGCCTAGGAAGAATATTCGAAAATGGACAAGCATGATCATGGGTTTTGCCATGCATGGCGATGGGAAGTCAGCTCTAGCTTTATTTGATCGTATGAAAGCCCAAAAAGGGATCAAGCCAAAGCAAGTAACTTTTGTTAGCCTACTTTATGCTTGTAGTCATGCGGGATTGGTAAAATAAGGTCAGTCTCTATTCGAAAGCATGGTTAGGGATTATAATATTGAACCAAGACATGAGCATTATGGATGCATGGTCGACTTGTATGGCCGGTCCAAACTTATGAAAGAAGCGGTCAAACGAGACCATACCGTTTCTAATGTAGTTTTTTGGGTGGGGGTCCTTATTGGGGGGCTTGTAGGGTACACGGTGAAGTCGAGCTTGCTTGGGGATAATAGGAAGGGGAGTGCTAATGCCCGAACATAAATACATGTTCTCATCTGGGAAAAGGACACACTAAAATAAAAAAAAACTGAACTAACATTGAAAATTTGGGCGCCCATTAAAAGTAAGCATTCAATCTCTTTGTCCCATGCATGCCTAGTGCTATTCCAGCTATGCTTCCTTAATTCAGTGATGGGAGGAATGCTTCTTTGAAATCTTTCCTTTGTCCCGGCTCTCTTTGACTTGCTACATTGTGAAAAAGTTGGAATTCGACTCAAGAAAGAAATGACTGAATCCACAGACAGAGTGAAAAGATCGTTAAAGACCCGAGAGAGATATCTTTTTATGAAAGCCTCCCTCGACTCACGAACGAAGTTCGAGATCAAAACCTTACGCAATCTCAAGCTGGAGTTGTGCCATTCAATTCTGACTTGAGTCAGTCAGCACGAGCCATTACGGCAGTTTGAAGTCTACCATAATCTTCATTATCCGGCACCGATACCTATACGATTGGAATTGATGTTCCACTCTCATCGCCAACAAACCCATTCTATGTCCAGTCCAAGCAACTTCGATCTTGAGTAAGCAAGCTGCTTTGCAATGGTGAAGGTTACTTATGAGGAGGACCGATGGCAAATATGGGAATAGAGAGTAGCTATTGACGGAACTTCTCAATCTCATCGCTCTCGATGGCAAGCGGTGAATGTGTTTATTTTGATCCCACAAGAGTTTCTTTTAGCTTCTCAATCTCGTAAACCATAGCGAGATCATCTATGTTGCTCTTATCCATGCGAATCAAGTCCTTGATCCCGGTATGGTGGAAGCTCAGTAAAAAGAGCTTCGTTCGTGGAAGCAATTCTCTTTCATTTATTCCTACTACGTCCTCCAAAAAGAAAGATGCAAATGCTCCGCCGTCACCTCTCTTCCCGGGCAGTGAGGCTTTCGATTGTTTCGAGTTCAACCTACATTGGGCTTTAGTTAAGCCTACATTCATTTTCGAATAGGATCCTTTTTTGTAGCCCAACTCATAGAGAGTTCTATCACTTGGTCTGAACCCATTCATTCTATTCCTATGATTTTGCAGTGATGGGCTTTCTCCTTTTAGGTAGGATTAGGTTGATCTCCATCCCCGTGTTGTGCTAGGCTCATTTTTCTTATTAGGTCTTACCTTTTGTACTCTGTGGACGTTCAGATTGCATACCATGCAAGTCATTCATTATTCACACATGTCATACATCTTTCTTTCATATAGGATGATCTTTGCATGCACCTAAATGTTGGACATTTGCATGCATGATACAGGTCAACCATAGCCTAGAAAGAAGCAGGAAAATTGTGCTCTCTTGCTTCATATATTACTTTTTTCCTTGCAATTATTCCTCACTCAATAGTTACCCAGCTGTTTATCTAGCAATTCAAGTAGAAAAATAAATAGAAATAAACAGTCCAAAAAGGATTTCAGTTCACATATGACACAAGAAAACCACTAAAACACAAATGATTAGAAACGACAATGAATGGGTATATACCATGCAAGAAGCTGCTTTCACAGCCGGTGAAGCCCACTGCTCTCTCTTATCCAGGATCACGTACTTCTAATCAATTATTGCCATCTCCTCTCTTATTTTATTACCGTAACGGTCAGGTCTGGTACCGGTACAATACTGAATCGCATGACCCCCCCAATCAAACCATAATTCAGCTTTCATGGTCAGCTTTTAAGATCAAGGATCATCTTCGTTGCCTGGTATAGGTAAAATCCTGGCAGGTACGGCACCTGTACTCATCGTACTGCTCTGTGTTTTCTGGCCATAACTAAACTAATACTAGTAAAAAACCCGCCTTACGTGCAGCTTCCTTTAGCCGTTAGCAATCCCTTGAAATTGAGATCGGATTTGGCCCACCCAGCCCAACAATAGGCATGGATTATATCTCGGAAATGCAAATTGACCTGGCCCAAGCCGACACGTAGCTTCTGGTTAAATTGTATATGGAGTAGTAGTAATGTAAAGAAAGAAAGGAGCTTTACTTGAATTTGTGCTTAAAACCACTACTCTTTTGAAGACTTCTCAATCAATGGAATGGCACTAAGTGCAAGCGGTATGAGACAGGAGCGGAGAGGTCTATCTAAGTCTAACTCTTAGGCAGAGTAGGCAAGGGATTGCTACAATCTTTCCTGAGGATGGAAGCATAAAGCCCTGGCAACAATGGGATGGCCTGAAGCAACAGATTGAAACCCTAGAAGCAAGCATAGAATTCTTCTCTTCATACTCAGCGAGAACATCCAGTTGCTCAATATATATATATTTGAAAAAGTTTGACACGGATGCTGGCTCGCTCAAAGCAGCGATATACCCATCCTGCGGGATGCACTTTATAAACGGGGCGAATCAAAACTATATAAAGAGTTTCGCACCAGTCTACCAGGTTCTCCTTTGGATTAGTTGCATTGGCAGTAGACTTGCTTGCCTCTGCCATTGGTATATTCTGAATTTTGTGGGGAGAGATTTTCATTGGTGAGGTTGTTGAAGTGGGAGCACTTATACCAAATGCTTGCTCAATAAGCGCAACTTGTTCATCCGTGAGTGGCTTTCACATGGCTTGGATTTCCGGCTAGCGAATGAACCTGCCTGGATTGACCTCTCTTTGAAAATCACTTTGGTAACATTGATTCTTGAAGCAGTAAGGATATATACCCCACTTCGTACCCAACTAGTGAAGGAGAGTAGGAATGGCAGCAATGAATCCATCATCCAGTAGCTATCATATAGAGTAACTTCGACTACTCTATTGTTTATATTCTTTCCTGTGTTGGATATCTTAGGAATAGTGAGACTCCATCCATGGCAACTGAACTCGCCCTGGAATGATAATATTTCGAGCTAAAGAATGATTTATTTCTCGTAAATAAGGAGAAAGCAAGCTCCAAAATAATAAGTATGGCATAGTTAGTCACACAATTCAGTACAATAACCTATACACTCACTACCTCTATACCGGCAAATTCGAGTTCGTAATTATGTTCTTTAAGTCACTATATAAGGCCTAAAGTTCACTACCATGATCAAGCCAGTCTGATGAATTGGAAGCTTCGTATCAGAGTTTAGGTGAATTAATTAAGCTAACATTCCATTTCAGTTTGAATCTGATCAGCAGAACATAGGTAGCTACTTTCGAAAATGCTTGTAAGTTGAAAATAAAAATGGTTTAGTCAACCTACCTGAATAACATTTTGAAAGGGCAGATTTTCCTGAAAGCAAGTCTACAAAAAACGAAGAAAGGGAAGGGCATGAAGCGAGTAGCTCTTTCGTGATATAATTTATCTTCTTGCTTACCATAATGGTGTGACCTTGGTTTCATCCCTTAGGCCATAACCATCTCTTTGTCACGAACTGTCAGCGCCCACTAATCGTACTTTCGTCTTCTTTGTAAGCTCCTCAAGGTATTGTATACCCAGCAGTAGTTGAAGTAGTGGAAGCCCGTAGATGAGCACCCGATTCTCCTTGACCGCGCACTTCTCACTAAACACCTGCCTAATCATAATCAAAGGCAGTTATGACAGTCATTCATGTATTGACCGGAAATAACTACGAAATGGGAATGCAAAGCCTGGAAGCAGCTAGGGAACTCATGGAAAGTAGGCGTGTGAAGTCAGTAGGAATGAATAAGGAATGATTTTTTTCATATTTTAAGGAAATTGAACAAGGGAAAGCGGACAAAGACGCTGTCTCCGCATTGAAGTCAGAGCTTTGATCAACTACACTTATTCCCCGATCTATCTATCCGATTCCCAGTGCTCTTCATCCTAACTGGTCACATCATTCAGTTCTGTACAAGACCAGGTAATGCCCTATAACAATCAAAGATATACTTTCCCTAGCTGAAACTACTACTCTGACTGAAACTCTTTACTTCTCCTTTGCTTAGTCCTAACCCTATGTTTACTCTAGTCACAATCAACTCCTTGCCATATGATATCTAGTTTCCTGAGACTTGACCTAATCCGCCAGCTACTCCCAATGCCTACTACTTCACTATAGAAAGAAGCAAAGCCAATACCAGGTAGTTTATCTGCTTTACCCGACGACCCAGGTGACTTGTTTTACTAACTGTGCTATCCCAAGCTCTACTCTCCGGCGCTAGTTTCGGTCTACTTTGCCTACTGTTCTAACTGTCCTATGTTGCCTATGTTGAGTAGTCCTATGTTTACTAACCGACCTAGCCCATTCCCTATGTCGCCTATTCAAATCCATGAAAAGACCCCCTTCTGTACAAGAAAGAAGCCCCAGGTAAAGCCTTTAGATTAATACTAAACCCTACTCTTATTTGACTAACTCTACTAACTGTCCTACTGTACACCTATAAGAAGAAAAGCATTGACATTAGTCATATATTGAATTCAAATAAATGAACATCCATTTCCTCACTCTTGACTAGTTTCCTTATCCCCATGCAACTACATTCCACCCTATGAAAGTCATTACATCTACTTTCACTCTGACCTCAGAAACTTATATGATACGAGTTATCCTTGAACCACGTCTGAATATTCATATCATCCATTCTAATAAGAATGACATAGCAGAAGATCAAACACATATCCTGCTCGAACAAATCAATAAACTCACTGTTTTTTACTAAATAAACACTTTTGACAAGGGACCTTTTTTCTTCCTCGTATTCTAGTGGGTTACCTGCTTGACATATCCATTTCCTCATCTTATAGGAACGTTAGACCCGAAGAGAAGACATAAAGTCATGACACCTGCTTTCCCAAATCCATGTGCTAATTCCTAGGCATTTCTTAATAGCTACTTTCCTTACCCATACGGACATGAAAAGACAAGATCAATATGTCAGCTAGCTTACTAATCCGGCAGTTTATTTCTTCATTTCCTCAATAGAAGATCCCTCGTCACAAGCAAAGACAAACGTAATTCATTTTCTAAGCAGCAAATCTATGTATTCATTTTCGTACATATGATAGTAGATCCCTGGTAACCATAAATGCCTATCCGAAGTTACCTGTTTTACCCCACCGAAGTTAGCTGCTTTACCTAGTTAGTTCTTTTTTGCCTATACTTGCCCTATTCCTAAGCTCTATAAGAAGCCCTAGTAGAGGTAGCTTCCCCATCTTTCCTTTGCCTACTGCTACTCTTTTCCTACATTAACAACGAATAGAGATTATACAGAAGAGACGAGAGAATCTAGGTGAGTTAGACCAGAAGAGAAGACATATTCTACTTGCCCCACTACTGCTACTAAGTAAGAAAGTCCCATCCGTTCAAGAAATCGCTTACCTGATTGCGCCATAAAGACTAGAGTGCTAAAGAAAAAATAAAGAGAAGGGAAGATGGCTTTTCTCGCATATTAGTAGAATTGAAAAGTAAATATCTTTTTCTGTCAATATCTCCATGTGTTCTTAAATAGATTAGGAAGAAAGCTGTGCCTCTACCCTTTATGCTATGTATGCGAGTCAAGCGTAATACTTGAATATAGTATCGAGGAGACCAACTAATGAGAAGATGAGGCTTCATAGTCAGGTGAGATAATATCGGATGGATAATGCAACAAATAGAGAGTATGGTTCGATATTAGCTGAATCTTCTTTCGTAGGGTAAGAGAGGGGTGAAGCTAGGGTAGGGCATATTCCAGTTAACGTGCCACTTTCTCGGTCCTCTATTTTGATACCCTTAAAGTATGGAGAGAAAAATGCTGATTCTAATGAGCTTACTAACTATAAGCCTTGTCGATGGAAATGGAGTGAGCTTACTCGCCAGAGATAGGGAATCCAGAAAAAGCCATGTTAGGCCAGAACTCCACTCGTTCTTTGTACGCCTTTCAAGCCAAGCGAATTGGTGTATTTTGAATGCGGCTCTAGTCATAAAGCCCAGTCCTAGTCTTCAAGTCCGGTCATCAAGTCAGTATCAGTCCCGAGCTATGGTATAGCACGTTCCCCTATCACAATACCTCAGATGAAAGCCCTCATCTCGTTTCACTTTATATAGATCCTTCCTCTAACGCTAGTAGAAAGACATAGTGGATGGGTATTTTACCTAAAGCGCCAGAAAGAAGGAGATCCAATCATTAAAGCAAAGGAAGAAATACGGGAAAGATGAGTTGCTTTTCTTATCCATACCCAAACGCAACTCAGAATGCCTATGATTAGTATAGTTAACCGCCGGTGCTACTTCCTTAGTGAAGTATCCCATTCCGACTTCTGTAGGGTTTGTTTACCGATCACAGTTTCCGCATTGCACCTCAATAGGACGGCTTTCTTTCTTCCCTTAGAGTCCTTCTAGCGGGTCTTAGTGCCTTCCTCTCTTCCACAAGAGGGAAGATCTTACCAAACTGAAAATACATACTTTTCTTTAAGAATTGGATATAAAAAATTGATTAGCATAGAATTCTCTTATGATAGGTTGTTCAAGAATAAGGGCCTGATGACTTTCCTGTTGATGCAAGTAACTGAACTGCCAATTAAGATACGAATGATAGTCCGCAACAGACCATTCTCAGGGCACAACAGGCGATTTGATCCTAGCTGATGCAGATGAAAGGGCTTACGACGAGTAGGCTCTTTTATGGAATATACTAGTATATTTATTCCATGTTTGGCATTTCCGCTCCTGGTGTGCTAAAAATAATGCCGACACCCAGCGAGTAACTACTAACGTTACGAGCCAGGAAGCCTAGTTGGCTCCTCACGAAGTTCTTGTTCATACTAAGCCCACTTATTCTTATTTCCCTGTCTGTGGCTCCCTTTGCCCACAATCACACAAGCCCACTAGGCATAAAGAAAACAGAGGATCCCCGTGCCAAAGCAGGCATCTTTCTTGGCTATCCTTTTGGCGGGTCTCGCATATATGATTCTTCTTTCAAACCATTTACACTTCCAGGAGTATCAGCGCTGCTTCGATAGGACAAGGTTTGAAGAGCTCTGTAGCAGAAAGTCTTTCGCTCTCTCTTATTCAGTTCGAATCCTCAGTTATTTGATAAAGATAAATTATAGAATAGAATAAAGAATCGAATCATAGAGTTAAGATCTCTACCGAAAGGGAGAGGAGACAAAATCAAGATCGACTGACTTACAGGAAAGAAGCGAAACTCGACTGCTTGGACAGAGTGGGATAGATCTATTGCCAGAGGTGGAGACGGATAGGTAGCTAGACTTCCAAGTTGAGGCACGAAGTAGCGAAGACTGTTCAGTTAGATTTTGCAGATGCTGGAGTGAGTTCTTGAGAAAGAACAGAACTAGACTTCAAAGGAGAAGTCGGAAGAAGATCAACCGAGAGTCCCCTTCCTATGCTCTTTAGAAAGTCGTTTTAGGGCCTTAAGAAAGGTAGACCGTCGGGTCGATGTACATTGATTTTTCATATAGAGAGAGATTCCCCTGTATAGCTAGCCTTCTTCTTCATACGAAGACATCTTTCGAGAGTGAATGAGATAGTTCGTATGAGGTCTTACGCAGATACTCTTTATATAGGGAGAGTTTCTTCATTATGCTCGACCGTAACGTAAGGGAGAGGATGGACTGGTTCGTCAGAATAAGATAGCTGAGTACATGCTTTGACTCAGGACCAGGAAAGAAAGGATAGGAAACCTCGAGCAACGGGAGAGGGCGTTCACTCGCTCAAGTTTTGTCTCTTTCTTCCCCAGCGAGTAACTACTAACGTTACGAGCCAGGAAGCCGAATCTCGATCCTTTCGTCAAATCATGTCTACACCGTCCACTGATGTCAAGATTGGGGGTGGGATAGGTGAAAGAAAGTATCCGTGCCATCATTTTCTGAGGTGTGAGCCTAAGACTGCTACCGATCCGGCATAAAGATGGCAGTTCTGCTGATGCTTGGTCTGATCGTAATAACAGGTTACATACTATGAAAAGATTGGGCTGTCTTCTTTCTTCCAGACTCTCAAAAGACTGAATGAATCTTTATCTGGGCATGATTGGGAGCTAGCTCGAAATCCGATAAATGCTCCGAAGAACCTATCTATGAGTGAGCCGAGCCATCACCATGAGCACCGAGCCACCGGTCCTCCACCTGACTTACTTGCTTCATATACCGACCGCTACGAAAACATGGACTAAGCTTTGCATATGAATGACCACGCTTCTTGACCATGCATGTCTTTCCCTGGACCAGACCCCGAGGTCCCCGAAGTAGGCGAGCTGAGCTTAGCCCTCTTCCCATTAGACCACTTCTTAGGTAGAAGAAGGCATAGGACAGAGTACAGGAAGAACAAGAACTCATAGATATTATACATCCAAAACAAGGGAGATGGGTGAAAACTACTAATAGCTGGACCGGTAGAATTCAATTACTGAACTTTCCTTACCGGGATATAAAATAGACTCCGTTAACGATCTAGCGCCATGATATAGAGGTAGGGCATCACGAGCATCTCCTTTAATAAGGGCTTTGCGAGCTCCCAAGATCTCCACTCCGCCTAACGCATGGAATTCCCTCATTCTAACGAACGAGCAAGGAGGCCAATAGCCGAAGCTCTACCCTTATTCACACGAAGGAGCCTACGTACGGTCGAGCCATTCTTCCTTCCATGCTCCTCGGTGAGAACGAGCCTTAGAAGACGCCCCTTTCATAGCCAATCAATAGAAAGAGCTCAGCCAGCGCCAATAGATAGCCCTACCTTTCACCAGCAATCAGTATAAAGATATCAAAAGTACTCTAATTGGTGTTCAATTGGGAGACCTAGAATAAGTTTGGGATCACCATTTATGCACCTGAAATCCTCCTCCATTTCCCCAGATGTCAGATGATAGTAAGTAGAGTTTTTCTTTCCTGCTAAAAAGGAGTTGTTTTACGTATTTTGAGAAGCTCTACAGAAAGCTGAGAAAAAATTCCATGGTTGCCCAGCTACTAAGTCGTAACCGTAGGCTATCCATTAAGAGGAATTTTAATACCAACAATCTAAATGATGGGATGCTGTCCGCAGATGAGCTAGCAAAAGGTGTCCCAGTGCAAATGTTTACCTTTTTCCAGCTTCTTGTTCTTGTACAAATCTTTTCTCATTCATGATGCGTAATTATATAGCACAAGAAGCTTTATCATATATACAAAACTCTTACCTATCTATCAAGAAGCCCATAGCAGGTAGCTTCTTACCCAGATCTCCTTTACCTAGCCACATTCCCTTATCCTAGTCCTAGTCAGTCATTCCTTTAGACAGACATTGACTCAGCCATATATCTCCTTATTGCTACTCATAGGCATTTCCTCAGATTCTAGATAGTTTGGTGAGAAGAAAGCAAAAACGGTAAGTAAGCAATTACAATGATGGGAAGAACCCTGCGTAGTAAGAAAGTAATATTCGAGTAGATCCGAAGACACAACTTAACTTCCTATCCCAAGCAATGGTGCCAATCCGTCCCTTTGCCTTACTATTTTACTAAATTCCCAAGAAATGAGCTAGCCTAGTGCTATACTAATACGTTGGACTTATGTTCTTTACCCCCGGTTGACTAATGCCTATGCCAGGTAAAGACCTATTTGATTAATCCTATCCTCAGGGAGAGAGGAGAAAGAATACACATTTCCTAGCGTTGAGAGTTCCTAGCTTATCGAGTAGTAAGTCCGTCCCTCGGAGTATTAAACTATTCCCAACCCCTATGTTTACTCATCCCTTGCCGCCCTATTCTCATAACCAAGCAATGACTTATCCCAGGTAGTTGACCTATTGGATTTTACTTAGTAACAAGAAACGAATAAATAAACAGTAAGTGACCCACTTTCCTGCTTTAAACTGTCCTAAGCCCAAGCCTAGTCTCTCTAGTCCGAAGTAATGCTAATCCCAAAGACAAGACCCAAGCCCTAGTCGTATTGTACTGGCCAGCGCCCTTTCTTCAAACATCTTATCACTCTCGAACAGTTTCCTTAACAAAAGATATGGCCTAATTCAAAGAAAGACAGGTGTTTTTATTCATTATATATGATATTCATATATAAGAAAGTGTTTTCAAGCATCCAGTAAACAAAGCCTCCCACTCAAGAGTAAAAATCTATCAAGTAGGACCATAGAAGGATTTCTTCTCAGATTTGACCAAGTAAACTTGCATTCAGCTTCAATTCTATCAGTTCTAAATCATTAATTAGCCTATTAGATCTTCTACTATTATTAGGAAGAAAGGATACCCCCTCTTCTCATCCCTACTTCTAATAGCATTAAAAGAACCACCTCTTAACCAAGGACCATCCCAACTACTTCCCAGTTTCCTAATTTCCTCCCGCTCTTTAAACCAATATTTAAAAGAGAGCGGGTAAAAGCCCAAGTAGCAGTAGAAGTTATATTTCTAAGGATAAGAATGAGAGTGAATTGGCTGGACCAACAATCGATCTCAAGAAATTTCTCATTATTAAAACCCACTCAAATTCTCCAGAGCGACCAACTGCCGGTAACCAGTGCTAACTATTAATAGCACTAGAAAGATTTAAAGAGTTCTCTTCTTAGAATTATCTTTCTTAGTCTATTGAACACCAACCAAGTCTATCTTCTCATTAATTCCAATTTTCCTTAACAACCTCTTTCTTTTAGGCTTACCTAGATCCCTAGCTTTCCAGATAAGTATATTCATTATGGGGCCTCCTCAATCCCCTCTAAAACATCTAAAATCTCCCCACTTAAATTAGCTTTTCTACAATTAGGTAAAGAACCAGTATTCACCTTTTTCAACATTTCTACTAACACCTTTTTGTTAGATTTAGAAATAACCACTAATAGTCTTTTTTATAGAGTAGGACTTAAAGACAGACCACAATGTTCATACATATTTACTACCACCTGAAGAGTCAAACGAGAATATAGAAATCTATCCAATAAGGGATTTTGCTCTTTGAAAGAGCAGTCCTCTAGTCCCTTCAGCTTTGTTTGCTTGCTCGACTTGCCTCCTTAAACCGAGGTATCGCCCTTCATCTTTAGCCTCAGGCTCTGTCTAATCTCTGGTGCGGGGGAAATTTGAGCTACAGGCTATACCTCCAGCACTTGTTGAGGAGCTGGAACCTGTTTGGAACTAAGCTCCTCCTACCCCTCTCTGTGGTTCCTCAATCGTCCCTTCTCTAACACTTGCACTCTCTAGCACCTTAGTGAGTTTCTCAGTTCTAGGTATAAAAGGTAAACCCTGAGACTGCACCACACTCTTACCAGTACCAGAGTGAGAACCTGAACAATCTAAACTAAAATCGCCAGCATAACTTTTCTGAAATTTACCATTATTTGACCCAGCGAGTGAAACTACAGTGGAACGAGCGAGCGGAAGCATCTTTTTTCCTCTTCCCCTTAGGATCCTCCTCCTTGCTATCATTTCTCCTCTAATACTGCTTCTTAGCCTCTTTCTCTCCTATGATCTACCTCACTGTCAGAGTTCTCCTTATATTTTCCCTCAATTTCTATCCAGGATGGTATTTCACCTTTTTTTTGTCGTTCTCAAAACTGATCCACACAAAAGGTGGTATGATCACTTTCTCACAGACCCAATCTTCAGCCGAGCACTGGTGAAGTCAAAATGCTAAGCTGTGTTGGGATCTATGTCCGACAACACCGCGAAATACTCAATCAGCCTCTTAAACTCGAAGTTCTTCCCTTGTAATGCAAGCCTCTTAATAGAACCCTCTAGGCTATAGGGATTCGACCCCCCTTTATCTCTGTCTAAATCCCAACATTCTATTATAAAACTAACTCCACCTAGTCTAAGTTCCCTTTTACTAAGAACCATTTACTTCCATGGATGTGGTGGTTCTAACATAAATCGATCATTTCCTATATTTCGCACAATCCAGTTCCAACCTCTGACCGGGAACTTTTTGTACAGATGCGCCACAATGAACTGCGCACCGAATCTTTGTCTATCATAAACAATCAGACTTCTTGCCAGTGTCTCCTCCATTGCACGTGAGCTCTAATTAGAAAAGAACTTCTTGACTGGAGGTTTACCCCCCATCACCATGGAGTTTTGCGTATTAGATCTAGTGTTAGGAGTAGTGTTTGGTTTGTGTGGCTCTTGCCACTCTTGTGATTTGAATTTAGGGTTTAGAGTGGAGGGGAGCTCGACTATGCTTCTGCAATTTCGCGATTATGGCCTAATCTAAAAAAAAGCAAAGAACTGCATCTCTACACTCCCCAGCTAAGTTACCTCTATCACCGCATCTAAAACAGACTGGATCACCCTTTCTTGTATTGTGGTAAATACCTCGTACCTTGCGCTTCGCTGCATCCAATCCGTTTCTAGGTGCTCTCAGATTCGTGCTGGTAGTGTTGCCTTCTTTGGCTGTGCCTTGTCTTATACCTTACAATAAAAATAAATTAGAATATAGATCTATCAAATGCATTTTTCTTGGGTATAGCCTCAATCATAAAGGTTATCGTTGTATCGATCCAAGCACTGGACGTGTGTATATATCCAGACATGTTGTCTTCGATGAGCGTGCATTTCCTTTCTCCAATAATTCCTACAACACTCAAACTCATGATACCAGTGCCACTTCTATCTCAATGCATGGTCCTCTATCTGCTTGGCTACCAAACAAAAGCCCCTTGCTTTGCCCTATCCCTACGCCTATTTCTATTCTCCACCTTCCTCTTCTTTTCTAATAGTCTGTGCCAATGTCAGCTATTTTCAATGTGGGGATAAATCCCATACTCTTATCGTCATCGCAATCTCCCCTCGTGCTTGACCTGAAAAAACTCCTGCTGGTGCCGGACGTCCATTCCCTCCCTTTACTGGTTCAAATCCGGTACGTTTCGGTAAAAGCAAGAGCTTAATTCCTTCCTCTTAATTCACAAGCACGCCACTCTCTCTCTTTCTTCCCGCTGCCAAAGCCTTAGACGATAGGGGGGCGAGTCTGTCTCGGCGAGAGAGATAGGTTCTTTTTCAAGTCAAGGCTAGGTCATTTCCTTCCACATTTTCCCTTCATCCGCAACCTTGTTTTCTCTTCCTTTCTTGTATTAAATTGTATAGTCCAACCCCATTTACATAGCCCTTTGTGTTGCAATGTATGGTTAAGCCTTTGCTCATGAATGCTATGGCCCTTTTTCCTTGCATTAATATAATACAGCTCCTATTCCTTTGTAAGAGGCATCAGTTTCCAGTATGAACTCTTTGGTAAAGTCTGGCATAGCCAACACAGGAGCATTGCACATGGCCTCTTTCAAATGCGCCTCTTCACTTCATTCAAAAGCATTTTTCTTCAACAGGTTAGTGTAAAGAAGCTCTTTCCATTCTTGCCGAAGTTTATGGTTTTGGGCGCCTTAGAACTGTAAGTTTCGAGGCTGGCCGCTGAAAGGAGTCTTAAGCGTGCCTTCGGCATTCAATCTCTTTCTCGCATTCCCTTGCCTCCTGACCCATTGTGCTTTGTCCCATACCCCAATCAGCTGTTTACCAGGAGATAAAGATGTAAGTTCCCAAGAGGATGAGAACAGAAAAAAGCATTTCCAATAGAATAGCGGTAGATGAAGAGGAAGCGCCCTAGGTCGGTGCAGGAAAGGAAGAAGTTTGAAAGGATTGGCATGAGAAATAGTTTAGTAGATCTATAATAGAAACGAGTCTAAATAAGAGCAAGTCGGAACTGCTCTTACTTATTCAATTAGACCCAATAAAGAATTGCGATTTAACTGAACCCAGCTTTAGGAAAGAGCGAGCCAAGCGAATGGATTAATGAGCCAAGCGGGCGAAAGGATGTAGCGAGCCATTCATTAAACTTTTTTTCTTTTTCGGCACACTCGTGGAGTTCGCTCGAAGTCGTCGCGAGCTCTACGTACTTCAACAAAGTCACTCCTTAGTAGCTCGTTGCTACAACTTCTCTTGGACTCGCCTCTCTTTACGCCCTTTATTTTAAGCAATTATTCGCTCCGCACGACAAGACCTTCGATCTCTCTCTCTGGTATGGAAGTTGGATCCTCAAGGCTTACCTAAAAATGTTCCCGCATAAGTGTATGCGATTTCATACTTTATATTCTCTATTTTCTCAGAGTAGTACAAAAGAAAGGGGCACTTGTTTACGCATTACGGGTAGATTCCTCTTACCTAATAAATGGAAGGGGCACTTCACCGAATGATAGGTAAAGTCTGGGACGTTCGGTAAACAATCCCTTAGCTCAAGTCCTCGGAGATACCCAAGGCAGCTCCCCGTGTCACCCAACAGGAAAAGAGTATACAGGTCCGCCAGGGGCGAATAAGAGCTCATCGAACCGTCATTCTTGACTTCCGGGGTCAATCAATCAGTAGTCCTCCAATTGCTTATCGAAAGCCTTTTTATAAGAACAAGCTTATGCCACTCGTATTGCCCCGGCCCGGATTGACAAAAGAGGCTAGGATTGGAGATTCTTGTGTAAACATTCCAATTGCAAATCGGGTTTGTAGACAACCGGTGGACTCTGAAACCAATACCAATGATTTCGCTATTTTTAGATAATAACGTAGCAAAGAAAACTGGACTCACCAAGGAAGGCGAATGAGCAGTAGAGGTTGCTCCGCTTCCTATGGATTGTTTTATAGCGGTACGAAACCAATGCTTACTCCGAATGGAAGAGAGACGGCTTTCCTTTTTTATCCGGAGCAGTGAGCTTAGTACCCAAGCCTTTAATTGACGGCTGGAGGGGTAAACCGAAACCTGAAAATGTGGATGAAAATTAGGGGGGCCTACCATCTTTTTTTGGACTTCTCAGTGAACTTGCTGGATTTTCAGCAGTCAAAGCCAACTCATTCGATGGAAGTCTCCCGCGCGAGCTTGGAAAACTTCAGAATTTGCTGTCAATTGATGTTAGCAGAAACTCTTTCTTTGGGGAAACTTGCCTCATCGTATTGGTAATCTAACAAGCCTTTCGTATTTTGATGCCAGTCACAACAGTTTGACAGGACCCATTTTTCCATGAATAGTCAACTTGAGAGGACTTTTCAATCTCGAACTAAAACTGATGCCTAGCTATTATTTAGAGATGCTCTTACAGAATCCCATGCTACGGAATGAATCTAGTCTCCATCCGATTTAGCTCTTAAAGTATGGACATGGCTTAAGGAAGCGAATGACTCGGGTTCAAGTAGTTCGGCGTTGCCGGCAAGAGAGATGGAGTAACTAAGCCCTAACGTTAGATCCATTATCTCACAGAGTGAACGATATTCGGATCAATCATAAAAAAGTCAAGTAGGACAGAACCATTAGCTGCAGGATGGTAAATTATTCCTTTATTCAGTAGGTTTCTCCGCATCGTTCTCTAAAGCCAAGAAGGAACCATGCCTAGCCTAGCTTGATGGGAAAGATCAGATATGTTTTAAAACTCTCGAAACAGCATACAAGGAGTTCATCCGCCGTTAGGGTTCGTATAAAGCGCTATGGTCCGGCTGGCATAAAATAGTCTAATGGAAAATCTGATCCGCTTCTCCATCCAAGAAAATAAAAGGTAGAAGCGATGTTGGATTGATGAAACCGAAGTCTTAGCTCTGAAAGAGCCTATTCGAAACGTAATGAAACTGTGCTTGAAAGCGGTTGCTACCTAGGTGAGATAGGAAGTAAAGCTAGAATACCAAATACCGTCTACTAAGTTAATAAAAAATATTCAAAGTGCTTTAGAAGAAGGAATCGCGAGAATACCTATTCTGAAGGGGATAAATCAATCAGTCATAGCTTGACATTTCTTTATTCAGTCAGTCAAGTCAGTGTACACCAAACCCTAGGCAGAAAGCCTAGGAGTCGAGGAAGGAGACCTGGTGCTATTGTTCAATTCTCGCCTCAAACTCTTTTCTGGAAAATTCAGATCAAGGTGGTCCGGCCCGTGCGACAAGTCTACCCGAGCAGTGGAGATTTGGAGTGAGAAGACCGGCTCATTCAAAGTAAACGGACAGAGACTCAAGCATTACCTCGCTGGAGAACCGAAGGCCCAAGGAAGGGATTAGAATAAGCAAGATAGCATTCATCTTATCTTGGAAGGGGCTTAGCAACAGAGAAAAGAGAAAGAGACGATGTTCGAATGGCTTTTGCAAGTGAAGCAGAACTTGCTATTTCTTACCCGAACAACCATAGTGACTGTCAACAGGAAGGATCAATAGTAAAGGGGAAGGC